>Ga0315289_10010262_pt1 | contig 13413 bp, 10 predicted proteins | sample YL17G11_40_MG_FD_203452 | JGI IMG/M metagenome (GOLD analysis project Ga0315289, IMG submission 203452) | Sediment microbial communities from Yellowstone Lake, YNP, Wyoming, USA - YL17G11_40 | ecosystem: Environmental > Aquatic > Freshwater > Lake > Sediment | place: USA: Wyoming | collected...
GGACCCCTCTCGGACACCCTCCCGGAGCGCTTCTTCCGGGAGAAGACGTCGGAAGGCGCGTCGATCAGCCGGGACGAGTTGGAGTCGATGGTTGCGGACTACAATGCGATCCGATCCGGACGGGAAGCAGAGGAGCAGGCGGATGCTGATCGTCTTTGAGAGAAGCGCAGTGCCTCTCCGGGGGCTGCAGCCGCGCTGCTCTATCGGGCAAGGGACATTTCTAAAGAGTGCCATCGAGCCGCCTCCCTGCTCCTCAGGGTGAGCCATTTATTGATAGGGTGAGTCAAAGGAGTCGGGATGGTTTTCGGGAAACTTGACATCGAACCATTCACAAACCCTGCCGTGCTCGACACGGCGACATGGGACCTAGAAGCAGCCCGCCGGGAAATCATCGAGGGCCAAAGGTACTTGTCTACGGTGCACGACAAGGTGGCTCACGGGATACCCTCTCAGAATCTTGCGGGACGAGGACCTGCGGTGAGCTCGATTGTCAAGCGCGGGGCTCAGGCCTTTTTCCTCGCCGAACTGAACGGCGGGCAGAAGGTCTTCCTTCATATCGGAACCCCTGATGGTGAGCGACTGCTGGGTGAACCGTTCTTCCAGCTCCCGCTGGGAGCCGGGAAACTGCTTGCAGCATATTCGACGGACGCCAGAACCATAGACAGGTTCTGCCGCCTGCTGAAGCCGTCAAACGCTCCGCAAGCTCTCGGCCGCGCTCCCCGGCTCGGGATCGGAACGCGCATGACCACCAGGGTATGGCCGGGCATATTCGCGGCAATGGACCGCAAGGGGTTCACCGCGAACACCATTCAGAACTCGGTGCGCGAGCTCAATCTCCTCGACGACTTAAAAAACGGCAGGGAACCGGTACGCAACTATGCCAGCGGTTTTGGCATGATCGAGAGCGGGTACACGGGGAGCACCTTCGAAGGGCTCTGGGTTGCCGGCGTGCTGGCGGCCCTCCAGCACGGAAAACCCCTCGTCTACGGAGCGGACGCCGACCACATACAGATAAAACGCGCGGACACCCTGCTCGAGAATGCCACACGCGTGATCGAGGCCGCCCGCTATTATACCTTTTTCACGATGGACGTTGCCGACGTGCTTTCCTTTGAATCGATGGGACGCAAGGGCGAGGGAGAGCTGCTCCTTGGCCAGAATGTGACAGGCGACAAAGAACGCCGCGACATCCTCTCCTATCATTTGGAGCCCGTCAGAATCGGCGCACGCCGGTACCGTCTCGACGGTGATATCGTGGGGCGCTGTGTCGGAAAGTACTGGCGCTCGCTGGAATCGGTTTCGGCGCTGGTCCACCACATCTCGGCCCTGAGGGAGGGAAGCCCCTTTGACCTGGAGTTCGCTTTCGACGAGCACCCTCCGGAGATCCCCGGCCCCAGCTGCATCAGCGAGGAAGCGGAAGTGATCTTTGTTGCCCGGGAGCTGACCCGTCGCGGCCTGCCCGTCACGCACATCGCCCCGAATTTCGGCATCGAAAAGGGGTTCGACTACAGGCTCGCGGACGGATTCCCCGGACTGCAGGCACGGGTGGAACCCATTCAGCACATCGCCCAGGTATTGGGCTACCTGCTGGACTTTCATTCCGCGGATGACCTCTCAAAAGAAGCGCGTCGCGCGATCGGTCGCGCAACGGGCGGGAAGCTGCACTACAAGATCTCTCCCATGCTGCACTTTATCTTCGCGGAGGTGATCCGGGATTACTATCCGGATATCTTCCTTCGGTGGTGGAAGGACGCGTTCGACTACGCGCGGGGAGAGGCGGAAAAGGGCTCACCGCTTGCCGCCAAGTGCCTTTCCGAATATGAATCCCTTGAAAAACCCTCCCCCTTGCCGTCGCATGAGGTTTTCCGCCAGTTCTTCTTTGCATTCCCCGGAAGGCGCGATGCGTCAGGCCGATTCATGAACAGGGAGATGTTCTACACCCTTGCCGACGGGCTTTACAACGAATATCACAAACGGGTGGCATCTCACCTGTGTGAGCTTGCCGACGACCTGTTTGCATGAAGAGGAGGAAATACCATGCAGCTTTTTCTCGACAGCTCTGACCCCCGGGAAATCTCAAAGGCGAAGGACTGGGGAGTGCTCGACGGGGTCACAACGAACCCGACCCTGATCGCCCGGGGCGGCAGCCGCGATATGAAGGATGTTCTTCGAAAGGTCCTCGATGCTTCGCCGGGGCCTGTTCTCTGCCAGGCCATCGGGTGGGAGGACAAGGATCAGCTTGTCGCGCAGGCGAAATGGCTCCACGGTTTCTCCGAAAAGATCATCGTCAAGCTCCCGATGAGTATTGCAGGCATCCAGGCCCTGCGCAATCTCAAGAAGGAAGTCCGCGGCATCAGGATAGCGGTGACGCTCGTCTCCTCGATCGCCCAGGCATACCTCGTGGGAAAATCGGGAGCCGACATCGTCGCCATCTTCAACGGACCGCTCGACCAGGCCCTGGACCAGGAAGTCGAGCTTGTAGCGCCGGTGCGGAAGATCTACGATAACTACGGCTTTACAACGAAGATTCTCTCCTGCGGCCGTTACCCGAGATCGTTCGGGCAGTTTGCCGTCGCGGGGACCGACATTTGCACCTTGCGGTTCGAATACCTGGCCTTGCTGTTCGAACACCCTTTCACGGAAAAGCGCATGCGGGGGTTCATGGGGGATTGGGAGGGTGCATTCGGGAAAACCACCTGGCCATCACCGGGGGAATGACATGCGCGTCCTGGACCTCTTCACCCTGAAGGACCGCGTGGCCATCGTGACCGGTGGAGCCCGAGGGCTCGGGCGCCAGCATGCGCTTGCGCTGGCGGAAGCAGGGGCGGCGGTCGCCATCTGCGACCTCCTGGAAGAGGAGGGTGAGAGCACGCGCGCGGAGCTCTCCGTTCTGGGCAGGGAAGCATTCTTCTCCCGTGTCGACGTTACCGCCTCCGCGGAGATCGACTCCTTCATCGCCGAGGTGTTCAATAATTACGGCAGGATCGACGTTCTCGTCAACAACGCTTCCATGCCCTCGGAAGGGTGCCCGCTTGAGGATGTGGGGGACGAGCTCTGGAGGAAGATCATCGACACGAACCTCTCCAGCATGTTCTACGTCGGCAAGCGGGTCGGGGAGCGCATGAAGGAAGCAGGGAGGGGGAGTATCATCAACATCGGCTCCATAAACTCCTTTGTCATCAGCAACATTGCCCCGCGCCACAACGTCACCTACTGCGTCGCAAAGGCAGGGGTGGCCCACCTGACGCGCGGGATGGCCGCCGAATGGGCGCGGGACGGAATCCGCGTAAACGCCCTTGCGCCCGGCTACATCATGACCGACCAGACGGCAGCGAGCGCAAAGATTCCCGAGGTCTACGAACGAAACCTCCGCAACACCCCCATGGGCCGCTACGGACGCCTGGATGAGCTGAAGGGGGCCATCATCTTCCTGGCATCGGATGCCTCCTCCTTCATGACCGGAGGCGTGCTCACCATCGACGGCGGCTACACGGTCTGGTAAACTGCAGAAGGACGGAGACAATTGATGGGTGAGAAGAAAGACTTTCGGCTGCTGCCCCTTTCGGAAGTCGAGAAGATCGTTGTCCGATTCGAGAAGCGTGTGAGCGATGCCCAGCGCTCCAGCCCGCCGACCAAGGAAATGGTACGCGGCGCCATCCACGGGAAAGGCGCCCCCCGCTGCCCCGTCCGCATGAAACGGCTGTCCCTCGATATCGTCATCCGCCACGGGGACGCGCTGGCAGATCTTTTCTGCGAGTTCCCTGACGACGTGATCATGACCGCGCCCTACGAGATCAGCATCGGCTACCAGCCACCCGACCGAAAGGACCGGATCGATCCCCTTCAGGTCATGACGCAGTCCGCAGAATGGGCCGATGACTGGGGCACCCGCTGGGGCCACGCGTTCGGTGGCGTCGGCGCCACGCCCGTGGACCACCCACTGAAGGATTGGTCCCAGCTTGAAGACTACCTCGCCCACGGCATACCAGACCCCCGTGCGACGGGCAGGCTGGACGCCGCACGTCCAGTGTTCGCCGCGCATGGACGGTCGAAATACTGCGGGGGCATCATACACCTGGCCCTCTTCGAGAGGCTTCAGGCGGTGCGGGGAATGCAGAACCTCTTTCTCGACTTCTACACCAACGAGCGCGAACTCCGAAGGTTGAGCGACGCGATAGTGCGCTACCTCCTGGAACTGATCCGCCAATGGGCAGAGATGGGTGCGGATGCCGTATTCCTCACCGACGACTGGGGGACACAGACATCTCTCATGCTCTCCCTGGAGATGTGGAGGAGCTTCTTTGCAGATGCCTACAGGACCGTATTCCAGGAAATCCATCGCCGCGGCATGGACGTGATGTTTCACAGCTGCGGCAACGTCACGGCGATCGTCCCCGACCTGATCGCCCTGGGCGTAGACGTGATTGACCCCATCCAGCCGGGAGCGATGGACCAGGAAGAAGTCGCCCGGCAGTTCGGCGGCAGGGTGTCCTTCTGCGGCGGCATCGACGACCAGCGGCTGGCGTCCCATACGCCGGGACAGATACGGGACGAAGTCCGTCGGACCATCGACACGCTGGGCTCTCCCTTCGGCAACGCGCTCATCGTTGCCCCTGCCAACGTGATGACGCCGGAGATCCCGCTGGAGAACCTCCGCGCGCTCTTCGAAGCCTGCCACGCGCCGTAAGGGACCGAAATTACATGGAATTGACGAGCATCGAGCGCTTTTCGCGAATCCTTCGCCATGAACCGGTGGATCGTGTGGGCCTTTTCGAGGTCTTCTGGCAGGAAACTGCCCGCAGCTGGGCCGACCAGGGCCGGCTGGAGAATCCGGAAATGGTCAGCGATCATTTCGGGCTCGATGTGCGTAGGACCGGTGGCGAGATCACGCCGATGCCCTGGAAGGCAGTCAACCTGGTGGCAGATGCAGACGCCAGGGAGGTGGTCGTAGAGGAAACACGCACCGCGAAACTCGTGCGCGACGGCAACGGGGCGCTTCTTCGCTGGCTGAAGAACGGATCCGGCGCGCCTGAGCACGTGGATTTCTCCGTGAAGGACCGGCAGGGCTGGGAAGAAAGCATCAAGCCGCGGTTGCTCGACGAGCGGACCTACGAGCGGCGCATCCAGTTCGACAGCTACCGGCAGCTGCGCAACAAATGCGCGCGGGACTCCCGGTTCATAACCTGCGGCGTGGTCGGCGCATTCGACCTGATGTCGCCGATGTGCGGCCACGAGTACCTGCTTATGGGCATGGCAGCCGACGGAGAGTGGGTGCGCCGCATGGCCGCCGTGTATGCCGACGTCACCATTCGCCTCCTTGAAATCCTCTTTGCCCGCGAAGGGATGCCGGACGGGCTGTGGGTCTGGGACGACCTGGGGTACAAGAACACGCCCTTCATGTCCCCTGCTATGTACCGGGAGATCCTGTTTCCGGCTCACAAGCGCCTGTTCGACTTCGCCCATAGCATGAAGCTTCCGGTGGTCCTGCATTGCGACGGGTTCGTGGAAGCACTCGTCCCTCTGCTCATCGAGGCCGGGATCGACTGTCTCCAGCCGATAGAGACCAAGGCCGGAATGGATCTCCTGAAACTGAAGCGGGACTTCGGCAGGCGAATCGCGCTGATCGGCGGCATGGACGAGCGGGTCCTCGAAACCAACGATCCCACGGCAGTCGATGCGGAGCTGGCGCGCAAACTCCCTGGCGCGATGGCAGGCAGCGGATACGTGCTGCAGGTGGACCACAGCGTGTCAAGCAACGTGAAGTACGAGACATACCGGCACTTCGTCGAAACGGGTCTCCAGATGGGGGCCTATTGACATGGTGATTTTGAAAGGGAGCCTGCGGAGATGAGCATGCGCCCGAGGGAACGAGTGCTGACGGCGTTGAACCATGAGGAGCCCGACCGGGTGCCGTTGTTCATCGGCACATCCGGCGCAACCTCCGTGCTGGGCCCGGGTTACCAGAGGCTCAAGGACCATCTCGGCGTCCGTGGCGGGGAAACCCGCTGGCTTTCGAAACCACTCCAATACGTGTGGATGGATGAGGAAGTCATGAGAAGGCTCGGCTCAGACGGCCGCCCCGTCATGCCCGGCCCCGCCCTGCCTCACCATGGCAAGCAGAGCACGGATGCCTGCATCGTGGACGACTGGGGCTGCGTGTGGCGCAAGCGCCCCGGCAGCGAGTACTTCGAGATCATGGACCCGCCGCTCCAGAACGCCTCCATCGACGAGCTGGACCGCTACCCCTGGCCGGACCTGATGCTTCCGTCCCGGTGTGCCGGGCTCGCCGATCGCTGTCGGGCGATCCAGGAGGCCGGCTTCGCGAGCGTGCTCCTGACCGGCATCACCCTCTTCGAGCAGGCGTACCTGATGCGCGGGATGGCGGAATGCTTGATGGACCTGGCAGGAGACCAGGATTTCTTCCTGGCGCTTCTGGGCCGTATCAAGGGCCTCGCGCTACCTTACCTGAAAGAGCTTTTCCGGCAGGCGGGCGCGTACGTGGATGTCGTGATCACCGGTGATGACCTGGGGACGCAGGACTCGACGCTGATGTCACCCCCCGTTTACCGTCGGCTCATCAAGCCTCACCAGGCCGAGGTGCTGGCCGCGATCAGGGAAAACACCAGGGCGAAAATCTTCTTCCACTCCTGCGGCAACGTGTTTCCCCTGATCGGCGACCTGCTGGACATCGGGGTGGACCTGCTGAACCCCGTTCAGGTGTCCGCCCCGGACATGGCTGACACCGCACGGCTGAAACGCGAGTTCGGCAAAAGCCTGTCCTTCTGCGGCGCCATCGACACGCATCGTGTCCTTCCGCACGGCACTCCGGAGGAAGTCCGCGGGGAAGTCCAACGCCGGATTCGCGACCTTGCCCCCGGAGGCGGCTACGTGGCAGCCGCGGTGCATTGCATCCAGCCGGACGTGCCGCCCGCGAATGTTGTGGCAATGTGCGAGGAAGTCACCCAATCCGGGCGCTACCCGATCCCCCCTTGAACGCGTGAACGAGAGAAAGGCGGCGGCAGGAATGCAGACAGGTACGTTGCGCGGCGTGGTGGTTCCCATCATCACGCCCCTCGATGCGGAAGAGAAAGTCGATGAGGCCGGACTGCGGCGGCTGATTCGCCGGCTCGCGGAGGCGGGCGTGCACGGCCTTTTTGTGGGCGGCAGTGCCGGCGAGGGCCCCCTGCTCCCTGTCGACCAATGGCGGAGGATGGTGGAAGTGGCCTTCGATGAAGTGAAAGGGCGGATGCCGCTGCTGGGGGGCGTCATGGACACGTCGAGCCGGCGGGTCTGCGAGAAGGTCAGGGTGCTCCGAACCATCGGTTATTCCCATTTCGTGATCACGCCGACCTACTACCTCGCAGCAAAAACCGAGTCCGAACACCTGCGGCTTTTTGGAGAAGCGCGCGAGGCGGGCGGGACCATGGAGATGATCGCGTACAACATTCCCCAGTGCACCGGAGCGAGCATTGCGGTCGATACGCTCTGCGAGATCACCAGGCGCGGGTGGCTGCGGTGCTGCAAGGAAAGCTCCGGGGACATCGCGTATTTCGAGGACCTGGTGCGACGCGGGGGCGAGATCGGGCTTTCTGTACTAGGGGGCGACGAGGTGACCATCGTGGAGGAGCTGCGGGCGGGCGCCGCCGGCATCGTGCCTGCATGTGGGAACATCGTGCCGGCGGTTTTCATCCAGGCCTTCGAGGCCGCGGAGCGAAGCGACTGGACCGGGGTGGAGCGCGTACACAAGGAGATCATGCGGATCCGGACCCCGCTCGTGACGGGCGGAACCAACTGGCTTTCGGGCATCAAGTACGCCGCCTCCCTCATGGGGAGCGGGTCAGGCAGGGCGATGTCGCCCCTGGAGCCCGTCGGTCCGCGGCAGAAGCAGGACATCGAGCGGCTACTGGGCAAATAGGCGACTCGCTGGCGAGAAATCGAACAGGAGGTGTTCTATGGCAACGAAACACGATGTGCTGGCCGCCCTGAGGGAGACCGGGGTTGTGGCGGTGATCCGCACCGAGAACCCCGGAGACCTCGTTGCGGTTGCGCGGGCCCTGGGCAAAGGCGGCATCCGGTTCGTAGAGATCACCATGACCGTTCCTGACGCCCTGGAGATCATCAGGGACGCGGTTTCCCAGCTGAAGGACACCCAGGTGTTCATCGGTGCGGGGACGGTCCTGGACGCGGCAACGGCCCGGGCCGCAATCATCTCTGGCGCCCAGTTCATCGTAGGACCCGGCTTCGACGCGGAAACGGTGAAGCTGTGCAACACCTATGGCATCGTTGTCATGCCCGGCGCCTTCACGCCCCATGAGATCCTCAACGCGTGGAAGGGAGGGGCGGACGTGGTGAAGGTATTCCCTGCCGACCTGGGGGGGCCCGATTACATCAAGACGATCAAGGAGCCCCTGCCCCAGGTGGAGCTCCTGCCGACCAAGGGCATCGATTTCGACACCGCGGGGGCCTACCTGAAGGCGGGCGCGATCGCGGTCGGCGCCGGCGGAGCCCTGGTGAGCAAGGCCCTGATCGCAGCAAAGGACTATGCGCGCATCACGGAGAACGCCCAGAAGTTCAGCCGGATCGTCCGGGAAACCAGGGGAGGATGAGGCGGTGAAGAAGGTCGCGTCCGACAAGAAGGTAGTGTTGTTCGGCGAGCTCATGATGCGCCTGTCGACCAAGCAGCACGAGCGCATCGTGCAGGCGCGGGAGTTCGACGTCATATACAGCGGGGCCGAAGCGAACCTCGGCGTCGCCCTGGAGGCCTTCGGGATCGAGAGCTTCATGGTCTCCAGCGTCCCTGACAACGCTGTCGGCCAGGCCTGCCTGAACTACATGCGCCAGTTCGGGCTGAACCTCGACCACGTGAGGAAAAACGGATACAGGCTGGGCATCTATTACGTGGAGACCGGGGCAGCGCAAAGACCCTCCACTTTCCTGTACAACCGCAAGGGCAGCTCGATCACCGAGCTGCGGCCCGGTGAAATCGATTGGGACGCCGTCTTTGAAGGCAAGCACTGGTTCCACTTCACGGGGATCACCCCCGCCCTGGCAGACAGCGTCGCAGCGATCACGAAGGAAGCCTGCGTCGCGGGGAAAAAGAAGGGCGTGACAATAAGCTGCGACCTGAACTTCCGCAGGAAACTCTGGTCGCCGGAGAAAGCCCGGGAGGTCATGACCGGGTTGATGGAATATGTTGATGTCCTTTTCACAAACGAAGAAGAGGCGGAAACGGTCTTCGGGATAGCGGCGCGGGGGAGCGACGTCAAGGGTGGAAAGATCAGCGAGCACGGCTACGAAGACGTGGCTGCGCAGCTCCACGACAGGTTCTATGCGAGCTACGTTTCCATCTCGCTGCGGGAGAGCCTGTCCGCGACCGCGAACAACTGGTCGGGCATGCTCTACGATGGCAAACGGTTCTACACGAGCCGCAAGTATCACATGGACTACATCGTTGACAGGATCGGCGGCGGGGACGCGTATTCCTCCGGGATTATCTACGGCCTGCTCACGGGTCAGGGTCTGCAGGAGAGCGTCGAGTTCGCCACCGCGGCTTCATGCCTGAAGCACACCATCCACGGGGACTTCAACCTCGTCACATTCGACGAGGTGCTCGCACTGATGGGGGGTGACGCGTCTGGAAGGATCCAGCGCTGACCGACTGAGGCTGCCAGCCAATATATCATTTACTCAATACAATCAGAGGTCCTAGCAAACAGCCACTTTTGAGCCCCGAATTCCAGAGTCTCTTGTGGATTCGGTACCTATGAGACCCCAAAATGAAGCGGAAACCGGTACTTATCCAGTGTCACAGGCTTCATTTCGTTCGCCTCCTCGCACAGATGCCGCGCAGCATAGTCAATCTCTGGATTCTGGAACCTACGTAGTCGCACCTTCAGCCTTCCCCCTTCAAGCTTCACATACCCACCCCTTCGGATGATCATGGACAGAGCGGGATAGGCCTCCTTTCTTCTGTCATAGTATCGCAGGAGAGAAACACAGAGTTGCTTTTCAAGGTTGTAGGCAAAAACCTTGATGCAGTCCAGGAATCTCTTCTTCTCATAGTTCAGCTGCAGAAGCCTCTTGCCGTCATGCGCCTCGGGAAAAGGAACCTTCTGAGGCAGAGCTTTGATCTGCTCTTCCACCGATCGGATTTCCACTTCGATGCGGATAATCGCCGTCAGCAATTCCACCCGATCTCTCCTGAGCGCCTCTTCCTCCGCCTTCCCTTCCGCCTCCTTCACCACGCAGTCTGCCAGTGCGATTTTAAATCGGGAAAGCTCCGATCCTAAATGTGCCTTGCTCTGCCTCAGCTCCTGTAATCGTGGATTGTTCACCAAAGGCTGCTCCCCCAGGAACTCCCGCACATACCCGGGCGTGTAGTCGATCGTGTGCTTCACCATAAGCTCTTTGATCAGGTTCTCTTCCCCCCACCGCCGGCAGATCAATCTCACGACCTCTTCACTGCTCAGCTCCTCTTTGTCGCTGTTGGTGTAGATGGCTGCGCGTCGCTTTTCCTTCCCGCTTTCAATGACCACCGCGCGGATCTTTCCATACTTGCTCATCATCCGCTCGGTTTCATGGTAGCTCATCCGTTGAGCCTTCCTGATCTCATACTCAACAACGACCGTCTTGTCGAACTTTTCATCAGGAATACTGTACACCCATTTATCCGCATACTTCGCCCAGCTGAGAAACAACACCCGTCGCGCTCCTTCTTCCCTTCCATCAAGGAGCCGATACAGCTGCCCGCTGTAACCCTCGCGATCAAAGATCACCACCAGCCTTTCAAGCTGTTGCTCTCCGAGCCCTGCCCGTGCTCCGATCTCTCGAGCCTTCAGGATGATCTCGGGAATCTTCTGCAACAGATCCTCCAAAGAAGAACGCACCAGAAAAATCCAAGGAGTGAAATGCGCATCAACACCCAGAAAGCTGTAGCTTCCCTTCATCCCCTTCTGCATCACCCCATGCCAGCCCTTCATGATCGGAAACAGCCCATAATAGGGCATGAAATGCCCGTCAATATACACCACCCCCCATTCGGCTATCCCCGATCTCAGGTACTCCTTGGCAAACTCGTCAATCAGCTCTTCGCCCCTATTCAACCTTCTCACCCGATGCAGGAAGCGCCGAATGCTGTAGGGACTGGGACCGGCTGCATGACCTATCAGTATCCCAAACTCCTCCGCATATGCGCGCTTGTAATCTTCCACCGATCGATATCCGAAGACATCCAGATAGAACAGCGTCAAACACATCTGTTCCAAGCTGTACCCCTCATGGAAGTCAATACCGATCATCCTCCGCAAGATCGGCAGAAACGAATACCTCTCTATCAGGGGGGACAGCAGAAGCCCGCCCGCATAGGCGTTGTAATCCCCTTGCTCCAAATGATCCAGGTAGGCTCGCTGCGCATGTGAGTACTGGCTCTTGGCTCCCGGATGCACGTCGGCCAGACCTTCCACGCCCCTCTCCGCGCTTTCCCGCCTTCCCGTCTGTGCCTCCCCCGGCTTTCCCGCAGAACAACTGTTAGTTGAGAAGTCCAGCCCGAGTTGCCGACCCTCACCCATAGCATCAAACAACTCACTCTGCCCTTCTTCCTCATCGCTGCTCCCCTGCCCATCGGTCAACCCATTCTTTTCCAATACCTCGGCAATACTGCCGCGACTCACATGAACGCCCCGCCGCTCCAAGCTCCTCCTGATCTTCTCATATCCCTGCACCCCCTCCTTCGCGGCCAGCTCTAAAATCAGTTTCCGCATCTCCGGGAGCAGCTTCCACCTTTTCCGCGGGCCTTTCGGCTGTTCAATCAATCCCTCCATTCCTTCCCGCTTAAACCGAGAGATATACAACCCAACCGAATTGACATGTACACCAAACGCCTTGCCAAGTTCCGCTTGATTACCCATTCCCGCCTCGTAGAGCTGGACGATCGCCATGCGTTTCGCCGTCTCATCTTCTCCTTCCCACCTCATGTAGAGACAGCCATTCACCAGGACGGTCGTCTGTCCTTCAGCATGGACGACTTCCAGCAATCGCCTCTGCGCGGAGCTGGGAAAGAAGGGGATGCCCATGATGACGCGGACGCTTCTCCTTCTTGAGCATTATATCACCGGGGCTGGAACCGGGATAACCGGCTTGCTCGTCCTCAAAAGAAGGAGGAAAGTAGCTGGAAGCAGGCGGTAGAGAGTGAAAACGAGGGAGTTGAAAATCCACAAGGCATTTTTGGAAGACCCCTATCGGTATTTCATTACAATAAAATCAATTGCACAGAGGCCTTTTAGCGTGGCTGTTTGCTAGGACCTCTGAAAGAGTAGCAATCGATGAGGACACATGACGCTCAGGACGCAGCGGAGGCTCCCCGCGGTCGGAAACCTTTGGGTATACGAGCGGGCTTGAGGAAGGCAAGAGGCTCAGGGGGGGAAAGCCGAGCTCTCTCGGCGGCAAGGAAGGCGTATGCCGCGATACATAAGACGCCGTGATGATGAAAACCGAGCCAGTTGCGCCCTTCATAATGGTCAAGTCCCAGCTCACTCTTCATCTCCTCATAGTCACGCTCGATCCTCCAGCGGATCTTCCCCAACCGCACGAGGTCCTCAAGAGAAGCCTGCTCGGGAGCTGTTGACAGGCAATACTTGGTAGGCTCCTTTACTCCCCGCGGCCACTCCACCAAAAACCACTCGACGTCCCTCGGTTCGGTTCGTTGATCATCTTCATGGGCGGGTCGTACGCGCACCGCCGCGAATCGCGACTGCATCGTACCCCGGGTACCCTCTCGCCAGCGAACTGTCTTCCATTCCCGCGCCGGAAGCTTCATCGCCAGCTCTTTAGCCGAAAGGGGACGATGCCGAGCCGTCCGGCGAAGCCTTTTCGGCGGTCGACCGCGCCCGCTCCACCGACGAGGGGAAAGAGGCTGCAGACCGGGCGGCCATAGACTGGTCTCGGCGCTGATCCCGACGATATAGGAAAGCCCCCGTTGCGTAATGCCCTCCCGGAACTCGGTCACGACGCCGTAGCCTGCATCCGCAACCACTGGTGCGCGAGGGAGATCCTCTGCGGTGAGGTTGTCGATGGCCTCCAGGGCAATTTCCCACTTCGTCGCGAAAGTGATCTCAGGGGGAACGCCCGCTTTTCGACGACGTTTTGGATCCTTCGCCCATGCCTCGGGCAGGTAGAGCCTGTAGGCGCCAGGGACGCTCATCGTAGTGTTGGTCAGCGACACCGTGACGACAACCTGACAGTTCTCCTGTTTTCCGAGTATCCCGCAGTATTGTCGGGCAACACCGACGGAATGGGATCCTTTTTTCGGCATCCCCGTATCGTCAACCACCCAGGCGGCCACGGGGGCATGGCGCTCGATCTGCTCCAACGCATAATCCCGTGCTACAGCCAGCGCGGCCTGTGACTCCCACGGAG
>Ga0315289_10010263_pt1 | contig 13413 bp, 11 predicted proteins | sample YL17G11_40_MG_FD_203452 | JGI IMG/M metagenome (GOLD analysis project Ga0315289, IMG submission 203452) | Sediment microbial communities from Yellowstone Lake, YNP, Wyoming, USA - YL17G11_40 | ecosystem: Environmental > Aquatic > Freshwater > Lake > Sediment | place: USA: Wyoming | collected...
GGTTTACATTGATGCCTTTGACCTAGACGACGCCTGGTTTCAGTGCCTTTCGGCAATCCTAGAAAAGGGCCACGTGTACACGATTACCCGCGGAAGTTACCAGGGCCAGAAACGCCTTGAGTTTGATTTTGCCACTATCAGAGTGAAGAAACCGGCCCACCAGATCATCCCTATCATCCCGGAAGGCATGAGTATCCCGGCGCCTACCGATATGGATTATATCCAGGGCTATCTTAGTTACCTTTTAACCGGTACTAAGACCGCGACCGAAGATTATACTTATGGCGAGCGCCTCGTCGACGCGAGAGTAAAATTCAAGGATGTCGTCGGAGGCAAAGAAATGGTCCGCGAGATGCCGCTGGGAGTCAACCAGGTAGAAGAGGTCATCCGCATTTACAAGGATCAGGGGCACGGGACCAATCAGGCGATCATGGAGATCGGGATGCCTTCAGATATAAAGCTTGATGACCCGCCGTGCCTGAGGCTTATTGACACCAGGATCCGCTATGGTAAATTGCACTTCATTTTATATTTCCGCTCCTGGGATCTATGGGGAGGATTCCCTTCCAATCTGGGCGGCCTGCAGTTGGTCAAGCAGTATATGGCAGAAGAGATCGGTGTAGGCGATGGCGAAATTATTGCCGTGAGCAAAGGCCTGCACTTATATGACTATGTATGGGATCTGGCGAAACTTCGCACAGGCAAAAACAACCTCGAAATTAAGTAATATGAAAAAAATAAGCATTGGGGTTTTGGGTGACGGTGGATGGGGGACCGCTTTGGCGATATTGCTCTCTCAGAAAGGTTATCCGGTCACACTTTGGGGCGCATTCAGTGATTATGTCTCTTATGTAAAAAGAGTGAGGATAAATAAAAGATTCCTTCCGGGGATCAGGATCCCTAAGAAAATTGAGATCACGGCTGATTTAAAAAATGCCATTGACGGGAAAGGATTGATTGTTTTCGCCGTACCTTCGCAGCACATGCGCGAGGTCTTAGCGAAACTTAAAATCCTGGATTACCCTCGAGACGCTATTTACCTGAGCGTCACCAAGGGCATTGAGATAAAATCCTCAAAAAGGATGTCTGAGGTGATCCATGAAGAGCTGGGCAATGTCAAATTCGCGGTCCTTTCAGGGCCGACTATCGCACATGAAGTAGCGCAAAGAATACCGACAACCGCTGTCATCGCTTCGCATGACGTAAGAGTTAGAAAATTCCTTCAGGATATTTTTATGACTGGGCGATTCAGGATTTACACCAATGAAGATGTGGTGGGAGTGGAACTGGGCGGAAGCCTGAAGAACATCATCGCCATTGCCTGCGGCATTTCAGACGGCATGGGTTTCGGAACGAATACCAAGGCGGCGATATTGTCAAGGGGGCTGGCGGAAATCTCAAGGCTTGGCCATGTTATGGGGGCAAAAATGAACACTTTTAGCGGCATAAGCGGCCTAGGGGATCTGGTTACCACCTGCATCAGTCCTTACAGTAGGAATAGATTTGTGGGTGAGCAGCTTGGTAAAAGGAAGACCTTAAAACAGATCGAAAGCCGCATGCAAATGGTCGCTGAAGGAGTGCCTACGGCGAAATCCGCGTACGCGTTAAGCTTAAAATATAAGGTGGAGATGCCTATAGCAAAAGAGATCTATCTTATACTCTATAAAAATAAATCTCCTCTGAAGACCTTTAAAGACCTGATGTTAAGAAGGAAAAAAGAGGAGTAGCGGATTACGGAGATTTGTAGTGGGGGGCGTGCCCCGTTACAAATCTCCGGCGAATTAGATTGTAAGAGATTTGTAACGGGGCGTGGCTCAGTTTGGCTAGAGCGCTTGAATGGGGTTCAAGAGGTCGACAGTTCAAGTCTGTCCGCCCCGATAAATTTGTCCAGCTATTAGTTCAGGACAAATTATGCCGCCGAGTATGCCAAAATTATCGAAGAGAATTTTGGCATGAATACGAGGCGGCACATGCGGCGATTATGAGGCAGGACGACAACGCATGATTACGAGGCGGCACAGAATTTTCAAAAAAGTCGGGTCACCGGCTTTTAAAAATCAGGAGGTAAGACAATGGCGTATTCTGGCTCGGAACTAAGAAAAAATCCCCGTATTGACGCGCGCTTTATCGTATCATATCGCATCCTTGATGAGAACGATAAAAGAGACATCACCCAGACAAAGAATATGAGCTTAGGCGGCATGCTTCTGACCACAAACCGTCAGTTCCCTAAAGGAATAAACCTTGCCCTTGAAATAAGGCTGCCTTTTGACCCGAATCCGATCATGCTAGTCGGCAAAGTCATAGATTCCCGTGTAATCACCAAGAACCTGATTTATGATACCCGGATCATGTTCATTGCCATAGACGAGAAACACCGGGGAGTCATCGGCGATACCGTCGGCTATTACCTGAAAGCTAAGAAAGGACAAAAATAAGATCATGAGAAAGATTAACGTAGGGCTCATTGGGTTCGGGAACGTCGGCTCGGGAGTAGTGAAGGTCCTGCGGGATAAGAGGTCTTTTTTGGCAGAGAAAACCGGCATAGAAATAAACGTCAGAAAAATCTGCGACAAGGACTTAGCCTCCAAGCGGAATGTCTGCGTAGATAAAAAACTGCTTACGAGGGACGCGCGGGAAATCATCAATGATACCCAGATAGACATCCTCATCGAGCTTATCGGAGGGGTCCATCCCGCCAAGGAATTCATAGCGGAAGCCCTGAAGAAAGGCAAGAATATCGTCACCGCGAATAAAGCCCTTCTTGCGCAGGACGGCCAAGAATTACTGGCGCTTGCGGCTGACCGAGGTAAAAACATATATTTTGAGGCATCAGTCGGCGCGGGCATCCCCATTATTAAGTCTTTGCGCGAAGGGCTGGTAGCCAATTCATTTACCAGCATATCCGGGATCGTAAACGGGACCTCAAACTTTGTTCTATCGCGGATGTCAGAAAGCAACTGCTCTTTTCCTGATGCCTTAAATGAGGCGAAAAAATTAGGCTTTGCCGAAACTGATCCGACCCTGGATATTGAAGGCATTGATTCCGCCCACAAGCTTGTTTTGCTGACATATTTAGCCTTTGGGAAATTCGTGAATTTAAAAGAGGTATATGTCGAAGGGATATCCAAGATTTCGTTAGCGGATATAAATTACGCTAAAGAGGCAGGATTCGAAATTAAATTACTGGCTATCGCGAAAAAAGAAGGGGATAGCCTTGAAGCCAGAGTACATCCGGCTTTTATCCCCCGGGCACATTTGCTTGCTTCTGTTTCAGGCATGTTTAACGCGATATATGTTTCAAGCGACTTAGCCGGCGACCTTCTTTTCTACGGCCCCGGAGCGGGGCAGATGTCCGCTGCCTCCGCGGTTGTTTCTGACTTAATCGACCTGACACAGGATATAAAAGCAGGGCTTTTCCGTCCGACCATGAATATAGTCGCGGATAAATCCATTAAAAAACTGCGCAGTATCGACGATTATGAAAGCAGATACTATATCCGTTTCATGGCGGTCGATAAACCGGGCGTCTTAGCCAAGGTTTCCGGGATCCTGGCTAAATACGGGATCAGTATCGCTTCGGTCACCCAGAAAGAAAGATCCAAAGCGCATATCGTACCCATCGTCATGATCATCCATGAGGCCAGGGAAAAAGACCTGCGCAACGCTCTTTCAACGATCGACCGGCTTGATGTAATAAAAGAAAAATCAGTTGCGATCAGGATCGAGGAAGTCTGATGAAAAATTACAAAGGGGTAATTGAAAAATATAAGAGGCACCTTCCGGTAACAGACAAAACACCCGTCATTACGCTCAACGAAGGCAATACTCCTTTAATATACGCCTGTCACTTAAGCAAATTAGCCGGCAAGGATTTTGAAGTTTATCTAAAATACGAAGGCTCAAATCCCACCGGCTCCTTTAAGGACAGAGGCATGACCATGGCTATCTCGAAAGCCTGCGAGGCAGGCTCCAAGGCCGTAATGTGCGCTTCGACAGGAAATACCTCCGCCTCTGCGGCGGCATATTCGGCGCGGGCAGGCATTAAATGCATAGTACTTATCCCCAAAGGCGCGATCGCCCTGGGGAAATTGAGCCAGGCGCTTATCCATGGAGCTGCCGTGCTAGCGGTAGACGGAAATTTTGACGCGGCCCTGGACTTAGTCAGGAAGATCACAAGAAAATATCCCATAACACTGGTCAATTCCCTGAACCCGTATCGCATCGAAGGGCAGAAAACAGCCAGCTTTGAGATATGTGATTACCTGGGAGATGCGCCTGATTTTCAGGTGATGCCGGTGGGAAATGCGGGAAATATCACTGCCTACTGGAAAGGGTATAAAGAATACAAAAGGGGTGGAGAGTCAAAAAAAATGCCCGTGATGCTAGGCTTTCAGGCTGAGGGCGCGGCCCCCATTGTAAGAGGATACCCCATAAAAAATCCGGAAACAATCGCTACGGCGATCCGCATCGGAAATCCCGCAAGCTGGAAATCAGCCGAGGCGGCGCGCGATGAATCCGGCGGGCTTATTGATATGGTCTCTGATACAGAGATCCTGCAAGCCTATAAATTATTAGCGGAAAAAGAAGGCGTGTTTGCTGAGCCGGCATCTGCGGCATCGATCGCGGGCCTATTAAAATTGATCAGGAAAAGTTATTTTAAAAAGGCCGTGAAATCACGGGGCCGCAGAGTCAAAAGAATAGTCTGTATTCTGACCGGACACGGTTTGAAAGACCCGGACAGGGCAATAAAGAGCGTAAAAGCTCCGAAGATCGTCAAACCTACGCTTGATGCCATCTTGAAAGAAATTGGCTACTAAAAACATTCTGATAACAGCGGGGCCCACCTGGGTAGAGATAGACAGCGTCAGGGTGATCAGCAATAAAGCCAGCGCAGAAACCGGCATATTGCTGGCCGAAATATTCGCTAAACGCAAAGATAGAGTCACCCTGCTGCTGGGCCCTTCACGCGCTTGTTGTCTAAACGAAAAAATAAAGGTAATACCTTTTCGTTTCTTTGACGAATTAAAGAAAAATCTTTTTCGGCAGCTTTATTCTAAAAAGTACGACATCGTCATCCATTCGGCCGCGGTCAGCGATTATAAGCCTGATAGGGCCAGCGGATACAAAATCAGCTCGGGGATAAAAAAATGGCGATTGACCCTGGTGCCGACCCCAAAACTTATCGACAGGATAAAAAAGATCGATAGAGCTTTATTCTTAGTGGGTTTTAAATTCCAGCCCCGAGTGAAAAAAATAAAGCTGCTGGAGGAAAGCAAGGACCTCCTTCGGCGCTCGAATGCGGACTTAGTAGTAGGGAACACAATCGATAAAAACCGTTATAAAGCCTTTATCGTGGCGCCGCAGGGAACCGTAGCCGAAGCGCTGAATAAAGAGGACTTAGCTGACAAATTAGTAAAATTAATCATGGAGAGGATATGAAAAAGCTTAATATCTCAGAAAAAATGAAAAACAGGATCCAGGATTTCTTGCAGAGATTAAAGGGCGCTTACGGCGAGGAGTTGATATCAGTGGTCCTTTACGGAAGCGCGGCCAGCGACGAATTTGTGGATAAGCATTCCAACCTTAACTTCCTGGTGGTCTTAAAAAACACAGACTGCGAAACGCTTAAAAGGGCTTCAGATATAGTGAATAAATTCTCTATGTTTCATCCGTTATTCATGACCGAGCACTACATCGCCACTTCAACCGATATCTTTCCGGTAGAATTCCTCGACCTAAAAGAGAACAATTGCCTTTTATATGGAAAGGATTGTTTAAGTGATATCCAGATCGATACCAGAAACCTGCGCTTTCAGTGCGAGCAGGAATTAAAGGTCAAGCTGCTTAACATGCGCAATACGTACCTGAGGATCCATAAAGATAAAGCGGCCTTGCGCAACCTGCTTTTTAAGTCCATCACCTCTATACTGCACATCGCCAGAAATGTGCTGCGCCTAAAAGGAAAACCGCCCGTATATAAAAAAGAGGATATTATAAACGCTCTGACAACAGAGTTTCAGATCGATTCTATACTCTGGAAAAGCCTCCTGGCTGCAAAGAATAAAATAATAAGATTAAGCAATCTGGAAAGCGAAGCCATGTTTGTTAATTTTGTCCGCGAAGTAGAAAAGATCACCGATATCGTAGACAGTCTTTAATTTATGCGCAAAATCTTATTTTTATTTTTTCTGCTTCTTACGCCGCTCTTAACGTACGCCGAGATCCCTCAGCCTACCGGCTGGGTAAATGATTACGCCGGCGTCATAAACGCAGAATACAAAACCAAGATAACTTCTTTAATCGAAGAATTAGAGCAGAAGACTTCTGCGGAGATCTTTGTCGTAACTGTCAACTCGATCGCCCCCTATGAGGAAAAAGGATACGCACGCATGCTCTTTGATAACTGGAAACCCGGGAAAAAGGGTAAGGATAACGGCGTTTTAGTGCTCGTCGCGATAAAAGAAAGGCGCTGGCGGATTGAAACCGGCTACGGCGTAGAAGGGATATTGCCGGACGGACTTTGTGGTGAAATCGGCCGCAATTACATGGTGCCGTATCTTAAAATCGAAAATTATTCTCAAGGCATCTATTACAGTGTCGCAGCCATTGCAAAAATAATTGCGCAAGATGCAAAAACAAATATCGGTAATCTAGAGGGGGTGCCGCTTAAAAAAAGAAGTAAAGAACCGCCTCCGATGTTATTTTTATTCATACCGTTCTTTTTTTATTTTTGGAATTTGCCATGGCCGGTTTTTATTGGCCTTCCGTTTACTTTATTATTTGCGGTTATATTTTTTAGTGTTTCGCCGATCTTAGGTTTCCTGACAATCTGCGCTTACTGCGGCGCTATATTTTCCCGGTACATGTACTGGCATAATCTGCCCGTTGATAAAAGAGGCAGCCTTTGGAAACTTTTGCTTCTTGGGGCAGCGGCTTACTCCACAAGTCACTACAGGCATTATCCCGGCTTCGGAGGCTTTGGCGGCGGTGGATTTGGCAGCGGCGGCGGAGGTGGAGGTTTTGGCGGCGGTGGGGGTTTTGGCGGCGGAGGCGGTGGTGGAGGAGGCGGTGGTGGAGGAGGCGGTGGGTTCTAAATAATACACCTGGCCTTAAAGGATAGGCCAGTGTTGCGCTTTCTGCGCACCCCCAAACTTATAGGATAGTTTGGGGTTGAGCTTAGTGCTCAAGGAGGATAGATGAATAGGATTCTGATTTTCTTAGGCGTTTTAGTAGTAGTCGCTCTTATTGTAATCAGCGCTGTCGTTGGAACCTACAATGGCATCGTCAGCAAACATGAAACTATTGCTGCGAAATGGGCGCAGGTAGAGAGCCAGTTACAAAGAAGGAATGATCTGATTCCCAACCTGGTAAATTCAGTAAAAGGGTACGCTGCCCATGAAAAGACCGTTTTTGAGAATGTGACTAACGCGCGTTCGCAGTGGGCGAAGGCAACTACTTTGGATGATAAAGTCAAGGCGGCTAGCTCTATGGATGCCGCGTTATCCAGATTGCTTTTAGTTGTGGAAAATTATCCGAATTTAAAGGCAGACCAGACATTCTTAAAACTTATGGATGAGCTGGCAGGGACAGAAAACCGCATTGCCGTGGAAAGGATGCGCTATAACGAGTCTGTGAAAGATTACAATATTACTGTCAGAATGTTTCCGGGGAATATTATTGCCGGCATGTTCGGATATAAACCGGCGACCGAGTATTTCAAAGCCGAAGAAAAAGCAAACGTTGTCCCTGAAGTCAAGTTTTAACCGGTGACATGGTGTCATGGTGACGTCCTGACACAGAAAGAGAATAGAGAGTCCATATGAAATACATTGTCTTAGTTGGCGATGGAATGGCGGATTATCCTATTGATGAATTGGGCGGCCGTACGCCTTTAGAGGCAGCGCGCACTCCAAATATGGATTTTATCGCTAAAGCCGGAAGGCTCGGCCGGATAAAAACCATACCGGATAAGGCAACGCCCGGTTCAGACGTAGCCAATATCACTATTTTTGGTTATGACCCGCAGAAATTTTACACAGGACGTGGGCCATTGGAAGCGGCAAATCTGGGCATCGAGATGGAAGACGATGATGTTGCTTTCCGCTGCAACCTGATCACTGCTTCCGGCGACACGCTGATCGATTACAGCGCCGGGCACATAAGCTCAGAAGAAGCCCGGATCTTGATCAAATCCATCGACGAGGCTTTGGGAACAAACCGCATCAGATTTTATCCCGGCGTCAGCTACCGGCATCTGATGCTGGCCAAACGGGGCACAGAAGAACATCTTGATGATTTAAAGTGCGTGCCTCCTCATGACATAGCCGGACAAAGCATAACCAAGAATCTGCCTAAGGGCGACAATGCCGATATCCTGATCAGGCTGATGGAAGAATCACGCAAGATCTTAGAAAAGCAGGAGATTAATCATGTGCGCATCGACCTTAAGGAAAATCCCGCGAATATGATGTGGCTCTGGGGCCAAGGCAGGAAACCTGCGATGCCGAAATTCACTGATAAGTACGGCCTGAGCGGAAGCGTCATTTCAGCGGTTGATTTAATCAAAGGCCTGGGCCGGATCCTGGGCCTTAAGGTGATCAACGTTGCGGGCGCAACCGGCTATTACGACACAGATTACGAGGGAAAAGCAAACGCGGCAATAAAATCCCTTGAAGACAATGATTTTGTTTTTGTGCATGTGGAAGCGCCTGATGAAGCCGGTCACAACGGCGATTTACGGGAGAAAATCACCGCAATCGAGCGATTTGACCAACTGGTTGTGGGCAAAATATTGCAGGCTTACAAAAATAAAAAGAATTTCCGTATCCTGGTTTTGCCTGATCACGCCACCCCTGTTTCCGTAAGGACCCATGTCGCGGATAACGTGCTTTTCGGTGTATACGGAAAAGGCGTTACTAGCCGGGGATCCGAGAATTACAGCGAGAAAGAAGCTTTAAATTCAGACCTTTTTTTTGAAAAAGGTTACGAACTGATGGATTACTTCATCAGGAGCGCTGAAATCTGATGAATTCGTTATTCATTGTTCTTTTTGCGGGAGCGTTATTTTTTTGGGCGTATTTTTATTACGCCAGAAAGCTGGAAAGCCTCTGGCATATCGACCCCAAAAAACCTACGCCCGCATATTCCCGCTACGACAGCGTAGATTACATCCCGGCAAAAAACTGGCTGGTATTATTCGGCCACCATTTCTCTTCCATTGCCGGAGCAGGGCCGATCATCGGGCCGGTTATAGCGGTGATGCTCTGGGGGTGGTTGCCGGCATTGTTATGGGTGTTGTTAGGTACGATCTTTATCGGCGGAGTGCATGATTTCGGCGCTTTGATAATCTCGGTCCGCGAACACGGCACCTCCATAGCTGATATAGCAGGCCATACCATATCCCGAAGAGCAAAGATGCTTCTTTCGGTTTTTGTTTGGCTGGCGCTGATCCTGGTCATCGCGGTATTCGCGTATTTATGCGCGGATACTTTTGTAAAAGAGCCTAAGATCGTCCTGCCGTCATTAGGACTGATCCCGGTGGCTATGGTCGTGGGCTTTCTGCTTTATATAGCTCGGGCAAACACCGCATTATCTACGATATTCGGGCTGGCCTGCCTTGTAGGCCTGATATTATTAGGTAATTTCCTGGTCATAAGCGGCTCGATAAAGCTATGGCTTTCAGTCTTGTTTGTTTATTGTTATTTTGCTTCTATTTTGCCGGTAAACATCCTGCTGCAGCCGCGTGATTACCTTTCCAGTTTCTTGTTGTTCTTCGGGGTAGGGGTCGGGTATATTGGTTTATTGATATCACGGCCCGCTATCACCATGCCCTTTTATAATAAATGGCATACCCAGGAGGGAAGTCTTTGGCCGATGCTCTTTGTCACCGTCGCCTGCGGAGCGATCTCAGGCTTTCATGCGCTGATTGCCAGCGGAACATCATCTAAGCAGATCGCCAGCGAGTGGCACGCAAAAAGAATCGGTTACGGGGCAATGGTAGCGGAAGGGCTTGTCGCGGTCCTGGCAATTATTGCTGCCGGGATCCTGTTTAAAAAAGGCGATGATTTTTCCGCAGCGTTAAAATCGATGACGCCTATCGGAATATTCGGCAATGGCTTTGCGGCCATTACTAAAGGTATACTCGCAGGTTACGGAAAGTTTATCGCTATTACGATATTAAACGCTTTTATCCTGACCACGCTTGATACGGCAACGCGCATTTCACGGTATCTTACCGAGGAACTTTTCGGGATAAAGAACCGCTATTTTTCGACCCTGATCATAGTCTTACTAAGCGCAGCGCTTGCCTTCAGCGGCCAGTGGACAAAGATCTGGCCGGCATTCGGCGCTTCAAATCAGCTCGTAGCGGCAATGGCGCTTTTTGTCATATCAAGCTGGCTTTTGGCAAAGAAAAAAACCGCAAAATTTACTTTGGTGCCGGCATTTTTTATGTTGATCACTACGCTCTCAGCCCTTGTATTACAGATAAGAAAATATTTTAAAAGCGGGGACAGCGTCCTTTTATTTGTAACTGTAATTTTAGTCATTCTGGCTGGTTTCATGGTTTATGAAGTTTTAGTTGCTCTTTTTAAGAGAAAGGAAGAAATTAGATGCAGAAACGCTTGATAGTTCAGAAATTCGGCGGCTCATCTGTGGCAAATATAGAGCGCATCCAGAACGTCGCCAAGAGGGTGGTCGATTACCGCAAAAGGGGCCACGACCTTGTCGTGGTCGTATCCGCCTTGGGAGATACCACTGATGAGTTGATCGAGCTGGCAAATAAGATAAACCCTGAGCCCAGCGAGCGCGAAATGGATATGTTATTGTCCACGGGTGAGCAGATTTCCGTGGCACTCCTGGCTATGGCCATCCATAAATTAGGGTACGAGGCCATATCCTTTACCGGTCCGCAGGTCGGAATTATCACGGACGCCAGTCACACCCGCGCCCGTATCGTGAAAATAGACGCCCAGCGGATAAAAAAAGCTTTAAAGCAGGGCAAAATAGTTATCGTCGCCGGCTTCCAAGGCATGAACTTAAATCAGGATATCACTACCTTTGGCCGCGGCGGCTCGGATTTAACCGCAGTCGCCCTGGCAAAAGAACTCGCCGCTAATGAATGTGAGATCTACACTGATGTAGAAGGGATTTATACCACTGATCCGCGCGTGGAGCCAAAAGCGCGCAAGATCGACGCGATTACCTACGATGAAATGCTTGAAATGGCCTCACTGGGTGCCCAGGTGATGCAGGCGCGCTCAATCGAAGTAGCAAAGAAATTTGACGTGCCTATACACGTGCGCTCATCCTTTTCTGACAAACCGGGAACGATGATCATTAAGGAGGTAAAAAGAATGGAAGAAGTGGTCTTGACTGCCGTAACCTTAAACAGGAATGAAGCGAAAATCACTATTTGCAATGTCCCTGACCGTCCTGGTATCGCCGCCAAGATCTTTAAAGAACTGGCCGGCGCAGGCATTAATGTAGATATGATCGTCCAAAACGTAAGCCATCTGCGCCAGACCGATATTTCCTTTACTATCGGCAAAGCCGAAGCGACGAAGGCGGTAAAACTGACGAAAAAAGTCGCCAAGAGTATCGGCGCAGGCGAAGTCCTGGAAGACGAAGATATAGCCAGGGTTTCGGTAGTCGGGGTAGGGATGAAATCCCATCCCGGGGTTGCGGCCGGGATGTTCGATACCCTTGCCAAGAATAAAATCAATATCGAGATGATCTCCACCTCCGATATCAGCATTTCCTGTATCATCAAAAACCAGCTTGTGGAAAAGGCAGTCAAGGCCTTGCATGAGGAATTCGGATTAGCCAGAAAATGAGGCGGAAAATATGAAAAAAGTAGTGCTATATGACACGACATTACGTGACGGCTCGCAGGGAGAAGGTATTTCTTATTCAGCAATGGATAAAGTGCGCATCGCCCAGGAACTGGATCTCTTAGGCATTCCTTACATTGAAGGCGGATGGCCGGGGTCAAACCCTAAGGACATGGAATTTTTCCGGAAGATGTCCAAAAAGAAGCTTAAGTATTCCCGTCTCGTCGCCTTCAGCATGACCAGGCGCACCAATATAAAGGCAGAGCAAGACAGCAATTTAAGATCGCTCCTTAAATCCGGCGTAAAGACCGTAACGATAGTCGGAAAAACCTGGGACCTGCACATAAAGGAAGTTTTAAAAGTCTCCCTGGAAGAAAACCTTGAAATCATAAAAGATACGATCCGATTCCTTGCTTCAAAAGGCTTGACTGTATTTTATGACGCGGAACATTTCTTTGACGCATGCCGCACAAATAAGGAATATAGCCTAGAGTGCCTGAGCGCAGCGATTGAAGCCGGAGCAAAGACGATCTGCCTTTGCGATACCAACGGCGGCAGCCTTACTTCAGAGATTTTTGGCATAGTCTCCGAGGTAAAGGAGAAATTCCGCGATACCAGCATCGGGATACATTGCCATAACGATGCCGGGGTCGCCGTAGCAAACAGCATAGCCGCGGTTGAGGCGGGTGCTGATATGGTGCAGGGCACCATCAACGGCATTGGCGAGCGCTGCGGAAACGCTGATCTTGTACCGATTATCGCAAATCTAAAACTTAAACTTGGCATCGATTGTATCCCGCAGGCAAACCTAAAGAACCTTACTCGCGTATCGCACTTCATCAGCGAAATAAGCAATATGCGGGTGAAAAATGACCAGCCTTTTGTCGGAGAATCTGCCTTTGCGCATAAGGGCGGGATGCATATTAACGCTATCATGAAAAATCCCCATACCTATGAACATATCGACCCGTCACTGGTGGGAAACCACCGCAGGATCCTTGTTTCTGAATTAGGCGGTAAAACGGGTATTCTGCTGCAAGCCAAATCCATGGAACTGGACTTAAGCAAAGAAGACCCGCAGACTAAGAAAATCCTCGCCCTTGTCCAGAAACTGGAGCACCAGGGGTATCATTTTGAGGCTGCGGAGGCGTCCTTCGAGCTATTAATGAAACGCGCCCTAAAGAAATATAAGAAATTCTTCGAGCTGGAGGGATTCCGCGTCGTCATTGAAAAACAATCTGAAAAAAAGATCACTTCCGAAGCTATCATCAAAATCAAAGTAAAAGGGGCAAAGGAACATACCGCTGCCGAAGGCGACGGCCCGGTCAATGCGCTTGATAACGCCCTTAGAAAAGCGCTTAAAGATTTTTACCCCACGCTTTCCAAAATGCATCTTTCAGATTTTAAAGTACGCGTACTGGATGAAAAATCCGGGACTGCCGCGCGCGTGCGCGTCCTGATCCAGTCACAGGACGAGAAAGATACATGGAGCACTATCGGCGTACACGAAAATATCATCGAGGCAAGCTGGCAAGCGTTGGTGGACAGTATCGAATACAAGCTCCTAAAAGATAACCTT
>Ga0315289_10010264_pt1 | contig 13412 bp, 14 predicted proteins | sample YL17G11_40_MG_FD_203452 | JGI IMG/M metagenome (GOLD analysis project Ga0315289, IMG submission 203452) | Sediment microbial communities from Yellowstone Lake, YNP, Wyoming, USA - YL17G11_40 | ecosystem: Environmental > Aquatic > Freshwater > Lake > Sediment | place: USA: Wyoming | collected...
CCGTATTGCAGCCGTGTGTGCTGCACCACGGCAGTCAAGAATGCGCTGGCGCTCAAGGAGCGGTTTCCGTCGGTGCGGATCGTGGTGCTCTACCGCGACATGCGGACCTACGGTTTCCGCGAGGCGGCCTACCGGGAAGCCCGCGAGAAAGGCGTGCTCTTCGTCCGCTACGAGCCGGAGCAGCCGCCCGAGCTGGAACTCAGCGGGTCGGCGCAGACTGATGTGCCACGACGGTGTGCCACTGCTTCGTCAGAAGCAGTGCAGCACTGCTCGCAAGCCGGGCACCACGCTTGGCGTGGTCGTGGCACACGCCTGCGGGTGCGCGAGCCGTCGCTGGGGCGGGATTTGCAGTTGGAAGCCGACCTGCTGGTGCTGGCCGCGCCGATGGTGCCGCGGGCCGATCGCCAGGAGCTTTCCGAACTGCTGCGGGTGCCGCTGAATGCCGACGGCTTCTTCCTCGAGGCCCACATGAAGCTGCGGCCGGTCGATTTCGCCAGCGAAGGGCTGTTCCTCTGCGGCACGGCCCATGCGCCGAAGTTCCTCAGCGAGGCGATCGCGCAGGCCAACGCGGTGGCGGCGCGCGCGGCGTCGATCCTCTCGAAGCAGAAAATGCCCGTGGGCGGCCAAATCGCCTGGGTCGACCCGGACAAGTGCATCTCCTGCATGACCTGCGTGCACGTCTGCCCGTACATGGCCCCGCGGGTGAATGAATTCAACAAGGCCGAGGTGCAGGGCGCCACCTGCATGGGCTGCGGCAGTTGCACCGCCGAATGTCCGGCCAAGGCGATCACGCTGCGACATTATGTTGATGCGCAAGTGCTGGCCGCGGTGAACAGCCTGCTGGGCGGCGGAGATGAGGGGGAGAAAACCGGCGAGCCGGCCTACCCGGCCGGAACCGGCGTGGCCCCGCCGCGCTGGCACGTGACGCAAGGGATTAGGGATTAGGGATTGGGGATTAGAGATGAATGACAAGGGCATCCACGAAGGCCACGAAGAGGGAAAACCCAAAGTCATCACTTCGTGTTCTTCGTGTCCTTGGTGGATACCGTTATCCCAAGAGGCCCATCCCCCATTCCCAATCCCTAATCCCCAATCCCTTCATACATGAATCATGGATAACGAACCGCTGATCCTGGCATTCTGCTGCCACTACTGCGCGTATGCCGCGGCCGACCTGGCCGGCTCGATGCGGCTGCAATATCCCGACAACGTGCGGGTGCTGCGGCTGCCGTGTACCGGCAAGCTGGAGGTGAATTACATCCTGGCGGCCTTCGAGCGCGGCATCGACGGCGTGATCGTGGCCGGCTGCCTCGAAGGCGGCTGCCATTTTCTTGAGGGAAATCTGCGGGCACGGAAGCGGGTCAAGCGGGCGCAGCAATTTCTCGCCGAGATCGGCCTGGAGCCCGAGCGCGTGGAAATGTTCAATCTCTCTTCTGCCGAAGGCGCGCGCTGGGCCGAGATCGTGACCACGATGGCCGAGCGCCTCCGTCGGCTAGGAAAAAGCCCGTTGCGGCGCAGCCGCGAAAGCGTCTCCCAAAACATCCATCCCATGATCGAGCAGGCCGAGGCGGCCTTGGTAGGAGTGCAAAATGATTGTTGCCGATCGTAAGAACGTGCGTGAAATCCGCGATATGATCCAGAATCACCGGCGGGTGCTGCTGGTGGGCTGCGGCACCTGCGTGACCGTCTGCTTAGCCGGCGGCGAGCGCGAGGTGGGCATCCTGGGCTCGGCCCTGCGCATGGCTTTAAGGCTCGGCGGCCGCGACAACGTGGTGGTTGATGAGTGTACCATCGAGCGGCAGTGCGAGGACGCGTTCATCGACGGCCTGGCCCCGCAGGCGGCCGAGTACGACGCCATCTGCTCGCTGGCCTGCGGCGCCGGCGTGCAGGCGCTGGCCGAGCGATTCCCCCACACCCCGGTTTATCCGGGCCTGAACACGCAGTTTATCGGCATTCTCGAATTGCAGGGCGTGTGGACCGAGAAGTGCGCGGCCTGCGGCAACTGCCGCCTCGGTCAGTTCGCCGGGGTCTGCCCGCTGACGCGCTGCGCCAAGCGGCTGTTGAACGGCCCCTGTGGCGGATCGCAGGAAGGAACTTGCGAGATCGACCCGCAGCGCGAGTGCGCTTGGCAGCGCATCTACGAGCGCGCCCGAGAGATCGGCACCCTTGAGACACTTGAGTCTCTGGCACCGCCGCAGGATTGGTCGACCGCGCTGGACGGCGGCCCGCGCAAAGTGGTGCGCGAAGACCAGTGCATCGCCGGCCTGGGCCCGAAGGCGTGAGACTGGCAGGAGAGCCGGCGATAAGGGAGTTCTCAACGTTCGTAGACGTCCCTGCGGTGGCCGATCCTCAGAACGAGCACCTCCTGCTTGAGAATCGCGAAGATCACGCGATAGCTGCCCACGCGGAGTTTGCGAAGGCCCGCAAACTCTCCTTTCAGTGAAGGGCAAGCATCGGGGCGGGTCGTCAATTCCTTCTCGATCTTGTCGAGGATCCGACGGGCCTCGGCCTTGCCAAGAGAAGCGAGGTCTTTTTCGACACTCTTCTTGTATGCGATGCTATAGGCCAAGTGACTTCCTTAGCTCCTTGCCCGAGATGACCGGATCGCTCTGGTCGTGCAAACGGTCCAGAGCAATTTGCAGGTCGGCGAACTCACGGAGATAGGCCTCGATGGCCTTATGGACGTGAAACGACCGCGGCCGTTGCGTCTCCGCGGCGATCTGATCCAGTTCGTTGGCTAACTGCTCGGGAAGGCGGATCGAAAAAACGATACTCATGTCGGCACCTCGTGTCACTCGGCGCAATACAGTATACTCTATTGTATTACGCCAGGCAACCTAGTCCCAGCCGAACCGGAGGGTGCCGTCCGCCGCCGTGCCAGCAACGTCGCAGGGGGTTGTCGGCGCCTTTGCACCAACGCGTTCTACACCCTCGCTCGCGGCGTGCAAGTGGCGTGCAGCAGGTGGTACGATTTCTCGCCCAGCAGAGGGCCAAGGACCTCGCGGTAGATTTCGGCAATCGCGGGATTCTCCTGCGATTTGCGAAGTTTCTTGTTTTCCTCCTCGCGGTACATGGCGGCGATGCGGCCCTCGCGGACTCGGTTGGGCCGATCCTTGCGGCAGTGTAGCCCCTCGATAGAGAGGTATCTGCGCCACGGTCCAAGGCGGGATCGGCTTTCGAGGCACGGGCAAGCGTGGCTCCGCTGGGCTTAGCCCACGGCCGCAAGCTGCACCCGCGCGTTCTCGAGGCGGTGCGCCAGCATCTTGGCCACCTGGGCCGTCAGGCGATAGCCCAGCAGCGGGTCTTTCTCGCAAAGCTCGCGCAGTTTCGGGGCCGCGACGGCCACCAGGCGGGTGTCTTTCGTCGCCGTTCCGATGGCGGTCATCTTGTAAGGCTCGATCAGTGCAGACCAAACCAGCAGATCGCCATCGACTAGCGTATCCACCGTGCGGAGCGTGCCATCACCCAAAAGATATTGGATGCTTACCTCGCCGTGTTGGATCACGTACAGGTGCGTGGCCGGGTCGCCTTCGTGGAACATCCGTTGTCCGGCCGGCACCCGTTTTTCCTCGGCAATCATGGCGATTGCTTTCAGGCTCTCCTCGTTCAGGCCGGCGAAGTAGTGACAGCGTCGCAAGATTTCGGGCGAGATCATTGTTTGCTCCTGGTCCTAAGGCGCGTTAGGGTCGGCCGAAGAATAACCATAACCTCCGCAATTCGGAAGGGGACAGTCCCACTTTCGCTCGGGCGAAAACTGGGACAGTCCCCAACTTATTTTTCGAGCCCTAATAGTTTATCTGTCGAGTCAAGCGATGGCGAAGCTCGCCGTTGGGGTTGCGGATGTTCACTTCCAGCGGCATCTGTCCGGGCAGGCTGTGGGTGGCGCAGCCGAAGCAGGGATCGTACGCCCGGAAGGCCATTTCCACCATGTTCAGCAGGCCCTCGGTCACCTTGCCTTTGTGGATTAACCCCTGGGCCGCCTTCTTCACCGACATACAAATGGGCGCGTGATTGTTGGTCGTGCCCACGATCAGATTCACCTGGGTGAGGATGCCGCGCTCGTCGCTGACGTAGTGGTGCGTGAGTGTGCCGCGGGGCGCCTCGACGCAACCGACGCCTTCGGTAGGCGCCGCCGTGGGCAACACCCGGTATTGCTTGCTGGTGATTTCGGCATCGCTGGAGAGCTCCAGCCAGCGCTCGGCGGCGAACAGCAATTCGATCAGCCGCGCCCAATGGGTGGCCAAGGTATGGTGCACCGGCTTGCCGCCCAGCGTTTCGAAAAATCGCCGGTACTCGGCGGCCGCCAGCGGCGTGGCCATGCCCTCGGCCACGTTGAGGCGCGAAAGCGGCGTGGCCTTGTACACGCCCGAATCGACCCCGTCGACCAGCCCTTTCCAGCCCACCTGCCGCAGATACGGAAACTTCAGGTACGACCAAGGCTCGACCCGTTCGGCCACGTAGTGGGGATAATCGGCGGGGGCATATTTTGCGTGCTCGCGGCCGTCGGGGCCGGTGACGCGAATCTGCCCGTCGTAAAAATTCACGTGGTTGTGGGCGTCGACCGTTCCCATGTTGTAGGTGCGGTGGACGTACAAATCGCCGGTGATCAGCTTCACGTAGTCGCTGTTGGCCAGCACCACCTGGTCGAAGAGTTTCAGCGAGAACTGGGCGAACCCGACCGCGTCGCGGCCCAGCCGCTCGATCTCCTGCCGCTGCTCTTCATTGATGCCGTGGCTGACGCCGCCGGGCACGCCCCAGTTGGGATGCACCGGCCGGCCGCCCAGCATTTTAATGAGCGCATGCCCGTCGCGACGCATCTTCAGCACCTTGCCGGCCACCTCCTGACCGACCTTAGCCACCACGCCGAGGATGTTCCGCTCACTGGGCGGGGCCTGCGGGCCGACCACGAAATCGGGCCCGCCCAAGGCGTAGAAATGGGTCGTGTGGTCGGTGGCGAAAAAGATGCTGTAGAACAATTCCCGCAGCTTCTTGGCCGCCGGCGGCGGGTCGACGTGGAACATCGCGTCCAGCGCCTTGGTGGCGGCCATGTGATGCGCCTCGGGGCACACGCCGCAGATGCGGTTGGTCAGGTTGGGCATGTCCTCGGCCGGCCGGCCTACGCAAAACCGCTCGAAACCGCGCAACTCCGGGATCTGCAAGTAGGCGTTGGCCACCTCCCCCTGTTCATCGAGGAAGATGTCGATCTTGCCGTGGCCTTCCAAGCGGGTAATCGGATCGATCGAGACGCGTTTCATCGGGCAGTTTCCCCACCCCCGGGACGCAGTCCCGGGGCGTTTGCCGCAGTTTACATCCGCTCCAAGGGCAGTGCCGGGGTGTTTGGTTGCTCCATTATGCTCCGTTACGTTGAGTCGGTTCCCGTTTGCTCCGCCGCAGCAGGCTCTTGGCCAGGCTGAAACGGTAGAAGCTTCCCACCGGGTCGGGAATGCCCTCGGCAATGATCTGCCCAATCTCCTGCGGATCCTCGGAGTCGATGACGCTGGCCAACGCGCTCATCAGCCGCGCGCCGTAGTCCTGCACCGCGTCGTTGGCCCCGTGGCAGCCGATGCAGGGTGAATTGACCTGCGGACAAAGCGCCTTGCAGCCGGCGCGGGTGGCAATGCCGCAGCAGAGCAACCCTTGTTCTAACAGGCAAGTCTCGGCATCGGGAATCACCTGCCAGGTGCGGTAGAACTTTTTGATCTTCTTTTCGTTGCGCTTCCGCGGGCACTCGTCGCAGACGGTCGTATTTAAGCCCAGCACCGCCCCGCGCGGCGGCAGCTTCCCCTCGAGGATCGCCACGATGGCCGCCCAGATGTTCTCGGCCTCCGGCGGGCAGCCCGGCAGGCAATAGTCGACCTCCACCGTTTGATCGAGCGTCCGCAGCGTATCGTAAAACATGGGCAGGTGCAGCGTTCCTTCGGGTACTTCGGTGTGCTGCTGCGGCCGCACCTCGGCCGGATTCTCGGCAAAGGTCGGCCCTGCTGCGCGGTACACCGTGTCGAAAACCTCCTGACGGTTGCTGAGGTTGGCCAGCCCTGGGATGCATCCCTCCTGGGCACAAGAGCCAAAGGCCACCAGCAGCCGCGACTTCCGCCGCAGCAATTGGGCCATGTACTCCTGCTCGCTGGTGCGGATGCCGCCGTTGAACAGGCAGAGGTCGATGCCGCCGTCGGGCAACTGCTCCACGTCGCGAACTTTGCCATCGGTGGCGCAGGGCCAGAAGACGATGTTGAAGGCCTCGGCCACGTCGAGGATCTTGGCGTCGATCCCCAGCACGGCGATCTCGCAGCCGCCGCACGAGGCCGCCCAGTACAGGGCCAGTTTTCCTTTGGCTTTGGCTTGGGTCATGGCGGCGCCTCCCCCGGGACAGCAGTCCCGGGGCGTTTTTCTTGTTGCATGTGCATCTTGTGATTCATCGAGGCACTGTGACTCATCGGGGCACCTCAGACGCCTCGGCGTGCTCTTTTTCGATTGCGGCCAAAGCTTTCAGCCGTTGGCCGTCCTCCTGCCAATTGGCCGGCCACCGCAGCGGCCCCAGCCGGCGGATATCTTCCACCAGTCGATCGACGGCCTCGGCCAGTTGCTGCCCTTCGGCCGCCGACGCCCAGATCAGCCGCAGGCGCTCGGGCTCCAGGCCCAACTGCTGCAAAGTGTGCTGTAGCATGGCGTAGCGGCGCAGGGCCTTGTAGTTCTGGTTGACATAGTGGCACTCGCCCGGATGACAGCCGGTGAGCATCACCCCGTCGGCCCCTTGGGCCAGCGCGGCAAGAACGAAAGTGGGATCGATCCGCCCGCTGCACATCACGCGAATAATCCGCACATTGGGGGCGTACTTGATGCGGGCCGTGCCGGCCAGGTCGGCCGCCCGGTAGGAGCACCAGTTGCACATGAAGGCGATGATCTTGGGCTCGAAGTTTTCAGTGGTCATGGGCATATGCAGTCTGCAACTCCTCTTCCGGCTCGGCGTCCCACAAGGCGCCGCGAATCTCGGCGAGAATCTGCTCGTTGTTGAAGTGGGCGCCGGTGATGGCGCCCGCCGGACAGGCGGCCACGCACGTGCCGCAGCCCTTGCACATCGCCGTAGTCACGCGGCTGACCTCTTTCTGCGGATCGTACTCGATGGCGCAAAAGGGGCACAGATTATTGCAGATGCGGCAGCCCGAACAGGTCTCTTCGTCGATCGCGGCCACGATCGGCTCGACCGTGATCGCGCCTTTGCTGATCATGGCTTGGATGCGGGCGGCCGCGGCAGCGCCCTGCACCACCGAGGCAGGAATATCCTTGGGCCCCTGACAGGCGCCGGCCACGAACACGCCGTCGGTCATGGTGGCCACCGGGTCGAGCTTCGGATGACGCTCGGTATACCAGCCCGACATGCTGCAACAGATGCCGCACTTCAGGCCGAGTTCCTTGGCGTCGGTCTGCGGCTCCAAGCCGCCCATCAGCACCACCATGTCGACCGGGATGCGGCGCTGCATGCCCAGCAGCGTGTCTTCCACCTGCACGATCAGCTTGCCTTGCTCATTGGGAAGCCGCGCGGCGTCGGTCACTTCGGCCACCTTGCCGCGGACAAAGTGCATGCCTTCGGCCAGCAGCCGCTGGTAGAACTCTTCGTAGCCCTTCTGGTTGGTCCGCATGTCGATGTAGAAGGAGTAGACCTCGGCCCTGGTTCGCTCGAGAACCAAGTGACCGAATTTCAGCGCCGCCATGCAGCAGACGCCCGAGCAGTGTTCGTTGAAGTTCACGTCGCGGCTGCCCACGCAGTGGATGATCGCCACCGACTTGGGCTCGCTCTTGCCGTCGCGGAGCACGATCTTGCCGTTGGTGGGTCCCGCCGCGTTGCAGAGCCGCTCGAACTCCATATTGGTGTACACGTTGGCCAGCCGTCCGTAGCCGTACTGCGGAATCCGCCGGCAGTCGAACAGCTTCCAGCCGCTGGCCAGCACGATGTTGCCCACCTCCAACTCGAGGAATTGATCCTCTTGGTTGAAGTCGATGGCATGGTGCGGGCAGAGCTTCTCGCAGACCCGGCACTTGCCCCGCTCGAACCAGATGCAGGAATGAATGTCGATCACCGGGATGCGCGGCACGGCCTGCGGGAAGGGCGTGTAGACGGCCTTGCGATAACCCAGCCCGGCCTCGAAACCGTGGTCGATGACCTTGCGCGGACACTTTTCCGAGCAGATGCCGCAGCCGGTGCAGGCGGTGTCGTCCACATAGCGGGCTTTCTTGCGAATCTTCACCTGGAAGTTGCCCACCGAGCCGTTGACTTCCTGCAACTCGGAATAGGCCAACAGCGTGACGTTCTCGTGCTGACCGACCTCCGACATCTTGGGCGTGAGGATGCAGGCCGAACAATCCAACGTGGGGAAGGTCTTATCGAACTGGGCCATGTGCCCGCCGACCGAGGGCTCGCGCTCCACCAGGTACACGTGGTAACCGGCGTCGGCCAGCTCCAACGTGGCCTGGAGCCCCGCGATCCCGCCGCCGACGACCAGCGTGGCCGGGTTGACCTTCACGAACGTCGGCTCCAGCGGCTGATGGTGCTTGACCCGTTCGGCCGCCGCCGAAACCAGCGCCTTGGCCTTGGCCGTGGCGGCTGCCTGGTCGATGCTCACCCAGGAACAGTGCTCGCGGAGGTTGGTCATCTGGCAGAGATAGGGATTCAGGCCGGCCTGGGCGCAGGCGCGGCGGAAGGTCTTCTCGTGCAGATGCGGGGAGCAGGCGGCAACCACCACGCGCGTCAGCTTTTTCTGCGCGATGTCTTCGGCGATCATCTGTTGCCCGAGCGAGGAGCACATGAACTTGTAGTCGCGCGCGACGGCCACGTCGGCAATGTGTTCGCCGGCCCAGCGGGCAACCTCTTCCACGTCGACCATGCCGGCGATGTTGCTGCCGCAGTGACAGACGTAGATACCGACCTTCTCGGCCATCATGATCCCCCCATCAACTTCTTTTACCCCATGCTGACTGGCGCAGGCCGATCTGCAATGACGAATGACGCAGCACGAATGACGAAAGAATGTCCGAACGACGAATGACGAAACACGGTGTCATCCGCCATCTCCGAGGATCAGGTCGTTCTGACATTTGGACATTCGTCATTGCTTCGTCATTCGTCATTGGGATTTCGTCATTTGCATGTCGGAGGTCTGTTCTGCCAATCTCGCCTCGATTACCGGGGTGGCCGCCACGATCTCCTTGCCGAAGCCGAGTTTCTGCAGCTCGATGCCGAAGGCCACGCCGAGCATCTGGGTGAAGAACACGATGGGCAGCTTGAAATCGGTGTGGAAGAGGCCATTGACGCGGCTCTGATAGGCGTCGAGGTTCAACTGGCACATGGGGCAGGTGCAGAGGATCATGTCGGCCTCGTACTCGACGGCGCTTTGCAGCAGCCGGCGGATCAGCTCGAATGCCTGCGACTCGCTGATCTGCGTCATGTGGCCGCCGCAACAATGCGCCTTGACCGGATAATCGATCACCTCGGCACCGAGCCAGGTGAACAGCTCGTCCATCTTCATGGGGTATTCGGTGTCGTCTTCGCCGAGGATCGGGCGCACCACCTGGCAGCCGTAGAACGGGGCCACCCGCAGCCCGTTGAGCGGACGCACCACGTGCCGGCGGACCGCAGCCTCGCCGATATCGGTATAGATCACATCGAGCAAGTGCCGCACGCGGACCCGCCCGGGCCGGTAGCTCAGTCCGCCGGCAGCCAGCGCGGCATGGATGTTGGCGCCGATTTCGCGGTTCTCGGCCATCAACTGGTCGGTCTTTTTCAGATTCAAAAAGCAAGCGGCGCAGGGGGCCACCAATTGGTCGAGCTGCGGATCGACCAGCGCCAAATTCCGCGCGATCACGGCGCAGGCGGTCAACTCATCTTGCGTGAAATACTCGGTGGCCCCGCAACAGTTCCAATCGTCCACCTCCAAGAACTCCAGTTGCAGCGCCTCGGCCACCGCGCGGACCGAAACGTCGTAAGCGGCGCTGCTACACTCCAACGAACAGCCGGGATAGTAGGCATACTTCACGAGGCACCTCCCAATTCCCGGGCTTTGCGGATAATGGCCTGCAACTGCTCGATGTTTTTGATCCGCGTGGGCGTCAGCGCCATCCGCCCGCGCGTAAACATCGACCAACCCAAGGGACCCATCTTCAACATGGCCAGCGGCTTGTGGAACAAGTAAAACCGGCTGGCCAGGCCGAATTCAAAGCTCCGACCGTACTTGTCCAGCAAGTCGGTAAATGTCCGCGCCAGCGCCGGCGCATCGGTATGCTTGGCCAGGCCGCTGCGGATGGCCAGCCGCTTCAGGGCATACATGACTTCGGTGATGGGAATCTTTTGCGGGCAGCGGGTGGTGCAGAAGTAACACGACACACAGCACCACATGGTATTCGACGAAAGCACTTGCTCCCGCTGATCGGCGTTGATCAGCGCGAACAAGGTCCGCGGCGTGTGCTGCATATCGGCCCCGTTGGGGCAGGAGCCGCCGCAACTGCCGCATTGCAGGCAATGGACGATCCGTTGGCCGCCAGGCGTGGCCGCCATCACCTCGCGCAGAAACGAGGAAGCATGCTGATTCGCAGCGACCTGGATCATCGGCTTGGTGACCCTTGCCAAGGTGAGATAGCTGAGAGTCGATGAGTATTGTAAGTTCTTGCTATCTAAGCACTTACGACACTCGGCTTGATGCGCATACGAGGACGTACTGCGGTCGGCGGCCGCAAATTAGACGTAAACCGTCAGTATACACTTTTTTCCCCGGCGGCACAGACGGAATCTCGGGCATTCTTCCCTGCCGAATGCCACATATTACACACGCCCGATCCCAACTGACGGGTGATGCGCTAATTGACGTTTACACGATTCCGCGAATCCGTAATACTTCCCCCGTTTCATACCCAAAAAAGGACGCATGGTGCGAGTCGGCCGGCGGGGTGAATGCCGCTGTGGCCTGCTTGGAAGTGGATCACAAAGCGCTCCATCGTGGTACCCGGTTGCCCGCGACAATCCCCCTACAAAACCCGCCCATGCTGCCGCCAGATCACGAGCTAACGTTGATCATTCCCGCCTTCAACGAGGAGCAACGCCTTCCCGCGACGCTCGCCCAATTGGCCAGTTTCCTTGACGGCTGGGGCATCGATTACCGCGTCCTGGTGGTGGACGACGGCAGCAGCGACGGCACCGCCGTGCTGACAGACCATTGGGGACCGCGCTTCTCCATCCTGCGGCTTGCGCACAACGGCGGCAAGGGACGCGCCGTGCGCATCGCCATGCTCTCGGCCACCGGACGCGTGCTGGCCTTTACGGATGCCGATCTGCCGTTCGAATTGGCGGCGCTGCGGCGAGGCTACCAACGGATCCGCGGCGGCCAGTGCCAGGTCGTCTTCGGCGCCCGCGACATGGAAGGCTCCCAGCAGCGCGTTCGCTGCCGCGTCTCCCGCCGCGTCGCGACCCGGGTGTTTCGCGTTCTGGTTCAGCGCCTGATCCCATCCACCGTGACCGACACGCAATGCGGCCTGAAACTCTTCAGCCGGAGTGCTGCCCGGGCGATCTTCTCGCGGGCGACGATCGACGGCTTTGCCTTCGATACCGAAGTGGTCATGCTCACGCATCGCCTCGGTCTGCCGTTTGAGCGGATCCCGGTGACTTTGATCAACGACTACGCTTCCACCCTCTCGTTGCGCCGCAACGCCTTGCCCATGTTGCTCGACGTTTGCCGCCTGTGGCTCCGCAGCCGGCTGAGCAGGCCGCTGCCGCAGCCGCAGTTGCGCGGCGAGCTACCCATCACCGCCAGCCACGAAGATCGCCGACGGGAGGCAGCGTGATCTGCGATGAAGTACCTTATCGTCAATGCCGATGACCTCGGACTGAGCGTTTCCAAGAACCTCGCTGTCGGCCGGGCGTTTCGCGAGGGGTTGGTGACCAGCACCAGCCTGATGGCCAACATGCCCGCCCTGCCGCACGCGCTGGAGCACGTGATCCGGCCGAACCCCGAACTGGCGGTCGGCATACACCTTTGCCTGACCAGCGGGCGGCCGGTGGTGCCCGCCTGGGAAGTGCCGCTGTTGGTCGACGCCCGGGGCTGCTTTCGTCGAGGCTTTTTGGGGCTGCTGCGTCTGTTGCACTCGCGGCAACGAGGTGAGGCGCTGCGGCAGATCGAGCGCGAACTCGGCGCGCAGGCCGAGTGCATCCGCGCTTGCGGGATCGAAATCGACCACGTCGACAGCCATCACCACGTGCACATGCTCCCCGACATCTTCCCGCTGGCGGCCGCCATCGCCCGCCGTCACCATGCGGCCATTCGCATGGCCGACGAGAGATGGGGCTTGTTACGCCTGCGGTTGGCAGGGCTGGTGCCTTGCCTGCTCGGCGGCGGCCCGCTGAAAAAAGTGCTGCTCTCCCGACTGGCCAAGGCGGCCCGGCGGTCGGAGGGAGTGCTTTGCGCCGATCATTACGCAGGTGTGCTTTTTAGCGGCAGAATGACCCGCTCCGTCCTCTGGCGGCTCGTGCAACAACTGCCGGACGGAATTACAGAGATCAACGTACACCCCGGCCAGGCCGACGACGACTACTTCGGCCGCTCCCTGTGCTGCAGCCGAGCGGATCAGCGCGATTTGCGTTCGCCCTACCGGGCAGCCGAACTGACGGCACTGCTGGATCCGTCCTTGCGGGAACATCTGGCACGGCTGGACGTCGCGCTGGTGCGCTTCGGCGATGTCCTGCCCAGGCCGCAGACCGGCCGGGTACGCCACTACTATCCCGCCGCAGCGTAGTTCCGGAGGGTTCCTGGCAGGGTGGGATGAACGAAGTGTGTCCCACCAGATACACCGGTGAAATGCCACTTGCCCCGTAGGGGCATTTGATAATAGCCCCGCGATTTATCGCTGGGAACGTGAAGTATCCATCATTTCCTTCCTCGTCCTGTAGGGACGATTGAACGGAGGCGATGGTCTTCGATCGTCCCTACCTTCCAGACATATGTCCGACCGGTTACCTTCGGTCTGTATCCGCCTAGACGGTCTTACAGGTTCGAAAAACCGGAGAACAGAGAAGAGGAACCCGTACCTTTCCGCGTGCATACGGGTTCCTCTTCTCTGTTCGGGTGGTGCAGGTGCGGAATGTGGCATCTTGTGCCGAAACCGACCACGGCAATTCCCCGGCAGCCGGGGACCGGTCAGACAGATGTTCGGATCTACGGGACGGAAAACTGCCGCGGACTTACGTACGGTCAACGCAAAGCCATGTCTGCTCAGCTCGATACTTTGCCCACGGAAATCGGCTTACAGCGACTCGGGCGTTCGCGCCTGCTCGGCGTGGCGATGCTGCTGTGGGCGGCGCTGGCCGTCAGCGTCGGCGTGAAGGCCGTAATCGAGCCGGTGGCGCATACCGCTTATCCCTGCTTCGAGACGGG
>Ga0315289_10010269_pt1 | contig 13409 bp, 10 predicted proteins | sample YL17G11_40_MG_FD_203452 | JGI IMG/M metagenome (GOLD analysis project Ga0315289, IMG submission 203452) | Sediment microbial communities from Yellowstone Lake, YNP, Wyoming, USA - YL17G11_40 | ecosystem: Environmental > Aquatic > Freshwater > Lake > Sediment | place: USA: Wyoming | collected...
GCCACCTGGGGCGAGGGAGTCTATCGCTCCGACGACGGAGGCGACACCTGGCGGCCTTTCAGCCAGGGGTTGGTTCACCTGCGGGTCAGCCGCATCCACGCGGACGCAGATGGCCAGGCGTATGTGCTGGCTACCGGCACGTGGCCCGAGCAACCAGACCGGCCGGTGCCTACGATCTGGCGATTGGACAGAGATGGGCACTGGACGCACGTCGAGGTTCCCGAGGCAGGCCCGTCCATCGGCGCCGATGGCATGGTCGCCATCACCTACACGCAGGCCAGCGGTGCGGCCTGGCACACGCTTACCGGCGGCGGCGCGCTCTACCGCAGTTGGGGCAGCGAGCTGCAACGCTCCGCCGACGGCGGCGTGACCTGGACGACAGTCGGCCGTGGCCCAGTTGATTATGGCACAGCCGTGCTCACCGGCCTCGACGAACCGCCAGCGCTCTATTGGCTCACCTGGGACGCGGTCTACCGCTCGACCGATGAGGGAGTCCAGTGGGCCAGGTTTTCGCACCCGGCGCTGGCCAATCGTGCTCCCAGTGCCGTCACCGTGGCGGAGTGGGGTGGAGAGGAAACGCTGTTCGTCGGCACCGACGCCGGCGAGTTGCTGGTGCTCCCCGTCGCTCAAGCGGATTGGCGCACGGAAGGCACGACTGGCTACTAAACTCTACGTCCGCAGATTGAAATACTTCGGAAGTCTTCGGAGACTTCCGAAGTATTGGCGCTTGGAGGGAGCATGCGCATCGTCTGCCCGGCAAACGTGTTATCATGATCGGTACTCGTCCGAATTATATTCAGAGGTCAGAACAGGAGGGAATGTCCAGTGAAACGAGCCATAAGCATCAGCCTGGGAAGTGACACCCGCGATAAGAAAGTCACCCTGACGCTCCTCGGCGAGGAGATCACCATCGAGCGCATCGGCACCGACGGCGACATGAAAAAAGCCACTCAGTTGTACAACGAACTGGATGGCAAGGTGGATGCCTTCGGTGTGGGGGGTACCGATCTCGGATTCACCATCGGCAAGCGCTATTATCCCCTCTACGATGTGCAGAAATTGGTCGCCGGCGTGCGCCACACGCCGGTCGTAGACGGCGGCGGCCTCAAGCACACGCTGGAGCGCGGCATCGCCCAGTTCATCGAGCGGGAGATCGGCAACGAGGTCCAGCCCAAACGGGTGCTCGTCACCGCAGGGGTGGATCGCTACGATAGTGCGGTCTCCTTCGAAGAAGCAGGCTACGAGATGATCTGCGGCGACCTGGGATTCGCCCTGGGCATCCCCATCCCTGTCCGCTCGCTGCGGGGCTTGCGCGTGCTGGCGCGCATTCTCCTGCCCATCGTCAGCCGGTTACCGTTCGAGTTTCTCTATCCCACCGGCGAGAAACAGGAAAAAATCGTGCCGAAATTCGGCAAGTGGTACGCCTGGGCCACCGTGATCAGCGGCGATTGCCTCTACATCAAGCGTCACATGCCCGAGCGGCTCGATGGCAAGAGCATTGCCACCAACACCACCACCCCTGCCGACGTCGAGGCGTTCCGCCAGCGCGGGGTGCGTTACCTGGTCACCTCGACCCCCCGGCTGGAGGGCCGTTCCTTCGGTACCAACATGATGGAGGCCGCCCTGGTCGCCGTTGCCGGCAAGGGGCGCCCACTGACCACGGCTGAACTCCAGGAGATGTTGGTACAGCTTGATATGAAGCCGACGCTGCAACGCCTGAATCCATAGGAGGGGAGCATGAACGCACAGTTATCAGTCGCGGCCATCGTCACGGCGGGTCGGAGTTCTGGTGAGGACGATCCGCTGGCCGCATATATCCAGAGTGGCTCCAAGGCCCTCATCCCCATCGCCGGCAAACCGATGGTGGTCCACGTGGTGGATGCCCTGGCAGGCTCCCGGTACATCCGACACATCGTCGTCGTCGCCCTCGACCCCGCCGCCGGGGTAAAGTTTTCGGTGCCCGTCGAGTACGTACCCGATGCGGGGGAAATTCTGGCCAACGCGGAGGCCGGCATGCAGTACGTGCTGGCACACTATCCCGACGTGGACGCGCTGCTCCTCAGCAGTTGCGACGTCCCCACGATTACGCCCTCCATCGTGGACGCCTTCATCGAAGAATGCCTTCGTACCGACCACGACCTGTATTACAGCGTCGTCGAGCGGCCGGTGATGGAGACGCGCTTTCCCGGGTCACGCCGGAGTTACATCCACCTGACCGATGGGGATTTCGCCGGCGGCGACGTAATGCTCATGCGTCCGAGCCTGACGCTCAGCAATCGGGACCTGTGGCAGGACCTGGCCAACGCGCGTAAGAATGCATTACGGCAGGCCCGCCTGGTCGGGTTGTGGACCTTTCTCAGACTGGTCACCCACCGGTTGTCGCTGGCCGATGCCGAACGACGCATCCAAAAAGCGCTCAGGATATGTGGACGGGCCGTTCCCTTCCCTTATGCCGAGGTAGGGATGGACGTGGACAAACCGTTTCAGTTAGAGATCGTACGCGCCGACCTGGAGGCACGTGCCGCCAGCGTCCAGTAGGGGGATGACGATCCTGGAGCGCATCACCACCCTCGACGAAGAGGTGTCGGCGCGCCTCGCCATCCCGCGTGAGGCGCGCTTCTTGCGCCTGTTGGCGCTCATCGCCGCCCACACCGGCGATAGCCCGCTCTGGTTGCTGGGTGCCATCGCCGCGCTCATGGGGGGTGGCTCAACCTGGCGTGCCTTCGGCTGGCGTGTTCTGGTTGGGACACTGGCCGCCGGCGCGGCCATCACCGTCCTCAAGTGGCTCTTCCATCGCCAGCGTCCACCGGGGACAGGGTGGGGGTTCTACAACCGGTTCGATCGCCACGCCTTCCCTTCTGGTCACGCCGGCCGTTCGGCCTGCCTGGTCGTGTTGCTGGCCCCCCTTCTTCCACCGTGGGGATGGTTGCTGCTGGCATTGTGGGCCGGAGCGGTCGGGCTGGCGCGTGTCGCGCTGCAAGTACACTTTATCTCAGACATCGTGGGCGGCTGGGTGGTGGGCCTGCTGGTCAGTCTGGCCTTACGAATGGCATGCTAGTCCGCCGAAACCGATTTGGCACTGCTCGACAAATCTGGCCTGGCCGCAGCGCGCTTCCCGAAAGGTTTCCCCAGGCAGTAGGCGGCCATCTGGCCGGCCCTGCCCCCACATCTTGGGGCTGCCATTCCTGCCGACCGAAGACGTAGGGGGAAAACAGTACCGTGCCAACTAATTTTGCACTCTCCATAATCTACCTTAAAACCGCGCCTGTTTTAAGTTCGCCCGGCGAAAAACGGTTGCCAGCGGCGCACTCTTTTGGTACAATGAGCATGCTTCGGGCGGGAAGCACTTGAGCACAGGGAGGGCTGGCCGCGATCGGCCGTTGCGGTTGGCGGTGCACCAGGGCCATCTGTCCCACGGAATGTGAATTCCGTTCTTTGACCCGCGCCGCTTCTCGCGCCCATTAGACTTGCCCACAGTCCGAACCATCTGAATAGCACAATGAAACTCGAACACGTCTGGTCTGCCGCGCTCGGCGAATTGCAGCTGCAAATGACTCAGGCCACCTTCGATACCTGGCTGCGTGACTCCAGGTTGGTAAAGCACGAAGATGGCACCTTTGTCATTGGCGTCAAGAACGGATACGCCAAGGATTGGTTGGAACACCGGTTGCTGGCTACGATCAAGCGGACCCTCGCCCGAATCACCGGCAAGACGGTCGCGGTTCAGTTCATCGTGTGGAGCGAGGAGGCTGCACGATCCGACGACGTTCCCCTGCTTGATCCGCCTCCAGCAACTCCTGCGCTTGCTTCAGCACCCTCTGCCGCTACCCTGAATCCCCGCTACACCTTCGACAATTTCGTGGTGGGGCCGGGCAATCGGTTGGCCCACGCAGCCTCCATGGCGGTGGCCGAAAATCCCGCCAACGCCTACAACCCACTTTTCATCTACGGTGGAGTGGGCCTGGGCAAGACCCACCTGTTGAACGCCATCGGGCATGCCTGCCAGATGCAGAGATTACGGATATTGTTGGTCTCGTCCGAAAAGTTCACGAATGACCTCATCGAGGCCATCCGTTCTCGCACGACCAATGCTTTCCGTGACAAGTACCGCACGGCCGACGTGCTGCTCGTGGACGACGTTCAGTTCATTGCCGGCAAGGAAAGCACCCAGGAGGAATTCTTCCATACCTTCAACGCACTCCACGGCACGGGTGGACAGATCGTCGTTTCGTCGGACCGGCCGCCGAAGGCGATGCTCACACTAGAAGAGCGCTTGTGTTCCCGATTCGAATGGGGGCTGATCGCCGACATTCAGCCTCCCGACCTGGAGACCCGCGTCGCCATCCTGCGCTCCAAGGTCGCCGCCTGTGGCGTAGCGGTCCCTAACGACATCCTGATGCTGGTCGCCAGCCGCATCCAGAACAACATCCGCGAACTCGAAGGGGCCCTCAACCAGGTGGCGGCGCTATCCAGCCTCACGCACCAACCCCTCACACCAGAAGTCGCCGAGACTGCCCTGAGCAACCTGCTGCCCCAGCGGAACAAACTGACCACAGAGCAGATCATCGAAGCCGTCGGGCACCACTTTGGCGTCGAGGTGGCCGCCCTGCGCGGACGCGGACGCAGCCATGACGTGGTACGCCCACGCCAAGTCGCCATGTACCTGCTCCGCCAGGAGACCGGGGCGTCGCTACCGCAGATCGGTGCCATGTTGGGGGGACGCGATCACACGACCATCCTCTACGGCTGTACACAAATCGCCGGCCTGATCGAGGAGGATCCCAGCCTCCGGCGCGACGTCATGGCGTTGCGCCAGCAACTGTACAACAACGGTAAATAACCCGTCCGCTCAATATATCCACACCTCCCAATCCACACCTCCCATCCCTGGCTCTCAAGACTTCGCCTCCCCCATCCCTGGCGGGCATAGAGTCCTTGAGGGGGTCACAGGAAGGTACGCCTGTGGATAACTCACCGTTTTCTGTGGACAACACGGGGATTTTGGGGATAACTCCCTTGTAAATCTCAGCAGACCAGGAGAAAGTGGCCGGGTAGCCACCTTCCCCTGGCTTTTGCTTTCACTCTCTCCCTTACCCATCCACCGGTGGCTGTGGATAGTGAATGCGGCCCCTACCCCCTCAAGTTGCGGTTCCAGGCGCACCGACCACCACATCTAGGGTAATTCGGTCTCGGGGCCCGCTTTATCCACCTTTTCCACTGCCCTACTAGTACTACTAAAATCCTTTTATACTCTCACCAGGACAATGGCGGATAGAAGGAATAGACCACCATATATGGCGAAGATGAGCAGGTAGCCAAGGCCGGGGGTTTGAGGGACGCGGGTAGTGAAATAGTCGGCGATGGGCCCTCCAATGTAGGCTCCTACCGCCCCGGCTCCGGCGCCGGCCAGGTTGGAGATGCCCAGGTAGCGTCCGGCTTCCTCCTTGGGCACGACGTCTGTCCCCAGAGCCCAGTTGGCCGTGAAGAACGTGCCTGTGGCAGCGCCAATGATGCAACCGCCGACGTATATCATGCTCATGTTGGGGGCCAAGACGAGGATGAGTGTCCCCAATGCCGCGGCCAGGCCACTGATGGCTACCAGCAGCCGGCGTCCGATCCAGTCGGCGAGCCAGCCACTCGGCAGTGCACACACCAGGATCAGAACGCCGACGACCATCATCAACTGTGAGGCTGGCCCTGCGGCGGCTTCCCCCTTCAGGCCCAGCCGGGCCTGAAGAAAGTACACTGCGAAACCGGAGAGGTTTGTGGCACCAATCAAGAAGGCCAGCCGGTTGACCACCCACCAGGGAAATGAAGAATACTGGCGGGCTGACCGGGTGCCGATGCTGATGCGCACACTGGCCCACACACCGGCGATGGTGGCAACGGCCATCGCGACCAGGCCCAGGCTTCCCATCACGATCAGGAGCACGGGCACCGAACTGACGCCGTTCAGGAGTCGGCTTGCGCCCTTGACCGCCTCTCCCAGGCCCAGAATGACGACCAGGAAGACCAGCGTCATCGCCACCAGGCGACCGAACGGTTGCCAATCCAACCGGCCGGGAGATTCACGCAGCGGTTCTTCGCGCACGAACATGGTGATGGCCATGCTCAGGAACAGGATGCCGATGGCCACCAGGATTCCCGCCCACATCTGCCCGGCCGCGATCAGTTTGCCGACGGTGAAGGCGACGATAATGACGGGCACCAGTTCCATGACGGACTTGACGCCGGAGAAACGGCCGCGCTGGGTTTCCGGTACCAGGTCAGGGATCAGCCCCTGTTCTGCGCCATGGGCGATGTTGGACGCAATCTGCGAGAGCACGGCTGCTCCGAACAGGAACCAGTAACTGGGGGAGGCGCCGATGGCAATGATGAACGCCATGTTCAGTAATGTGCCGACCAGGATGAACGGGCGCCGCCGCCCCCAGCGCAGCGTGCTGCGATCCGAAAGCATCCCCATCAGCGCCTGGACTAACAGGGCAACCATCAGGGTGTAGAGGCGCAGGTTGCCGAAGGCGGTACCCTGCTGCTGGGGGCCGACGAACTTTTGCACCAGCAGCGGCAGGATGAGCCCGTTGCTCTGCGAGACCATCGTCAGTCCCAGCCAGTATATGTTGATCGTGATGGAATTGTACCACTTCAATGTCTTCACCGATGGCCTCCTGATTGGGTGAGTTGTGGACAAGTATAGCCTACGCCTGGAGAGATGTCAATGTGTGTGTGACGTTGGTAAGTGTCAAGACAGGTATTTTGGGGGTTGACAAGTGACATGGAAATGTGGTATAGTAACACGTGGCGGGGACGCATGCGCCGTTACTAGGTCAGATATGAGAGCACACTGCTTGGGCTATGGTTGGTCCCAAGCATTGTGCTCATAAATTGCCGAGCGGAAGATGAAAGCGTATCGGGAGAATGGTCTAATCGAAACTGAAGAAGAGGTAAGCGGTGAAGAATACCTGCTGGCCAAGGCATCTGAGCAGGGCTTCGTCACGTACGAAGACATTTTGGCTGCTTTTCCTCAGGCTGAAGAAAACCTGGAGGAACTGGAGGATGTGTTAGCCACATTGATGGAGGCTGGTATAGAGGTAGGTACACCGGAGGAGCGGGAAAAGCAGGAAGGCGGGGCACCCGAGGAAGTGGAGCAGGTTGATGTGGTAGCGGATCAGGAAGCATATTTCGATACGATTGCAATAGATGACACCATCGGTCTATATCTGAAGGAAATCGGGCGGGTGCCACTGCTCACGGCTGAAGAGGAAGTCGCCCTGGCCAAGCGTATGGAGACTGGCCAGTCCGCCAAGAAGAAGCTGGACGGGAACGGTCTCAACCTTGAGGAGCGAGCCGAATTGATGAAGAAGGTGATGGATGGCCTGGCGGCTCGCGAGCACCTCATTCGCGCCAACTCTCGCCTGGTGATCAGCGTGGCCAAAAAGTACATTGGCCGTGGCGTGCCTTTCCTGGACCTGATTCAGGAAGGTAATATCGGGCTCATCCGTGCCGCCAACAAATTCAACTACCAACTGGGGCACAAGTTCTCGACCTACGCGACGTGGTGGATCCGGCAGGCGGTCACGCGCGCGATCGCCGATCAGAGCCGCACGATCCGCGTGCCGGTTCACATGGGAGACCAGATCAACAAACTGCTGCGAACCTCCCATCGCCTGACGCAGGAACTGGGACGTGAACCCACGTCTGAGGAGCTGGCCGATGCGCTCGATATCCCCACGCGCAAGGCAGAGGAGATGCTGAGGGTGGCGCGTCGCCCTCTTTCACTGGAGATGCCCACGGACGACGAAGGGGAGAGCGAGTTGGGCGATTTCATCGAAGATGAGGACGGCCTCGCTCCGGATGAGGAGGTTACCTCTACGATGTTGCGGGACCTGCTCCAGGGCATTCTCCAGGACCTCCCACCGCGGGAAGTGCGCATTCTGCAACTGCGTTATGGGCTGGTAGACGGCGAAACGTACACGCTTGAGGAAGTAGGCAAGAAACTGGGGGTGACCCGTGAGCGGATACGCCAGATAGAGGCCCAGGCGCTCAGCCGGCTCCGGCATCCTACGCACGCCCGCAAGTTGCGCGATTTTCTGAAAAAATAGCAGAATGCCATTGCTCCCTATTCTGACGATCATCCTGCCGTTGGTGGGCGCAGGTGGAACGGTGGGGTTGTCCCTCCTGCCCCGGGTTCGCCCCCATACTCGCCTCGTGGCCCTGGCGATGGTTGGCCTCGTCGCCGTCACGATCCTGGTGAGCCGCTGGATCCCGCCGGAGGCACTGATCCCGTCGTTGTGGCGACCGTCGTTCCTGTTCGGCACCACGTTGGTGGTCCAGAACGATGCCATGGTGCAGCCGTTGGCGTTCGCCCTGGCGCTGGTGAGTTGTAGTGTCATCCTCGTAGAGCTCAGCCGCACGGACCAGCCCCATCCCCGCATGATGGCCACGCTGCTTGTTCTGCTCGCTGCCGGCTGTGCAGCCCTGTGGGCCGCCAATCTCCTCACTACGCTGATCTGTTGGGCGATCTATGATCTACTGCTGGCTGCGGGGCAGGTTGTATCCGGGGGTTCGGTGCGCATGGCGGTGCGGAGCCTGATATTCGGCGGTCTGGCGACCTTGCTCTTGTGGGGGGGAGCGGCGCTGGCGGGCCGCGGGATGGGCAGCGCGTTGTGGTCGTTGACGACCGCCAGCCGTGTACAGTTGACGCTGTGGGCGCTGGCTGGCCTTCTGCGGCTGTGGGCGTACCCGTTCTACCTCTCCATGCTGGACAACTCTGGGGTTGCCCTCTCTCTGCTCATCCCCTTTGCGCTGGGGCCCATCCTGGGCTGGGGGCTGTGGCTGCGTTTGGCTGTGGTCAATGGTGGCCCTATTCCTGGCGGCCCGTGGGTACTGGCTCTGGCAGCGATCAACCTGGGGCTGGGTGGCTTCCTGGCCTGGTCCTGTGGGTCTATGCGCCGCAGTTGGTCGTGGATCGGTATGGCGGCGACTGGAGCGGTGCTGTTGGCCGCTGGAGTGGCGGGCGAGAGCGGTGTGGCCGTGGTTGCGGTTGGCGGCACAGCCTGGGTCCTGGCGGTCGGGGTGATGCTGCTGGGCGATGGCCTGCGGCGGGAGGCCCTATGGTGGAGCATCCCCGGATTACTCGGAGCGTTGGCGCTCCTGGGCCTGCCGCTCACGGTGGGGTTTGTACCGGCGGCGACCATGGTCGGAGGGCTCGTGCGGGGTGGCCATCTCGGATGGGGAGGGGCATTTTTCTGCGGGTACATGTTCCTGGTCCCGGCGCTCGTGCGCCGGCTGCTGGCCCCGCCGGCTTTGCCTGTGCCTGACCGCCGCTGGGTGATGATCGTCCGTGGAATTGGGTTGGGGGTGCCAGCGCTATTGCTGGTTTTGGCCGGCTTATACCCTCCGCTCCTCGTCGTCGGCGTCCGGGCTCCCTCGCTCGGCCAACTGCTTGCCCTGCCAGGTTGGGCCGGGTGGTTGTTGTGGGCGGGGGCGCTGGCCGCTGGGGGGGCACTGGCCTGGCAGGAGGGGGCCATACGCTCCAAGATGGAGCTGGTGCTCAGCGCGATTCACGATTTGTTGTGCCTGGAGTGGCTCTATCGGGCGATCATAGGCGCATTGGAGCGTGGTTTGAGCGTGCTGTGGGCAGCCGGCGAAGTGGTGGGAGGCAGGGGAGCATTGTTGTGGTCATGGTTGCTGTTTCTCCTGCTCCTGCTGGTGTGGGGTAGTCGGTAATGCCAACACTCGTTGATCTTCTGGCGCGCGTTTCGTTCCTGGCTGCTATGCCGGCCGTAGCCGGCATATTTGTCACGGCCAGCCTCCTGGTGGTCAGCCGAGACTGGCGGCTGAACATGACCGCTCTCATCGCCCAGTACTTTTTCGTGGTGCTGTTGTTGACGCGGCTGATTCGACTGGAAGTGGCTGCCGTCAAGGGGTTGACCGGGTGGATGATCTGCATGGTATTCTACCTGACGGAGCGGCGTGCCAGCCTGCTCGAGCAGTCTCCGGCGACCAACAGCGCTTCATCGCCTCAACGCTGGCACCGGTGGGTCATATCTGCCCGCGCATCGTTCTGCCTGCTGGCCGGGTTGCTGGTCTCGGTGGCCGCGTACACGGCTGCGCTGCGCATGCCGTTACCTGAAGTTCCCAACGATATCACGTTGGCATGTTACCTGTTGGCCGGGCTCGGCCTGTTGTTGATCGGGTTGAGCGAGAATCCGATGCAGGTAGGACTGGGATTGTTGACTTTTCTGTCCGGCTTTGATCTGTTCTACGTGGCGCTTGAGCCGAGCCTGGCCGTGGCCGGATTGCTGGGGGCGGTCAGTTTTCTCATCGCGCTGGCCACGGCCTATCTGCGGGCGGCCCAGATTACCACCGGCGACGAGGTGAGGCAACCGTGATCGCAGGTCCACTGCTGCTGCTGGTTCTCCCGCTGCTGATGGCGGGGGTCATATATCTCCTCCTCCGCTGGACTTCTATCTCGGCGTTGCTGGCCGTCGGCACCACGCTGGCGTTGGGCATCGCCGTCCTTACGCTGCCGCTGGATCAGCCAGTCCACATCTGGGGAGGTCGCCAGATCGCCATGGGTGAGGTGGTGACCATCTTTGGGCGCGAGCTGGTGCTGGAGCAGTCCGACCGGATCGCCATGGCGTTCTTGTTTCTGACGTCCGCCGGCATTTTCTTCCTGGCCTGGCGCATAGAACAGCAGCCCCTGATCCTGCCTATGGGCCTGGGGTTGCTCAGCCTGCTGAATGGGGCACTGTTGATCCGGCCTCTCGTCTACGCAGCGCTGCTCATTGAGATTGCCGCCGCTCTGTCCGTCTTTGCGCTGCAAGCCGAGGGAGGTGTGCCGACTCGGGGTGGGTTGCGCTACCTATCGTTCACCACCCTGGCCTTGCCGGGCCTGTTGGTCACCCACTGGCTGTTGGAGCGGTACGCACTGACGCCCAACGACACGGATCTGTTGCGCGTCGCTGCCACACTGCTGGCCCTGTCCTTTGCGTTGCTGTTGGGGGTTGTGCCTTTCCATACCTGGGTGCCGGCTGTGACCAGCGACAGCGTACCGTTGGCAGGTACGTTTGTGCTCACGATTGGCAACGGGGCGGTGTGGTTCCTGTTGCTCGATTTTCTAAAGACCTATCCCTGGCTGCGCAGCCATCCTCGCTTCGAGTCTCTCGTCTACATGGCAGGTATCGCGATGGTCATCGTGGGGGGGCTGCTGGCACCGTCTCAGCGCCGCGTGGGGCCGCTGATGGGGTATGCCGCGTTGATAGATAGCGGCAGCGCACTGATTGCCCTGGGCTTGAACAGCGGGGCAGGGTTGACGTTGGCGGTCCTGTCGCTGATGGTGCGTCCCTTCGGCCTGATCCTGATGGCAGCCGGCCTGAGTGGCCTGCGGGCACGCAGCGGTGGCGACGATGCATTTGAGGCACTGCGTGGGTTGGGATGGCAGGCACCGTGGAGCACGGCGGCATTGATCTTTGGAGGACTTTCGGTCGCTGGGTTGCCGGTCAGCGCTGGCTTTGCCTGGCGTTGGGCCCTCTGTCGTGCCCTGGCATCGTCAAGCCCAGGTGCTGCCTTGTGGATTCTGCTGGCGAGTGCGAGTGTGATGGCGGGCGTGTGGCGGGCACTGTGGGCGCTGCTGGCGCGCCAAAAGGATCGCAGCGTTCCGAGTTCTCCCGAAGGCTGGCTGACCGCGGTGGTCATTGTGGTGGCGATCGTGGCGTGCGTGGGCATCGGATTGTTCCCGCAGATCGTCGCCCCGCTGGCAGACCGCCTGGCGGCGGCCTACACGTTCGTGGGCAGGTAGATGGATTTATTTGAGCACAGCCGGAAGGAGCAAATCCGCCGCGAAGCGCCGTTGGCAGCGCGCATGCGCCCGCGCTCGTTGGACGAGTTCGTCGGCCAGGAGCACATCGTGGGCCCAGGGCGGCTGCTGCGCCGGGCCATTGAGGCCGACCGGTTGTTCTCGTCGCTGATCTTTTGGGGACCGCCGGGCACGGGCAAGACGACGTTAGCGATGGTCATCGCCAACACGACGGCCAGCCATTTCGAGACCATCAGCGCGGTGCTGGCGGGCGTGGCTGAATTGCGTCAGGTTATCCACCAGGCCAAGGAGCGACGTGGGATGTATGGACGGCGTACGATCCTGCTGGTGGACGAGATCCACCGGTGGAACCGCGCCCAGCAGGACGCCTTGTTGCCTCACGTCGAGGATGGGACGATCGTGCTCATCGGTGCAACGACCGAGAACCCGTACTTTGGCGTGATCGCCCCTCTCGTCTCCCGCTCCCGCGTGTTCCAGTTCAAGTTGCTCACCGACGACGAAGTGACGGCGCTCCTGCGCCATGCCCTGGGTGACCCGGAGCGGGGGTACGGTGCTCGCCAGGTCCAGGTGGACGACGACGCGCTGGCCCACCTGGTCAACATCGCAGGGGGTGATGCCCGGGCCGCGCTCAATGCGCTGGAACTGGCCGTCGAAAGCACGCGCCCGGACGACGATGGCCGCATCCGCATTGGGCTGGCCGTGGCCGAAGATTCGATCCAGCAGCGTGCGCTCCGCTACGACAAGACGGGCGACGAGCACTACGACACGATCTCCGCCTTCATCAAGTCGGTGCGGGGCAGCGACCCCGACGCGGCGCTCTACTGGCTGGCGAAGATGGTCGCCGCGGGAGAGGATCCCCGGTTCATCCTGCGCCGGCTCTACATCCTGGCAGCCGAAGACATTGGCCTGGCCGACCCCAACGGCATCGTCGTCGTCAACGCCTGCGCGCAGGCCTTCGAGTGGGTGGGGATGCCGGAAGGGCAGTATCACCTGGCGCTGGCCACCTTGCACCTGGCCACCGCGCCCAAGTCCAACTCGGCCGGGGCCTACTGGGGGGCGCTGGCGCAGATCGAGGAGCACGGGACCGGCCCGGTGCCGATCTACCTGCGCGATAAGAGCGACGTTTTCCGCGGCACGCTGCGCGAACACTACAAGCGCACGCTGGGTGAACACGAGGGGTACAAGTATCCCCACGCCTATCCTGAGGGCTGGGTGGAGCAACGCTACCTGCCGGAGGAGGTCGAGGGCGGGTGGTTCCAGCCCCAAGGCCACGGCTACGAGCGGGAGATCATCGAGCGGCTGGAAAAGTGGCGTAAACGCAGTGCGTAAGTACGCAACACGCAACATGTGAACCGTGTTGCGTGTTGCGTGTTATGCAGCCTTGTCTCCTGGCGTCAGCCGCAAGAAGAACCGCTTTCCCACCTGGAGCACGCGCTCTGCCCCGGCTTCGACCTGGGCCTCGATGTTGCTGACCGGTTGGCCGTCCAGTTTGACTGCGCCCTGCTGTACCAGCCGGCGGGCGTCGCTCTTGCTGCGCGCAAACCCCGCCGCGAAGATGACGTCCACCACGCGCGCTGGACCGGCCAGCGCG
>Ga0315289_10010270_pt1 | contig 13407 bp, 3 predicted proteins | sample YL17G11_40_MG_FD_203452 | JGI IMG/M metagenome (GOLD analysis project Ga0315289, IMG submission 203452) | Sediment microbial communities from Yellowstone Lake, YNP, Wyoming, USA - YL17G11_40 | ecosystem: Environmental > Aquatic > Freshwater > Lake > Sediment | place: USA: Wyoming | collected...
AGTTCGAGCGGCTGGGGCTGCGCTACGTCGAGAGCCACACCAACTTTATCCTGGTCGAAATTGGCCCGCAGGCCGTGGCGATTCAGCGGCGGCTATTGGAGAAAGGGGTCATCGTGCGGCCCTGCACGGGCTACGACCTGCCCGACTGGTTGCGCATCACCGTGGGCAGCCCGGCCCAGAACGAACGGCTGATTAGGGCGCTCGAGGAAGTATTGTAGGTCGTCGCGTATTATCTCGCGGCGAGCAATGACGGTGGCCACCTCGGCCATCGCCAAGAGTGTATTTCACCTCTGGAGCGCAGCCCTCTCTATGGGCCGCGCCGCTGCAGAACAGGCGCTGGGCGCTTTCCGGCAGCCCACACAAGACGCCCCCAACCCCAATGCATTCATCGCATCGCCATGAAACGATTGACATTGAGCCAAATCGGTTGTATACTATGCAGTGTGCGTTTGGTTTTGTAAGGCCCTCGCAGACCATCACCAATTGTGTGTGAAACCTGGGTGGGGCCAAGACTGTCAAGCAGTCTAGTGTAGTGACCTACCCACTATACTTGCGGCTCAGACTCGTCGGGGCGTTGCTGCTCACTTTGGTCATCCCCGGCCGAAGTGTACGCTTGCCCCGGCGAGTTGTTTATCTGTCTGTTCACTCGTTTCTTGCCAGGAAAGGAAGGACAACCATGATGGAGAAAGAACCAAAACCTATCGGAGCGACCAGGCTGCTCTGGTCAATGGCGCTTGGGCTGGGTCTGGCCGTCGGAGTGTTGCTGGCATGCATGCTTCGTCCGGACCTGGGCCAGGCCGCCAGCCCATCCGGCGCTGCCCCCTCGAATGTGTGGGTGAACAAGTCGGCACCGGTTGGGAACATTGTGCCAGGTGACGAATATCGCTACGTCATAGACTACGGGAATGAGGCCAGCAACCCGGCGACGGACGTCGTCATTACCGACTTCTTGCCCGACTACGTGACCTACCTGCGGGATACCAGCGGGGTCACACCCACCGTGGATTCAGACACCCGCACCCTCGCTTGGCGCCTGGGAAGGTTGGAAGGGCAGCAGTCAGGGACCTTTGAGTTGTGGGTGAAACTGGATGCAACCGTGCCACAGGAGACCCAGTTGCGCAACCTCGTGGGGATCAGCGACCCTGACGACCAGAATCCCGACAACAACTGGAGCGAGACGGACGTGTGGCCCGGCAATCCCTACGTGAATCTGTGGGTAGACAAATCTCTCAAGACTGAGCGGCCCATCGGCGGCAGGGTGATCATCTACTACATCAACTACGGGAACAACGGCAACCGCACAGCCCACAACGTCGTCCTGACTGATACACTGCCGCTCCACACAACGTTTGTGAGATCTGACTTTGAAACGGGGGCAGATGTCCTGGCCGAGCGCGTGGACGACGGCATCGTAGTCTGGGAGATCGGGGCGCTGCCTTCCGGCGAATCACAGCAGTTCGAACTGGTTGTACGGATTGACGAGGGCACGGCTCCAGGAACACTGCTGACCAATAAGGTCGCGATCAGGGGTGACGAAGACCAGGGTGAGTGTGGGGACAACCGGTCGTGGCGTGCTACAGTCCTGGAACCGATGGCGGCCGATCTGTGGGTGGACGAAGAGGTCAGTAGTGATCTTTCATCGATCGAACATGAGATCATCTACCGCATCAACTACGGCAACGACGGCATGCTTCCTGCTAAGGACGTGATCTTGACCTGCACGCTGCCAGTCTCGATGACCTACCTACGGCACAGCAACAAGTCAGCCGCCACGCTGGCGGACGGGGTGATCGTCTGGCGGTTGGGTCAGGTACCATCCGCCAGTAACGGGCAACTTATGATGACTATGCAGGTGAGTGGGACGGTCTCGGCCGGAGCGGCCTTCACCAATGCCGTCGAAGCCTCGACCAGTACCCCAGAACTCGACTACGACAACAACGTGGCCGTGACCACGCTGGGTCCTCCCCGAGCGATCTGCGTACCCTGGGCCGGGGACCTGCCCCACCGCGTCTGGTCCCGGCAGACTACCACGCTCAAGGGGACGGCCAAGGGCTACGGCCTGACGACGTTTGAGTGGGACCCCGGCGACGGCCGTCCGGCCATCGCCGGTACAGTGGACGATCCTTACGTGATCGAGGCCCACCATGCGTATAGCGCAGCGCTGGGCACGGTTTACACGGCGATGCTCACGGTGCGGGACGCATTCGGCTGGTCGGACACTGACACCTACGTCGTGCAGGTCTTCAGCCCGACCCACGGCATCCAGGTGGATGCGGCTGTTGACGAAGCGCTGTGGTACATCCACAAGGCGGCCCAACGCTACGAACACGGCAGCCTTTCCTTTGCCGAGTGGGGCGGTGACAATCGTGTGGCCGAGAACGCCAGTGCCGTACAGGCATTTCAAGTGCAAGGGCACCTCCCGGACGGCGATTCGTGGGAAGACCCTTACGTGGAGGACGTGCAGCGTGGCTGGAACGCCATCTTTACCTACGCCAAACCGGACACGATGACCATGCAGTCGGCTGGCGACCCAGATAGCGATGAGGATGGGATAGGCATCGGCACCTATCAAGGTCGAGCCATCTACGAGTCCGGGCTGGCATTGATGGCCCTGGCTTCCACCGGCGCTCCTGACCGGGTGGCCCGCACTGGCCCCTCCGCCTACGTGCGTGGCCAGACGTACTACAGCATCACCCAGGATATGGCCGACTGGTTCGCCTGGGGACAGAACGATGCTGAGAGTGGTAGTGCCCGCGGCGGTTGGCGTTACCAGCCCAACTCGTGCGATTCCGACAACTCGAACACCCAGTTCCCCGTCCTGGGCCTGGCCGCGGCGGAGCACAACTGGGGCATCACAGTGCCCACGTGGGTGAAGAACGAACTGCGCGACCACTGGTTGGCTTACACGCAGGACAGTAGCAGCGGTGGCTTCGGCTACCAGCACCCTGATCACTGGGTCAATGTGGGCAAGACCGGAGCCGGGATCATGGACCTCACCTGGACCGGTGTGCCGGCCACCGACGCGCGCATTGCCCGGGCTGCCCAATTCATCGCAGTGCACTGGAATGACGCGCCGGATGGGAACTGGAACGGCAACGTGGGCGAGTTGTATGCCATGTACGCGGTGAAGAAGGGCAGCCAACTGGCCGGCATTCACCAATACGGCTCTCACGTCTGGGACAACGAATACGCCGCTTACCTGGTGAGTATGCAGTCGGCTGGCGGTTATTTTGACGCTGCCGGGAATATAAGTTGGCAGCCTATGAGTACCGCCTGGGTAGTGTTGATCCTCTCGCCCGGCCTCTATCAGGCACTCCCGGTTCCCGTCATCCCGCCTCTCCTATATGGGGGCGAAGGGCCGCAGTGGGCCGAGGTCCGGTTCGACGCTTCCGACTCGTACCACACCGACCCCGAGCGCACGATCGCCTTCTACGAGTGGGATTTCGGCGATGGGAGCCCGGTGGTGACGACCACCGGCTCGATCATCGCCCACACCTATCCGACGCGCGGTACGTACCTGGCCCTGCTGACCGTGTGGGACGACGCCGCCAACCACGCCACCGCGGCGTCTCAGGTGAGCATCACCGGCCCAGGGCACCACCCGCCCGTGGCCGATCCGGGCGGGCCGTACAGCGGCCGCGTTGGTCAGGAGATCGTCCTGGACGGTTCCCGCTCCTCCGACCCGGACGAGTGGATGGAAGACAGCGTGGTGCTGTACGAGTGGAACGTCGCGGGCAGCGGGTTCTACACCACGAGCGTGTCCACGCTGGCGTACAGTGGGACGGTCGCCGGCACCTTCTCTGTCGCACTGCGGGTGCAGGACCGGGGGGTGGGTGATGGCCCGGACATGCCCCAATGGAGCGCACCGGCGACGACGACCCTGACAGTCATCCAGCCGGCTCCTACTGCGACTAGGCCGTCGCCCACCACAGTCAGCGCGGCTCCTACCGCAACCCCAGAGCCTCCTCTGAGGCTCCAGCGTAGTTGGCTGGTTCCGGCGCTCGTAGTGTCCAGCCTGGCCGTCATTGTCGTCATCGCTCTGTTTGCGGTCCGTGGCATCAAACGCACCCGCGCTTGATGTAACAAAGCGCCGACCTGTACGCTCTTATAGTGGAAGGAGATCGTATGAATCAACAGTATACTCTCTGACGACTTGCATTCTTATCCGTTTCTTGTCAGGAAAGGAAGGACAACCATGATGGAGAAAGAACCAAAAGCAATCGGCGCGATTAGGCTACTCTGGTCAGTGGCGCTAGGGCTGGGCCTGGCCGTCGGGGTGCTGCTGGCATGCGCGCTCCGTCCGGGCCTGAGCCAGGCTGCCAGCCTATCCGGTTCCACCGCCCCGGACGTGTGGGTGACAAAACGGGCTCCGGTCAGGAGTATTGTACCAGGCGATGAGTATCGCTACGTCATAGACTACGGGAACGATGCCAGCAACCCGGCGACGAACGTCGTCATCACCGACACCTTGCCCGACTATGTCGCCTACGTGCGGGATACCAGCGGGATCACGCCCACCGTGGATCCAGGCAGCCGCACTCTCGTCTGGCGCCTGGGAGTATTGGAAGGGCAGCAGGCAGGGACGTTCGAGTTGTGGGTGAAACTGGACGCAGCCGTGCCGGAGGGGACCCGCTTGCGCAACCGCGTGGAGATCAGCGACCCCGCCGACCCAGACTCTTACAACAACGAGCACGAGATGGACGTGTGGCCTGGCAGCCCCTACGTGAGCCTGTGGGTGGACGAGTCCCCCAGGGCTGACCGGCCGCCCTTTGTTGGCGAGGTGATCGTCTATCGCATCACCTATGGGAACAGGGGCAACCGTCCGGCCCACAACGTCGTCCTGACCGACACGCTCCCGCTCAGCACAACTTTCGTGACGACTACCTTCGAGGTGGGAGTGGATGGCGAGGCCGAGCACGTGGGCGACGGCGTCGTGGCCTGGGAGATCGGGACGCTGGATGCTGGCGAATTGCGGGAGCTCGAACTGGCCATGCAGATTGACCGCGGCACGGCTTCGGGGACAGTGCTGACTAACGTCGCCGTGATCAGCAGTGACGACGACGAGAGCAGGTATGACGACAACTGGCGCCAGCATGTCATGATCGCGAGATTACGGGCTGCTGACCTGCGGGTAGGCGCAACCGCGGAGGGCGATCCCTCCATCGAAAATGGCATCATCTACCGCATCACCTACCACAACGACGGCGCGCTTGCGGCACAGAACGTAATCGTGACCAACACGCTGCCGGTGTCGCTGACCTACTTGTGGCACAGCGACGAGCCGGTCGCCACGCTGGTGGATGGGGCGATCGTCTGGCGGTTGGGTACACTTCAGCCTATCAGCAGCGGACAACTCGTGGTCGGCGCGCAGGTGAGCGGAATGATTCCGGCCGGAGCGGTTTTCACCAACACGGTCGAAGCCTCGACCAGCACCCCAGAATCCGACTATGACGACAACCTGGCGGTGGCCACCCTGGGTTCGCCATGGGTGATCTGCGTGCCCTGGGCAGGGGGCCTGCCCCATCGCGTCTGGTCCGGGCGGACCACGACGCTCAAGGGGACAGCCAAGGGCGATGGACTGACGTCGTTCGAGTGGGACCCCGGTGATGGCAGTCCGGCCAAGACTGGCACTGTGAATGACCCCTACGTCATCGAGGCCCGTCATACGTACAGCGCAGCGCTGGGCACGGTCTTCACGGCGACGCTCACCGTGTGGAACGCTTTCGGCCGGTCGGGCACCGACACCTACGTTGTACAAGTCTTTAGCCCAACTCACGGCATCAGGGTGGACGTGGCCGTTGACGAGGGGCTGTGGTACATCCACAAGGCGGCCCAGCGCTACGAACGCAACGGCCTCCCCTTTGCCGAGTGGGGCGGCGGCAACCGTGTGGCTGAGAACGTCAGTGCCGTACAGGCCTTCCAGGTGCAGGGCCATCGCCCGGGGGGTGATCCGTGGGAGGACCCCTACGTAGAAGATGTGCAACGCGGCTGGAACGCTATCTTTACCTACGCCAAACCGGACACGATGACCATGCAGTCGGCTGGCGACCCAGATAGCGATGAGGATGGGATAGGCATCGGCATCTATCAAGGTCGAGCCATCTACGAGTCCGGGCTGGCATTGATGGCCCTGGCTTCCACCGGCGCTCCTGACCGGGTGGCCCGCACTGGCCCCTCCGCCTACGTGCGTGGCCAGACGTACTATAGCATTGCCCAGGACATGGCCGACTGGTTCGCCTGGGGGCAGAACGACGCGGGGAGCGGGGCAGCCCGTGGCGGCTGGCGCTACGGCCCTAATTCGGGTGATTCCGACAACTCGAACACCCAGTTCCCCGTCCTGGGCCTGGCCGCCGCGGAGCACAACTGGGGCATCACAGTGCCCACGTGGATGAAGAACGAACTGCGCGACCACTGGTTGGCTTACACGCAGGACAGTAGCAGCGGTGGCTTCGGCTACCAGCACCCTGATCACTGGATCAATGTGGGCAAGACCGGGGCCGGGATCATGGACCTCACCTGGACTGGCGTGCCGCCCACCGACGCGCGCATCGCCCGGGCCTCCCAATTCATCGCGGCACACTGGGACGACCGGCCGGACGGGAACTGGAACGGCAACGTGGGCGAGTTCTACGCCATGTACGCGGTGAAGAAGGGCAGCCAACTGGCCGGCATTCACCAATACGGCTCTCACGTCTGGGACAACGAATACGCCGCTTACCTGATCAGCAAGCAAGAGCCCGACAGCCGTTTCGACGATGCCGGGAATATGGGTGGGTGGCGGCCGATGAACACCTCCTGGGCAGTGTTGATCCTCTCGCCCGGCCTCTACCAGGCACTCCCGGTCCCCGTCATCCCGCCTCTCCTATATGGGGGTGAAGGACCGGCCTGGGCCGGGGTCCAGTTCGACGCCTCCGACTCGTACCACACCGACCCCGAGCGCACGATCGCCTTCTTCGAGTGGGATTTTGGCGATAGCAGCCCGGTGGTGACCACCACCAGCGCGATCACCACCCACACCTACCCGACGCGGGGGCTCTACCTGGCCCTCCTGACTGCGTGGGACGACGCCGGTAACTATACCATCGGGGCCAGCCAGGTGAATATCACTGGCCCAGAGCACCACCCGCCCGTGGCCGATCCGGGCGGGCCATACAGCGGCCGCGCCGGCCAGAAGATCGTCTTGGATGGCTCCGGCTCCTCCGACCCGGACGAGTGGATGGGAGACAGCGTGGTGCTGTACGAGTGGAACGTCGCGGGCAGCGGGTTCTACACGACGAGCGCGCCCACGCTGGCGTACAGCGGGACGGTCGCCGGCACCTTCCCCGTCGCCTTGCGGGTGCAGGACCGGGGGGTGGGCGATGGCCCGGACAGACCTCAGTGGAGCGAACCGGCGACGACGACGCTGACGGTCATCCAGCCGACTCCTACTGTAGTCAGGCCGACTCCCACTGCAGTCGAGCCAACTCCCACTCCGGCCAAGGGGCCTTCTCGGGAAACTCAGTGGATCAAGTGGCTGGTTCTGGCGCTTGTAGCGGCCATCTTGGTCATCGTCGTTGTCCTGCTCGCGGTCCGCGCCTTCAAACGCCCCCTTGCTTGATGTAACAAAGTGCTGACCTTTCAGCTCTTGTACTTGTAGTGAGAAGATCACTACCTCAAATCGTTTCTCGCCAGAAAAGGAGAGGAGAATTATGGAGGAAGAAAAAGTTATAACTAGCGGGGCAACCAGGTTCCTCTGGTCGCCTGGCGCGTCACAGAACACGCTTTGCACTGCTTGGGCCGGCCGGCGCCGGTTCTGGCTCAGGAAACTCTTTGCCATCTGCCTGGTGCTTGGGCTGAGCCTGGCCGCCGCACTGTTTCTGGCACTTGCGCTCCGGCCGGCCGTCGCGGTCCAGGCCATCAACACTCCCCTGATCCCTATGCGTGCCAGCGCTCTGCCCGCCTCTGCCCGGGTCAGCCCTGACCTCCAGGCCCAGAACCTGAACCTGAACGTCAACTATGGCCACGATTGGGTGGAGGGCAACTATGAGGCCGGGCACACCGTCTGGATCACCCTCACGGAAAGCGACGGCCACACGGTCAAGGCCACGGCGGTGCTCACGACAGGTGCCGTGCCCTGGTGGGGAGGACAGACCGGCTTCTCGACCAACTGGCAGGGTTGGTCGTCTGGCCGGCCCGACATTGCGCCCGGCGATTGGGTGTACGGCCGGATGGACAACGGCGATGCCGCTACCGTGCGCGTGGGGACCGTCACCGGCAACGTGGACGTGGCTACGGACAGCATCTCAGGCACCGTCCACGCCGACTGGTTCACACAAACGCTCAACGCCAACTGTGGCGTGTGGGAGACGAACGGCCCCGGCCGAGGTTTCACCGTTGACCCGGACGGCGGCGCTTACCTGTGCGACTTTTCCTCCGAGTGGGATGTGGTGCTGGGCCAGAATGTGGGCGTGCAATACCAGGAGCCCGACGGGGACTGGGTGATGAATGTCTTCCGGGAGCTACCGTGGGTAGTGCGTGTCAACCAGAGTCACAACTGGGTCCAGGGTGAGGCAACGCCCGATAGTACTATCGTCGCTACCATCTGGCGGGACGGCCTGCCAGTTCTGAACAACATTACTCGCAACGGAGCCAATACCGGGTGGCAAATCGGCGATTTTTGCTGTGGCGACGAGAGCCAACTCCGCACCGGTGACGTGGTCGAGATTCAGACCTCACAGGGGCTAACGGCCAGCGTCGAGCTCATTCCCATGACTGGTGCGGTGGACGCCAATGACGAGACTATCTCCGGCCGACTCTTCGGCGTCCCCTTCCCGGCCCAGGTACGGGGCGAGGTATGGACAGGGAACGGCGCGTCCGTGGACGGCCAGACCGACGCATCCGGCAACTACACGCTTGACTTCAGCCCTTTCGACGTACTTCCGGATCACATGGTAGCCTTGTGGTACGTGCGGCCCGACGGGCACCAGGTATGCATCGTACGCCATGCACTGCACCTGATCGTAGACACCGGGCGCGACCGGGTGGATGGCAACACCTTTGTCCCTGGTCTCCCGGTCAGGGTGATGATCAACGGTGGTGAGACAATGCAGACCACCAGCAACGCCAACGGCGACTTTGGCCTTGACTTTACCGGCGACATCGTCATCTCAGATACCGTCGAGGCCTGGGCCGGGGCACAATACGCCAGTCTGGTTGTGGTGCCGGTCACTGCCGAGGTGAATGACACTGCTGACGTGGTGAGTGGCTACGGGCCACCCAACAGCAACCTGAACGTCAGCGCCAACGGCGACTGGCATTGGACCACCACGGACAGCTCAGGCTATTACAAGGTTCAGTACGGTTGGGACATCGGTCCAGAAAGTGACATTGAGGTCCAGTATGACTACCCGACAGGCTATCAAACCCGGTATGCCTTTGGTCTCCCGAATGTGCGGGTGAACCAGTGGAGGCCGGTTGGGAACGTCGAACGGGGTAAGGAGTATCGCTACTTTATAGAGTATGCGAATGACGCCAATGGCCTGGCGACGGATGTGGTTGTCACCGACACGCTGCCCTACTCCGTCACCTACCTCCGGGACACCAGTGGGGTCACACCCACCTTTGATTCCGGCAGCCGCACCATTGCCTGGCACCTGGGAACGTTGGGGGCGTACCGATCCAAGACCTTTGAATTATGGGTGACATTGGATTCGGACGTGCCGCCGGGAACCCAATTGCGCAGCCGGGTGGAGATCAGTGCCTCGAGCGACCGCGATCCCAACAATAACTGGAGCGAAACAGACGTGTGGCCCAGCGACCCCTGGGTGGACCCGTGGATAGACATGGGGCTTGAGGCCAGGTTGCCGGTTGCGGGTGAGGTGCTCACCTATCAACTCCGCTACGGGAACAACGGCAACCGCACGGCCCAAAATGTCATCGTGACTGACCCATTGCCTCCTGGCACAACCTTCGTGGCATCCACATTCGAGGTGGGAGTGGATGGTCTGGCTGAGCGCACAAGTCGTGGTACTGTGGTCTGGAACGTCGGGACGCTGGACCCCGGCGCATCACGCCAGTTTGAACTGGTGGTACGTATTGACGATAGCACTCTGCCTGGCACGGTGTTGGCCAACGCAGTCGTCATCAACGCCGACAACGAGGGCGATCCCTGCAACAACCGGTTCCAGCGTACTACCGTCGTGGAACCGGCGGTGGCCGACCTGTGGGTGGGCGCAGAGATCGAGGGCGACCTGTCCTCGATCGAAAACGAGATCACTTACCGCATCACCTACCACAACGGCGGCACGCTTGCCGCTCAAGACGTGGTTCTGACCGACACGCTGCCGGCTGTGCTGACCCGCCTGTGGCACAGTGCCGGATCGGTCGCTACGCTGGCGGACGGCACGATCGTCTGGCGGTTGGGCACGGTGCCGCCTGGCAGTGGCGGGCAACTCTTCGTAGTCGCCCACGTGAGCGGGACGGTCCCGGCCGAGACGCCCTTTACCAGCACCGTCACGGCCTCGACCCGTACCCCGGAGCTCGACTACGACAACAACCTGGCAGTGAGCACGCTGGGGTCACCCCGCGTGATCTGCGTGCCCTGGGTTGGGGACCAGCCTCACCGCATCTGGTCTGGGTTGAGCACGACGCTCAAGGGCACGGCCACGGGCGATGTTTTGACGACGTTCGAGTGGGACCCCGGCGACGGCAGCCCAGTCACCTCCGGTACGGTGGGCGACTCTTACGCAATCGAGGCCCGCCATACGTATAGCGCAGCGCTGGGCACGGTTTATACGGCGACACTCACCGTGTGGGGCACTTTCGGCCGGTCGGGCACCGACACCTACGTTGTACAAGTCTTTAGCCCAACTCACGGCATCAGGGTGGACGTGGCCGTTGACGAGGGGCTGTGGTACATCCACAAGGCGGCCCAGCGCTACGAACGCAACGGCCTCCCCTTTGCCGAGTGGGGCGGCGGCAACCGTGTGGCTGAGAACGTCAGTGCCGTACAGGCCTTCCAGGTGCAGGGCCATCGCCCGGGGGGTGATCCGTGGGAGGACCCCTACGTAGAAGATGTGCAACGCGGCTGGAACGCTATCTTTACCTATGCCAAACCAGACACGATGACCATACAGCCAGCCGGCGACCCGGACAGCGATGGTGATGGGATAGGCCTCGGCATGTATGACAGCTATGGCGCTGCCATCTACGAGTCCGGGTTGGGCCTCATGGCCCTGGCGACCACCGGTGTTCCCGATTGGGGGGCCCGCACCGGCCCACCTTTCTACGTGCGTGGCCAGACCTACTACAGCATTACCCAGGACGTGGCCGACTGGTTCGCCTGGGGGCAGAACGATGCTGAGAGTGGTAGTGCCCGCGGCGGCTGGCGCTACCAGCCGAACTCGGGCGACTCCGACAACTCGAACACCCAGTTCCCCGTCCTGGGCCTGGCGGCGGCGGAGGAGAACTGGGGCATCACGGTCCCCACGTGGGTGAAGACTGAACTGCGCGACTACTGGCTGGCCTACACGCAGGGCAGCAGCGGCGGCTTTGGCTACGGCGGTCCCGACGACTGGAACAACGTGGGCAAGACCGGGGCCGGCATCATGGATCTCACCTGGACCGGCGTGCCAGCCACCGACGCGCGCATCGTGCGGGCCTCTGGCTTCATCGATCAACACTGGGACGATGTGCCAGATGAGAACTTTAACGGCAACATCGGCGAGTTCTATGCCATGTACGCGGTGAAGAAGGGCAGCCAACTGGCCGGCATTCACCAGTATGGCTCCCACGTCTGGGACAACGAATACGCCGCTTACCTGGTACGTGTACAAAAACCCGACGGCCACTTCGATGATGCTGGCATTCTGGCACAGCAGCCTATGGCCACCGCCTGGGCGGTGCTGATCCTCTCGCCCGGCCTCTACCAGCCGCTCCCAGTCCCCGTTATCCCACCCTTCCTCACCGGGGGCGAAGGGCCGGCGTGGGCCGAGGTCGAGTTCGACGCCTCCGATTCGTACCACACCGACCCCGAGCGCACGATCGCCTTCTTCGAGTGGGATTTTGGCGACGGAAGCCCGGTGGTGACGGCCACCAGCGCGATCACCACCCACACCTACCCGACGCGGGGGCTCTACCTGGCCCTCCTGACCGCGTGGGACGACGCCGGTAACTATGCCATCGGGGCCAGCCAGGTGAATATCACCGGCCCAGAGCACCACCCGCCCGTGGCGGATGCGGGCGGGCCGTACAGCGGCCGCGTTGGTCAGGAGATCGTCCTGGACGCCTCCGGCTCCTCCGACCCGGACGCCTGGATGGGCGACAGCGTGACGCTGTACGAGTGGAACATCGTGGGCAGCGAGTTCTGTACGACGACCGAGCCGACACTGGCTTACAGCAGGACTATCTCGGGCACCTTCACTATCGCGTTGCGAGTCCAGGACCGGGGAACCGGTTATGGCCCGGACTCGCCCCAGTGGAGTGAACCTGTGACGACGACGCTGACCATCGGCACGGAAACGCTCTCTCCGCCTGAAGAGGGGCCCAAGGGACCTGCATGGCTGTGGATGGTTCTGGTGCTCGTGGCGATTCCCTTGATCATCGTCGCCGTCTTCCTGATCCCCCGCGCCATCGGACGTCTGCGCGCTTGATACCACACAGCAGACCTGCCAGGTCTCCCAGACCTGGCAGGTCTGTCTTAACTGGGGACGTTACTGCCGGCGAACCGACCACCCCGATCCTGCAGCGACTGGGGCGGTTTTGCGTTGTGTGGCTTGCGGCAATGGCGCGGACAAACGTTTTGACTTCCAGGTAGGTTGAACTATACTGAACGTGTACCCGGCGAGGTAATGCCTGGCGAGAAAAGGGCTTGAGGTATGTTCCTGAAACGGGCCGGACGGTTCTTGCTGGATCTGCTGCTGATCGCGGCCGGCGGCGTGCTGATGGCGCTGGCAGTGGACGTGTTCCTCGATCCCAACGACGTTGTGCCGGGCGGTTTCACCGCGCTGGCAATGTTCGCCAATCGCCTGTGGGCATGGCCGGTCGGGTTGACCTTCCTGGCTCTGAACGTGCCGCTCCTGATCCTGGGGACGTGGCTGCTGGGCGCCGAGTTCGGCCCCAAGACGATCGTCGCGACTGTACTGGCGAGCCTGGCGATTGACCTCCTGCGCCCGTACGTGCCCGTGGTGCAGGGGGAGCCGCTGTTGTACACCGCCTTCGGTGGGTTGCTGTACGGCCTGGGCCAGGGGCTGGTGTTCCGGGCCGATGCCACCGCCGGGGGTACCGAGATCCTGGCCAAGTTACTCAACCACTTTTACGGCCTGCGCATGTCCAGGTCACTCCTGGCGATGGACGTCGTGGTGCTGGCGTTGGCCGCCTGGTTCTTCGGGCTGGCTCCGGCGCTATATGCGTTGATCGTCGCCTGGGTCG
>Ga0315289_10010271_pt1 | contig 13407 bp, 11 predicted proteins | sample YL17G11_40_MG_FD_203452 | JGI IMG/M metagenome (GOLD analysis project Ga0315289, IMG submission 203452) | Sediment microbial communities from Yellowstone Lake, YNP, Wyoming, USA - YL17G11_40 | ecosystem: Environmental > Aquatic > Freshwater > Lake > Sediment | place: USA: Wyoming | collected...
GGGATCAGTGTGAGCGGATCTTCGTAGAAATATCCAGGGCCTACCTGGATGGTGATCTCGTTGGTGACGGATGGAGAGAGGGCCGCGGCGGCGACCAGGGCGTCCTTGATCGAGGTGAAGTCTGCACCCTCCGAGGCCACGGTAATGATGTTCTTCTGCTTGTCCGCCCGACCCCACGCCGTCCCGTCGTACGCATTCAGCGTCTTTCGCAGAGTGTTCCAGTACAGCTCTCCCTCAACGTGCCCGCTCGTCCCGCTCGCTCCCAACGGCAATACGAGTTTGCCGGCACTGAGGTCGATGGTGCCGGATCCACCCATGTCGGCCGGCGCCATCTGACCCAGGACGGTTGTTACTCCGGTCGAGGGATCCTGCATGAGGCCGGTGATGATGGTGTTGCCGCCCGGATTCACGATCTTGGACTGCGTGATAGTCCCGTTGTAGTTGATGACGGGTCCAAGAGCGCCCACATTGAAATCGCTCACGTATCCGTCCGACGTGATCTGGCATGCCGTGGCGAAGATGCGCTGGTTGCCGCTAGGAATGTACAGCGTGCTGACGCCGGACTTGAACGCTATACCCGTGAGGAACACGTTCGTCCCGTACGCATTTTCGTAAGGGAAAAGCTCTCCTCCGTTCAATTCGAACGCCGCTATTGAAGTCGGACAATTGTGCACGCCGTTGTTGAACGAAGCCGTAATATATGAACCCGACAGCCAAGCGCATCTGCCGAAGGATCCTGCTGGACCGATGAAGTTGAAGTTGTTGCAGGTCACCTTGCCGCCGGGAAAGATCGCGACGCCGTTCTCCATGCCAGCGCTGGGCACTGCCGCGCTGCAGCCGAAGTTGTCGATCTGCACGTCGCACTGCGGTCCGGCATGCCACTCATACAGGCTAGCGATATTGACGCCGGACAGCGCAGTCCCCTTGATGAGGAAGACATCATCCATCCGCACGGTCGTGTAGGGATCGCCGTCTTTCATGCCGGCGACCAGGTCGTCGAGAGAAACCGTAATACTGGTCGACGCTACCGTTCCGCTGCTGTCCAGGACCCCGTCTACATACCACTTCCATGCGCCGTTGTCGAAGGTGAACACGACATAATGTGAGGTGCCACCGCCGTATGCGTGTCCAAGCTGGCTGGCGGCATAGACATTTACCAGTCCTGCGTTGCCCTTGGCGAAGAAATTGACCGTGTTGGGATAGAGAGAGTCGTTGAGAGGCGTGAGCCAAACCTGCCAGCCGGAATCGGGATTCGTACCGGTAGACTTCGAGAGCACATCGCGCCAGCTAGTGTTGCGTCCGTCGTAATCAAGATAGAACCCGATCGTGAACTTGTTGGTGACCTGCAGCTTCACGTCGTCACCGACGCTGAGCGCCCCCGCACTAACCATGTTGAAGTAGGTCGCGTTATCGTCAGCACTGCCTACGACTAGATGTGGAGCTTTCGACGTGCTTCCGCTGTACGTTCCGGTGAACCCGTTGCCGGAGAAATCGTGAGCAGAGCCGGTGCCCTCTCCCATTCCCCACCACAGGTTGGGAGCAAACGCCGTCAACCTCTGCCTTGGAAAATCATACGTTGGCTTGGCCGCGATGCCGTGATATGCACGAACGACCGACACATTGGAAATGCGGCAACTGCCGCTTATGCCGTCGCAGAGGATACCCACTCTGTCGTTGGCAGGATAGGCGGCAAGATCAGTCTGTAGATTACGGACCGCGGAGTTCTCCCGCATGGTGATCAGGGCCCCATTCAGGGTCGCATTGTAAAGAGTCACGGTCTTGTCGCCCAATCCTTCCAGCGTCACCCATGACGGTACCGTCATGGCATCTTCGGTATACACGCCTGGAGCCACTTGAACGGTGTACGCGTTGGCCGCCGTGGCGTCGGTGATGCTGTCCAGAGCCGCCTTGATCGACGTGAAGTCCCCGCCCCATTTGGCCACCCGGATCAGGTTCTGTTGAGAGTTGCCCATCTCGGTCCCATTGAGCAGCGTCATCGAGCCCGATGTCAGGGCTGTTCCCGTGTGCAGCGGGCAATCGGTGATCGTCGGGGCCGTCAGGTCGTTGGTCGCCAGATCGGTGTAGCCGTGCGGATCGGTGCCGGGATACCCGTCGATCCAGCCGTGAGGAGTGCCGCCACCGAACGGACAGTGCGCTGACCAGTAGAACTTTTGTGCCATGTTATTCTGCCCTCAGTGTTGCCGAGCTAATGAAGATCTTATCAGGTGGTGCGCCACCCGTCCTTCTGATCCTGATCGAATATTCCCGTAGCGCATTTGCGGGACTCTGCGAAGCACTCTCCACGATGGCCACCGACGTATTCGTGAAGTTGACCGAGACCACTGCCGCCGCACTTGTGACGTCGTACAGCTCCACGTCGCCCGAAGTCACTCCGGACGAGATATAAGCCGCTGCCTGGAACTTATATCCCGTGGGAAACAAGGCGAACAGGTTGATCTTCACGCGTACGATCTCCTCGTAAACGGAGACCGTAGTCGAAGCAACCGTGTTGTACATCGGGAAAGCGCCACCACCGGCGCCGCTGGTTCCCGAAGTGCCGCTGAAGCCAGACGTCCCGCTGGTTCCCGAGGTTCCGCTAGTCCCGGAGAATCCTGAAGTCCCGCTCGTCCCAGACTCTCCGCTGGTCCCGGAGGTGCCGCTTGTGCCAGACTCACCACTCGTCCCAGACGTTCCGCTGGTCCCGGACTCGCCGCTCCCGCTGAATCCAGATGTCCCGGACTCGCCGCTGGTGCCAGACGTACCACTCTCTCCGGACGTACCGCTCGCCCCGGATTCCCCGCTGGTGCCCGACTCGCCACTCGTTCCGGACGTTCCGCTGGTTCCCGATTCGCCAGATCCGCTGAAACCGGAGGTCCCACTCTCGCCACTCGTCCCGCTCGTTCCGGAAGTTCCGCTGGAGCCAGACTCACCGGTCCCGCTCGTTCCAGAAGTCCCACTCTCGCCGGATGTCCCGCTGGCGCCTGACTCTCCGGAAGTGCCGCTGAAGCCCGACGTACCACTGGCTCCTGACTCCCCGGAGGTCCCGCTCGTTCCGCTGGATCCCGGCTCTCCGGACGTCCCGCTGGTCCCGGATTCACCAGACCCACTGAAACCCGACGTCCCAGACTCGCCACTGGCGCCGGAGGTGCCGCTGGTCCCGGACTCGCCGGAGGTACCACTGGCTCCTGATTCCCCGGACGTCCCGCTATCTCCCGAAGCGCCGGACGTGCCGCTGGTCCCGGACGTCCCGCTATCTCCCGAAGCGCCGGACGTGCCGCTGTCTCCCGAAACGCCGGACGTGCCGCTCGTGCCAGACTCACCGCTTCCGCTGAATCCAGAGGTGCCAGACGTTCCGCTCGTGCCAGACTCTCCGCTGGTCCCTGACGTCCCGCTGAATCCAGATGTCCCCGAAGTGCCGCTGGTACCCGATAGACCAAGTCCGCTCGTGCCGGACGTGCCACTCAAACCGGAGGTCCCCGAGAAGCCCGAAGTGCCACTCGTCCCGGACGTTCCGCTATCACCCGAAGTTCCGGACGTTCCGCTGGTCCCGGATTCGCCCGAAGTTCCGCTGGTCCCGGATTCGCCCGAAGTTCCGCTCGTGCCTGACGTGCCGCTGAATCCGGAGGTCCCGCTATCCCCGGATATTCCCGAGGTGCCACTGGCGCCCGAGGTGCCGGAGGATCCCGATGTTCCGCTGGCACCAGATTCTCCGCTGGTTCCCGAGGTGCCACTGAGACCAGACGTACCGCTGGTGCCACTGTCTCCCGAAGTCCCGCTGAGCCCAGAAGTGCCGGATGTCCCCGAGGTGCCACTGAATCCAGACGTCCCGCTGGTTCCAGACGTTCCCGAGGTACCGCTGGTACCCGACAAACCGGAGTAGCCCTGCAGCCCCGGGTTGTCCGAGAAGTTGATCGGCCTGGCAAAGTCTTCGGGCACGCTGTTGAGGTTGAACCGCTTCCCGTACATGAACTCGACGGTGATGGCGGCCTCGAGCGCCTTCGGCGTCTCGCCTCCACCCGTCCAGATGTAGGTCATCAAGGTCCAAGTACCTGTCGATTCGGTGATGCGCCCGAAATATTCGTTACCCAGGGAATCGACGATCGGGTTCTGGTCGTTGTAGTTCCTGAGATCGCACCGATTCTGCGGAGGATCTGTTGGGACGCCTTCGGTCGTACCGGCCGACGTGACCGGGGTCTCGGCCGACATGATGCTTGAGATGTCATAGGACGATGTTCCCGAAAGACCGGCGAACGTGCTGGAGGACTGGACGTTGGAGATCAGCTTCCGGCCGACGAAGTCGGCGGTGCTACCAGACGTCCCGCTGAAGCCGGACGTTCCGGAAGCTCCCGACGTACCGCTGGATCCGGAAGTGCCCGACTCGCCACTAGTTCCGGAAGTGCCCGAAGTCCCCGAGGTCCCACTGAAGCCAGAGGTTCCGCTTGTGCCAGACTCTCCACTTCCGCTGGTGCCTGATGTACCGGATTCACCACCGGTCCCCGAGGTCCCGCTGAAACCGGAGGTTCCACTGGCGCCTGACTCTCCGCTGGTTCCGGACGTGCCGGATGTTCCGCTCGTCCCCGACGTCCCACTAAACCCCGACGTGCCGCTCGTCCCGGACTCCCCACTACCGCTGGTGCCCGAAGTTCCGCTAGTTCCAGATTCTCCGCTGGTGCCACTGGTCCCGGACGTCCCGCTGGTTCCAGACGTGCCAGAGTCTCCGCTAGCGCCCGATGTACCCGAGAACCCGCTGGTACCACTGGTGCCAGATTCGCCGCTACCGCTGAACCCACTGGTCCCACTGGTCCCACTGGTGCCTGAAGTTCCGGATGCTCCGCTCGTGCCCGACTCGCCACTCGTTCCACTGGTCCCAGACGTCCCGCTGAAACCCGATGTTCCGCTGGTACCCGATTCGCCACTTCCGCTGGTGCCCGATGTGCCGCTGGTTCCAGATTCACCACTCGTTCCGCTCGCCCCGGACTCGCCGCTAGTGCCACTGGTTCCACTGGCCCCGGATGTGCCGCTGGCGCCGGATTCCCCGCTGGTACCAGATGTGCCACTGAACCCCGACGTGCCGCTGGTACCCGACGTGCCGCTGGTACCGGATGTCCCCGACGTTCCGCTCTCTCCACTGGTACCGCTCGTGCCACTGAACCCGCTGGTGCCAGACGTGCCGCTCGTGCCACTGGTACCGGACGTCCCGCTCGTGCCGCTGAACCCACTGGTTCCGGACGTCCCGCTGAAGCCGGACAGGGCCGCGTACTGCCAGCCGGATGACCCGAACACGTACATGGTGTCGGACAAGTATCCGGAAATGCCGGTGGTGCTGTACCACAGGCTGCCGAGGTCAGGAGAGACGGGCGGCATGGGACCGGCCGGGATGACGATGTCCACCTCGCCAGAGATCTCGCCGTCGACGTGGAGATTGCCCTTGATGATGGCGCTGGCTTCGACGTTCAGGACGACGTCGGCGACATCGTTCCCGCGGATGATTAGGAGGGGGCTGAAGCCGCTATACCCGGAATCACCCGACACGCCCGAATAGCCGCTGAAGCCGGAGAAGCCTGACGTGCCCTGGAGTTCGACCAGGGCGCCGCCGACGTCACCCCATGCGGTAGCGGGATCGATCCCGCCTAGGACGAGTTTTCTTCCGAAGACTCGTTGATCAGTACGAACCTTGCTCTCGGCCATCGATCATCTCATCCCCCCGAGGTCGTCAAGGCTCTCCAGGTTCTCGACATCGATGTTCTCGCCGTGGCGCTTGAAGTACTCGACTTGCCGCAGACGCCGGACGGCCCGCTCCTTGGTCGGGTAGCAGCCGAGGCGCTTGCCCTTCTGCGAGATCACACACCACTTGCCGTCCTGCTTCCGGACGAACGCGAACCGGGTCAGGAAGTAGCTCTTCCAGGTCATGTCGGCCAGCGCCTCGACGGCCTTGGCGGCGGCTGCGGACGCCACCACCTGATCCTCGGTGACCCGACAGGCCATCCGCCAGATCCCGTCGGCGTAGTTGGCCAGCAGGCTGCCGACCTGCTCGAGCTCGTAGTCGTGGACGCCGGCCGTCACGTGAATCACGCAGGCGTCGGTGATCACCTTGAGGTCGGTCGCGAACCGCTGGACGAGAGCCTCCTCGACCACCTTGACCTGCCGGCCCCTGGCCTCGTCGAGCTGCCTGACCGCGGCCGCATGTTCCTTGAGCGCCTCACCGATCTGCTGGCGGACGATATCCTTCGTCTTGTCCTCGTGCCCCCTCTCGTGCTTGCCCCGCAGGTCGAGGACGATCTGGCGGATCTCGTTCAGCGTCTGCTCGCCACCGTTGAACTTCGAGCCCGGCTCGAGCTGCTCTCCGAGGCTCTCGATCTCGTGCCCGTGCACCTCCGTGATCATCTCGCCGTGGAGCGGCTGCTCCCAGGCGACGATGATGTCCATGTCCGGGAACTTGCTCTTGTTGAGATCGAGGATGCACCCGCAGACCTGGGCGCCCTTCAGGCGGACGCGCTCGAACAGGATCAGGGGCTTGGAGACCTCCTCGACCGGCTCCTCGTGGTTCCAGACCAGCACCGGGAACTCCCTGTGCGCATGGTAGTCCAGGGCGATGTCCGCGCCGAGCGTGCCGTCCGGCGACACGACCTTGGCCATGATCCGGCCTTCGGGATGCCGGTCCAGGACCATCGGGTCGTACCCGCGCAGCTCGAACCGCGTCGCCTGGCTGCAGATCGAAAAGATGTCTCCCTGCGTGAGCGACTCGATGGGGACCCGGCGCTCGAGCGACTCCGAGGGCTTCTGTGCTTGCTCTCCCGCGACTAGGATCCAGCTCATCGTTCAGCTCCTCACTGTGGGGTGATCCGAGGATCGAAGCATGTAGGCGAGGATCGTCCTCAGGTCGATCGACGCCCCGGTCGCGATGTCCTGCGTGCTCGGCTCACCGCCAGAGAGGCCGGTGCCGGCTCCGGGCTTCTGCGGGCTCCGCATGATGTGCTCGTGCGGACTCTTGAGCTCCGGACGCTCCCGCTGCCGAAATATGTCGAACTTCTCCACGACGCCTCCACCCGGCATCGTGCCGGGCATGAGCACCTTGAGCTCGATCGGGCCCAGCTGGGGCCGGGTATCCGTCCAGTCGACGCCGGCACCAGGCGGCGGCATCGGGCGCTTGAAGGGCGCCAGCTCATCATGCGTTCGCTGCGTTTGGACCGCCGTGTCGTCGCCCCGATCCGCGCCCAGCTTGATCAGCTGGATGCGACAGGCGTGCGGGGTCGACTCCGTGATCCGGAACGTCCCCCGCATCCACGGAAAGACCTTGCCGCTCGGCAGCTCGTCCATCTTCAGCCCGGTGATGACCGCCAGCTGGTCGGCGCCCAGCGACATCTCGTCTCCGACCTTGAGGTCTGGCATCAGGGCAACGTCCCGGTCACCGGAGCGGCGGCGGTGCCGACGGTGACGCCCGCAGCACTCCCCACGACAACCTGAGTGCTCTGCCACACCAACCACTGCGCCGCCAGTCCCTCCGCCAGAGCGGCCAGCATGTCCTCGAGCGCCGGCTGGAGCTCGTTGGGCACGATGACACCGTTCTCGTCCCGCTTGCAGAACTTCTCGGGACCAGCGGCAAGGAAGGCGGTACGGAACGCCTTCAGCAGGTCGGCCTTGAGTGGTGCGGGCATCGGGTTACTTCGGGGCCTCCGGCGTGCCGCGCTTGGCCTCGATCTCGGCCTGCGCCTCGGCGAGCTTCTGCTCCACGACCTTCTGCTCCTCGAGCGAGCAGGACATCAGGAGCTTCTGCGTCTCGCGGGTGATCCCGTGCGCGTTCTGCACCTTCTTGACGTCGGCGTCGAACGACTTCGCGTTGTCGGACTTGAGCGAGTGCTCGCCCGACTTCCCCTTCTCGAGCGCCGCCACCGCCGGTCCTTCCGTCGCCGACACGCCCGGCACCTGGGGATGCTTCCCCGCGGGGGCGCTGACGTCGGTCTTGGGCAGACCGCTCACCAGAGGCTTGTTCGGGGCCCCGGGGGAGACCTGACTGACTTCCGCCTTGATTTCCATCGCTGCTGTCACCTCCTGAGGCTTGGCCTCCTGCGGCTTCGCTTCGGGCGTCGTCGCGGGCGGCTCCGCCGGCTTCTCGTCGGCGGCCTTCTGCACGATCTCCTGGGCCTTGGTCTTCGCCTCGTCGGCGCTGTCCCCGAGATCCTGCAGCTTGCGCTCCACGACCTCCTGGGCCTCGGCCGCGGTCCGGACCGCCACCGGGCGATCCCAGTCCGGATGCGTGACCTGGAAGGCGTCATCCTTCCGGCGCACCGACGGGTCCGTGCCGCCGTCCATGCTCCGGGCCACCTGCTCGGCCTGCTCCTTGGTGTCGAACGCCAGAGGATTGATCAGGCTCGCATGGAGCACGTTCCACTTCCCGATCTTCGCGTTGAACTCGATCTTCGCTGTCCGTGGCATGGGAGCCACCTCCTTTGCTGAGTTGACGATCCGTTTGATAACGTCCATCGGCGTCTCGTCCTCCTCGGAAGACTCGACCGGCAGCGGCGCAGACGGCCGCTTCTTTCGAGGTCCAGAGGGACGCACCTCCATCCAGTTCCTAACGTCCTGCCTGGTGGGGAAGAACCCCCGGAATAGGCCGCGAGATGTCGACGACGGCAGGCTCCTGCCGGCGGTGTACTGCTGGATCATGTTCCGGATGACGTCGGCCTGCTCCTCGCTCTCGGCCATCGCCAGCGCCTCCGTGAGGCGCCCGAGCTCGCCCGTCAGCCACTCCTGCGTCTTCTGCTCGGCGATCGCCCGCTGCCTGGGCTGCCGGACCTCCCGGTCCAAGAGCTCGTGGATCTCGGGATGCTGCCGCACCATGGACGTCAGCCGTGCGTCGGCCTGAGCCCGGTCCTCAGGCGTCGCCTGGGGATCCTCGATGGTCTTGAGCAGTATGCCGGTCGTGATGGCACGCTGGATGAGGTCTCCGATCGTCTCACGCGGAGCGGAGACGGCCGGGGCGGGCATCTTGAGCCCCATCTCCTCCAGCGCCTGCCGATCCCCCTTCGACAGGGGAGTCCTCATCAGCTGCTCGATGGTGGCATGTGCCGCGGAGATCTCCTCCGTCGTGAGATCCTGGTCGGGCTTGGTCAAGAGCTCCTGCAGCCGCTCCATCATGGCCGGAACCTCCGGCGACCGGGGCGACTCGCGTCGGAGAGCCTCCTGCTCCTCCCTCTGGACGCGCTGACGCTCGAGCTGCGCGGGCTTCGGAGCCTGCACGGGACCCTTCGAGATGGGGAGCTTCTCCTGCTCCTCGGGCGTCAGCTCGGTCCTGGTGGGACGCATCGAGAGTGGCTCCGACGCCGGCTGGAACCCGCCGCGCTCCTGCATCTCCTCGAGTGGGGGAGTAGGGCCAGGCTCGACACGCGGCAGGGGTGACACCGCGACGCCGGGCGCAGACCTCTCCCGCTCGATCTCCTCCCGCCAGCCGGCGGCGATCGCCTCGGCTTCCTTCCGGGTCTTGGCGACCTTCGTGTCGTACACGACTCCACCCGTCCCGGGCAGCATGACGACGAACTGGTCCTTACCCTTCTCCTCGATCGTCGGCTCGAGCTTCGCGGCGGTACGCCGCTGCCACCCGAGCTCGGTCTTCTGGTACTCGGCGTTCACCGCCGCCCAGGCCGTGCGGATCGTGTAGTCCTCGGGCATCTCGGGATGCTGCTTCATGTACTCGCGGGACTTCTGCCACTCGTTGACCCACAAGATCTGCGCCGGCTCGGGCAGATCGCGGATGTCCTGACGAACCTGGATGGCGAGGTCGGGACGGATCTTGAGTTGCCTCAGCAGCTGGTCGACCTGACTCTCGGGCTGCGACGGGATCTCGGGCTGCGGGGCGAGCTCAGGCTCCTCGAGAAGCGCGGCAGGATTCTCGGCGAAGAAGGAGTTCATAGCACCGGCCACGAGCCTTCGGATAGGTCCGGGGACCGAGTCCTGCGGAGATGCGTTCGTCGCGGGAGTCGTCACGGTCTCTGGGGGTACCATTACACAAAACTGAGCGCTTGGCAAGCATTTAGGAGGGGATGGGGGCAGAAACCTCCGAAGGGATCAGGATGGCCAGGAGTCGTCGCTCGAACGTTGGATCCTTGAGCTCGTGCTCCCAGATGACGAGCGTGTCGTAGCCGTACTTTCTGAAGGTGGAGAGGCGCTGACGCAACGGAATCCCCTTGGCCTTGGATCCCGGGAAGCACCGCTGGCAGCCGTGGTGGTAGCACCCGAACATCTCGACCAGGCGCTTGGTGCTGTCCGTCGACGTGAAGTCGGGATTGAGCATGCCGATCCAGAGCTGTCCGTTGCCGACATACTGGAACGGGAGATGATGCCGGGCGAAGAAGTCGACGAGCCAGCGTTCGGGCTTGGTAGGACCGACGAACTGGCGGGCCTTGGCGAGGTTGGCCTGGAACCACTCGGGAGGATGGGCGAGCATGAGTTCTCGCTGATGCTGACGTTCGGCAGGATCGGACCAGCGCGCATTATTTTGAGCGATGGTCTTGGCTTTGGATTCGACGGTGGAACGAACTTCCTCGATAGTAACCGACTGAAGTTTTCGTTTGCATTCCAAAGAACAGGCGAAACGTATCTTGCCCTTACGAAGACGATGATGATACTGTCTGGTCGCCATCCGGAAAATGCGAGAACAGATGGAGCAGGGGACGGTAATAAGAGGATTGGCGTATTTCTTGTTGTGAGGAACGTGACACGCTGGACAAAGATGTTGTGCATGCTCAGCTACCCGCTTACGTCCAACGAAATCATCGCCACACGAGTCACACTTGAAGTTGAACAGGTACGCTCCAGACGATTGCTTCCGAACAGACATCCCGATCAACATAACTCAGCGCCCCATGGCGGTGAACACGTCCAGGACATTGAGAAGACTCCGACTCATCTGACCTCCGAACGAGATCGGCAGCGGTACCGTCCCCAAGCCCAGGCCCATCGAGGCAAAGTTCAGCTTTCCCAAGGCCATATGCGACCAGTACATGTCCTTGAGCTGCTCGATGGCGCTCTTCAGCTTGGCGTCACGGTCGATCGTCAGCTGGAACCCCATATCGGAGTAGCCGAAGTCCCGGATACCCAGCCGGATCTGCTTGAGCAGCAGGATGTTGATCTCCATGCCGTAGATCAGGAACTGCTCGTAGTTCGACGGGAAGCCGTCGATGCGGAAGTTCGTCTCCGGAGACTGGACGTTGAAGGCGTTCAGGGACAGGTGCAGCATCGTCGTGAGCGTCCACTCCGAGAGGTCCGGCGTGATGACGTCCGGCACCCACTCCTGGACGACCTTGATCAAACGCTTCTCTCGGGGCGTGACCGGGGCCCACCCCAGCTCGAAGTCGATGTACTCCTTCTTGTCTGCGGTGCTGAAGAAGCGGACGACGTAGAAGTCGCCCCGAGTCCCCGTGCTGTCGACGAATCGAGTGACAGGGAGCCCCTCGCCGTCGACCGACCTGATGGCCTCGATCGGGACGTAGGTGCCTTCCTCAGTGTTCGCCCGCAGGATCCGGGTCTCGTCGAACTGAGCCGGATCGACTTCGGCCGGGATGGCCCACCTGACCTCCTGCATGCGCTACGCGACCTCCTTGCCGTCTGGCGGCGTCACCTCGAGCCCCTGCTCCGCGATCGCCTTCGCCAGGTCACGAGCCGCCTCGCGAGAGATCCCGGCGATGTACACAGGGCTCGAGTGGATCGGCTTGCCCTCGACCTCGACACGCTTGGGACGGATGTAGCCTCCGACCTGTCCGACGGGCAGGATCGCGATCGTGGCCTGGATGACGGCCGGATCCTTCCCGAACTCCGCCATGATCTCGTAGGAGGTGTCGTCCTTGATGGGGCCGTTGATCGCGTGGGTGACCATCGTGTCGCCGACCTTCCCCTCCGCCCGAGCCTGCACCACCGGAGGGATCTCCGGTGGTGCGACGACCTTCGCCGGCGTCCACGGCTCAGTCGAACTGAGCCGGAAGAAGAACCGACGGCTGGCCTGCTGCTCGGGAGTCAGGAGGTCCGTGCGCCACGCGATCGTGGTACCGATCCTGGACCGGAAGATGACCCGCAGGTCGAGTCCCGGGATGCTCATCCCTGCGGCCTCGGCTGCGGCACGAACACGGACTCGCCCACGCCGATCACCTGGGCCTGCGGTTGGGCCGGCTGGGCCGGAGCGGGCTGCGGCGCGACGGGGATGAACTGCGCCTGCGGCACGGCCGTCTGCGGCGGCGCGTACTGCACGGGCTGCTGGGCCGGTGGCACGAACTGCGGCTGGGGCGCCACGGGCTGCTGGGCCGGTGGAGGCGGCGGACTCAGCTTCGCGTCCACGACCGCCCCCTGCAGGAACGGAGGCTCCTGCGGCGGGATCGCCGTCGGCTGCCCCTGGGCCCGCTGCACCGCGGCCTGACGGTTCAGCTCGTTGATCTGCGCGATCTGGCTCTGGATCAGCTGCTGGTTGGCGGGGTTGATCTCCCGCTTGAGCAGCCTCCCCAGGAGCTCGGTGTCCTTGAGATTCGCGACGAACGCCTGCTTGCGGGCGTCCTCCCAGTCCGGGTACTCCGCCAGGATCTGCCCGTAGGTCGTCTGGGGAGAGCCCTGCGGCGTCTGCTGCTGGATCTGCATCGCCCGAACCAGGTTGACGTCAGGCACCTGCCCGTTGACCGCGGCGATCAGCTGCTGGAGCCTCAGGATGATCTGGTTGCTCCGACGATCTTCCGGCGCCGCGATCTCCATGGCGTAGAACTTGTAGAGCAGGGCGAGGTCCTGGGTCCGGTGGATGAAGTCCCACCGCTTCTGCGGCGTCCACTCCTTGTAGTTCGCGACGAGACCCGCCTCGCGGTTCGCCTGGGCCACGCTGTTGAGCACCCGCTCGGTGTTCTCGAACAGGTCGGTCCGGCCGGCCGACACGATGGCGTTCTCGATGTCCATGACCCCGGCCTGCCCGTACGAAGAGCCGGGCACGATGAGCTGCCCCATCGTCCCACCGGGTGCGATCGGCGAGGGCTGCGGAGGCGTCTGGACGGCCTGGAAGCTCGGGTAGGCTCCGCGCTGTTGCGGGATCCCGTACTGCGGCAGGTTCGGCCCCACGAACTGGGCGTTCGGCATCCCGGGCACAGGCTGGCCCGGCTGCGCCCACGGCATGACCGGCGAACTGGCCATCGGCGGCTGCGGCGCCTGGGTGAACGCTCCGGGCTGCATCGGCTGCCCGGTCGGCTGTCCGACGATCACGTTGTGCTGCGGCTGCGTCGGGTTCTGGCTGGCGAGGATCCCGCCGGCCAGCGGGATGCCCGGATCCTGCGGCATGGGCGGGATGCCCTGGTTGAACGGCACGCCCGGCTGTCCAACGGCCGTGTTCTGCCCGCGCATGCCCATCCGCATCACCTGGTCTGCGTCGGGCACCATGGCCTACGC
>Ga0315289_10010272_pt1 | contig 13407 bp, 15 predicted proteins | sample YL17G11_40_MG_FD_203452 | JGI IMG/M metagenome (GOLD analysis project Ga0315289, IMG submission 203452) | Sediment microbial communities from Yellowstone Lake, YNP, Wyoming, USA - YL17G11_40 | ecosystem: Environmental > Aquatic > Freshwater > Lake > Sediment | place: USA: Wyoming | collected...
ACATTAGCAATGCTCTCTTGCAAACCGTCCATCCTACAATATCCCCATCTTCACCATCTGGTCAACAATTCTCTCCTTGTCCCAGTACCCAATATGCCTTGTCGCCTCCGCACCATTCCTGTCAAAGATTATCTGAGTGGGAATCGTTATGATCTCGTGCTGCCCAGCGAGCTCCATGTGTTCATAAACCTCAACGATAACCACGTTCAACCTGTCTCCATACTCCACGGCGAGCTCTTCGAGCACAGGCTTCATCCTTTTGCAGGGGACGCATTCCCTCCAGCCGAACTCGGCCACCGTTGGTTTTCCATTGGTTAGGGCATCCTCCAGTCGGATTGAAGCCAGATCCGGTGCTTCTCCGGGAGGTAATGTGCCACTGCTGTCGCCGCCGGAACAAGCACTGACGATGCCCAGTAGCAACATGAGCGTAACCGCAAACGCCAGGTACCTAGTCCTGTTAACCATTTCCCCTCCCATTCCCACGAAAACTATGGCTCGCTAAGGGTCTCAAGTCCTTCCACGGACGAAGCAAACACAGTCGACGCCAGAGCAAAGCGTGCCGCTATGATTGCTTCTGCTATTTCCCCATTGGTCACCCCAGACCGCTTTGCCAGCTTGATGAACGTCTCCGTACACAAGTGACTGGAAACAGCGGCCGCCACGGCGACCATAATCAGGTGCTTGTACTTGGCAGGGATATTGGGCAGGTCAAAGACGAACTTCCGCTCCTCGGCCTGCCTGGGAATCCACTGGGGAAGCACCTTTGACATGAGCACCATGGGACGGGGCTCCTCCCCCAGCATCCGTTCCATCTGCTTCAGGATTTCCTCGACTTTCTGGTCTTCCATGTCTTTCACCTCCATCGAATGTATTCTGCTCCGATACCAGACCCTCACCGTGAGCATCTCCAGCGCCAGTAAGCTGACCGGCGCCACCTATTTAGCTAGCGTCGTCTCCCAGCCAGCAGGTGGTGGACTGCGTTCAGTTTCACTGCACGTCTTCCACCCTGCGGTTCCAGAGTGATTCCGCCTGCCAGAGCACAGCATACACATGTGCCGCTTTCACGAGCGGCTCTGCCATGCTGATCAGCAGCTTGGCTCCTCCCCGGGCACAGCCTTGGCAGCCGGCCCACAGCAGGGGGTATTCTCCCCTTCCACGCTGCTTTGCCTGGGCTTGTCAGCGGGTGGTGAGTGGAGATGCTCACGGCGTTGCCCGATCTTCTGGAGAACTTCCTCGCTACTGGGAATGCGGCCGCAGACTCCACCATTGCTGCAGACGACTTCATCATCTATGGACACCTCAAAAATGCCGCCGTGTCCTTCTTTTAGTTGCGGAACCAGGCCGAAACGCTCCTGTATGGCAGCCGCCAAACTGGAGGCTGAAGCGAGGAACCCTCACTCCATGCAGTAGGTAATCCGAACCTTTGGTGGCTTCTGCTTATCAGTGGCTTTTCTCATGACAGACCTCCTCTCTTCTTTGACTTCATTCTGGCATCCGAGTGGTTTACACCGGAATGTGCTAAACCGCTTTCAGTGTCATTCTGTGCAACTGCGCCACAGTTGAGCATGCTTCCTGGCCAACAGACAGGCCGCAGGCTACTTCTTGGCCTTTTCTTCTTTTTCCAAGGCGTTGATGATAAAGGTGGTAACCTCAACCTTGGTGGGCACGCGGCCTGAGCAGACCAGCTCCTCATTCACCACCAGCCCCGGTGTAGTAAGGATGGGATACTTCATTATCTTGTTGATGTCTTTTACCTCCTCAATGCTGGCATCTATCGCCAGCTCCTTTACCACCTCCCTTGCCGTCTGCTCCAACTGGTGACACCTGGCGCACCCGGGCCCGAGTACCTTGATTTTCATCTTGTACCTCCTCCTTTTGATTTACTGTCTTACCAGCCCAAAGATGTATCCCGTTATGGTGGCCATCACCACCACCAGCGCAACGTAGGTCAGCATCTTCTTCGTGCCCATGATGTTGCGGAGGACCAGCATGCTGGGCAGTGAAAGGGCAGGACCTGCCAGAAGCAGCGACAGCGCCGGGCCCTTACCCATGCCCAGGTCCATAAAGGATCTGACAATAGGAACCTCGGTGAGGGTGGCGAAGTACATCAGCGCACCCAGGAAAGAGGCCATGAAGTTGGCAGGCAGGCTATTACCACCCACGTATTCCGTCACCACAGACTCTGGGACAACATACCTGATGATCCCCGCAGCAAATACCCCCACCAGAAGCCAGGGAGCAATGAGTCTCACAAAGTGCAGCGTCTCCTTCATCCACTGCGTCAGCTCGCCCCTGGTGAACCAGCGCCACAGGACCACCGCCAGAATGGCCAGCAGGATGCCGGTGGCGACCCAGACCTTTGAAGCCGCGGAGACCAGTATCCCCACTAGGATGGCAAAGAAGACGACTTGCTGCCATAGACTCTTGCCTTCTGAATCGGCTGCCAGCATGTCGAAGGCCCGTGTGTCCTTTTCAGATTGTTCCCTTCGATATATGAAAGCCATAATGAGGCCAATCACGATGGCGAACATCACGGCCCCGACAGCCCGAGCCACCCCCACGTCATAGCCCAGAAGCTTGGCCGAATAGACGATGGCCAGGACGTTGATGGCCGGTCCAGAATACAGGAAGGCTATGGCAGGCCCCAGCCCCGCCCCCCTCTTGTAGATGCCGCCAAACAGAGGCAACACGGTGCATGAACAGACGGCAAGGATGGTGCCCGACACCGAGGCTACACCGTAGGAAAGCAGCCTCTTTGCCTGCGGGCCAAAATACTTGAGGACTGCTGCTTGCGAAAGGAATACCGCAATGGCCCCAGCGATGAAGAAGGCGGGCACCAGGCAGGTGAGCACATGGCCCGATAAGTATTCCTCTAGGGCATGAAGGCCACTTCTCAAAAGATCAATAAAGTATTCCATGTCTGCTAGCGATGCTTAGTTGCGCAACAAAGCATACAAACCCCAAAAACAAAAGGCTTTATCTCATCCGCCATCGTGGTTCCTGCTGTCTCCTCGTGTTGCGCGTCGCCATTGAACCAGCCCTAGTTCGCCAGTGATGCTGACCAGCGAAAGCTGATTCCTGGTACTCTTTGAAATTCATCAGGTGATCGAGTTCCGAAAGATCGTCGGCCTTCAACTTTATCAGCCAGCCATCCCCAAAGGGATCGTTACTGACCATATGTGGTTTTTTCACAACGACTTCGTTCACCTGTATGATCTCACCTGAAAGCGGTGATAAGGCATCACAGACCGCTTTCCCCGATTCCAACTCACCGATTTTGTCGAGCCTCTTCACCTTGGTTCCCAGGCCCAGGAGTTCTACCCGTCCAATCACCCCGAGGCCTACAGGAAAGGCGCAAAGCCCGATAGTGGCTACTCCATCTTTCTCAAACACCCATTCGTGAGTCTCAGCGAATCGCAATTGTGTCGGGTCCAAATCATCACCTCCGCATTGGGTTATCCACGTCTTCACGCCTGCGATTAGAAGTTCATCAGTTGTGCTGTGACACCAACCCCTTCATCCTGCAGGGTCTTGAATGCTGCTGACTCCCACAGTTTCTGAGCACCAAATGAGCTACGCACGAGTGGCCCTGAGGCTACGCCCCGAAAGCCCATTCTCTGCCCGATGATCTGATAGTGGCCAAATTCCTCAGGTGGCACATACCGTACCACGCGGTGATGCTTTGGTGATGGGCTCAGATACTGCCCAATTGTCAAGAAGTCGCAGCCTGCCGCTCTCAGGTCCTCCATAACACCCACCACCTCCGCATATGTCTCTCCCAGCCCCAGCATAAGCCCAGACTTTGTCAGTGATGCCTGCTTCGCCAGCGATTTTGCCTGCCTCAGCACTTCTAGTGAGCGCTGATAACTCGCCTGCGGGCGAATGGCTGGATGCAACCGCTCAACGGTTTCCACGTTGTGGTTCAGTACCGAGGGGCGGGCTTCAATCACGACCTCCAACGAAGATACCAAGCCCTGAAAATCCGGTATTAGAACTTCCACCCCCTCAATAGGAGTGAATTTCCTAACAGCGCCTACCGTTCTGGCAAAGTGCTTAGCTCCACCGTCAGCCAAGTCATCCCGGGTAACGGATGTAATCACAACGTAGGAAAGGGCCAATTCTTTTGCCGCAGCCGCAATCCGCTCAGGCTCAGAAGCATCGACCGGCGCAGGCTTGCCCTTGCTGACATTGCAAAAAGCACAATGCCTGGTACACTTGTCCCCCAGTATCATAAAGGTGAGCCTTCCTTGGGAAAAGCACTCATGCTGATTGGGGCACAAAGCACTGTGGCATACGGCTTTCACCCTCCAGCGATGCAGTACCTTGTTAACCCTCTGCGCTACCTCACCCCGTGGAACTTGTCTTCGCAGCCACGGGGGAAGCCCCTGTTCAGCTCTTGCTGACACGGCTCGCCTCCTCGACCTGTATAAAGAACACATCAGCGAAGGCAGCTAATATTCGCCGCTTCACCAGGGACATGTCCAACTTGACTCCTACCAGTCTGGCCATTGAGGTCACCTCTAAGTTTGGTATGCCACAGCAATGTATGTAGTCAAAATACCGAAGATCAGTATTGACGTTGAGGGCCAACCCGTGCTTGCTTATGCCGCGGCTAATGTGCAAACCGACAAAGCCTATCTTGGCACTCCCCGCCCAGATACCAGGATAACCTGGTCTACGAGAGCCTTGAATATCGAATGACTCGAACAGGCGAAGAGCCATCCCCTCCAGGTTTTCCACATAACCGTGCACATTCAATCCAAACTGTCTCAGGCTAAGAATTGGGTAGACCAGTAACTGGCCAGGCCCATGATACACAACACCACCACCCCGGTCGCTTCGGCAAATTGGTAGGCCCTGTGCCATGAGCCAATCCTTGGATACTCTGAATTCATTGGCCCGGTCGAAACGGCCTACGGTAAATGTCGAGGGGTGTTCTGCCAACAGAAGGATGTTGGGGGAAGCTCCCATAGCCCGCAGCTCTACCAACCTGTCCTGTAGGTCCATCGCACACTTATAGGAGACTAGCCCCAAGTTCAGGATCACATATCTGCGGCCGCGAGCGTTAGCCACATCCTCGCAGGCACACGACTCCATCCACTGCGTTTGTCCCTCCTCGGGACCAAGAATACAATTCGGCAACAAGCCTCCTATGCCTCCCTCTTCACCTACTAGCCCGTCACACCACAGCCTTTACCTCGGTTAAGCGACAAGGAGCATCACAAACCTCTTCCGAAACAGCAAAAGTCTGGGCCGTTTGCTGCACGGTCTCTGAAAGGGTAGTCACCAACCCCCTTTCCCGATGTCGGAGGCTATTAGCGTAATTGCGCATTAACGCATTCGAGGCACACAAAAAATTACGCTACGGCTGTCACGCAGCCGGGACCAACACGCTTTGCTTTCTTCAGTCGCTCCCGATCCAAGGCAGCCATCTCATTATCTCTGAGATCTTTCCTGACAGCCTCGACCAGGTCGAAGAAGTTCTCTTTCATTCCCTCTTGGTCTAGTGAGTATACCGACCACCGCCCATCTTTTCTCAGCTTCAGGATACCCGCATGGTAGAGAGCGCTGAGAATTCGTGATGCCTTAGACTGTGATATGTCAAGAGCCTGCATCACTTCACAAACGCAGCACTCCCTCTCCATAAGCACGCTCAGGGTCCTGAGCCTAGTCTCATCGGACAGTGCCTTAAAGGTCTTTATTAGATCTCTCATTCAAGCTCTTCTTGATATGTATGCATTATCTCGCATCTATGCATAGATTAAACCATCCTTCTCTCGGTGTCAAGTGCGATGTTGATAGGACCGGTTTGATCGCCAGTTCCGAAATCAGAGCTGAGCATGTCTCAGCTTCGGAATGGCCCGGCAAACCGATTTGCTTGCGAAATAGAGAGCTTACCGTTGGGGGAAGTGGCCCATTGAACTGGCAGGATTGGTAAATGGCGTGGGACGACTTGGTGAGGCTGTCAGTGTGGCTCTTGAATCCCCAGGATGGTCATCCGCTCAAGACATTTTATGCCCCTGATACCAGCCGGTGCAAAGACCATGGAGCCTGACCCAGCTGCCCACCGCTTTTCACCAGCGGTGAAGACGCCCCTACCCGATACTAGGTAGAAGAAAACGTCGTAGGGCTCATAATGAGGGGGTATTTCATAGCCGCTGTCCAAGCATATGACAACTATATTAAAGTGCTCCCCTTTGAACACATCCTTTTTGGTTCTGTTCCCTGGTGGAAACTCCACGAAATGACTAATGTCGCCTTTGTCTTCCATTGTCGCATAGTTTCAGCATCGGTGTCTTGAACCTATTTTATATTCTCTTGGGCATAGTCTTCTGATGCAGTCTCATAGAGACCACCAGGAAAAGAACTGTGAAGGCCAATAAAACAGCTAGGTCGACGATTACGGGAAGGTGCCCCTGGTGCTGGATACTGTGACGTGCAATGTCAGTAAAGTAAGTCAGGGGTGAAATATAGGCAATCGCCTGCCCCCAGCCCGACAACTCGTCCAGCGATACAAAGATGCCGCTGATAAATACTAACGGGAATCTTACCATAGAAGAAATCATCATGACATTAGCTGGTATGTTGGTCGGTGGGATGGAGAAGACATTACCAAGGGAGGCAAAGCAAAGGGCTGTCACAATGACCGCCACGGCGAAAACGAAAGTGTTCGACACGGTGACTCCGAGGAAAAGGCCGAGGATGATGGGCACCAACGAGATACCTAACCCGAAGGCGAAGGAGGCCAGAATATCCCCCATGATTATGGTCTCAATCCTCACCGGGCAGGACACCAGTCGCTCCAGCGTCCTCGCCTGCCCCTCCCAGGGCACTACCACGGGAGATATTGAGGTCGCGGCAAAGAAAAGCACCATCCCGAGAAGCCCTGGTATCGCGAAATCAGCTGAGAAGTGTCTGCCCATGATAAAGGCGAGGAACAAGAAAGCAGGGAGAAGAATGCCGAAGATTACGACTGGTCCCTTGGCATAGTAAATGCGGATGTCTTTCCGGGCTATCGCCAGAGAACGGCGTGCCTGTTGGAGCATCGTCGCCATGTTAACCATCCTTCGCCACCTTTCCAGTGAGCGCCACGAAAGCGTCTTCCAGAGAAGGGGCAAGTATGTTAAGGGATACTATCTTCAGGCCGACGGAGGATGAATAGTTGACCAGCGACACCACTAAATCCCCGGGAGCAGCGGTGTATAGCCGGTACTTATCGCCCATCTTGTTGATGGTATTCACTCCCGGAAGCCTAGCTAAGTCTTCAGGATTCATAGTATCGGCAAAACTGACCTCAACCGAGTGCATGGCGCTTGTGGCCAGCCGAAGCTTCTCGGGGGCGTCCATGGCAACTATCTTTCCCTTATCGATGATGGCAATTCTGTCACAAAGTTCGTTGGCTTCATCCATGTTATGGGTCGTGAGGAAAATGGTGTTCCCGGCCTTATTGAGCCGCCGGAGCAAATCCTGGATGAGGCGAGAACTCTGCACATCCAGGCCGGAGGTTGGCTCATCCAGAAACAGCACTTCAGGGTTACTGACGAGCGCCATGCATAGAATAAGGCGCTGCTTCATCCCCTTGGAGTATGTTTTGACGAGGCTGTCTTTTCTGGGCAAGAGGCCTAAGTCCTGCAAAAGTACAGCACTTCTTTCCCGTGCCATACTGGCCGGAACTCCATAGAGTTCAGCCATTAGCATCAGATTATCCCAGGCGGACAGGTCAACGTAGGCGTTGGCCATCTCCGGGACAACCCCGGTTACCTGCTTCGCCTTCAGACTACCGACCCGGTAACCTAAGATTGAAGCGGTTCCGCCATCTGCTTTTATGACACCCGTCAATATCCTGACGGTAGTAGTCTTGCCAGCACCATTGGGTCCAAGAAATCCGAAGAATTCACCCTTCCTCACTCCAAAACTAATGTGGTCTACGGCAAGGAGTTGCCCATAGTACTTGGCAAGGTTGTCCACCTCAACGGCAAGGCCCTGTTTCCATTCTATATCTGGCATAGCCTAGGCTGCTTTCTTGAGCTCAGTGATGTGCTCCTCCACCCCTTTGACCTCTGCCCTGAGCTGTTTCAGATACTTTTCAGCTCTTCAATCAAGATTAATAGCGAAATTGCGCATTAACGCATATACTGACGAAAAAACTAGCTCGCAAACTTCGTCGCGCAGCCAAGACCAACGCGCTTTGCTTTCTTCAATCTCTCCCGATCCAAGGCAGCCATCTCATTATCTCTGAGATCTTTCCTGACAACCTCGACTAGGTCGAAGAAATTCTCTTTCATTCCCTCTCGGTCTAGCGAGTACAGCGACCACAGGCCATCCTTCCGCAGTTTAAGAAAACCGGCGTCATACAGGACGCTCAGGTTGCGAGAAGCTCTGGTCTGAGAAATCTGCAGCGCCTGCATCACCTCACAGACACAGCACTCCCTCTCCAGCAGCAGATTTAGAATCCTGAGCCGCGTCTCATCCGAGAGGGCTTTCATAGCTTTCAGCAGTTGACGCATTTGCCAGCCTTTAACTTATATGCGCATATCCACTTATATTGTAACAATCTTCCCCCACCCATGTCAATGTCTGGAAACCCTTCGCCTCATTCTTGACCACGGAATGACAATTGCGAGGGTTGTTCTCAGCCCGATCCTTCCAGTAGAGCCTTTATGAGCGAGTTTTTGCTGGCATAGCTTGTTCAATGCACCGAGACCTACTCCCTGTATGTGGGTTCAGGTCTTCCAGCCCCCTGAGCACTCGCCCCCATCTCAGCCCTGAATCTGTGATATTGGGCAAATCGGCTTAGAGCCCGGCAGGCCCTTTCCAGAGAGCTATAAGTCGTGATAGCGGCTTCCCTGAGCTCTCGAACAAACTCTTCAGCCTCCCCGGCTTTACCCTCGTCTCTTACAGCGACAACCGCTGGCTTGCCTGTGGGGTTGTCTCGGGCAAAACCGGAGACGCATTTCTTGAACCCGGCCACGTGCTCAGCCGAAAACCATTTAGCATAACCGACGCCCAGATGCAAAAGGATAATGTCAATGGCAGGGTCGGCGGCCACAATATCGAGGGCGCGTTTTAAGGTGAGCAAGTCCTCGAATACGCTGCCTCCATCCAGTGGATTTACCACACTTTGGTTCACGATGGTCATAAACTCTCGTAGCGCGGTAATTGTCTTGTTGGACAAGGGCGGGACCTGCAGGCCCTCCTGGGCACAGACATCGCCAGCGGCCACGCTATTGCCGCCTCCTCCCCCCCACACCGCCACCCGTCCACCCGGCGATGGCTTCAGACGGAGAAGCGTCATGGTGACATCAGCCATCTCATCAATCGAGTCCACCTTTATCACCCCCGTCTGCTTGAAGAAAGCCTCCCAAACTTGTCTGTCACCCGCCAGAGATCCCGTATGCGTGGCAGCGGCTCTGGCTCCAGAGGGCGTAAGGCCGCCTTTCCAGATGATGATCGGCTTCTCTGGGTTTACCTGGGTGACGAGTTGCTTAAACCTCCTGCCATTCTTGACGTCTTCAATATACATGCCTACTATCTGTGTCTCAGGATCGGTGGCCAGATACTCCAGGAAATCGGTAGAATCCATGAGCAACGCGTTTCCGTAGCTTATGGCCTTGCTAAAGCCGATCCCTTGCGACGGGCCCTGCCTGACATAGGTCTGGCAGTGGCCTCCGCTCTGTGAGAGGAAAGCCACCGGACCCTGGGCTAGCACTACCTGGCTATACATCTGCATGCGGTCAGAGGGTACATGATAGCCGAGAGCGTTTGGCCCCACTACCCTGAGGCCTCCCCTCAAAGCGATATCCCGTATCACGCTTTCCAGTCTCTTTCCCTCTTCTTCGCCGGTCTCCCCGAAACCAGCGGTACATATGTGCACGTCGACCGCCCCGGCAGAGATACAGTCCTGGAGCACCTGGGGTACCAGAGCAGCGGGCACCGTGACTATAACGTAATCGGGTACCTCGGAGAGGGCGGTGAGACTGGGATAAGCCTTGAGCCCCCTGATGACATCAGCCTTGGGGTTAATGGGGTATAGACGCCCCTGAAACTTCGCCTCCTGAAGCAGGCGAAGAAACATCAGTCCCGTGTAGCCCGGAGCAGAGTGACCTTCAGCTCTCGACACGCCGACAATGGCGATAGATTTGGCGTGAAAAGCTCTGTCCAAGCCCAGGTCTCCAGTCATATCAACCTCCATTCTCGTGGTAAGAAACAAGCCTGTGGAAGTTAGGTATTAGGTCGATGGGAAACTGGCCTGAAACACCGCCTCGGCAACGACTTCAATGGTTCTGGCCAACAAGGCAGTTCCAGGCATGTGAGCCACAACATATCTGCCAGATCCCGCAGGCCACTTCATATATGTCTTACACAAAAATGGGGCATTTCAGGCACCGAGGAGATGGACACCTCAGGTACCAGGTCCCTGCCCCTTCTATTTAGTATTATAGCTCTAGCTTGCCTCTATTGTCCTGCCCTTGGCCCTCGCAGGAACAGTATCATTCTTGGAGGCAAAGGTTAAGGGAAAAGGAGAGACCTCCTCACAGTCACAGGGTGAAGCGGAATAAAAGGGACTAAGCAGGTCTCCTTGGTGAAAAGCACAAGCGGGTTAGTAAGTTGCCTTGATGACGGCAGAGGCGAGAAGGAGCTATAATAGGAACGTCAGGAAGCAGGGTTTTGGGCTCTGAAGTACCTGCATCAGTGGCGTCAAAGATGTTCCACTTTCGCAGACGGCGTACACTGTATTCTGTCTTGAGCAACAACTTCCGTCTCATATTCATATAGAGCCAGTCGACTTCTTGGGAGCCCTCAACTATGCTTTAGGTACAGGGAAATGTATCTACCACGCCATTTACTTTGGGGCATTGGGGCACTACTACTCCTCATTTTCATTGGCACGGCCGGGTATATGCTCATCGAGGAGTGGAGTTTCTCCGACTCCATCTATATGACCATTATTAGCATCTCTACAGTGGGCTACCGAGAGGTTAACGTTCTCAGCAGTGCCGGTCGAGCCTTCACTATTTTTCTTCTCGTAGCAGGCGTGGGACTGGCCTTTTACATCTTGACTAACGTCGTGCAGAACCTGATAGAACAGGGGGTTCAAGGAATCTTCCGGAGGCAGAGAATGGAGAATAGAATTTCAAAGCTCAAGGATCACTTCATAATCTGTGGCTATGGCCGGGTGGGGAAGGAGGTAGCCGCCGTCTTCTCCGAAAATAAGGTCCCTTTCGTGGTTATTGACCCTAGTGATGCTGCTTTTGCTGATGCTACAGAAGCCGGCTATCTATTTCTTCATGGGGATGCCAGTTCCGATGAGGTGCTCAAGAAAACCGAGATCGGTCGATCGCGAGGACTCATAGCAGCTACAGGGAACGATGCCGAGAATATCTTTATCACCCTTTCGGCCAAGGCCCTCCACCCCGGGCTTTTCGTTGTGGCCCGTACCTATAGCGAAGAAGCCGTAGCTAAGCTCGAGCGAGTTGGGGCGGATCGGGTTGTTGCCCCCCTCCGCCAGGGAGGCCGCCGCATGGCTATGTTGGCCCTTCGGCCTTTGGCGGTGGACTTCGTTGATGCCGTTCTCGGGAGGGCACCCAGCCCTCTAGAACTGGAACATATCAAGGTCGTTGGCAGCTCTCCGTTAGCATTAAAGAAGGTAGGAGAGGGAGAGAAGCTCACGGGCATAGCTATCCTTGCTTTGAGGAAAAAGAATGGCGATGTCCTTCCAAAACCGGGTGCAGAAACGCTTATCGAACCCGGCGACGAACTTTTCGTCATAGGGATAAGAAAACAACTGGAAAAGGTGGAAGAGGTGGGATAGAACGTGGTGGCCGGGGAATTACCGCCGGGGCTTACGCACTTGATGCAATCGGCGCGATAATGTACTGTGCCGGTTTTGTCAATCACGGATGAGCAAATGCGGATCGAACCTCAGAGACGCCACGGTGAATACGTGGTTTTGAGTCTGCCGCTCCAGAATTCCCCCGCCCACAGTTGCTTTCTCAATTTGGGAAACTTACCAAATACTTCACGGGCGGATATACCTTTCAGTTACCACCCTCCCCATACGGGAGCCACTTTACTCCCACCAGCTTGCTGGCGGGTATCCATAAGAGAACTTAAGAGAGGTGGTCTTAGCATTTGACAAGAGCCGATAATGGCTCTATTTTTACATTACAGCACATAGGGAGGTTGGGAGAGATGAGCAGCAAGGAGATACCGGTTCAGCCAGCCGGGATATCAGGTTTGGACATAACCCTACTGGACTTGGTGGATTGTATTGAAGATGAGCTTTTAGTCGTCGATAGTGAGTACCGAGTCAGGTTCGCTAATGCAGCTATATGTGGCAGATTTGAGAAGACAGCGGGGTCACCTGTGGGACAGCTTTGCTACGAGGTCTTCCATGAGAGAGATAGACCGTGTAGCCCACCTCTGTGGGACTGCCTGCTAGAAAGAGTCTTGCAAAACGGCTGTGTTTCCAGAACTATTCATCCCACTCGCATCTACGGAGAGGACAGGTATCTCAAGATTACGCTGTATCCGCTTCGTGATAGCCACGGCAGTGTCGAAGCAGCGGTCGAGCTGAGAAAAGACGTTACCTCAGAAAGAGCGCTGGAGACACAAATCCTCCGGCGACATCACCAGCTCTTAGCGCTGAGTCACATTTCCAGTGCGGTGAGCGGCCAGCGGGACCTGGACACAATACTGAAGATCGCTTTGGATAATGTGCTGGAGATCATCAACGGTACTATTGGCGGGATTCTGCTTTTGAACGAAGATAGAAAGACTCTGCGCTACCGTGTGCAACGTGGCCTATCAGCCAAATTCGTCGAGAATGTGGAGCTCTCTCTGGGCGAGGGGATAGCAGGAAGAGTAGCCCAAAGCGGTGAGCCCACCCTATCGGAAGACCTCTCCAAGGATCCGCGGACTGCTAACCCCGATCTGGCCAGCGCAGAGGGTCTTAGGGGGTTCGTCAGCATTCCCTTGAGGGCCAAGGATAAAGTGGTAGGTGTGATGAACGTTGCTAGTCATCTGCCAGGGCGGTTCGGTGCCGATGATGTTGCCCTTCTCAATTCCATCGCAGATTATCTCGGCACGGCAATTGAACAGGCCAGACTATATGAAGGACTGGCCAGGGCAGGAGAACGGTATCGAACACTTCTGCAACATGCTCTGAATGCTCAGGAAGACGAACGAAAGAGAATCGCCCGGGAACTGCATGACGAGACCAGCCAGGCGCTTACCGGCATCACCCTTACCCTACAGGCCATGATAGGCATGGCGGAGATGAAAGGCGTCAGCGACACTGAGTTTATGGAGAAGCTGCGGAAAACGCACTCCTACGCAGTTCACGCCAGCAATGAGATAGTGAAACTCATGAAGGAACTGCGGCCCAGCCTGTTGGACGAGCTTGGG
>Ga0315289_10010273_pt1 | contig 13407 bp, 9 predicted proteins | sample YL17G11_40_MG_FD_203452 | JGI IMG/M metagenome (GOLD analysis project Ga0315289, IMG submission 203452) | Sediment microbial communities from Yellowstone Lake, YNP, Wyoming, USA - YL17G11_40 | ecosystem: Environmental > Aquatic > Freshwater > Lake > Sediment | place: USA: Wyoming | collected...
GGCACGCGGGGTGGCAACATGGGCGGCGGCGGCTACATGCCCGGCGGCGGCTATGGCAGCTATGGCTCGACCGGTGGATACGGTTCTAGCCGCCGCGGTTCCATGGGCGGCTACGGCTCGACCGGCGGTTCCCCGGGCGGCTACGGTTCCGGCCGTGGCGGCGCCATGGGCGGCTACTCGGCCGGCGGCTATCCGGGCGGCGGATATGGTGGCGGCCGCGGCGGCGCCATGAGTGGGGGCTATCCCGGCGGTTCCGGCCGCGGCGGCTCCATGGGCGCCATGGGCGGCTTCCCCGGCGGTTCCGGCCGCGGCGGTTTTTCCGGCGGCGGAATGGGCGGCATGGGCGGTGTCCCCGGCGGTTCCATGGGCGGCGGCCGGTCCGGCGGCGGAATGCCGTCGGGTGGCGGCGGGCGTTCGTCGCGCGGCGGGCGATAGCCCTTGGCCGTGTGGAATCTAAGGATGTGTGCTTAGCGTCCGCTCAGGCGCCATGCGGCGGCTCCGTTGGAATGGTCAGGTGCCGCTGGGCGGCTTCGCTGGTATTTCCATCACGCGAAGCTTCGCGTCGTTATGAACCTTGCCGCCGTCTGCCCTTTCTTGCCCGACCGCGCCACGCGGATTACACTTTGCTTTTCTTGTACCATTGGGCACGGGCTCGCCGGCCCACCAGTGGTTGGGAGTCGACGATGAGAAGTATGATGATGGCAACCGTAGCGACCCTGGCCCTCGGCCCGGCGGCTGTGATGGCAATTGCGGGGCAACCGGCCGGAGGTGATGTCGAAAGGGGCGTGGGGCGAATCGTGTTCTCCAGCAATCGCTCCGGCCCGTGGCGAATTTGGGCCGTTTGCCCGGATGGTTCAGACCTGCGGGAGTTGACCAACGGCAAGACCGACGAGCACGACGTCGATCCCGTTTTCAGTCCCGACGGGAAGCAAATCCTCTTCAGTTCCACCCGCGGCGGCACGACCGGCGTTTGGCGGATGCCGGCCGACGGCTCCCAAGTCGAGCGGATCTGCGATGGCGACCAGGCGGAATGGTCGCCGGACGGCAAGTCGATCGTGCTGCGGCGCGGCGAGCAGCTTTTCACCCGGGAGTTATCCACCGCAGCAGAGAAGCGAGTCAGCCCCGACGGCTTCCCGCACTGCTCCGGGCCGGCATGGAGCCCCGATGGCAAGACGATCGCCTTCGCCTGCCGCTGGCAGTCGGGCAATGCGGTTTTCTTGGTGGCTGCCGCGGGCGGCGAGCCCCTGAAGGTTTACGACAAGCAGGGCGCCTGCGAGCCGCACTGGTCGCCCGACGGCAAGCGGCTGGTCTACGAGACCGAAACGCACATTTTCACCATCGATCCGGACGGCAAGAAGAATCGGCCTGTCACCTTCTTCGGCGGCGTGCAGCGTTACGGCCGTTTTAGCCCCGACGGCAAGACCATCGTGTTTTGCCAAGGCGCAACGGAACGGGGGCCGTGGGAACTGTACCTCATCCCTGCCGCAGGCGGCGAGCCGCAAAAACTCACCGACGGCGGCTCCGACATGAATCCCGATTGGAAATGACGAAGTCCGAAGGACGAAGGACGAAGGAATGACGAATGACCGAATGCTGCAGTGAGCCGATCGCGAGAGATGGCTGCCCGTCAATCCTGGTTTGTTGTCTCGTGGCTGTGGGCTGGTTGATTCTTACGCCCGTTGCCGTCGTCGCGGCCGAGTATACACCCGGGACGCCGTTTACCTATCTGTTCGACACGAACTCCTCGTCACCCGAGCCGCTTTCGCCTCACGTGCTGGCCGCCAAAACGGGCTGGACTGTGCTGGCGGAAGACGACGTGAAACACAAGTTCAAGGGCGACGCCGTCATGCTTAACGATAAGTTGGCTGTGGTTGTCCGCAGCAAAGCGTCCGGCGCCGAGGTGTATTCGCAGACGCCAGTAGGATTGAAACTTCGTGCGCGGCTCGCGCCGTTGCCGGCCTCTGGCGATGCGGCAAAGGCCGCGGCTTCGCTGGCCGTTCGGGAGAACACTCCCGCCTCGGTTGCGCTCGCGGCCGTTTTCCAGACAGCCGCCGGCGGCCGCCAGGCCCTAAGCTACGGCATCACGACCGGGCAGAGGATTGTGGAAGTCCGGCCGGGCGAAGGAAGCGGCCGGCTGTTCGTATCGGCCAGCATTAGCTACGTGGTCGTTCCCGACCTGTTCGCCGACGACATGGTCTTCGGCCCCGAAGCATTCCATCACTCCCGGCTGGAACTGCCCACAGAGAACATGGTCCTCAATCTACTCCAAGGCAGCGACGCCATGCTCATGTGCCTGTGGCGATCCAGCCGGCAGGGCGCCACGGCAGTTCTCTCCGAGGGCGCCGGGAAACCTGGGCCCCGGGTGATCGATGGCTGTGAGGTGCAATGCGCCAAGGACGCAAGCCTCTGGGTGGCGCTGATGGAGGGGCCGGGGATCTGGCGTCAGCAGCCATTGCCGGCTGCAGGCACGCAGAAAGAAACGACGCTCAACTGGAAGCCGCCGTTTTCCGCCCGCTGGCGAGCCGATTTCATCCGCCGCGACGGCGCGGCCCGATCGTGGGATGTGCTGGGCCCAGGGCCGACCGACGAAGCCTCGCCCGCGCTGGCGCAGCCCGATTGCCCTTGCCGGTTCGAGGGCAACCAGGCCAAACTCAGCGGTGATCGTCATGCTGGGCCACTGCTGATTTACCCGCTGGACCGTACCCGGGCGACGCCCCTGACGGCGTTTTGCCCTGTCGACATGCTGCGAAACACGCTCGGCGTCGGCCCGTGCCAGTACATTCTGCAGACCGAGGGCCTGGCCACCGAGACCAATCCCACGCCCGATCAGGTGATGAGTTTCGTCGAAAAGCAGTTCGAGAAGAAGAAAGAGAAAAAAGCGGCCGAGCAAATCAGGGACCTTCTCAAACAGATGGTGGAACAGGTGGGCCAAACACAGGTGCGGATCGAGCAGTACGCCGAGTTCGCCCGGCAGATTCGTGGGCTTTGTGCGGCTGAAGTGCACCGAGGAAACACGCCCCCTCTCCCTTTGGGAGAGGGTCGGGGTGAGGGCGCAGTGCAAGGCGGTCGACGCAATACCTCCAATGCCCTGCAAATCATCGATGGCATTGCCGGTGAGATGGAGGAAGTCATCGCGGCTCGCGGCGCGGGAGATCCTAAGCATCAGGCCGGCAACCTGGCCGACGAAGTCGCCGGCTTGATCGGCAAGGAAAACCCACTAGCCGAATGTCAACGGCTGGGCGCGGAGTTGCGTCGCATCGGCGCAGTCCAGGACCGGTCGCTCTCCAAGTGCCGGATGTCGGTCCGCTGGCTCAAGCAGCAGGCCGCGATGATCGCACCCCACGACCCTGCTGCCACCGACCGGGCAACAGAAGTCCAACGCCGGGCCGAAAAGTTGCTACAAAACCCATAGGATGTCCTATGCTCTCGCAGGCGAAACGTGCTGCGGCTGTGGTGATAGCACTCTTGGCGCTGATGACTGTCGGCTGCACTCGCAACGATACTCCCCAGGGTGCGGCGGCCGCGTCCTCCGCTGCTCCCAAGACCATCGTCACCAAGACCAACGCGGAAATGGTGCTCATCCCCGCGGGGGAATTCCTCATGGGCGACGACCGCGGCGAAGACGATGAGAAGCCTGCCCATCGCGTGCACCTCGGTGACTTCTACATGGACATTTGCGAGGTCACGCAGCAGAGCTATCAAGGCCTGATGGGCAAGAACCCGGCGAAGTTCCAGGCCCCCGACCGTCCGGTGGAGCGCGTCAGTTGGCTCTCGGCCATCCAGTACTGCAACATGTGCTCCATGCGGGAGGGGCTCAAGCCGTGCTACAACACCGAAACCTTTCAGTGCGACTTCGACGCCGACGGCTACCGCCTGCCGACCGAAGCCGAATGGGAATACGCCTGCCGGGCGGGCACGGCGACCCGCTGGTCGTTCGGCGACGATCCGGCCCAACTGGGAAAACACGCCTGGTTGAAGGACAACGCCCAGAAGACCACGCACCCGGTGAAGCAGAAGAGCCCGAACCCCTGGGGCCTTTACGACATGCACGGCAACGTGGCCGAGTGGTGCAACGATTTCTCCAGCGACACTTACCTGGGAGATGCGCCGAGCAAGGATCCCCGCGGCCCGCAGCAGGGCGAGGAGCGCGTGCTGCGCGGCGGCAGTTGGTCGAGCACTGATGACGCGTGCCGCTCGGCCGCCCGGGCCGCCCAGCCGCCCGGCTTTGCCGATGTCTGTTTCGGCTACGAGGCCTACGGATTCCGCTGCGTCCGCAGGGTGAACCGCGATGAGTCGGAAAAGTAGAGGACTGCCGTTTTGGGGTGGCCCGAGATGAGGACAGAACAGCGTAGGACAGCGATGCACCCTCACCTAACCTCTCCCAGAGGGAGAGGAATTCTGTTACTCGCCGTTGCTCTTTTTCTCTGCGGCAACTGCGGCGGGGCGGTCTGCGGCATGCCGCCGCGGGTGAACGTCAGCGTCGCCGAGGATTACAACGCCCTGTTCCGGCAAGAGCATGGTTGGATCGGCGCCGACGGTTCCGCCTCGGTGGCCCTTTCCCGTGACGTGACCTTGTGGCTGTACGCCGACACCTGGGTGGGCGAGATTCGCCAGGGCAAGCGTGCCAACGCCTCGATGATCAACAACTCGGTTGCCCTGCTGCGCGGCAAAGGCCCGGCGAAGGCGTCGGTCGAATTCTTTTACCGCCGGAAGGCCGACGGCAAACCGGCCTCGCAGTTCGTTCCCGCCGACGGCCGCGGGTTCTTCTGGCCGCTTGCCGGCATTCGCACCCGGCGGGGGCTGTTCCTGTTTGCCGCGCAGGTCGAGAAGACGAGCGGCAGCGGAGCTTTCGCTTTCCGGCCGGTGGCCGGCTGCCTACTCCGTATTGCCGAGCCCGATCAACCGCCGGCGCAGTGGCGCCCGCAACAGTGGAAGATTCCCTGCGCCGAGATTTCGCCGCAGCGTGAAAAATCGTGCGGTTGCGCACTATTGGAGCACGAAGGCTTTGTCTACATCTACGGCTGCGACGACGAAATCGCCAGCGGCTTTCACCGCAAGCACATGATCCTAGCCCGGGCGGCGGCAGATGAATTGGAAAGTTTTGACCGCTGGCAGTTCTACGGCGGCGGCCAATGGCAATCGGACCCGGCCAAGACGCAGCGGCTTTTCGCCGGCGCGGCCAACGAGTACTCGGTCTCGTATCAGGCTGCGCTCAAGCAATTCGTCGCCGTGTTCACGCCCGGCGGCATGTCGGAGAAGATTCAAATTCGCCTGGCGTCCCGCCCAGAGGGCCCCTGGGGCGATCCCATCACGATCTATCACTGCCCGGAAGTGGAATGGGACAAGCGGATCTTCTGCTACGCCGCCAAGGGGCACCCGAGCGTTTCCCGAGCGCCCGATGAATTGATCGTCACCTATGTGGCCAATTCGACCGACTTCTGGTACACCGCCGCGCACGCGGAAATCTACTTTCCTCGGTTCTTGCGGGTGCGGTTCGAGGCCGCCGAGCCGGCAGAAAACCGGAGCGAAAACCAACGCGCGATTCGGCTTTCAAAGCGAACAGGAGAAAGGGCAAGACCCCGCGACGCAGTCACGGGGCGTTAGTTCCTCGTGAGAAAATGTGAGAAGACACGCATAAACGCAGCAAACGCCCCGGGACTGCGTCCCGGGGGCGAACCTCACACGTCCTCGCTCTTCTTCCAATAAAGCCCCTCGCGGAACGTCCACACCCAGGCGCCCTCTTCGCCGTGGCGCACGATGTATGCGAACACATTGAGTTGATGTTGCCGATCGGCGATAGGTACGACACCACTGCCGGTTTCCCAGAGTCGGCCGCGAAAGCCGTCGTCACGCAGCGTAAAGCAGGCGTGCTTCTTCGCCCGGCCTACCTTCGGCCGCACCTGAGCATCGGGGAATCTGGCAAGGATGTGTAAGTGGACTGCGCCGAGGGAAACGGTGAGCACCTCGATGGTCTGCTGGAAAAGCATTTCCACCACGGCGCGGCCCGCGATTTCGCGCTGAGCGATATCAAGATGGACCGGCGGCTTTACCAGCAAACCGCGAGAGCGCCGATGCTGCGCGTCGCCGCAGCCAGGCGGCGGTGGGCTCTTATAGTCGCCGTCGACGTGCTTCTTGTGTCCCCGTTCCCGCCAGCCGCGCGGGTCGCCCGGCAACCAAGTACCGTAGGTGTTGCTGGTGACGTGGTACCAGTGGTTCCAGGCGGGCATGGAAATACTTCAAGGACAGCAGGGACGATGCCCCCGCGACGCAGTCGCGGGGCGTTTGTTAAGTATCAAGGGCCAAGTGTCAGCACTCGCGTCCCCCCTGGGTGACACCACTCGCGTCCCCTCGGAGCCGCGTGTAGAACAGGGGAAAAACCGAAATGCTGGCGGAGCAGATCCGTGCGGACCAGATTGACATCCTCTTTGACTTGGCGGGGCACACGGCCAGGAACCGGTTATTGGTGTTCGCCCGCAAACCGGCTTCGATCCAGATTACGTGGATAGGCTACGAAGGCACGACGGGACTGGCCGCGATGGACTATATCCTTGCCGACCGTTGTGCAATTCCTGAGGGAGTAGAAAAGTACTATCGAGAAAAAGTGCTGCGCCTACCGGAGGTGTACGTCTGCTACGCGCCGCCGGCCGACGCGCCAGCGGTGGGGCCATTGCCTGCCCTGACGCGAGGGCAGGTCACCTTCGGGAGTTTCAACAATCTGGCGAAGATCAACCCGCAGGTGGTGGCCGCATGGGCGGAAATTCTCCGGCGAGTTCCTGAGGCGCGACTCGTGCTGAAGTATCGTGGTTTGAACGATGCCGGTACGCGCTGCCGATATACGGAGTTGTTCGCGGCCCAGGGAATCGAGTCGGCTCGGTTGGAGTTGTTGGCCTGGTCTGCTTACGCCGAGATGTTGGCCGAGTATCAGCGGATTGACATCGCCTTGGACCCATTCCCGTTTTCCGGAGGCGTAACCACGTGCGAAGCGCTGTGGATGGGAATACCCGTGATTACTTGGCCCGGCGAGACATTTGCTGGCCGCCATTCGCTGAGCCATTTGTCGAACATCGGTCTGACGGAGACGATCGCCCGTGATCTTGACGAGTACGTGAAGTTGGCTGCTGCGCTAGCCGGCGACCTGTCGAGGTTAGCGCGCATCCGAGCGGGGTTGCGGGAACAGGTGGCCTCTTCGCCACTGTGCGATGGAGAACGCTTCGCCGCGAATCTGATGAGTCTGTTGCGCGCAGTCTGGTCTCAGTGGACTAGCCGAGCCCAGTGATGAGGCCCCCGCTTCGTTTTCCGCCCGTCAAGAGCATCGAGAACCCGGCACCCGAACTCGTCGAGAAGATTTGCCCGGGGATCATCGAGATCCCTGACGCCGGCAGACTCGCCAGACTTCCAGCAGCAGGGCGGAAAGGGATTCTGCGGCTCTGTAATGGACATCCATTGCAGCACTCACGACAACGCCCCTGCCGTGCCGCACCGTCCTGGGAGCAGTACTCGATGCCATCGACGCATGCCACGCACCGTGCTCAATCGTAACAGCAGTTCGCCGTCGTTCAGTACTTCTTGTAGAATACGTGTCCCCAGTTTGAGCCGACCTCGAAGTGCAGGCGATTGTTTTGCACGCCAGGACTACGCGAATCCTACGTCGAGGGACTGCTGCGTTACTGCCGTGACCAGCATGTCCCCCTGGACTTCTGTTCTTGGCATAGCTACGCTGGGTGGGGCGATTTCAATCCGTACCAGTTCTATCAGGACGCCATGCGCATCCGGAAGGCGCTGGACCAGTATGGCTTCCACAAGACCCCTTTTCACGTGAACGCCGCTCTCGATGTTTTCGCGCGGCTTTTGCGGGCTGGCCCCGATGCGAAGACGTTACGTCCGGGTCCCTAAGGTCGTTCATTCATGAAGGAAGGTGAACAGCATGAAAACGCTTCACTTGATGACCTGGCTGATTGTGGCGCTCGCGGCTGTGGAGACGGCCACGGCCCAGCTTCCATTGCGGCCCGATGCGGGCAAACTCCGCGGCCCCGGTGCTCCTCTGGCACCAAGTATCGTGACGCACATTCCTTCCGCGGCAGGCGGCGAACGGGGCATCGCGGTCGGCGTGCTGCCCCCGCTCAAGCCGCGCTACACGGACGGCGCGCCCCTGGTGATTCATGTGCCGGGTGGCGTCACTACCGGGGGCACGGAAGGGCGGCCGGAGTACGCCGGGCTGGGCTTCGTGGAAATCCGCTTCGCTTTCCCGGGCGGAGTCCGTCCGCCACTTGGCAATCCACCACTAGGTGCCGCGCAGCCCGCACCACCTCGCACGTCCACCAGTCCTGCCAAGTTGCCAACAGGTACTTCGCCTCAGGCCAAGACGGTGCGAGGTTACCTCACTTTCGTGGTTAACACTCACGATTGGGGCCGTGTGGACAAGAGCGCCGATACGGTGTTGCGGCTGATCGAGCTGTTCACGAAGCACAAGGTGCGCGGCGATTTCTATCTGACCGCCCCGGTGGTCGAAGCCTGGGCCCGGTCCCGGCCAGAGGTCATTGAGCGGTTACGTGCCAGCGGCATGACCATCAGCTATCACTTCCGGCCGCCGCATCCGGCCTATGGCGGATTCGATGGCCCGCTACGCGGCTTGGACGACGAAGCACTGCGGGCGACACTCAAGAACTACGAAACCTTTCGGTTAGACCTGGCGAGCGGCGGCCTGAAGCGCGATCAGCCCGGCGGCTATGCCTACGTGAAGCAGATGCTTGGCGTAACGCCGGTGGTCGTGTCGGCGATGGGCAACCCGAGGGCCAAGACCATGCTGCTCGACATCTACCGCGAGATGGGCGCGCGGATGACGATGGAGTATCACGAATCGGGCACCGAGCCCGGCCGGCCATTCGCCTGGCGGCAGGGATTGCTGATCCGTCCCAGCGACTTCAGCATCACCCGCTGGGCCGCGCCGGGCGAAGCGCGGGAATCGTTCTGGTGGAACCGACAGGATACGCCGCAGGCCGCCGAGTTCAACCCCGCGGCGCGTCTGAAGAACCAGTTGGCCGCCTGGAAGCATTCCCGCACGCCGCTGATCACGGCGCTGATTCACGAGAATGACTTCTCTGTTCGCGGCGGCCCCTCCTGGAACGCGATCTACCTCAGCCCAGACGGCAAGACGCCTCGCAGACCTCCGTACGATTTGAACGCACCCGACCAAGCCGAACCACGCACTACGGAAAACCAGACCGCCATCTGGCACGCCTACGAGGAACTCGTCGCCTTTGCCGCAGAGAACTTGGCCGTGGTCACCTCGGCCGATATTGTCCGCTTCGCGAGAACCGAGGGGCATTATGGCCGCAAGTGATTCGTACGGACAGACGAGCGCATGGTTCCTTTAGCCATAGGCAACCCTACATCGTCAAGGAGTTCGCTTATGAGTTGCCGTACATTGTTCGCGCTAGGCGTCTGGCTCGCTTGCCATCTGCCGGCAATCGCCGAGCCGCCGTCGAAGGTTAAGCATCCGAACCTGCTGCTAAACCGCGAGGAGATTGGGCAGGTCAAGGCCAAGATCAACCAGCACCCGTGGGCGGCCGCATTGCTGGAACGGCTCAAGGCAATGACCAGAGACCGCGCGGCCACGCACATGCGCGGCGGGCTGCACTCGGCGATCGCTTATGCGCTCACCGACGACAAAGACTATGCCCAGGCCGCGCGCAAAGACCTGCTGCAAACCGCGAGGTCGCAGTTGCCGAAATACGCCGAGGCCGATCTGCGGCTGGCCCCGCCGTTCGGCCACGTCGCACACGTTTCGAGCTGGGCTTGGTCGTACGATCTGGTGTACGACACGCTTGGCGGCGAGGACCGGCAGACTGTCGAAAAGTTGCTGCATACCGCCGCCGAGGCGATTATCGAAGGCGCGCGGCTGCAGACGACCACGCCGAACCTGGTGTTCGACAAGCACTGGCAGGTAGGTGTGGTGGGGTACTGCCTGGGAGATAAGGATCTCATCGACTGGGCGCTTCACGACCGGCAGACGCACGGCCCGCGCCTCGGCGGATTCTACCCGGTGCTGGAGAGCATGATCAACGACGGCTGCTTTTGGGACGAGGCCCCCATCTACGCCTTGGTGTACGACGTACACGGGATGCTGGCGCTGGCCGAGGCGGCACGGCACTACGACGGCAGCGACCTGTATCACTACGTCTGCCCGAAGAGCGGCGCCTCGATCAAGAACTTGCTGGACGGCTATCTGCGCACGGCGTACCCCTTGGAGCGGACCGGCGTGGGCGGCGGCTCGATCCGCGCGGCGACTTTCGGCGACGGCTCGACCGGCTATACGCCCCTGGGCGCGCTGAGCGACACGTTTTTTACCAATCCCTTCCACAGCAAGCCCAACCCGCCGCTGCTGGCCGGAGAATTGGAAATCGCCTACAAGCGTTACCGTGACCCCGGCTATGCGTGGCTGATCCATCTGAACCCGCCGCGCGACATTTACGTCGATTGGGGCCGCGCGCTGTGGGGCTTCATCGCCCTGACGCACGGCGAGCCCTTGCCCGAAAAGCTCACGCCCCCGCCGGCCCCTTGCGGCGTTTACCCCCAGCAGGGCTTTGCCATGCTCCGCTCCGACGAGTCGCCGCGGTATTGGACCTCCGGGGCGCTGGCCGCCGTGGTGCGACTGAACGAGGCCCTCGGGCACGGGCACAAGGACTACTTCAGCCTCATGCTGCACGGCCAGGGACGCCTGTTGTATCCCGACCTGAACGTCATCCAATACGAGCCGACTTACTTGCACTGGACGCGCGAGGGCATCGCGCACAACACGCTGCTGGTCGATGGCCATTCGCCGCGTCCGGGCCGCTCGGCAACGCGGCACGACTTCACGCCCGAGGTGAAGTTTTTCGCCATCACTGGCGAGTCGTTCCCGGGCGTGGCGCAAACCCGCGTGCTGCTCTTGACGCCGGACTATCTTACCGACGTGTTTCATGCCGCCGACACGCAACGCCAACCGCGCATGTTCGACTGGGTGCTGCACGGCCTGGGACGACTCTACCCCGGCAATCCTGCCGCATACTGGCCGACGCACGAGCTGCTGCCCCATTATTGGTGGATCGACAACGAGCGCGGGCGATCGATCGACGCGACCTGGCAGGTCGACTGGGTGCAAAAGAACGCCAGCGTCACGCGCGGCATCCAGCCGTTTGGGCCGCAGTGGTTCGACCAGACCGTGGGCGTGCGCATGACGATGCTCGGCCGGCAAGGCACGGGGGTCTACCTCGGCGACGGTCCGATCACCGACGGTCCGCCGTATCATCGGCTGGAGGGCAATCCCGAAGATTCCTCGCCGATGGTGGTCGCGCGGCGTCACGACGCAGCGACGACGTTCGCTGCGGTACACAGGCCTTACGATCGGCAGGCGCCGGAGGCACGAGTCCGACGACTTGCCGAGGGCAACGACTTCGTGGCCGTCGCCGTGGAAAGCGAGACCTTCAGCGACCGCCTGCTGGTGGCCTTTGATCCCGACAAGGAACACACGGTTTGCGCCGCCGACGGCGAAGCGTTTGCCTTTCACGGCTACGGCTATCTGCGGATCGCCGCGGGCCGCGTGGCCGTCCGGGGTGCGGTGGCGGGATTCCGGGTTCGGCTGCCGCGGGCGACAGACGTCACCTTGACCGTCAACGGCCGTCAACAAGCTGTGCGGCGCGAGGGCGAGTTCCTTGTGTTCGGTACGATCAGCCAAGGCAACACCGCCGCCCCCGCCGCCCCCGCGCCGGACGATCGCCCGGCGGAACATCAGGCTGCGGTGCACTACTTCTTTCTGCCCGAGGAAGCACACCTCAAGGCTGGCGCAGCAGGCCAGAGCGTGATGCACCTGCGCTGCGTCGGTCGCGGGCGAGCACAGGGAAGCCTGCGCTTGGTGCCGCCGAAGGGTATTACCGTTGCGCCCGAGGCGGTGGACCTCTCCGGCATGAGCGAAGGCGATGAGAGGCTTGTGCCGTTGCGGGTCACGGCCGACGCCGAGGCCGTGGGCGCCCTGCACTTTGTCCGCATCGAGCCGAGCACCGACACTGCGGCCGCGCCGGGAAGGCTCGCGGTTGCGGTGGGCGTCGTGGTCACCGAGGACAATCGCGTCCCGCTGCTTGGACAAACGGTCATCCGCGCACCGGGCTACACCGTGAAGCTCGACCATCACAGCGGCGTGTGCTACTACCTGCTCGATGCCGAGGGTCACCGGCGCCACGGGCGGCTGCACAACACCAACTGCTGCTACGGCATCCCTGCCCTGGCGCTAGGTGAGCAATGGGTCTTACGCTACGATCAAGCGTGTCGCGGCATTTTCGACGACGGCACGGTCCAGACAGCCTTCTCCGGCAGCGGCCTGGACCAGGTGCGGCTGCGGTATGTGTTCCGGGAGGACCGCATCGTACTGAGCCTGGTTCCGCCCACGCACCCGGAGCGACAGTACACGATGTGGCTGGGCAACTTCGACGCCTTGGGGAAGCCCCGGCACAATGGCAGCGAGGACAAGCGAAAGACCGCAGCCGTCGAGGCCGATTGGCTCTTCCTGCCGCATCCTGTGCACCGCCAGGGAGTCTTAATCACCGCTGCCCAGCAGACGGTTTTCAACTGCCGAGACACGGCGGTGAGCTTTCCGCTGCGCCTCGGCCAGGAGGTAGCGCTGCGATTCGCCGCCCAAGACGATCTGCCCGCCCCGAAAGGAAAATGATCCCCGATGTCAGCGCCGCGAGTGCGAATCGGCGTCGGGCTCACCGCAGCCGGATGCCTCGCACTGCCCGACACCAAACCGCACAGCTCATTGGAGCAGACGTGCTTCTACGCCGAGGTGCTGTTTACCTGCTACATCCATGCCCCGCAGGAGCATGCCAATCGCGAGCGGTACTTCGCCAAAGGAAAGGCGCTGATGGATCACGCACACAATCGCTGGCCCGGATACCTCATCACGATGATCTACTTCCTCGCGCCAAACGGGCAAGATATCCTCGACTTTGGCGACGAAGGCCCTGGCCGTCAAAATTCCTATAAACTTCCCGTCAATATCGAATACACACCAAGTTTCGGAATCACCCACTCGTTGCCGCCGGTGCCTTTGTGGATTCGCTCGCAGCCGGGCGTGAGGGCAAGCAGACTGAGTTTCTCACCGCCCGAGCAGCGCACACGGACGTTCTCCACCGGACGCTTCTGATAGTTGAGCAGATGCACCGCAAAACCGTGCTTATCGGATTGGCCTCCCTCCGTAATCGTAAACAACACGTAAGGACAGTCGCGCACTTCGAACGACGGTGTCGTGTTTTCGCGAACAAAGTCCAGGATCGCCGCTTCGTCTCGGACCGTCTTCCCCAGACCATCTGAGAGCATCGGGTTGTTCTTTCGCGGCTGCCCCCAGCGGTCCATGACACCGGCCCGGCCATAAAC
>Ga0315289_10010274_pt1 | contig 13406 bp, 15 predicted proteins | sample YL17G11_40_MG_FD_203452 | JGI IMG/M metagenome (GOLD analysis project Ga0315289, IMG submission 203452) | Sediment microbial communities from Yellowstone Lake, YNP, Wyoming, USA - YL17G11_40 | ecosystem: Environmental > Aquatic > Freshwater > Lake > Sediment | place: USA: Wyoming | collected...
GTGATTGTGAGTTCGGTTGATGTCTTAGCGAGTTCTGTGCGGGTGTTTGTGAGTTCGGTTGATGTCTTAGCGAGTTCTGTGCGGGTGTTTGTGAGTTCGGTTGACATCCCCGTGAGATCTTGAGCCAATCTTGCATTCTCGCTTTTCAAATGCTGAGCCTCCTCTTGCGCTGAAGCAGAAATCTGGCTGAACACGCTCAGGGCGTCTTGTAGCTCCAAGTGACCTCGACTTCGAATAGTCCCGCCTTCTTTGATGCTCGTGTAGGTTGTGAGAATCGTGGATAGTGCCTTTGTAGGATAGGGGATTCTCCGCTCTCGCATTAAGTTCAAGAGATCGGTGCGATGGTGTTGGAGATCTTCTCTCACGAATCGGCGAACCGCTTTCCTTACGTTTGGCTGCTTGGCTTGCCTTGCTCTTCCTATGAAGTCGGAGAGGCGTGACAACTCCTCTCGCCAGTTGGTCACGAAATCATCGTAAGACACGTAGAGTCGTGGTTGGCCCGCAGTATACTCCAGGGCTGATTTCATGTAGCATAGCCAGAGATCAGCGCTTTTTTCGAGAGTGAAGCCCTCGCGTCGCCCAAGTGACTTTGCCACATCAACCGGGTTCCTGAGGCAAATCACGTAGCGCATTCTGGGGAACAGTCTCTGCCAGAATGGAAGAGTTAGGCACGTTCGGGGATCCTTCCAACCCCAGAGCTTCGCACCGCGAAAGTCTCCGAGTACTATGCGCCGGGCTCTTCGGCGCAGGTCAGCGATCTTTACAGATCTCTCCCATCCTCTGGGAAAGTCCGGTGGCCTGTCCCATGCGCCGCCGAACCTAGATAGGATCTCATCGTCCAGGGCGGTGACAAGTTGGTGCTCCCAGAATCCTGCTGGGTTATCCTTCTTCGGCTCCATCAGGTGCTCTTCGGGGCCAAGGTAAACGCCCAACAGATTGACCACCCTAGCTATCAACGAGGTTCCAGCCCGATGCATCCCCAGGATGCAGACGATCACTGCCTGCCTTCTCCGTCTAGGTCGTCGTATTCTCAGAGCACCTCCCTATGCATTTGTCCACAGGACTCGTTCGTTTCACGTGCGACGAATTGACTGCGTTCTGGTTAATCCGCTATATATGGAAGGCGCCGGCTCGTCGTCCCATTGCGCCTAGCCGATGGTGCCTTCCGACTACGCCCTTGTCCTCGAACCCTTAGGTAGGGTGGATATGGTTTGAGTTGACCATGTCGCAGAACGTGACTCACAACCCTCTGGTATTCTCCGGAACCAAATGCGATGTTTGGACCATGTCAACTCCAATCTGAGGATTGCAGCAATGTCAGCATCGATTGCGCGAGTGCAGAATTGTGGTGACATGGCAACGTCACACTAAGCATCGTAAGTATGATCGCTCAAGTCCGCCTGTTCATTCCCTCATACCTTCTCAAGGGATTCGGACTATCTGCATGGATAGTTGGGGAGTCTTTTTTTGGCATACTAGTTCCAGCAGGCATGTTGCATTCCGTTGCATCCTAAGTCACACTGAAACCGATAATTGCCCAGCCTGCGTCCGGCCAGACTGGCAGCCTGCAAGAATGGCGGGCCACTTGGCAACGCCTTGAGCGTGGTGGATAGGAACGGGAAGTCTAGTATCAGGACGAGTTCGCCGAGTCAGAAGCTTCACGTGGCAGGCGGCATCGCGCGGGTTGAGAACAGTGCAGCCTGCGGATTCGACATACGCAACACTAACGCGTCGTTCGACACCTCCATATCCGTAGGGGCGGCGGGTAACCCGAACTACTGCGCGAACTGGAACGCAGCAGCGAACACCCAAACCGACACCTCCAAACCAACATGGAGCGTACGCCTACGCGTCGACACAGACCAAATCCAGATCCTACGCGTCGCCCCTGGACCAGGCGCCGTCTCAAATAAGCTCCTAATCACCGCCGCAGGCGAACTACTACCCGGCACAGACAACACAGGCAGCGTCGGCAAGGAAGGACAAAAATGGAGCCTCGTACGCGCAACCACAATCAGCCCAGGCGACCTCGCATTCGAAAACAACTTCCGCGTGACAGAAGACGAGCGAGTCGGGCTGGCATTCAAGAACGACGCTGGCGAGAAGATCGCCGTCCTCGACCGCAAAGGCAACTTCTACGTTAAGGGCAAGGTCATCGAAGACCTGCCAACATAGACCGGTCAACGGATCAGTTCCGTGGGCAACGCGTTGGACGATTCACTGCGATAGCGGAGCCTACCTTCGAGCTTGGCAACAAGCTATGCTTTCTGGAAGTACAGTCTCCAAATGTGGAAAAGACTGCTATCGAGCGCTATTGAATGATTCATGAGGGGATCACCAGGATTAAGTGAAGGTCATCATCAACTGGATATAGACCCAATCTCCTTCGAACTAGGACCACAGAGCCGAACACAACTAGCATTGAAATCCTACTACTGTGAAGTCAGGCGCCGGCAGAGATCTATCTCCACAACCCAGTCGACATCCATTGCTGCACTTGGGATATGCATGAGGATCGGCATCGCATGATTGTCAGTGTGCTGCGAACGCGACCGGTAGGGGTGATCACACGAGTCACCTATCAACTACCTTGCCCGTACGTTGGCACAGCGCCAACCCGCGAGGTGACGGTAACAGAATCCTTTCGATCAATCCCAGGTCCAGTAGGTGAGCCACCTGAGCTCGAACTGTTTCGTGAATTGCATTCGTGTCGTGGAAGACGATGATACTCCCTTGCTTAAGGTATGGCAAGAAATGCGAGAATTCGTCCCCTCGAATACCTAGCTCAGAATCCAGAAAAAGAAGATCAACTACATCATCGGGCGTAAATTCCAGGCTTGGGAGGTTTAAGCATCGAATAACCTCTTCGAGCTTCTCTTCCATAATATTACGAACAGCAATCGAATAGCTCTCCACATCAGTCTCGAGCGTAGTCATATGTCCGAACCCGTTTGCCTTCAAAGCTCTACCTACAGCAATCGAGGCATAACCATGCCAGGTACCGGTTTCAAGGACGGATGCGGGTTTCAACAATCGCACCAAACCATACAAGAACTCAAGGGCTTCCACTTCGGCCGTCCACCCATCAATCATGGACCACCAATGCGGATTTGGGCAGTCATCGTGAGGATCAGATTTCTCTCGCAATAGTTCTTGTCTTGGAAAGAGAAACGACTTCCTGCGAATAGACCCTTGTGCCAAACCAACCGAACTTCGCACAAGATCACGTTCTGCCCATGCAACGAAATAACCCGCAGCTCTTACATCGTCAGATAATCCGTTCTCATCAGGTAGAGCGTTGGATCCGGACTGCAGCGATCTCACCCTTGTTCCCCTTTCCCTAATCTCACGACGAAGAAAGGAGAAGATTGGAATGGCTTTGGATTCCTCGTAGACTATTCTTTCCCTAGAATGGCGCAACGATGAGGACTTGGAGGTTGTTTGGATACTATCTGAAGTAGGTCCGAAAGGCGAGAGTTGACCGAGACTAGGAAAGGCAGAAAAAAAATCAACTACCATGTTCGACCAACCTGGAAGATACTCGAAGTGTCCTCCTTCCGAGAGATGGACGATCATGCCTGAGCTCTTGGCGAGACCCAAATTGAAGGCATCCGCCCCGCGGTTTTCTTGAAGCATAACGACTTGTGACTTGGGCAAGTTACTGTGAAAATCTCTGATGATGTCCCTCGATCCGTCTGTCGAATTGTTGTCTATTATGATAAGCTCGCTGGGAACCGAAATGGTGTATCTGTAACTCTCAAGGTACTTTCTCAGGTTACCCGCGCTATTTTGGTTGACAACTATCGTGCTGATTGCTGGGCGCATTTCCGTGTTGCAGGACACTCGAAGATCAACCTCGCGTCATTTCGTCTATCTCCTTCTCAAGTGAGTCTAACTCATTCGGATCAAGCTTCAAGGCTCTCTTGGACTCGCTCTTCGTGTTGATCTTTTCATGGAATTCATCCATATACTTCTTCCACGCGGAGTCCGACGGAGGTCGGATAGCCAATGCCGAAATCAGTTGCGCTATTCCATCTGGAGTGGTGACCGCCCCAAGCGAAGTCTCGAAGACCTTCGCTCCACTCTGAGAGAAGAGGTCCTTATAGACCCTCATCCTTCTTTCGATCTCAAGGCAGTACCAATAGCAGAGTTGATAGTCGTGGCATTCTGCCCAGTTGGGGAGCGGAAGAACGCCTGGATCAGTCGGACTGAGCAGAAACCTCAGTCCAAGGTCAGTCCGTGCGGGGATTGTATCTAATTGATAGAGACTTGTTGCGACCTCTCTCCTCGGTCGTCTAAGCACGACTATATCCGACACGAGGCCCAGTCCGAGAAGCGCCTCAGCAAATCCTTTGCAGAACAGATGACTTGTCTCGATATATTCGGGCGTGGCACTGTTTGCGAGGATGAAAGGTATCTTCTTCCTGACCCAAAACTCGTAGGCAAGCGTCTGATCGCTCTGCACTTCTCTCATCACGTCGGAAAACTTGGGCTCGGGCTCGTGGTAGCAATTGTAGGATAGAAGTCGCAGGGCTTGAGAGAGATACCCTGTTCCGCTTCTGCCTGGGCTGATTGTGAACACCATCTTTATGCTCCTTATTTGCTCAAATTCCCTAGGCAAGACATTGCTGAGAAACACGGGGGCCTGTTGTGTCTTGTCACTCAAGCGATGCCCCGTGATTAGGCTCAAATTACATTCCATCCAGACTATCCGATTCATCCTCGTAATCTGATCTTGTAGTCTCCTCTGGAGTCAACGGTAAGTTCGTAGCCATGAGCCCGGAGTCTTTTCGCAAACCCGTCCACACCCAACCAAGGTTTGGCACCGTAGTTGTTGATGTAGTAGTTCACGTCGCGCTTGAATTCATTGACATTGTGTCCCCAATTGACAGCAACATATCTGTCATTCCATGCAACCAAGTATCCTAGGTTCTTCACTTCCGCGGAAAAAGACCATCATCGGGGAAACGAAGATGGCCCTGCTGTATTGTATGCCAACGTACGCCCTTGTCCCAAATCTCTCGACGGATGATCGAGGTTGTCGAGACGTTTCCATCTGCAACATACACCGCCGCGCTGTCTCGCGTTAACATTCGCGCGGGATGCTCTTCCCAGACCTCGCCTCTTTCTGTCTGTGGATATGGAGAGAACGGGCAAAGCTGCCCTATCTCAGGAAAAATCCCGAGCTTGTCTATTAGCTCGCGATCCCAACCAGACGTGTACTCGATGTCGTTTTCGCTCATATGCAGATATCGGCCTTTTGCAAGTTCCAAGCCAAGATTCAGAGCGTCTCCGCCAAAGTTCCGTTCTAAGAGAATAGAATGATGATTCTCCCGATCACAAACGGACTCTATGAGCTTTCGTGATCCGTCCTAGGAACCATTGTCCACTATGAATAGCTCGTAGTCAACGCTGACGGTTTCAAGATATGAACTGATGGTCTGATTCAAGAGTGGTTTTCGATTCCAATTGAGAATGATGGTACTTAACTCCGGGACTTGCCCCTGCAAGATGGGGGTGTCATCAGTCATGGCTTTCCACAGGGGGGGACGTGCGCGTTAATTAAATCTGACTCTGAATGAACTGAGCGGGTAGAAGTGCGACGAATGCCCGTCGGAGGGTCATCAGCGAAGTCCGACGTATTTCAGTTCGACCAATCTGCGAATGATTTGCTCTGCACATTCATCGGGACCGACTGATTCTGTGTCAAGAATCACTTCCGGTGAAAGCGGTTCTTCATACGGGTCGTCTACGCCAGCCATCTGGAAGGATTTCGTATATGCTGATGAGAACGGCAACAAGCTGAGGAGCTTCCGTCCACTCTTTGATGGGGAGTTTCAGCCGGGCCAGCTCATAGAAGTCGATGCTGTGCCGATGGGTTGCTGCTTGATCAAGACAGAGGTCTTCAGGAATCTTCCTCGCCCATGGTTCTATTGGACACTCGGTCGTGATGCGTCGATGCTCCAGGGGGACATCTCATATCCCATTCAAGTCAGACAGGGAACGCACGGATGTAGTGAGGACCTGTACTTCTCGTTGCGTGCACGAGAACGAGGCTACCGACTGCTCTGTGATACTTCAGTCCTTGTCAGGCATGAGTCACAGGGAGTTGTTGGCGGCGAAGGACGCATGGATGTCATTGAGGCCTGACGAAAGCAAGGAGTCCATCTCCGAACCGCGTTCCTGACTAGCGAGTAGCGGTTACCACTCATCTCCTCTCAAGATATCCTTGTACAACTTCTCATACTCTTGGCTCATCTTTTGTTTTGAAAACTGCTCTGCCCGTCTTCTGCAATCCTCAGGTTTGATGAGGCGGTCTTGTCCGCTTTTCAGTATCGTAACCATTTCATCAGGCGTCTGGCATACAAAACCGGCAGATGGGGCTACAATCTCACCAAGTGCACCATCGTTCAGGCAAATCACCGGGCGTCCACAGGATAACGCTTCCACGGCTACGAGCCCAAACGGCTCGCCCATTCTCGAGCAAACTAGCAAAGCTCTCGAGTTTCGCAAGTATTCCAGCTTCACTTCATGCGTGACCTCTCCGACGTATCGTGCTCGGTTGTCCTCACACATTTCTTTGACTCGCTTGACGTATTCGAAGTCGTCGACGAATCTGTCCCCGCCGACCACGTCGATAGGAATCCCTGCCCGCTTGGCCACGTCCAATGCCACGTGAGGCTGCTTGAACTTCGCCATTCTACCCAGGCAGATGAGTCTGGTTCCTTGCGACTCGTTGAATGGGTAGTCCTCGAGTGCCACACCGTTATAGACACAGCGTGTGGCTACACCAAGCTGCGTATTGTAGGTCGCTGCCATGTACTGCGAGATTCCGACCAGGTTCGGATATCGAAATGGCGGAGGGGTCTTCCAATTCAGATGTCCATGATGCGTATGAAGTATGCTTAGCGAGGGGTTCTCCATTTTCGCAATGTATGGCCAACCGTACCAGCTGTGATCGTGAATTATACCGAAATCTCCGAGGCGTGGCCTGTAGTGCTCATATGCCTCCTTCTCGGCCTCAATCCAGTTCTGCTGAACCGAGTATTTTGATGGACCGATGTTGATGTGTTCCACACCCCGGGGCAGCTTGCTCTCTGACGGGCAAGCCACGGCAACATCCAAACCCAACTCGTGGAGTCCGACTGCTAGGTCGAAGACGACTCTTTCAAGGCCGCCATAGGTTGGTGGGGGAACAGGAATGAAAGGGTTGGATACGATCATCACTCTCAAGATCAATTACTGAACTTACCTGCGTCGTCGCAACGATTTAGAGCTGTTCATCGCCGGACCCGATTTGGTCGCCTGGTTTGACAATTAGGTGCCCGTGCGTTTGACTTGGTTGCGACTGCCTTTCCAAGGCATAGCTGCGTTTCTTCTCGGTTCTGTCGACCACGCAACTCTTTCCCGGGGTTATTTCCAGACTACGTTGTCGGGGACACGTCAGAATAGATGGCTCAGCATGTGGCGAATACAACAACCATTATTTCCTCTGAGACTGTTACGACAACCACACGTACGAGCAGGGGGAGCCAGATGTCGTCGGTTAGCAGCATCAGTCACTACCTTGATGTTGTGGTGGTGCTTGCACAAAAGGACTTCAAAGTCAGGTACAGGAATTCGGTTCTTGGTTTCCTCTGGTCGCTCTTGAATCCCTTGGCCTATATGGTGATTCTGACTCTTGTCTTCTCGTTCTTGCTGCGGGTCAGTATCCCAAACTTTGCTCCATGGGTGCTGATCGGGCTTCTCGTTTGGAGATTCTTCTCTATTGGCACAGCCCAAGGACTAGGCAGCATAGTAGCGAATCCATCTCTTGTCAGCAAGGTGTACGTCCCTCGCCACATCATTGTCCTGTCCAACAACATCGCTAACTTCCTAGGGGCCACACTAGAATTCATCGTACTATTTCCACTCCTCGCCATTCTGGGTGTCAATATCACAGGCTACGCACTTTTCCTGGCCCCTATTCTAGTCTTGGAATTCCTGCTGGTCTTCGGGCTTTCGTTATCGCTCTCCTCGCTCAACTTGAAGTACCGAGATTTCTACCAGCTATGGGACATAGCCCTGCAACTTGGTTTCTTCCTATCACCGATAGTCTACGACCCAAACCTAATTCCTGAGAGATTCCGATTTGTGTACTCTCTCAACCCGGTCACGAGTCTGATCCAATCCACAAGGAGCATCTTCCTTCTACACCAGCTACCAACTACGTTCGACATGGGTGTGATAGTCTCAAGCGTCGTAATTCTCCTGCTGGTTGGCTTCGTCATCTTCGGGCGTCTCGAGAAAAGGTTCGCGGAGGAACTCTAGACATGTCCACCGTAATGAACGTCCAAGATGTCTGGAAACACTTCAAGATCCCTCATGAGCGACGTGCAACGGTCCTAGATAGCATCGCTGGCGCACTCTCGATTCTCGAAGGCAAACGATACAGCTACGAGGACTTGTGGGCGCTCAAGCAAGTCAGCTTCCGACTCGAGCGCGGTGAATCTCTTGGCATAGTCGGTCCGAACGGAAGTGGCAAGAGCACGCTTCTCAAACTCATCGCCCGGATAATGACGCCCGACAAGGGCATGATTGAGACGAACGGATCAACCGCAGCGGTCCTCGAGTTGGGAATAGGATTCCACGGCGACCTCACAGTCAAAGAGAACGCCCTGATCTATGGCGTCATAATGGGGCTGCCACGCTCTGAAATGCGGAAACGTACGGACTCCATTCTGGACTTCGCCGGTCTCACAAGATTTCAGGATGCCAAACTCAAGAATCTGTCGTCCGGAATGCAAGTCCGGTTGGCCTTCTCCATTGCAATTCAGGTTGAAGCAGACATTTTCCTTGTGGATGAGGCATTGGCAGTGGGCGACGCGGAGTTTCAAAACAAGTGCCTCGATAGATTTCATGCATTCAAGAAGATGAACAAGTCAATAGTGCTTGTTTCGCACAGCATGGAACTAGTCAGAGCTTTCTGCGAAAAGACGCTCTACCTCACAAACGGCGAGGTGAAAGCATTCGGGTCGAGCGAAGAAGTCACCAACCAATACACAAGAGACGTGTTAGTCTCATCCGAAGCCTAGCGGAGGAAGAACTCGTGGACTCGGCAGGCTCACCGAGAGTGGCAGCAGTCGTGCTCAACTGGAACGGGTTGAGGTGGCTGCCCAGGTGTCGCCGAGTTTTGCTAACACAGACTATCATAACCTCGACATGTACTTAGTGTGTCCAGACGCCAGCTTGAAAGGATTACCCAGCGCAACCAACACGCGCGCAGTAAACAACGGCCCGGACTCGCTACTATTGATGGTAATTCTTGAGTGCAGTGGCCCTAGGTTCTCGTCGAGCGTTTTCAATGATTTTGCCTACGCCTTCCTCTACTGCCACGTTTGGTTCCCAATGTAGCAGTTGCTTGGCTTTGGTCACGTCTGTGAGGACCCTGCGCGTTCCGTCAGTAAGACCTTTGGCTAAGGTAACGCCTTAAGGTGTTACCTTGGATGTTACCTTGCCCTATCCACCCAAGCCTTCAGAGCTCACAAAGTACTCCTTTCGGCCTCCCGCTGTGAAGGCTAATACCCTGAAGCTCGCCCCTGAAGGCTGGTTCTCGGTTCAGGACTATCTGACCTACCGATGGGAGAAGACTGACCCAACGTTTGCGAGTGAGGGGAAGGTTCTGGAGACGGTGGAGGGAATGCCGCCCACAGAGAGGTCCCTCTCTATGCGGCTTCTCCGTTACTACAAGCAGGGCCTACTTGAGAGGAAGAGGGACGGACACAGGTTCCTCTACAGGCTCACTCCGAAAGGAAAGTGGAGAGGGCTCCTACTGGAGAAGCGTCAAGAATCAGTCTATGAACACCTTCCATACGCTAAGTTGGCGAGGAGGCGTGTCGGGCGGGCGATTCCCGATGCGGCTTACGATCACGATCAGAGACGTGTGAATCTGTTGGATGCAAAGCCGCCTTTGCCTCGGCAGCTGAGCGAGCCTCCCAAGTGTGGCAAATGTGGAGCAGCTCTTCCACACCCCTAGGCACTGATCTGTCCACGTTGTCACAAGGTTCCGTAGCGTTCTGTGCGCCTGCAAAGGCTGGGAACGTGCGATATGGTTCTCAGAGCCGGCTCCTTTGCTCACCGTACCAGACAGAGAAAGCTGCATCTTCGGAAGGGACGCAGATTCCTCGCGAAGCTGATATGGGCTCAGAGTCAGGCAACCCTTAATTGTCTGGCCATTATGTCCTTGCCTGGTGACAGACCTTTAGTCTGGCAGTTGAGGCTCGAGTCGGAAAGAAGTATGCCATATACATCCCGAAGGTCTTGGTGAGGGCGCTCAACCTGAAGGAGGGCGGCAAGGTACTCTTGAAGCTCGAAGGGACCCGTATGATCTTGGAGAGTGTCCAAGACCCTATCGAGTTGGCCCTCCACGGAAAGAAGTTCGCATCTACCACTCCCGACAACGTCGAGACGATAAGCCTTGAAGAGCAGCGGAGCACCCGGAATCCTGCTTGACACTTCCTTCCTGCTTCCGACGCTTGGAATCAACGTCAGCGGAGCGACCGAGGAGGGCATCAAGATACTCTCTGAGACTGAAACTGAGCTCTACTACTCCCGGTTCAGCATCCTCGAATCGCTATGGGTGGCAACCCGAACCGTTGACGACAAGACGTTTCTCAATGAAAGCCTCAGGCCTGGCCTGAGGAGCATAATGGAGGGCGGTAGATACAGGAGAGTGGAGGAGGATTCTGAAATCTTCAGCGAAGCCTTCACGCTTTACGGGTTAGGGCACAAGGACATGATAGACAACATATTGTATGCGAGCGCAGCTCGGCTCGGCCTGATCCTGCTGACACTGGACGACGAACTCAGGAAGTTCGTACTTGAGAAGCGGCTCAAGGACCCCTTCATATCTGTGGAGGAACTAGCCGTCCTCACGCAGGGGCTTCGAGGAACAAGAGGCAATCATTCGACTGAGCTGCAAATGTCACGTGACAAATAAAATGCGCCCCTCGGATCAATAGATTGAAGATAGATTCCCCGCTGCTTGAGCCCTACAGATCCCCATGCCTTACGAACCTTAAGTCTTTCCTGCCCAACATCCTAGAGAATGGGATCCACGAGTCTCAGTCAACGAGTCGACGCCACCACCATTCGTTGGACCTATACCAGTCAATCGTCCTTTGGAGCCCATCCTCGAACAGGACTTCTGGTTTCCAGCCTAGGCGATGAATCTTGTCGCAGTCTAGGGAGTACCTGAAATCGTGGCCTGGCCGATCGGCAACGTACTCAATCATCATCCGCATAGCCAGACACCAACAGCGACTGGCCGCCGTGAATGGAAGGAAGAAGTCGAAGCAGCTCTCTGGGCTTTACAGGATTAGGAAGAGGCGTTTCCGACATGCCGTAGCCACATTCGTTCGTCAACTCGTCAAGGACCTCTACGCGAGAGGCGTGTCAAGGATCGTTGTCGGTGAACTCACAGGCATCAGAAACGGCAGCTCGCATGGTAGGCAGGGAAACGCGATGGTTCACAACTATTGGAGCCACAAGCATGTCGCGGACAGGCTCAGGTGGACAGCGGAAGAGTACGGTATCACGGTTCGCACGGTCTCGGAAGCGTACACCAGTCAGACCTGTCCACGATGCCATTCACGACATTCGCAGCGCGTTCTGCATGGTTTCCGCTGTCTGGATTGTGGTTTGGAGGCGCATAGGGATGCGGTTGGCGTCTTGAATATGGCGGCTCGCTGCGGCGGGTACGCTGTCAGGCCGATGGCTTGGTCTATGCTTCTACGATGGGATGGATGCGGGTGGAACCGCAACAACGGGATGCCCACCCAACAGAGGATCAGAGTGGAAGCATGAATCCCCACGACTTCAGTCGCGGAGAGAGTCAATCCTTTGTTACTACTGTAATGTTGGGGTATCTGCTGAATGGAAGGAATGGGAACAAGTGGGTCTTATATGTGGGCACACAGTTCTACAAACCGACGATAAAATCGGTGAGATGAAACCTAAGATGGCTACAGTGACCATTGAAAAGAGCGACCTAGACAAACTCGCAGAGTTCACAAAGAATACACATTGGCTTTTGGAACATGTTGACAACTTAAGAGCGGAGTACCCTGACCGATATATCGCTGTATTTGATTCAGGGAAACAAGTTCTAGACGCGCAAACTATGGAAGAGCTGACTAGGAAGATCCTTGAACACGCAAGAGACCCCGAAACTTGTGCGATTGAGTTTGTAACGCGAGAACCTTACTTGCTCATAATTTAGTCACTATGCTAGCCTTGGCGCTACCTCGCCGGAGGGATGACCGCCTTGGTGCGCATACAGATCTTGGCAGTCAAGGGGAACCATTGCTTTGTTACGGCCCTATTCGTTTGCGATCATTTGAGTATTAAGATGCCTCAAAGATTCATTGTTGACACTGGTTCTGTTCACACCACTCTCCCCGAAACAAAAGCGAGAGAACTTGGAGTTAACCTCGACACTCTGGAAACCTACAAGGTCAAGCTCAAAATGGGAGGCATCGGTGGAGGTACTAATGCACGGATGTTAGGCGGTGTGAGATTGGTCTTCACAGCTACCGACAATTCATCTGTTGAAGAGCAATTGCAGTTCGTTCATGTGTTGCGAGACCCTCCGACTCGCAATGAGGACGAACGCAAGATTCTCGCGACCCTTCCATGTATTTTGGGACTGGACATCATACGACGGTTTACTCTAAGGTTCGAAGAGAAGAACTTCGCCTACTTTGAACGATGAGATTCTCTATCAGTATCTTTGTCGCGCGGCTTGTCGAATCAAGTCGAGCCATCTGTTCGTGCCTAGTTGTATTGGCAGACCCTTGACCGTGTCAAGTTGATCGTCCGTCTTCTGGCGAAATTTGCCGGCGGGTGAACTTCGCGGAAGTTCGGAATCTCTGCTGTGGTCTATGCACGCGGGACTGCTGGGGCACGCACCACCTGGCAGTTGATGGGTCCGAGATTGACCTTGACAGTTCGGCGCAAGACTGGACGCTCACGACCCGACGATGCCCATGTCCAAGCACCACCCACGCAACCGTTCCGCACAACCTGGTACGTCACCACAGGCCGGACGAACCGTACAGCACGCCACTCAATACGGGCAACGGACTAGGCTAGCTGGCACTCTGATCGAGCGCGGACGCGAACTAGCTATTCGGAGCTTTGTGGGCAGATGGGCCTCTTTTGGGGCAGTATCTAAATCTGAGGGTTGCAGACGTAACATGGGGAAGTTCAGATGGCCGTGGTTATTGTGGACGAGCGTGGACGATTGACCATAACTGGGCGAGCGCAAGCTCCCGACTTCTGGTCGTGGAGTAAGCGAGCCCTTGCAGCTTAAATGTCTGGCACACACCGGATCTGCTGGGCCGAATGAGACAATCCCGGAAGGGACA
>Ga0315289_10010276_pt1 | contig 13404 bp, 4 predicted proteins | sample YL17G11_40_MG_FD_203452 | JGI IMG/M metagenome (GOLD analysis project Ga0315289, IMG submission 203452) | Sediment microbial communities from Yellowstone Lake, YNP, Wyoming, USA - YL17G11_40 | ecosystem: Environmental > Aquatic > Freshwater > Lake > Sediment | place: USA: Wyoming | collected...
GGGCCATCCCATCCTGGAGCCAAGACAACTCTTGCACAGAACTGGCTTGTCTCCAGGGAGGGGCCATGCTGTGCCGACGTTTCTACCTTTCCAGGATGTCGCTTTTCAAGGGTTTCTACAGAGCACGTGGAGCGAAGGTTTTATTATTGTGGCGTGCGATTGAGGCGGGCAAATCATCTTACTGACCCGATACAAACGTGCGTTTGAAATGAGGGTCGGAGGAAATGAGCAGCAGTCGCATAACGAGGGGGGGTAAAGAGAGTGAAAGCTAACGAAAGCGAGGTTTTCAATCGCGTTGTGAATAGGACACTATATTCGAAAAAGGTCGTCCTGGCATTGACCGTTGCCTTTGTCATGGTCGGGAGTGCGTTTGTAGTAAGCATGGCAGCGCTTGCGGATCCGCCTCAAGCCAATGTCACGCTAGAAGGATGGACGCTACTGCCGCAGCCACCTGGCAGTCCAAAGTGGACGCCAGGGAACGTGAAAGGGTATAGCGAAGGGGATGTTGTTCCCGTGAAGCTCACGGTGGGCGTTAACGGTGACGACCATGTAAGTATCACAATTGGTTTTGAGTGGGGTTATGGCACGATTCTCGATCCTCAGAGGAGAGGTTTTGACGTCGAAGTGCAATACCCGTGGTCTGGTGATCCGGACCCGACCGAACGGGCCTTCAATAATCCCAAATACTATTCAGGCAGTCCAGACCAACCAGACCCGCCTAGCGGTGACAATGGTCCTTTCTCAGTTGGCCCAGCTGGCGGAGCTACGATTCTGAGTCAGGAGTCACTTGGCCCTATCGCTGATGGATCCCCGAATTGGAAGATTTGGGACGAGTGGAAGCTGGAAGTCGATTTGGATACGAGTTATGAGGATGTATGTCTCCTAGCGGGCGGCCTCCTCTTCGAAACAACTGATGAGCAATTGGGTGCGGCGTATTTCCCAGGCTCATCTCTGCATGTGAGAATGATTCTGGTTGACGATAAGAAGAGCTCGGAGGACATCTCCATGAATGTCGAGCAGATCTTCTCGCACCCGGACGTTGTTCTTGAGAAGTTCAACACGCCAAGGATGGTTGTTGTGGGCGACACGATGAAGATGAAGATAATGTGGGAGAACCTCGCCCAGGCTGACGCTCAGAATCTCGTCCTCTGGGACATCATCCCAACAGACGATGATGGCATCCCATTGCTAGAGTACGGCCTCGAACTGGGAACCGAGGTTGGCCACATGTGGTCCGTGCAAGACGGCGTTTCATCGCCTGTGGTCGATGTCGATCCGCCCGAGGTGAAGACAGTCTCGATTGACCTGACTGACGATGACATCGACAATCCAGTCGATGTACTGGCATGGGTATGGGAAGACCGGGGCTGGATCGCCAAAGGCACGGGACAGTATGACGCCAACCCAATCACGGTCTACTTCCTCGAGTTTGATGTCACTGTGATTGGATGGGATCTCGGCGTACAGACGAACTATGCTCGATTGTGGTATTGGGATGACCACAACCTTGAGCCGTGCTACGCAGACGCTCATAGCCATTTCACGATAATCAAGCCGGGTATCGAGATAACGAAAGAGGAGAAGAACGGGCTGACTTGTGCGGCCGGTGTATACTGGGAGAATATCGATCCTCAGACCGGTGATCCGATCTACTATCCTGGAGACACACTAACCTATGTTATCACAGTGACGAACCCGAGCCCTGATGTTGCGATGGACTACAACGTCTACGACGCCATCCTTGCGATTGAACATGGTGATCCGGGCACGGCTCCAATTATGAGTGGAACCCTGGCTCCGGATACCTACGCAAGTGAGGAATTCGATTACGTTGTTAAGGGCGACGAGCCGGAGCCGCAGCAATATGGGAACAAGTTCAGAAACACGGCCACTGTCATTGCCGATGACGAATTCAAACTCGGCGAGAAGTTCACCGTCTCTGACTACTGGGACGTGGATATCCTTCACCCCGATCTGAGCATAAAGAAGACAGCTTGCTCTGAGGTCGCGGCAGTGGGAGAGGAGATCAGGTACACCGTCGAAGTCGAGAACCTCGGTGATGCGACCCTGGAGGAATTCGTCATATACGATCAGATGATGACGGACCCCATTCTTTACGAAGCAACTCAAGAGAACCCTGACGATGACCTCTCTCCGCATGAGATATTGATTCTCGAGAGCGTAAACTCTGGTCTCCCCGGCCATGTATATGTGCCGGCGCTTGCGCACATCATCGTTGTGGAGGATGTGGATCCGAAAACAGACCTCATAACCAACAAGGTTTGGATCGAGGCATGGGACACGCAGAACCACTATCTGTACCGCGAGGACTCCGTGAGCTTGACGCATGTCACACCAAGCATCAAGATCACCAAGACGGCCGTAAATGATCTTGACGAGGAGATATTTGAGATCGGCCTGTCGGGTGAGGTCAAGTATAAGATCGAGGTCGAGAACACTGGTGACGTTGGTCTTTGGTGGTTCTATTGGGACACCTTTGCTTATCCCGCTTGGACCTCCGTCGAGAAAGCTAGCACAATCTGGACCAACATCGGCAGCTACAAAGTTGATGGCTGCTGGGCCGGCGAACTTTCGGAAACGAACGACGGTGTGTACTGTGGTCAAGTGCCTATTGCAGCACCCGGACAGAGCGGTGTCGTAGCCATGTCTACCCACGACACATTTGTCGGGGACGAGATGTACTATGAAGTGGACATCTTCCCGCACGAATCCTATTGGCGGGCGGGAATGCTACTGAGATACGACGAGGCATCAGGCAGTGGCTACATTGTCCACCTCTATGAGGGCGGAGTGGTGCTGTTTGAGATGAACGGCTGGATGTTATCCTCAATGGGATCAGCCTCCATGGCGATTCCATCAGGCGCATGGACCACACTCGGCGTGAGAGTGGAGAACGATATCGATTCGTTCTTCGATGTCTATGTCGATGGTGGATTAGTCCTCTCCACATCAGATGTGTCTCCGTTGCCCGCAGGGAAGATAGGTCTGGCGGTCTGGGACGAAGGACACAACGCTGTGCACGTGCACTTCGACAATGTGCTCGTCACGGATCTGGACGGGAATGTGCTCCTGTGGGACTCATTCGAGATGCTAGAGCCTGAGGTGACGCCACCGAGCATGCCGGCGATACCGTTCCCGGTCTCGCCAGCATTACCTGGAGGACTCGCTTGCCTCTACCAGGCCAGGCTCGCATCCGAATACTTGGCGCCGACCGAGACAGATGTCAGATACTATACGTACGAGGTCCAGGCTGACGACCCCGACCCACTCGTGAACACTGTGATCGTCCTCGGATGGATCACTACCGATGGCACTGAGCAGGTTGTCGTACAGGATCCTTACTACATCGTTTGGGACTGTGATGATGCATCAGTGAGAATACTCGGTTGGATCCAGGGCTTCGTCTACCACGACTACGACCTGAACGATGTGGAAAAGGAAGGTACGGATTCGGCGCTGGACGGATGGACCGTGCATCTGTATGATTCTACTGGCACAACCCTCATCGACTCGGTGCAGACCGATGGTATCGGCCACTTCTTGTTCGACTACCTGCCGCCAGGTGCGTACATGCTCAAAGTGGATATCTACAGTACTGACTACTTCTCGACCAACCCGAAGGACCTGTCCGACCCCAATGGATTGTGGGAGGATGTATCCGTCATTGCAGGATTTGGCTCACGCCAGGACTTCGGAATGGCGCAGTACGCGCACCTCCAGGGCTACAAGTGGAACGACTGGAACATGAACCGGAACAGAGACCAGGCACTGATAGATGCCGTATATGTCTGGGAACCGTTGCTTGATGGATGGACCATAAAGTGCGCTGGCTGGGAGTACGATGAGCTGGTCAATGGCGAACCGCCGCCCGGAGTACCTGCGCATCACGAACAAACGCTCGTAACGGGCGCAGGTGGGGTTCCTGGCTGGTTCGACTTTGCGGTCAAGCCAGGGATATGGAACATATGGGAGGTCATGCCTGTAGACAATCCGGCGACTCCTGATGTTGACGAGGGCGCCTGGAGCCAGACGTTCCCGACAACGCCAGGAACACACTCGCTCGTGGTGATTGGCGAGGGTTCGACCATCTCTGACAAGCACTTCGGCAATGTGCCGCTCACGACGATCTGGGGCTACAAGTACTACGACAAGATAGGCCTGAACGGCGTGCGTGAAGAAGGCGACATCGATCTTGCAGACTGGGTCATAACACTCGACGACGGCAACCCGAGCACACCCATATTGAAGTACACAACAAGTGCGTCTGTCCTGGGCTACTTCGAGTTCAAGGGACTGAAGCCTGGAACCTACACTCTGGGTGAGGAGGAGCCTGTCGGTCAGGAGGACTTCTGGTACATGACCACTCCGGGCGCACAGCTCCACAAGACGATTGTCAACCCGACTGTGCCTGGAACGAAGATCCACCAAGACATCGGCAACATGAGGCTCGCAAAGGTCTGGGGCTACAAGTTCGTCGACGAATACGGAGGCACCCAAGCGAACCCGACATATCCGAACGGAATATTCGATTATCCGGATGAGGGAGGATATGCCTTCTGGCCAATACACTGGAAGCTGGTCGGCGGAACTGACGTCTCAACCGTGAGCACCATGGAAGACGACGATCAGACTCCTGAAGATGAGGCCGGAATGTACGCGATATGGCTCACACCTGGAGACTACGAGATCTGGGAGGACAAGGAGTTCCTGAACACCTGGGAGGCTACAACTCCGTGGAAGGTCTGGCTAACGATTCCAGCTCACCCGTGGGGTGAGCCAGTGATTAAGAGGCTGGACTTCGGCAACACGCTACCCTTGTCCGACCCAATGGTACCATTCGTGTTGGACAGTGGTTGGAACCTCTGGTCATCGCCAGTGCGTGTGGAAGGCCTTACGGCAGCTAGTCTGCTCAAGACGATAGGCCCGGCTGGGTTGCTGATCACCGGTCTAGACGAGGCAAAAGCCGAGTACTACTCGTACATGGATGGCTGGGATGAAACGCTCTACGACTTCCCGATAGTCGCCGGAGACGGCTACTACATCTATGTGACGGAGGAAGTGTCCTTCGCGCTGTCTGGCGATGCCATAGGTCCAAGCCAGGTTGAGCTCCTGGCGGGGTGGAACTTGGTCGGATACAGTAGCTTGACGACCATGAAGGCAAGCGCCCTGCTCGGAATGATCAGCGGGGGCAACGCTCTGCTGATGACTGGCCTAGATGACGCGGAAGCTCGGTACTACTCGTACATGGCGGGCTGGGACGCAGCATATGACTTCACCCTCTCGGCAGGGAAGGCGTACTTCGTGTGGGTTGACAGCCCCTGCGTATTGGTATACGCGTGAGTGCAAACCTATTTGACTCGGGCGGCGTTTTGAGCCGCCCGAAGAAACCTATTTCCTTTACTCTCAAAGGAGCAGCGGACGCATTTGACTCCTAGTACTCGTATGATTGATCAGGAGGGAATCCTAGCTAGTTGCGCAGCAGTCTATGGCAGCGGCCAGATAGATTCACAAGGACTCGTAGGCGAACGCGGGATTTCCAAGTCAGTACGGAATCCTCCACCTGTTGGCCGCCGTCCTGCGCGAAATGGAGTCATGATTGTTGGCATAGCGGCGGTCGCGACCCTGCTACTTGCCTGCTCCATCGATTTCGGCGGCTCGCCAAGAGACTCTCCCGTAGCAGTTGCTGCTGCCACGATAAAGGTAGTATTCGGTCACGTCAATGACTCGCTACAAGCTTCGGTTCCAGGCGTTGGAGTGACTGTGACCGCCAAAATCGATAGCACAGTACACAAGATCTTGACTACCACCACCGACAATTCTGGTTTCTACACAGTGACATTCGGAGCATCCGACTGGTTTGTGAATGACATTATTCAGGTTGACGTAACGTACGATTCGCTGAGCGCGACGAATTCAACGGTTGCCAACGCCCTTCCGTCGCAGTCTGTGGATGTTCAATTTGCAGAGGTCATCCCTGAGTTCAGCAGTGCATTTGTGGTGACGCTATCGACTATTGTGTTGATCGTCGCGGTTGTCCGGAATTTCCGTAAGGACCTGAGTTGACGACAGTATCCCCGATATAGCATTGTTAGCCCTCAGGTTCGCTAGAGGTCAACGAAATATGCGCCATCGGTCCCATAATCCACAGAAAAGACTATATTGCAGCCACGCAATGAATCATCCGTCTAGCTGGGGTATGAACCTCAAAATGACAATGGGGAGTACACTTCGATGAGTCTCAAGTCAAGTCATTCGATCTCCGCAGCAATCTCTGGAATTGTAGTCATAATTCTACTTTGTTTGGGCGTCATCGTTGCTGTCTCTGAGAATTCTTCTGCGGATTCTTTTCCCAAGACGATATTCGGTCATGTGTTCGAAGGCGATCATTCTCACCCGTTGGTGAATGCGTACGTTGTCGTCGAGACTAAGGATAGCGGAGGCACTGTGCGTCAGACTCTGACTGACTATACGGATTCAGCTGGTTTCTATTACGTCGACGCAAACGATGATTGGGATTTTGTCGCCACGATTGACGTGACTGTATACGTTCCAACCCAGAAGACTGTCTCCGTAGCTGACAATGATGGACCGTCGCAAAACATTGAGGTCCCATTCCCTTACGCGATTCCTCAGCTTCCTGGTATTGGCGGGACTCTCGCATCCGCAGTTGTGCTGGGTTTGGTGGCTGTCGTAAGCCTGCGCAAGAAGCCTCTCAAAGGTTAGTCGCGCAGGCGATTTTTCGCGCGCAAGGCGCCAGTCGTACTGACAACGAACAGATACCCTTGCAGAAAGGTTCTTATCAGATGTGATAATTACTCTATTCAGGATGGGATGCTAGCATGAATGCCAGTGTGTGTTCGCACTCTGATAATCATGTCCGACCCTATATATAACGCCCAGAAGCCTGGATTCTATAGTAGGCAGTTCTCACAAATTGATGCCTGAGTATCTTCCGAGACTGCCACGAACTGTGGTAAATCCAATGAGAGACGAGACGCCACTCAGAAGTCTGCCTAGTTCCTCAATCGTAGTAGCTCTGCTTCTACTGCTGTCTGTGCTAACGGTCAGCGTAGGCTCCGCCTCAGGACTCACAGTCGATCCGCTCCCCGAAAGTGGAGCTGAAGATCCACTCGAATCTGCACTGGACACATCTCATTGGGATTGGGAGTTCTATGCTGATGATCACGGGAATGTGGACGTCGTTGTGGTCGCAACTGAAGATAGCACCTCTGGCGACCTGCTGAGTTCACTAGCAGAAATCCTCTCAGGGGTTCCTGAAATCCTAGAGTCAGCAGGCAAATCCGGCTCCGCTGGAGTTGGCACCATAGAACGAGAGTATTCTCATGCATTCACAGGTGTGGCAACGCGGTTGAACATAGAATCGATCCTGAAGCTCGGCTCACTGTCCACCTCGATCCAAGTCTATCCAGATTTCGAAATGATGTCAATGGTCGGAGAGAACATCCAACAGGTCGGCGCGGATCATGTCTGGACGCTTGATGACCCGAGCGGCAATCCCGTGATGGGCTCGGGAGTTGTCGTGGCGGTGGTCGATACTGGTGTAGACTACACTCATCCGGATCTAGGTGGCGGGTTCGGTCCAGGATACAAAGTGATTGGCGGGTACGACTTCGCGAACAACGATGCAGACCCTATGGATGATCATGGCCACGGAACTCACGTCGCAGGAATAGTCGCTGCATCTGGCATGATACAGGGAGTAGCCCCCGAGGCGAGCATCCTCGCGTTCAAGGTATTGGATCAGAGGGGTTCCGGCAGCATGAGCGACGTTATCGCGGGTATCGAGGCTGCGATGGACCCCAACAACGACGGTGACCTCTCTGACCATGCCGACGTAATCAGCCTCAGCCTTGGCGGGCCAGGGGAGTCGGGAGATCCACTCTGCATCGCGGTGAAATCAGCAGTCGAAGCAGGCATCGTAGTTGTTGTTGCCGCGGGGAACGATGGACCTCGAATGGGTACAGTAGCATCCCCCGGCCTCGAACCGAAGGCAATCACGGTGGGCGCGATCGATGGAAATGGAGTCCTAGCATCATTCAGCTCGCGTGGGACAAGCTCGGAATCGCTGCTGAAGCCTGAGATATCCGCGCCTGGTGTCAGCATCACTTCGACAGTCCCGTATTCTGGCGCTTCCTACAGCTCGCCGACAGGTTACAGGTCAATGAGCGGGACATCGATGGCCACCCCTCACGTTTCTGGCGTTGCCGCCCTTCTACTTCAGCTGCATCCAGATTGGAGCCCGAAACAGGTCAAGTCGGCAATTATCACGGGTTCCGAGGTGCTTGGTGAGCCGCTATGGCATGCGGGCGCAGGTGGTCTGTGGGCTCCCCTGGCAGCCGAAGCTGATTTGTTCCTCACAGACCCTAGGCTGTCTTGTCTTACCCCAGACGGAACCTCGAAGTCGATTTCCATTACCAACGGGGGAACTGCGGTTACATACACGCTAGACACGGATGACTGGCACTCGGCTTTGTACAACGGCTCTTCATCCGAGCGATACTGGACCAACGCCTCTTCGGTGTCCCCTTCTAGCCTTGCTCTATCAGCCGGAGGGAATGGGATCGCGAACGTAGCCGTTGTGGCACCAGAAGCCCCCAGTCCCGAAGGTTACTATGATGGAGCCCTCTACCTCACAGGCTCCGCCCATACCGTGAGAATCCCATTTGGGTTCGTTGTGCTTTCCCATCTCAATGTGCATGTGCTGAACAAACTGGGCAAAGAGGTCAGTGACCCACGCGGGGTAGTCTTCGTGTACAGTTATCCTGATGCTTCAATCTCCCTTCTCTCTGAAAGCACCCCGTCGTCCCCAAGTCCTCCAGCGAGTTTTAGGCTTCCTTCGGGGACTTACTCAGTCCATGCCCTGGGTCATCAGCTGTTCTATTCCTTCTCTGACCCATATGTGTTGTCAGGCAGTGCGAGTCTAGGCAGGATGTCAACTGTCGATGTGTACCTGAGCATGGTCGACGCAAGAGAGTTTGTATTGAATCTCGCCACTGCCGACGGCAATCCAATATACGCAAAGGATTTCGTGATGTATTGCCGATACGTAGGCAGCAAGAATGTCTCCGCCCTGGCGGTGTCCTCTGACAGCTCCATCATTGGCAGCGAACTGTTCTCTCTAACCAAGTCGAGGCATGTGTACATTTCAGACACAGATGCCACGGTTGGAATATCCATTGCGGGATTCTCTTACTCGGCTGATATGTGGGACTTCATTAGCATGAACTGGCAGCACTGGTACGAGTATTCAGGAAGCAGTTCCACAGAATTCCTCATCGAATCGACTGCAGATCTGCAATACCTGATTTCCTGGGAGCTTAACGGGGTGGATTCGACTCGCCCTCTGACTCTCGGCGTTGACGAGGCACGGAGTTCTGTGTTTAACACCAAGTATGACATCCTGGGGACATTCGACCGCATCTGGGGAAGTGGGAATCACTTGTCGATAGGTGGGGATGCTACACCTTACGCTCGCAGGGATACTTACACCTCGCTTAACCCGTTCTTCTCAGGAATGACGAGAACCACGATTGTGCAAGGGGTCTACTTCGAGAAGTACTGGCCAGGAAGCCTATCCGATGTTTATGTGTCGCCTCAATACTATGTACCGGACTACAGCCACAGGGTCAAGGCCAGTGATGTCGCAGATGTCTATCTTGCTGATCGAATCTACCTGGCCCCAATAGAAGGGATCGAGGAATCCGTTCGTGTGGGCGCAGGACCATTCTATCCCTCGGTCCAGACCATGAATACCGGGTCTTCCTTCGTACTACTTCATCCGCTCCTGCGGGATTCCGGTGGCGCGCGGGTGGCGACACCAGAGACCCCATGGTTGTATCTGTATCGAGACGGGAGCGTCGTCTATTCCAGCAAGCTCGACGAGTATCGTGGCAGCCCAAGTCCGATGCGTGTTGTGCCAATTTCTGGTGGAAAAAGCTACCAGGCAATAATCCCGACTTGGTCGCTCGCGTCGCGGGTTTCGGATTCGGCCTTGATCACCCTTAGTTTCTCCATGAACACGACCGATGTTAATCCTCCGGCAGTGACCAGTCTTGCCATGCCTCAGAGATTCATTCCTGGAGAATCAGTCACCCTCGAACTGTCGACCGTTGATGATGTGGCGGTCGCGGGTGTGACTGCGTTGTGGCGCTCTTCAGGTTCCAGCGCCTGGAAGAACCTGATTGTCCAGGATCTAGGCGCTGGGAAATTCCGCGCGAGCATCCGTACTGCTATTACAGATGCAGGGATCGATTTGAAGTTCAGAGTAACGGACACGACTGGCAACTACCTGGAATACACAACGACCCACGCTTCCCTGAAACAGGTTGCGATTCTGTTTGACCTCAGCATTGAGCCAGGAGATGTCAGCTATGTAGATGGCGACGTGTCTGTTGTTGTCTCGGGTCGTTTGACTGATTCAAACGGCAGTCCTCTCTGCCCCACAAACGCCGTGCCTATTGATTTGATGCTTGGCGACAGGAAAGTGGGTATGCTGTTGGACGAGCACGTAGAAGGCAGTACACACTACCACGATGGCACGATAAGATACGAATGGCACTTCAATCCCGCCCGGCTGTTCACCGGTCCTGACCAGACAATCGAAATAACTGCAAGAGCCGACCTTGGAATCTATCAGCCAAGATCCGCCACCATCCTCCTGCATTCCGTCAAAACAGGGAATAGCCTTCCGACGATACGGCTAGTATCTCCGATAAACGGCAGTTTGATCTCTGCTGGTGAGACAATTGACCTCAGCGTGTGGGATGACGGTGTCTGCACGGCAAATGCCTATCTGGATGGGAATCCGCTTGGTCAGTTGAGTCCACCGTGGGATGTGGACACCTCCGCCTGGGCGGAAGACGGCCACACGCTCTCTATCGTTGCCACGGATGATGAAGGAGCCGTGTCAACAGCATCCTACAGTTTCGAAGTAGATGCATTTGCACCATCTGTTGAGATCATTTACCCCACGAATGGGTCGAACGTCCCAGTCAACTCGATAGTCAATGCCGAAGTCTACGATTCTCACCTCTCCAGCGTGTCATATTCCGTTGACGGTCTTCCTGGAGTTGCTTTGAATGCTCCCTATGATATCGACACCTCAATTTGGTCGATAGGGGCACACATTGTGATCATACAAGCGGCCGACCAGGTCGGGAAAGTGGCTTCACGGAGCGTTTCATTTGTCATTGTCCGAGGAAGCGTCGCGATCGGTATTGCTAGCCCATTGGACTGGACTGTGCTGCATTCCGGCGTGCCGATTGTGCTGTCAATTGTTGGAAACGGTGTAGTCACAGCTAGATGGTCGGACTCTGGGGTTTGGCACGATCTAGGGTCTGATTTCACCATCTCGACGGAGGGCTGGTCAGAAGGCGCACATATGATAGTGATCAATGCGTCAAACGACCTCGGAGAGTATGACGAACTGAGACCCGTGATCACGATAGATGACACTCCACCTTCCATTCTGCTGGAGTTCCCTGGCAACAACTCATTCGTTGACAGATCCGATGAGATACGGCTGGCAGTTCACGATGTGAACTTGAAGTCCGTCGCATACACAGTATGGAACCACACGGTGTCGAGTGTCCTTGGCTCGGTCGTTGTGCCTCTGACATCATCTCCAGGAGACGGATACTTCGAAATCGATGTGAGCTCGCTAGACAGCGCTGGAAATCAGAGGAGTGCAATGTTCAGTTTCGTGATGGACTCTGAGGCTCCGTCGATTTCTATCGAGGGCCTCACATCCGGATGTGCATTGAAGCCGAGCTTCCCGTTGAACATCACGGCTTTCGATATGTTCCTTGAGACGGTCATGTTCTCACTAGATGCCGGTGGTCAGATATCTCTGACCCCACCATATAGCGTAGACACAAATTCCCTCTCGAACGGTTGGCACCTGCTCCAAGTGGTCGCTAGTGACCTCAGCGGAAAGAAGACCACTGCCAACATCTCGTTCTATGTTGATGCTGTTGCTCCGAGTGCGCTCATCACTTCGTCCCCGCGAGTGACGCTCAATGCCACGTGCACTGTCACAGCAAGCGTCTCGGACGACTACGGTGTCGCAATCGTCCAGCTATTCTACGAGCTGCGAGCTGGCGGATATGGAAGCGTAGTGATGGCTGGCTATGATGGTGTCTATGTCGCTGAGCTTGCTCCGGACCTTCTGTGGAAAGGGATGACGATCTACGTCCTGGCCACGGATAAGGTGGGCAATGTGGCCGAAAGCCCTCATATGACATTGCAGCCATCAACGTCGCCCTTCGATGGCAATCCCACACTGCCCGGCAGTCCCTCAGGTTGGGGCGCCGCAATGTGGGCGTGGATTGTATCGACAAACGGTCTAGCAGTCCTTGGATTGATTGGCGTGATCGCCCTCGCGGGGGTTGTCCTATACGCCCGCCGCCGGAGAGAGGATGAGTCAACAGAGCGTGCCGTCAAACCGAAGCCGTCCCCGAGGGGTGTGTCCAATGCCTCTCCATTTGCAGAGCTGCCGCCGCCAAAGCCAATCATGGCCGCATCGGCAAAGCAAATCGTCGACTCGGTCAAGGCAGCTGCCAAGACCGTTGGGCAAGTATCGGTACCAACGCGCGTTCCCACAGCCGTCGCTTCGGGCATTGGCGCGACTGCAAGAGTCCGGTTGCTAGATTCAATACCGGAGATCGCTCTCAAGCCAGATATCAGATCACCAGAGGATGACATCGACTACGGCGAGCTTATCGAGCGGGAGCTGAACACATCTGCTTGGAAGAATTCTGTGTTCGGAAAGGGAATTGGTCACAGCGCTGTCAGCCGCGAGTTTGATCCGCGCCCCGATCGTCCTGGAATCATTTCAGGGTTGAAGCTAAAGAATATCATGGAGTAGACGGCGGGAGCAGCCTTTCTAGGCTTCCTGCGGCTCAGACACTGCCTGGGTCATCGCCGATGGCTCCTGCCTCTTTTCGACCTTGTCCAGCCATCTCACGATCAGGAGCCAGAAGACCGTCACGAAAGCGACGAAGATCAGTATGCCGATGTATGAGTGAACGAAGACCAGCGCAGGATGGCCCCAGATTGAACCTACGAGTATCGTTATGACCATCCTGAATATGTTCGACAGCCAGGTCAGAGCGAAACCCAAACCGAGTGCTGCCAGGATGTAGCGATCGACTTTCCTGTAGCGCACTAGCACGAATGCCAGGAACGCCGAGAAGAACAGTCCAGCTGAGTACAATCCACTGCACCCCTCACCTATGCCCAGATAGATGTTCCTTCCGTGGTACTCATAGATGATCGTGTTCGAGATCCCGTGGCTACTAGTATCCAGTTCGGAACTTGCCCCGACGCCGAAGAGGCGGACGAGGAACACGACTGGAATGGTTA
>Ga0315289_10010277_pt1 | contig 13404 bp, 12 predicted proteins | sample YL17G11_40_MG_FD_203452 | JGI IMG/M metagenome (GOLD analysis project Ga0315289, IMG submission 203452) | Sediment microbial communities from Yellowstone Lake, YNP, Wyoming, USA - YL17G11_40 | ecosystem: Environmental > Aquatic > Freshwater > Lake > Sediment | place: USA: Wyoming | collected...
CTCCTGCCTAACGAGCTTCCATTTGAGCGGGTTTTTGCGTTGGCTGAGCAGGCCAGGAAGGAAACAGAACGGACTGGGGCGTGACCGGAAGGGCACCTCTGGTCTTCAGAGCGAGCTGCAATGTGCTGAACCGGTCAACAGCCTTGTGGCTTGAGATAAGCACGCTGCTGAAGTGAGGAGACCTAATGTGCGCGCTTTGTAAAAGGTAGGCTGCGTTCTCTCGGTTGTCGTAATAGCCCTTGACCCTGATACAACAGACATGATTTTACAAAAGAGGCTTTTGGAAAGTTTAAGAAGTAGTTACTTTCTAACTCTGAACTTGATATGGAAAAAAGAGAAGCGGTTCCACCATAACCCGCCGCTTGCCGTCGCATTTGGTCCGGTCTAGAAGGGCTGACGATTGCGCATTCTGGCTTCTTGTTCACCTGCTCAGCCAACCGATCTACCAGCCTGAGATATGTTACCTTCTCTCAGCTCGGTGTTTTTCTGAGCATCTTCAGATATTATGCATCGGGATTCTGGAAATAGCATCTAGTAGGCTATGGTCCTGTCTCGCCAACAGGTCCTCTTTGTATTCTGTTAGTCCAGACCTAAAGTCACGGAAGTATCTCTGGACAACGAAGGTTATCGAGCCGTTTGGGTCTACTCTTATGCCGCATTCATCGACAGGGCCTTCTGTCATCCTTATTTCACCCGGCTGATTCAGTAGGTACTGGTGAACTAGCCCAGAGCGGACTTTACCATACGCAACTATCCCATCACGGCACGTATAGGAGTGTGGTATAATGCTTGATAATAAATTCACATTAAAACCAAAGGAGCCTCCCATGACAATTATTGCTGCTATGAAGGAGAATGAATCATCTATTCTGTTAGCTAGTGATTCTGAAGTTGCGATTGGCGATATCAGGCTCAATTATGGGAACAAGCTCTGCCGTCATCCTAGTGCGAGCCTAGCATGGGCGATCGCCGGAGATCATACAATAGGTGTGGATAGCTTTACGCCTTGGTTGAAGGCGTTTAAAGCCCCCTTGCCCGACTGGAAGACTTTCAGTGATCAGGCAATACGGAAGTTATCAGAACTGAATGGCGAACGTCGTACATTGATAGAGTTGTCACATTCAAAACCAAACAAGAACGATGTATGCAACTGTCTAATGGTCGGTTGGCTCGATCGTCCTGATATATACGAATTGGATGACAGGGGTATAATCACGTCGTATTGGAGGTTCGGTTTCCATGCTCTTGGAAGTGGTAGCCTTCATTCGTGGGTTGCATACAAGGCTCTAACATCCATCGGGCTGTCAGCTCTACCTAAGATGAGAGCCATAATGGAAGCAGTAGTCACAACCGCTCCGAACTGTAATCAACCTATTTACATTTGGAGAATAACGCAGGACACCATTGTTGAAGGGTTAGAAAAAGGGGAGGCGGATGCAAACGCGAGAACCTAAGCAGAGTAAGCCATTAACCAAGAAGCGTTTTGAGGCACTTCTTAAGAAGGCAGCTCAACCTATGTCAGAATGGAAACGCGGTCAAGAAGGGAGAGGAACATCGGTTGTTCATCCTTCCGATGGTTATAGCGGTAAACATAAGAGTCGAGGTAAGACTGAAGGTAAAGAGGGCTAACCGAATGATTCACACCGTCAATACCACGCTTGATAGTACTCCAAAGGGATTCAACTGTGTTGACATGGGCATTGCCGGCAACATACCGCTTGGCTGCGTGTTGGACAATTTCATGAGCATATCCCAGCTTCGCAATCTGATTGTAGCTGGGCAGTTCGTCAGTGAAGATGGTGCTATTGTTGGACACATGCTTCCAAATCATGGGCAGAAGTGTCGTAGCCTTAACGTCTGGCACTACCTTTGCGACTGCGTTTCCCTTGCGCTCGGTCAGTCCTATGACTACGGATTTGCCTGTTGCCCCACGTCCTCGTGGTCCCGCTCGCTTCCCGCCAATATAGGTTTCATCGACTTCGACTCGTCCAGCCAGAAGGTTAATCTCTTCAGCCATGAGTTTGCGAATCTGGTCAAACATGCGCCACGCTGTTTTGTAGGTGACACCTAGTTCTCTTTGAAGTTGTTTAGCAGAAATACCTGTCTTGGTAGAAGCCATCAAGAAGATAGCATGAAACCAAGAACGAAGCGGAGTATTCGTTCGAAGACTTCAGGGTCATCTGCCCCGAGCCGTTCGACATGGATAGAAAAACACGTGTGAGTTTCAGGGCTGCGTTTGCTTTTGCCAGGGATGGCTTCGGTGGACATCACACTTCCTTCTCGATTCATGGTTAGACTAGCTTGGCGCTTCGTTGTTCGCTCTTGTGGAAGGCTGCTCACCAATAGCATTGCCTGGTTCCTCTCTTCTTCTCTCTTTAGTCACAAGCAGCCAAACGATTTTGTTCTCCCCAACTTCAGCTACCACCAACCTTAAATCGCCGTAAACCAGCTGCTCCCCTTCTTTGGGAAGATGCCCAAGGAGGTTAAGAACAAAACCACCGATGGTTTTATAATCACCTTCGGGTAGCCCGAACTTCAGCTGCTCATTCACCTCCTCAATGCGCATACTACCCTGTATTTTGTAGGCGCGCTCCCCGACAACCTCAAACCCCTTTTTGACTCTAACAAGCTCTTCCCTAACCTCTCCTACAATCTCCTCGATCAATTGGTCGATGGTGACTACGCCGGAGGTGCCTCCGTATTCGCTTACGACTACTGCCATTAGATAACCCTCTTCTCTCATTTCACTAAAGAGCTCACCTACGGTTTTACTCTCGGGGACGAAGAAGGCAGGGCGAGCGAGATCGGTGACTACTCCTTGGGAGTCTATTGAGCCTCGGGCTAGCGCGTCGAGCACATCCCTGATAGAGAGCGTGCCTTTCACACTGTCTTGGTTTCCCTCGTAAATCGGGTAGCGCAGGGCAGGAGACTTGGTGTATATTTTGAAGAAATCCGCCAGTGTCAGCCCTTGCTCCAACCAGATCGCTTCAGTGCGGGGAGTCATAACCTCTCGCACTTGGCAATCCCCCAGCCTGACTACCTTGCGAAGCATCTTAGCTGAAGCCTCATCCACCACCCCTTGCTCCTCTCCCATAGAGATTACGGTGTCTATCTCCTCCCTGCTTATCAGCGCGCCGGGTATAGTTCTTGAATGGGCTATACGAGTAAACCTTGCGGCAACCCAGCTCACTGCAGTGACAACGGGATCGAGCAACTCGGATAACAGCTCGATCACCCTGCCATAAAGCAGGGCAATTCGCTCGGGGTGCTGTGCGGCAATGGTTTTGGGGACAACCTTGGCGAATATGAGCAATATCATGGCTATAGAGACAATAGCCACTGCCGTTCCCACACCCTCGCCCAACAGCGCAACGAGGAGCATCGTTCCCAGAGCAACCACGATGGTTTCGGCGAAGCTGATGCCGGTGAGCACAGTGGAGAGAAATCTTTCCGGGTGCTCCATTATCCTGGCCACGCGCTCGGCACCGTGAATACCCTCCTTCTGTAGATGCTTGAGCCTGATTCGCTGCAGGTTGATGAAGCCAATCTCGGCGCTGGCAAAGAAAGCACATACAACAAGGAAAACGATAGACAGCACCAGGTACATGATTTCTAAGCTTCCCATGCTACCCCCCCTCGGTTATTGGTGGTGCAATTCTTTAATATAATAGTATAGTTTCGGGCACAACTCAAGTTAGGCGCATGTAGTTAAGTTAGCCGCGCAGCTTCCTTTGTTGGGGGCATACACCGTGGCCTAGTTGGAAATCACAGCTGAACTTATGTAGCCAATACATTAGCTCTCAACTAGAAACATGAAGGTATTCACATCCTACGGTTGCGGCCCGGCTGGCGCCGGGAAGCCAAGAAACCCCCTCACAGTCCGGTCAAGACAATAGGTCTACCCGACTCTTACCTCCGCCTCGGGGCGCTCTTCCTCCTTCACCTCTCGGCTTTCCGCTAGGGCCAGGGCTACCGTGAGGGGCCCGAGCCGACCCACAAACATGGTGAAGACTAAGAGGTATTGGCCCGCTGCTGAAAGAGACGGAGTTATCCCGGTGCTGAAGCCCACGGTGGCAAAGGCCGACACCGTCTCAAAGGAGAGGTCGCGAAAGGACAGGGCACGCTCCGTAGCGCTCAAAACGAGGGCCACTATTAGTATCAGGGCAAAACCAAAGAAGACCACAGCTACCGCCTTGTGGACTTCGGTTTCCGGGATGCGCCGACGGAAAACGTCCACATGGCGGCGCCCCCTTATATATGACAGAGCAGTAAGCCAAAGAACGGAGAATGTGTTCACCTTGATTCCCCCGGCAGTGGAGCCCGATACCCCACCAATGAACATCAAGATCATGATGATAAATAGGGCTCGGAGCGTGAGAGCCCCCATATTCAGAGATGAAAACCCCGCCGTGCGAGCTGTCACCGAGGTGAAGAAAGAATTCATGAGCTTGCCGGGTGTGTCCAGCGGGCCGAGAGTGCCGGTATTATGGAGGTCCATGAGAAAGATGAGCAGGGTTCCGACCACCAATAGGCTCAAAGTCGTTGTTAGAGCCAGTTTGGCATCGACGCCGAGGTCTTTCCCCCTCACTAGCCTCACCAGCGTGATGATCACTGGAGCGCTGAGGGCCCCCATGAAGGAGAGTCCGGCCATCACGGAAAGCACCTGGGCATTGCTGGCATACTTGACCAAGCTGGCCCCATCCCGTATGGTATCAAAGCCAGCATTATTGAAAGCCGCGATAGCATGGAAGGTGGCAGACCACCAAGGATATCCTGCCGCGCCTTCCCTCAAATAGATAGCCAACAAGATAATCCCCACCGCTTCCATCACGATAGTAATGCCCAGCGTCCAAAGGAGAAGCTGAGCGAACTCGCGGGCATTGTGTGCCCCTAGGGCATCGCTGACGCGGAAATCACGGAACAAAACGCGGCGCCCGGCCATCAGCATCAAGAAAGAAGTGACGGTCATGAAGCCCAGCCCACCCATCTGAATGAGTACTAGAACAACCACTTGGCCAAAATGGCTCCAGTGGATGCCAGTATCCACCACTACTAGGCCTGTATCGGTGACCGCCGAGGTAGCTGTGAAGAGCGCGGTGCGTGGCTCAGCCCATTCGCTCGAGGCAGTTGCCTGAGGCAACATGAGGAGCAGGAAACCAATCAGAATCAGCAGGGCGAAGCCGATGATGACAGCAATGAAGATGTTTACCCCTCGCGGAGAGGCAAATCCGGCTGCCCGCTTGGCTATGTCGCCCAGCACCCATGACGGGCGGCCGCCAGCCTCAGGGCGTAAGGAAGACCCATCGTTCATTATTCCACCTACGCGTAGGATCTCCCATTTCGATTCACGGTGAAGCTGTTGTCATCCCTCGCTGTTTCTGGCGCCCATGATATACCTAGACGGGTCGGCTCGTCAATCTGCGTCGGAAGCCCAGAAAAAGAGATGGTGTTTCGACGAAACGTTCATTTAGTTAGCAGAGCAGTCTATTTCTTCTGGGAAACCGGCGACGTCAAGTCGGGATTCTCAGCGGCGCGAATGAAGAGATCGCGGTGTCTTGCGATCTTCTCAGCCGTTTTGGCCCGTAGGTGGCCCGCGGTGTCTTAAGGTCTTGACAAGGCCGTGCTTATAGACTAAAGTGTAAGCAAATGCTTGCTTACATCTGAGACCGATCAAATGGCGCGCATTAAGGCAAACACCGAATCCCGGCAACGTCAGATTGTGGAAGCTGCCAGGAAGATTATTGCTACTAGGGGTATGGAGGCCTTGACCATCCGCGAGATAGCTAAAGAGGTGGGTATCTCTGACGGCGATATTTATCGCCACTTCAGGAGCAAGAAGGATATACTCTTACTGCTTATCGAGGACATAGAGAGGACGCTACTGGGAGCGGTGGACCGCGCTGCCTCTGAGAAGCGGGAACCAATAGAGAGCTTGGAAAATGTGCTCAGCGCTCATCTTTCCTACGCAGAGCAACGACGCGGTCTTTCCTTGATAATTATCGGCGAGACCCTTCGTCTGGCCGACAAAGACCTACGAAAGAGGATGTTCGAGGTTGTGAACCGTTATCTAGCTCGCATCCAAGAACTCTTGGCCCAGGGCGTTAGGTCAGGGCAGGTAAGGCCGGACATAGACCTAGGTGCTGCTGCGTTGACCTTTTTCGCCCTGGTTCATGCCACGGTTACCCTCTGGCCCCTTAACGACTCTAGCTTTTCGCTTGCCAAGAGGCATGAGCCTTTGTGGAAATCCTATCTGGCAGGTATTGCCGTGAGGGATATGAAGTCATAGGCGGTGGTTGAGACGCACTGTGGTTTGCGTTAGTTGGTGGCGGGCCAGGCGAATAGGTTGGTCCGGGTGATTCTGAGCCACAGATCCCGGCAACTAAAGGAGTAGGTGAATGAAAGCCAAGAAAGCTATTGTATTGGCGCTTCTCGCCATTCTTCAACTGTCAACAATTGCCTGTGGCAGTCTGGAATATGAAGCAAAAGTGGCAGCAGAAGGGCCTTTGCCAGAGCTGCAAGTTCACTTCATTGATGTGGGCTAGGGTGATGCTATTCTGCTTGATTTGGGCGATACCGAGGTACTCATAGATGGGGGCAACAGATCACCCGGTGTCACTGGATATTTGGAAAAGTATGTAGATGGTTCTCTTGAAACGATGATAGCTACTCACCCTCATGCGGATCATATTGGCGGGCTTATTGCTGTTCTCAATACTTTCGATGTCGAACAAATCTGGCTCAATGGGGATACGCCCAAATCTAAGACCTATCTTGACTTCATGAAGAATGTCAATGCTGAGGATGCAAAGGTGAAAGAGGCTAGGCGTGGCGATGCTATTATGGTGGATGGCTTGACCCTTAACGTGCTTCATCCGGTTGAACCTCTGGTTGCGAACATCAACGACAACTCCATAGTGCTCATGCTGAGTTATGGTGACATAGACTTCCTATTCATGGGGGATGCCGAGAAGAAAGCCGAGGCTGAGATGATAGCGGATGGCGTGCTTACCGACATCGAAATCCTTAAAGTCGGCCATCACGGATCTCGAACTTCGTCTTCTCAAGCGTTCCTCAATATTATCCAGCCAGAAGTCCTTATCATCTCAGCTGGAATTAGTAATGATTATTACAGACAGCCGGATTCGAAAATGATGCACTGGATGAGGCTCGTAGGAGCTGTGGCCTACCGAACGGACAGTAGCGGGAGTATAATGGTCACGACAGACGGAGAAACCTACAGGGTCGCTACAGAAAAGTGAGGGGGTTTGGATCAAGGTACTATAGGCAATGTGGACGAAGGAAAGCCTGCGCGACCTAGTGAAGACCAAGCTGGCTGGTTATCTCTTCATCGTCGTATCTAACCGGGAGCCTTACATTCATACCTACGTCGGCTCGGATATCACGTGGGATGTTCCAGCCAGCGGTTTGACCGTGGCTCTTGACCCGGTGATGCGCGCCTGCGGTGGCACTTGGATCGCCCACGGCAGTGGTGACGCTGATAGAGAGGTCGTGGATGAGCAGAGTAAGGTTCAAGTCCCACCGAAAGAGCCTCGATATTCCCTGAGACGGGTCTGGCTCACTAAAGAGGAGGAGGATGGCTACTACTATGGTCTTTCCAACGAAGCACTATGGCCTCTGTGCCACATTGTCTATACCCGCCCCGTCTTCGAAGAATCTGACTGGAACACTTATAGAAAAGTTAATCAGCTTTTCGCTGATACTGTGCTCGATGAGGTTGGCAGCAGAAAAGCCTTTGTCTTTATCCAGGACTACCACCTGACGCTCCTGCCCCGGCTCATCAAGGAGAGAAATCCTAATATCATCACCGCCCAGTTCTGGCATATCCCCTGGCCCAACCCACAAGCCTTCCGCATCTGTCCCTGGCAGGAGGAGATACTCGATGGGCTCCTGGGTAATGACCTCCTCGGCTTCCACATCCGCTACCATTGCAATAACTTTCTCGATACCGTAGACTCCACCCTTGAAGCAAGGGTTGATCGTGAGCGATATGAGGTAACTCGTGGTGGGAAAAGAACCAAAGTGCAGCCCTTCCCTATCAGCATCGACTTCGAGGAAATCTCCCATGATGCCCAAAAGGAGGAGGTGGTTGCAGAGATAGAAAGGTTAAAGCGGTGGCTAGGGCTTCGTGATCATCTGGTGGGCATTGGCATCGACCGTATTGACTACACCAAAGGCATACCCGATAGACTCAAGGCTATTGACCGTTTTCTGCAGAAGTATCCCGAATACAGAGGGCGATTAGTCTTCATTCAGGCATGCGTCCCCAGTCGGATCCATATCGAGGCATATAGGAGGGTGAACGAAGAGATAGACAACCTGGTGGAGGAGGTGAACTGGAAACACTCTTCAGGTCGCTGGAAGCCGATAGTCTACCTCAACGAGTATAACTCGCCCCTTACCCTGATGGCGCTGCGGCGGATGGCGAATTTCTGCATCGTCAGCTCGCTACACGATGGAATGAACCTGGTCGCAAAGGAGTTTGTCGCCAGTCGTTTCGGCGAAGACGGCGTTCTTATTCTCAGCTCGTTCACCGGAGCTGCTAGAGAGCTTACCGATGCTGTCCTAGTGAACCCCTACGCCACCGACCACTTCGCTGAAGCTATAAAGAAGGCGCTGGAGATGCCTCGATCGGACAGGCAAAAGCGAATGCGAAAGATGAGGGAAGTTGTTCGGGAGAACAATGTCTACAAGTGGGCATCGGATATTATTTCGGAGCTGGTGAAGTTTGAGTTTGGAGAATGACAATTGGAGTATCTTTTCTCTGCTTGGCGGCAAATCGCCACGCAGCTCAGAGCGGCAAGGCATATCATGTTTATCAGCGACTACGATGGCACCCTCGCCCCGATCATGGATAGGCCGGAGCTGGCAAACCTCTCTCCGAAGGCCAAGGAGCTCCTTCAAGCTCTCGCCCACCAGCGCCGCTATACTGTGGGCATTATCAGCGGCAGGGCACTTGCGGACCTCAAGAGAAAGGTAGGCATCAGAGGTATAATCTATGCCGGCAATCATGGACTGGAGGTAGAAGGGCCTGGGATGAGCTTTGTCAACCCTGTGGCAGAAGAGATAAAACCGATCCTTCGCCTGCTGCACGGGATACTGAGCATGGCTCTGGGAAGAGTGAAAGGAGCTTGGGTAGAGGACAAAGGGCTCACCCTAAGTGTTCACTACCGATTGGCAGCCGAAGACAAAGCGGGCGAAGTAGAGAATATCTTTGAGCAAGTTGTCGCCCCTGCACGCTCCCGGGGGAAAATCAAGACTACCTCAGGCAAGAAAGTCTACGAGGTGAGACCGGCGGTTGCCTGGGACAAGGGGAAAGCCATAGCCCTGATACTGGAGAAATACAAAAAGGGCAAAGGAAAAGCGCTCCCCATGTTTCTGGGGGATGACCTCACTGACGAGGATGGGTTCAAAGTGATCAACAAATGCAACGGCATCTCCATTGTTGTTGGGGAGGAGGCCGGCGCTACTCATGCCCGCTACTTCTTGAAGTCGCCGGCGGAGGTAGAAGAGCTTCTCGAGATGCTGCTTGGACGGGATCGAAAATTGCACAAGGAGGGCGGCGATTACCTGGTTAGGTGAGAATTGGCCCGATATTACGATTCCGCTGGCGGTCTTCCTGTTCGCTTTGATCGCTACCTTTTGGCTGAGAAGGCTTGCCTACGACTATGTAGATAAGTGGGCGCAGAGGGTTAAGTGGCAGGGGCATAAAATATTCAGGGAGGCCACCAAAACCCCCTCAACTCTTTGGGCGCTGATTATCAGCGCCGCCCTTGCCTTGGCGGTATCCAGTGCCCCTTCAGAGTGGGAGAATCCGGCGGGGAAAGGACTGTGGACGCTTTTCTTTTTCTCTCTCACCCTGTGTGGGCTGACCTTAGCACGCAGGTTTATCTCACTTTATGGGGATAGGTTCAAGGCTCCCCACCCCGCCACCGTTCTCGCTTGGAATGTCGCTAGAATTGTCATTATCGTCGTCGCCATACTTATACTGCTGGATATCTGGGGAGCGCCTACCAGCCCCATCCTCTTGGTCGTTGCGGTAGCAGCCTTGGTGGCGGCGTTAGCTTTCAGGGACTCCTTTCCCAACCTTCTCGCCTGGTTTCAGCTCAATGCTAGCGGGCAGGTCAAGGTAGGGGACTACATAAAGCTGGGAGCGGGTGAGGAGGGCTATGTTGCTGAAATAAGCTGGAGGAATACCCTAATCAGGGCTCTGGACGAAAGCACAGTCCTTATTGCCAATAGTAAACTGGTCCAATCGACCGTGATCAACTACGGGCGACCTCTGAAAAAAGCGAAGGAGCCCTTCCGCTTTTATACTAGGATGCACCTCAAAGAGCTTACCGGGCTCAGGGCGAGGAATCTCAGGGAGCTGGCAGATGCTCTGAAAACGGTCCCAGATTCTGTGGTGTATTATCATACCCACCACTTTTTGGAGGAGCACCACTATCTTGCTCCGGAGCCGGCTAACGACTTCGCCCCCTGGGTAAGCGATGCCCTGGGCGAGGAGGTTTTGGGCGAGCGGCTGGCCAGCATTGATACGTTTGAATTTACCTCGCTAGAAGCTCTTCGAGAAAGACTGGTGAGTATCATGGAAGAATACCTTTCCCAGGGGTCGAACCTCCGTGATGCTGCTGAGGGAAGAGAGTTCCACTTTGTGAAATCGGTGAGCGTGATCTCGCCCACACCTTTTGTTGCTCATGACCTCAGGGAGTTTGTAGAGGCCCTGCGCAAGATCAGCCTAGGCTCCCTTTACTTCCACATCTTCGAGTCGAGGCTGAGGCTGAGGAAAGGTCTAAACGATTTCTCCGCTTGGCTGGAGAATGCCTTAGAGGAGAAAGAGCTGGCGGATAAAATCGCTAGGCTCGACCCTTACACTTATACTCTGGAGGGACTGAGATCGTCGCTAATACAACTCATCGAAAAACGTATCAAGTGAAAATTGCCGACTACGAGCCTATTGTGGGTAGAAGCACTATTGAGGAATTGAAATTGCTCGCCACAAGGCTCTCGGGCAAGGTAGTCCAGAACGTAAACTCAACCTTCATCGGGGGCGGGGTAGCTGAAATCCTCAGCCGCATGACGCCCTTGCTGGTGGAGTTGGGGGTGGATGCTCGCTGGAATGTAATCAAGGGCAGCGAGGAATTCTTCCAGGTTACTAAGAAGTTCCATAACGCCCTGCACGGTAGAGCGGAGAAGATATTGGCTCAGGACTTCTCGCTCTTTTTGGAGACAAGCGAGAGAAACATCGAGGAATTGAGTCTATATGGGGACATTATCTTTGTCCATGATCCCCAGCCTGTCGCCTTGGTCAAGAGGAAGAAGGAGCTCGGCAAAAAGTGGGTCTGGAGATGTCACATAGATCTCTCTAAGCCAAACGAAGAGGTATGGAATTTCCTCAAGCCTTTTGTAGTCGAGTACGATGCTGCTGTTTTCTCCGCCCCTGCTTTCTCCCGTGAGCTTCCCATCCGCCAGTTTCTTATCCCCCCGTCTATAGACCCCTTAAGCGACAAGAACAGGGAGCTCTCCTCTGAAACCATCGATTCCGTCCTATCAAAATATGGCATCCCTAGGGATAAGCCTATCATCACTCAGGTATCGCGCTTCGACTATTTGAAGGATCCCGCAGGTGTAATCAAGGCCTTTGAGCTGGTAAGAAAGAGCATTGACTCAAGGCTTATCCTCGTCGGGGGCACTGCGAGCGATGACCCTGAGTCAAACAAGGTATTGGCTGAGGTGAAGGAAAGGGCAGCTGGGAACCCCGATATTCATATACTGTCAGATCCTCCGAGCACCGATATCGAGATCAATGCCCTGCAAAGAGCCTCCACAGTTATCGTGCAAAAGTCGCTGAGGGAAGGCTTCGCCCTTACCGTGAGCGAAGCCCTATGGAAGGCAAAGCCGGTAGTGGCCTCTGCCATAGGAGGGATACCGCTCCAAGTGAAGAACAAGTATACCGGGCTTCTGGTCCACGGCATCGAGGGAACCGCCTATGCTCTAAGGCAACTTCTCACCAATCCTGAATATGCCCGCTGGCTCGGTGAGAACGGCAGGGAGCATGTGAGGCATAACTTTCTTATAACCCGCCACCTGAGGGACTACCTGCTGCTATTTCTCTCCGTCGACCACCCTGGGGATGTCATCTATGTTTAATGGCATAACAGGGAGATTCAGTGCAGACGTCTTCTCAAAACTTTTATTATTCTTTAACGGTCAGCCGTACACGGTTCAAACACGGGGATAATCTCGCTCACTTTGTCAGCTCATCAGGGGTCAAATAAGACTCAACACTTCGTCATTTCGTTCAATAGCGGCTGGGTCTCTCTATCTTGCTTAGCAAAAGCTATGCTAATATAATACATTTCAAAAGACGTTAGCTTGCACGGCATAATCGTGCCAGAAAGAACAGGAGACATGGGGACAATTGATTTCAATCAAGTGAAAAAATTGGCTAAGTTATGTTTGGCCATAAATGTTGCCATCGCGATCTTAGCGGCAACGGGCTGCGATCCAGGTGCTAACCAGGCATTGCCTCCGGCGCAGTCCGTCCCATCGGAATACGAGCAACTTTATTCCGATATGTCTAAGAAGCTGAATGATTTTGACATCTATTTGAACTCGCAGTGGGACGGGACTGGAAGAAATATAACCTTTGGAGCCGAACTATTGTCAGCAAACTGCCATATGGGTGAAAGACTGCTCACTGAAGAAAATTACAAGGGCGTCTTGGTTTACCTGGATAGTTTGCAATCAATGGGCATCCAGGGAGTAAAGATAGCCATTGACTATCCTTTACTGACGCCAGATTTTCCCAATTATGACGGCTACGTAAAATTTTATAAAAGACTGGCGCAGGAATGTAGAGCGAGAAAGATGACCATGCTGGTTGCTACTGGCAACCTTTTTGTTAATTCGCCATTTACCGATTTGAAGTACTCGTTGTCAGGCCTTACACTTGCCAAATATCGCCAGGGTAAACGACAGATGGTGGAAACTATATGTAAAAGTGACATACTTTTTGCGTCCTCAACGGTAGTCTCCTTGAGGACCAGGCACTGAGCCCCTGGGGTCCAGCGACTGATCCGCCCCATAGCGCCGCACATCGACTTGATTGTGAGCTTTCTAGCTACCGTAACAGAGCCTCGTAGCACAATCTAGTGGCTATCCCGCTACGCGGTCAATACAGTGCCCATGAAACTCACTGCAATGTGCTCCGCGCTTGATAGCTTTGCATGCTTGACGTTTTCGGTGAAGCCGATTCTGAATCAGACAAAACGCCGTTATAATATAGCAGAATTAGTAAGGAGTATTCATAATCTGTCGTAATCGGATTTCATTTCTTGGAGAACTCGTAGGTCTTGCCTGTTTCGATCATCGCCCTGAAGTTCT
>Ga0315289_10010278_pt1 | contig 13404 bp, 12 predicted proteins | sample YL17G11_40_MG_FD_203452 | JGI IMG/M metagenome (GOLD analysis project Ga0315289, IMG submission 203452) | Sediment microbial communities from Yellowstone Lake, YNP, Wyoming, USA - YL17G11_40 | ecosystem: Environmental > Aquatic > Freshwater > Lake > Sediment | place: USA: Wyoming | collected...
GCGGGTCCAAGAGTACCTTCCTCAGCGAACACAAGGGCCCAGCCACATTGTTGAACGGCAAGCTCAACGGAATAGCGTCCTCCATCGAGCTTGGATGGTTCACGGGGAAAACGCAGGGCTATATCATTGTTGCCGGGTGCCCACAAAGCGAAAGGCCCAGCTTCGGGAAGGTGCTCAAGAAGGCCATTACTTCCTTCAAGAAGAAGTGATTCCCAACAACGCGCTGCTCACGTACAACTTGCCCGCGGACGGCCAAGTTGACGGAGAGAGTCAATTGGGTCTTTCAGAACCCGATGGAAGTGGATTGGAGTCCTTGGGAAGATAGGTTTTTTGACATCCTTTGCAGAATATTGACCCCATCCTATTGCCTAACAAGTCCAATACAATTTACCAGAACAAATGATAACTACTGGGAATTTTGATGGAATCATAGGGTGAATCCAGTAAATCCAGAACAATAGAGGCGTCAATATTCCGGCAGTCTACCCAAGGCCTCATAATGCCTTCCCTGACAGACGTTACATCAAAGCCGGAAACTGGCCCTTCTGTTTCAAAATCAATTGATTTCATTTAAGTTTTCTCCATCAACGAGAGTGGGGGAGTATTCATATTGGGAACGAATTAAACGAATGGAGGGCATGTTGGAACGGCTTTTGCTTTAAATCAATCAATTTTCAATTTTGCGAATTCAGTAAAACGTTAGAATACTGTTTCGTTAGAAAATAGACCATTTTCATCCATTCGCGGGTGCCCCGCCCCCAGGCGGGGCATGGCAAATTTCACGGAAATGAAAGAAAATCACCCCATTCCACGAAAGGAGAAGTAATTATGAAAAAATGTATTTCCATTTCAACGACGGTGATGTTCTTCCTGATGTTCGGGCCGGCAGTTGCTCTGGCGGGAGACAATATAGTTATTTTCTTCAAGGACGGCAAACAACAGACCGTCGATACCGAGACGGTTGAGAAGATCGAGTTCCAAGGAAAAACGGCAAGTTCCGGGTCCTACGGCAACATGCCAGCTCCTGTTTCCGGCCGCACGGTACATATCGTTTCTAAGAACAGCGGCAAGTGTCTTGACGTCGCCGGCGCCGGCACCCATGACGGGGCCAATGTGCAACAGTATGATTGTCACAGCGGGGCCAACCAACTTTGGACACTTACGGACAAGGGGAACGGATACTACCTGATCACGGCCAAGAACAGCGGCAAGTGCCTTGACGTCGCCGGCGTCGCCACCCATAACGGGGCCAATGTGCAACAGTATGATTGTCACAGCGGGCCTAACCAACTTTGGACACTTACGGACAAGGGGAACGGATACTACCTGATCACAGCCAAGAACAGCGGCAAGTGTCTTGACGTCGCCGGCGTCGCCACCCATAGCGGGGCCAATGTGCAACAGTATGATTGTCACAGCGGGGCCAACCAACTTTGGAAGCTTGACGGCGCAACGGCAAGGGGGAACATAGTAAATCTTGCCCTAAATAAACCGGCACGGCAGAGCAGTGTATATGGCGGAACAGGGGTTGATCAAGGCCCTCATTTTGGTGTAGACGGTATTCGAGAGTCTGTCCCGAGAGACCCTTATCTCTTAGTCCATACAAATGCCGACAACCCGCCCTGGTGGCAGGTTGATCTGCAGAATGTATATGCCCTTACGGAGCTTAGACTTTATAACAGAATATTTTGTTGTGGAGAGAAGAATAGGACGATCCAGGTTTATCTTTCCAGTAATGGTAGCAACTGGGAAAAGGCATATCAGCATGACGGCAGCAATTTTAAAGTTTTAACGGTCAACTTGCAGGCACGGAATGCCAGGTTTGTAAGATTGCAGCTTGCCGAAAGCACCTTCCTCCATTTCCAGGAATGTGAGGTCTACGGAAATTTAACTTCCACACGATAACTTACTGGGGCTACATTCTGTCGCATAGACCAGGGAGGGGCGCCCGCAGAATTCGGCAAAAATCGAACGCAAAGGATTTCCGAACGGCCGTAACGGCCTAAACAGGGTACGACAACGAAACCTTCGTTTTTATTGACTCCTTCTCGGGGAAACAGATAATCGATCATCACCTCCGTTTATTGATTTAGCAAAAGACTTAATACTATGAAAAGGAAGATAGGCCAATGAACAAACCGTGAGGTACCGAATGGAATTCCTGCGAAGACTTGTCGTTACACTTTTTGTATGTACCGCTCTTTGGGTCTTCTTTTATTCCCCTCTCTTCCCTCTTGTAAGAGTTAAACCTGTTGACTTTGCTTCGGACTTCAAAAATGAAACTGAGCGCCCAAAGAGGAGGTCAGAATCTTTGCTGCCTTATAATTCGAGTGGTTCACTAAATTATGAACAGTTTGTTGCCCTCAAAACAGAAGGCAGGATATTCCAAGCTCGGGGCAAAGCATGGGAAGAACTTTTTCAGGGCATAAGCGCGGCATATGAAGGCAAGGGGTCTGCAAAGGAATTGCAAAAAAGGGTAAGCTCCGAATACAAGGAGGCGGGTTTCTTCTTTTATGCCTCTGAATACCCGTTCAACGAAATAAAAGACAGACTAAACAAGCATCTTGATGTGCTGTATCTTGCCGGCTCTGATGGACAGTATCTGAAAGTTGATTACAGAGCATACAGCCATAGCGATTTTAATATCGGCACCGGCCTAACTGATTATCCTAAACCGCCTTCCTGGCTAATCTACCCTTATAGGAAATACAGTCTTTGGATAATTCTTACCGGAATAGCCTTCTATATTCTGCTGCCGAAAAAAAGGAAAGAGAAGGATTCTAGCCACTTCAAGACGAGGTTCATTGTAGGCAATGACACCTGCTTTGTGCTTCTTCTCATTGCATTGCCATTCATTGCTCCTATGGCAATAATGGGAGGCTCAGTACAGATATTTTTTTCGGAAGGGATATTTCTTTTGCCTATATTTTGGTTAATCGCATTAATTGGCACGTGGGGCTTTGTTTGGATTATGCCGAGGTTTGCCTGTTTTGAGATGAAGATTTCCGATGACGGCATTAGAATAGGCACTACAAAGGGTGATAAACTCTATCAATTCAAAGAGATGGAATATTTTCAATGGGCAACCTTCAAAAGACCCAGATGGATAATTATTTTCGCGTGGATTTTTGTCCTTGCAGGCAGAACAGGGAGCATTAACCTGTTAGTGCTGAGCACCCTTACCCATACCGGCATCGGCATCAGATTGAAAGACGGCACTCTTTTTTACATCTACACATCAAATCCCATGGGGCAGTCTGTATTGAATCAGCCGGCAGACGAAATAGCAAAACTCCTGCATGACAAAGGTGTCATGGAGAAAGAGGAAGAAATAACTATCAGAACCATGGGTCTTGAACCTGTGGGAACAAAAGGAGGGTATGAAATGAAAAAGATCATCGGTTCCCTTGCACTCGTCTCAGCGAGCGTCTTTGGATTGTCATTATTGGCATACGGCAACTCGATTACCATCAATTTCAAGAGCGGCAGGACTGTGGTCTATGACCAGTCGGAAATAAGTTCGATTACTTTTTCAGAGACCGCCCGTCCCTCCTTAAACATTATTTCGGGTATCAAAACATTTAACGGGGTTAGCGACGCGCTCGATGTCGGTACCAGTCTGCCGCCGAAGATGACAGGAGACTTAATCATTGAGATGGATGTGAAACCGGGAGCAAGTCAACAAACGCATGCCAATATCATCGACTTCAACCACCGGGCAAATGAGGGACTCGTCATCCAGCAGCAGGGAGATGACTTAAATAATTTTGTGTTTCACATCGGCAACGGGAACACCGTCGCTTCAATAACCTACAGGCTGCAGGCGGGGGTATGGCAAAATGTAGTATTCCAACGGCAAGGCACGGAGATACGCCTGTATATAAATGGTCGATTGGTTCAGACTCACCCCTGCTTCGCGGGAAATATACAGTATCTTCCCAATTCGACTGTTACTGTAGGGTATAATAAAACTTATGGAAGGTATTTCAAAGGTGAAATAAAAGATTTGAGGATTAAGTAATTCCAACCCTCAGTGAAGCATCTCATGATTATGATAGGACTAAATCATTAAGAACCAACGAAAACTACGGAAGGTGGGCTAAAAGCGAGTCGTCATCAAATATTAAAACGTCACCGGCAGCCAGAAGGCATGTCGCCTGCGGGCGTCCGGTGACAAGCGAGGAGGGTCATATGTGCTTACGTAGCCGGGACACTTGGGAGATTCTGTTGGCGGTCATGATCGGGTTTCTGGTATCTGCACAGGTCGCTCTGGCGACTTCGGTGATTGTGATATTCAAAGACGGCACCGTCGCCAAGTTCGAGCTGCCCCAGGATATCAGCCAGGTTCAGAGCATCACGCTGAGCGGGGACGGCACTGTCGCTATGACGGGAAGCCGTCAGAAGTTCAAAGAAATCGTGTTCTCCGAAACATTCGACCAGGGCCTTCGGAACGTATGGACGCCCATATCGGCTGCTGGCGGTGATTTCCCCCGTTTCGGCCGCGTCGAAAAGGGCAAAGTGCTGGTATCGGTGCCCGCCGGCAACTCGTGGGGCAAGAGCGGGGTGAGGACCCTTCAGCCGCTCTTCAAGGTGGAGGATACCATGAATGCCAACCCGATGCAGATTGTTCTCGACTTCGACCCAAACAACACTGCCGGCTATATCGCGGCCATAGCGCCGGAGAGCCATCCGGACGTCGTTCATGCCATACAGACCTGGTTCCACTGGTATCGCCGGCCAAACGGCGAAGCGGGCATGTACATCAGGAACTTTCGGACCGGCCAGAGCGCGAGTCTGCCGCCCGCTGCGAAGACACCGACAACCGCACCGCAGCAGGTAATCTTCTCGGTCCGCCCTGGAAATGTGGAGGTATCCACTTCTTCCGGAGAGAAGTTGGTCATGCTTCAGGAGTGGTTGAGGCCGGGCACACCGGTCTACCTGCACGTGCACTCGCATCCCGGCCCGGAGGGAGAACCGGCATCGTTCGCACTCGAGACAGTAACAGTTGGACGGTGAGAGACATTATTGCGGGTTCGGAAAGCAAGACAATTATGAGCCGTGGGTGAGGCGTGATTTGACGCATTACCTTTGCCACGGCACGTGGTGCATAACTCTGGAGGCTATTATGAAACGGATTTGGTTATTGGTACTGGGATGTTTGATCGCTTGCATCGCATTAACCGCGACTGTTTACGCCGATTTAGACAAGGGAATGAAAGCATACGAAAACAAAGACTTCAAGACCGCTTTCAGTGAATTCAAAAAGGCGGCCGAGCAGGGAGATGCACTTTCGCAGTCTATGCTTGCAGTAATGTATTACGAGGGGGAGGGAACACCTGTAAACAAAGCTGAAGCATTCAAGTGGTTCAAAAAAGCCGCCGCTCAGGGGCATGCTGATGCACAGTATGCCCTTGCCGCTATGTATGACAATGGGGAAGAAACACCTGTAAATAAAGCCGAGGCGATAAAGTGGTACAAAAAGGCAGCCGAGCAGGGGCATGCTGGAGCACAGAATAACCTTGCCTTTATGTATAACAATGGGGAGGGAACACCTGTAAATAAAGCCGAGGCGATAAAGTGGTACAAAAAGGCAGCCGAGCAGGGGGAGGCCAATGCACAGCGTAGTCTTGCCGTTATGTATTACAAGGGCGAGGGAACACCTGTAAATAAAGCTGAAGCATTCAAGTGGTACAAAAAGGCCGCCGACCAGGGGGAGGCCAACGCACAGCATAACCTTGCCTTTATGTATAACAAGGGCGAGGGAACACCTGTAAATAAAGCTGAAGCATTCAAGTGGTACAAAAAGGCGGCCGAGCAGGGGGAGGCACCCGCACAGTATAACCTTGCCCTTAAGTATGATAACGGGGAGGGAACACCTGTAAACAAAGCTGAAGCATTCAAGTGGTACAAAAAGGCCGCCGAGCAGGGGTATGCTAAAGCACAGCATAACCTTGCCTTTATGTATAACAATGGGGAGGGAACACCTGTAAACAAAGCTGAAGCATTCAAGTGGTACAAAAAGGCCGCCGACCAGGGGGAGGCCAACGCACAGCATAACCTTGCCCTTATGTATTCCAGGGGGGAGGGAACACCTGTAAATAAAGCTGAAGCATTCAACTGGTACAAAAAGGCCGCCGACCAGGGGTTCGAACTGGCTAAAGAGGCTCTTAAGAAAATACAATAACTCTACCTCCGGCTGAACGTCCTATGAAACGAAGGCCCCTATTTCGGGCATTATGCAACTCCTCATTTCAATAAGAATACGGAACGGTGGGGCATCTCTTTCAAGGGTGTTACAAAGCTTTTCTTTGTGATAAGGACAAATACCTGCTTTCTCACTCCTTACGGGTTGAAACATGCGAAGGCTTGGCGGCTTATTTTATCATCGTGTAGCCTACGGAAGCCTTCCTGTTATCAGCAAAGTGTCAGCCTCGACGAAAATGCAGTATTTCAATCAGTTATCAGTGATGTTGTTTCCTTGATAATTGTGATAAAGGACCTTCCTGTTGACGGCTGGATGAAAAAGGGGCTTGCAAAAACGTGATGCATAGTCTGGCGTCCTTTTGCCACGAAGCTGGAAACGGCGGAAACAATGGAAGACATTGCCCTAAACATGCGCGCACCGTATTTCTACCCGACCTCGACTCAAATAACAAATTACAGGAAGGGGGACGTTGTTTCTGAGTGAACTTGGGAGCGGGGCAGGCATAAGTAAATAAGGTAGTAAAACGGTGCAATTGTATTAAAGTATTTCGCCGAAAATACTTTCACGGTGAACCGCACAGTGGAAGAAAGGAAGGTAGTTTCGTTCAAAATAATGCGTAAACCTCCGTCACATCCGACTTCCCTTCGCCCTAAAGGGATCACGATTACGCTTCCTAAACCCACCCTTATCATCGACAGCATGGAGCAGCGGCCATATTCCTTCAGACCCTTCCACAAATGGTTTGCCGCAATTGAGCGAAGAAAACTGGTTGTAGGCGATTACTCTATTGGCGGGCTAGAAGACCGGGTAGCGGTCGAAAGGAAGTCATTGCAGGATCTGTTTAACTGTTGCTCTCCTTACCACTCCAGAGATGCTTTCGTGCGAGCGTGTGAGCGACTCGGCAAGCTAGATTTTGCGGCCATGGTAATAGAGGGTTCCATAAACAAAATCCTCCGGGCGAACGAGTTTAGCAGCATGCATCCGAATGCGGTCTTTGGCACGATCCAGGCGTTGGCGGTACGGTGGGGAATACAACCCTGGTTTGCCCCTAATCGCACCCTGGCCGAGGAAATAACAGCCTGCCTGCTCCATAAAGCCTATCAACTCATTACTCTTGAGCAGAAAGGCCTACCCCGGCGATTTGTCGAAGGGGATGTATGATGATTTGAGTGAAAGAAGCTAACTTTTAGTCCCAAAGGCAGTTCCTTTAAACATTGTTGAGGTCGAATCTTGAAAAGAATGAAGATGATTGAGCAAGCTAAAGCAGCGCTGTGGGGGAAGTCAGGTTTGTCCCACGATGCCAGGGGATATGTGGCAGTTGCCCGACTGAATCTTGTCGCTGGCGTGACACCGGAGATGATCGAGGCCGACTATTGTCACGGGAGCGGACAGGAATGGTTATCGAAAATCCGGGCCATCCATTCCTCAGCGGCCTTGACGGCAAACACCTTTGCCCGGTGGAAGACGGAAGTTGCCAAGTTGAAGATCCTCGGGTTGTCCGGTTTCGAAAAACTGGAGCTTGAGGCCAAATGCCCAACAGGATTCGGAGGAACGCATCCTAATCTTGATGTTCTCCTTCAGTCCAAGGACATCGTCATCGGAATCGAATCCAAGCTACTTTAGTAAATTAGGGGACGCCCTTTACATCTGCAGGTTAGGAAGCGATCAGCTTCTATCTCTCAACCCTGGATGATTTATCCCCGCCTTTGACTGACTGACTTACCCGGGGTAATAATTGGCTGAGCCTCGTTTTTCTTACTTTCTTTTTGGGGTGCGATGGGGCGTATTATTAGGTTTTTTTGCGGGGTATTGAGGAGGGAATAGCGCGCCATGCTCGCTCAAAACGTTTTAAGACTTCGGGCTCCGTCAGTTCGGCAAATGCGCGCAACCACTTGCGGATATAAGCGACATCGAGTTTTTTATTCTGGCGCATTAAGACCCCATTCACATCGCTAATGTCCTGAGGCCGGCCAGAGACGCACTTGTGAATGATGAGATCTTCGGCAGAGCAGATGCGGACCGCCTTTCCAGTCTCCAGATCGTAATCGACGGCGCGCCGCATGACTTCCTCTTCGTACCCTGGAAGGCCCAGTGAAATATCTACATCGCAATGGTTTGAAGCCCGAATCAAGATCATTCGAGTTTGGCGTGCAAAGGCAATCGGATTGGCCACACGGGAAGGAAAGCATTCCAGCAGGCTTTGAACGAACTTATCGATTCCTTCTTTTAGCGGGGCCATAACCACCAGGTCTATGTCTTTCGTAAATCGTGGTTCTCCCCACCTCGGTAAGGCAGTTCCCCCGATGATCGCGTACGGAATTCCCCTGGATACGAGAAATAGATGAATTTCCCATGCGGCGTCAAATCGTAGATTCACAATAAACCTAGCTGTCTGGCCAGGCGGATAAAAATCTTCCGGCCTTTGACCTTGCTATCGGTCCGTCGTTTTTCCAACACCCTCAAATTGCCCCCGTTCTTTTTCCAGTCATCGGCTTTTTGGTGAAGATCATCGAAGATCTTCCGCGCTTCTTCGATGGATAGATGTTCCAGCCAGGCACGGTTTTCCGCCGCGCTGATTTTGTTAACCTTCTTGTATCCGGCAATCGTCCGTTTGACCAAATGTTTGCTCATCCTGCTTCCCATAATTAGATTCTACCGGAATATGCGAATAATATCAATCAGCTTTACTTTGTCCCGGCAATTCAGACAGGGGGATTTGGGGGACATCCTATATTCCCCCTGTCAAGAGAAAAAATTAGATTTGCAATAATCGAGAGTTTAAAAATGGGGTTGATTTAGGGTACACGAACCCACTCAGTTCTTTCTTGAACTTTTTTTCTTCGACGAATCTCTCACTTCGACGAACTCTGGATCTAATCGTTACTTTTATCCGGTATGTCCCGCCGGGGGCGGGACCATCCATCATCCCTAATCCAGATTCCAAAGTTCAAGTGAGAGGCCCTGGATTGTCCCTCCCGAGGTGATAAGCCTCCATGGACAGGTGGGGACGGTGTTTACTAGGTTTATTAACGCATTTTCTTTCTGTCCAGAATTTGGGAGGTTGCAGGGGTCGATACATCCAACTGCCGACCAATCTCCGTCAAAGACACCCCCAATTCCCGCGCCAGTTTCCAGGCTAAAGGGGAAGAGGGTCCTCTTTTCGGGCATGCAGGGCAAAGGCGTTTTTGTAATTATCACCTTTGATGATCTCGTAAAAAGTCGTCATTCCCGCGTAGGCGGGAATCCAGGCCCCACGAAACCTATTGAAAAGACTGGATTCCCGTTTCCACGGGAATGACAGAAAAACGAATTTACGGACTTTTTACGAGATCATCACCTTTGATACCCGTGCAGATCTCGAGAAATTGGCGGAAGTTGTCTCAGAACCTACATCCGTCGTCTCTGCCGGCATCCTCTCGATCCCAGGGTTCGTTGAATATCAAGGCTCAACTATTTCCACTGTCTGAGCTCAATAATGAGCCCATCGGGATCTCTTATCTCTCCACGGAATGAATCGCCCAAGTCTACCGGCTGCCGGGCGATGGCTATTCCTTTGCCCTTCAGGTAATCCACGGCCTTGACCATATTCTCCACCTCAAGGGCAATGCCTCGGTATCCGACCTCCCAGGGAGCTTCGGATTTTGGCTTGGGATTATCTGCGGAAATAATCTCAATGACTGTATCGCCCAGTTGAAGATAAATGACCTCTTTCATGGGCGGCATTTTCACTTCAATCCGGCTCTTAATTCTAAAACCCAAAATGTTGACATAGAAGTCAATGGTCTTTTCTGGATGCCTGGGCACAATTTCCACGTGGTCGACTCGTTTGAACATCATTCTACCTCCTTTGTATTTTAGGGTCGGACCAAGGTAACTATTTGATTTTGAAGGATAACAATGAGAAAAATATGCTTATTTTTGCCTTAGAACCTCAATTTCACTGCCGAAAATATGGTTTTAAGGGAAAGTAAAATGCCCCGAGCTAACAGGCATTACCTTTAGGCCTGATTTGGGGGCTGAAAATGGCGTTTTAAGCCTTCAAAATGCCTATTATTGGCATACATCTGATCGAATTTAATTGGCTTTTCTTGGTCCGACCCGGAAGTCGGAAGTGGAAAAAAAAGAGTCGATGTGGAGTTGGAATTTCATGGATCACTCCCTTGCAAATCCTGAAGCTCGCCGGGTTGTTTCTTTTTTATAAGCGGTAACACAAACGAGGAAATGAGGAGAGTGAAAGATAGAAGGATGAGAATCATGGATATCGGGCGAGACAAAAAAATGAGAAAACTTCCGCCTGAAAGGACCAGGGACTGATGCATCGCCTCTTCAAGCATCGGGCCTAAAACAAGAGCGAGGATCAGAGGGGCCGCGCTGAAGCGAATTTTTTTCAGCAAGTAGCCCACAATTCCGAAGAAGATCATTATGAGCATATCAAAAATGTTGTTATTCAAACTAAAAGCCCCAATAAGGCAGAAGAGAAAGATCAGCGGGAAGAGATAACGATAAGGGACCCTCAAGATCTGTACCCAAAGGCCAATGAGCGGCAGGTTAAGAACCAAAAGCATTATGTTCCCCAAATACATGCTGCCGACTACACCCCAAAAAAGTTGTGGATGGTCTTTTAGAAGAAGCGGTCCGGGAGTTACTCCATGGATCATGAGCGCTCCCATCAGCATGGCCAAAACCACGTTGCATGGAATTCCGAGAGTCAGCAAAGGAATAAAAGTCCCTCCGGCGCCAGCATTGTTGGCCGTCTCCGGACCTGCAACGCCGGCAATCGCTCCTTTGCCGAATTCATAGGGCTTTTTGGAAATCTTTTTCTCCAAAGCATAGGAGAGAAAGGAAGCGATGATCCCTCCGCCTCCGGGAAGAAGGCCCAGGAAGAAACCAAGAATAGAACCCCGTGTTATAGGGCCAGCGCTTTCCTTCCAATCGGTTTTCGTCGGGAACAGATTTTTGAATTTAGTCTTGAAAACATCCCCTTGAGCAAGAGAAGTTTCCAGATTGATCAGCACTTCAGATATTCCAAAAAGCCCCATCACGACCGGTACGATGCTTAGGCCTTCCCCCAGTTCCAAGATGTCCATCGTGAATCGCATGTTTCCGCTTACGGAATCCTTACCGATCGTTCCGAGAAGCAAACCGAGGGTCATCATTATAAGGGATTTTAGAATTGACCCACTGCTAAGATATGTGGCCATCGTCAGTCCGAAGAACATGAGTGCGGCATTCTCGGGCGGTCCAAACTTCAGCGCCATTTTTGCCAAGGGAGGGGCAAACCACATAAGCATCAGAACAGCAAAAGTCCCGCCAATAAATGATCCGAAAGCAGATATTCCCAAGGCCGGCCCTGCTCTTCCCTTGCGGGCCATCTGGTAGCCGTCCAGGCATGTAATAACCGAAGCGGCCTCCCCAGGAATATTTACAAGGATAGAAGTAGTTGAGCCGCCGTAATAGGCGCCGTAGTAAATTCCAGCCAGCATAATGATAGACTGAACTGCGGACATATTGAACGTGATCGGCAAAAGGAGGGAAATGACCGCTGTTGGCCCAATACCCGGCAAGACCCCCACTAGCGTCCCCAAAAAAACCCCAGCAAAGCAGAACAGGAGGTTTGCGGGTTCCAAGGAAACTGCGAAAGCCATGTAGAGATGGTTTAAGAAATCCACATCTTGGCCCTTTATATCCGCCAGAATCCTCTCGGAAGTTGCACACCCAACCAGAGTTCGAAGAGCACAAAAGATATGGCTGTAGTTAAAAAAGCAGCCAGAAGGGTGGGAGTCCAATTGGTGGGTTCAATGAAGCGGAGCATGAACACGATGAAGAGGAAAGTAATGAGCGAAAAACCGGTGTAAGGCAAAACGAGAATGTAAACCAATAATGCCCCGACAGCCAGGAGAATTTTACTTAGGTTGTTTTTTTGCGGAAAAAATCTTTCCGGAGGCTTTTTTGAGCCGATGAAAGAAACAGCCAACAAACCAATGGACAGAACGATTAGAACAGAGCCGAAAAGGAAAGGAAAGAAACCAGCCCCGGGGCTCCCGAAGTGAGTTAGCTTATATTTCAGCCCTCCGGTACAAAAAATGATTCCCAGAGCGATGAAAACCATGCTACTTATAAAATCTCGGTTTTTCATGTATCTATCGTATGGTCTCAAATAAAAAGGGCAAGAAGGGATTCCCCTTCTTGCCTTGCGGTTCTCACTTCACTATTTATTCTTTCAGCCCTAGCTGTTTGATAATTTCTCCGTGAACCTTGTACCCTTCCTGAATAATCTTGGCTATTTCGTTTCCCGGCTTGTAAATGATTTCAATGGACCATTTTTTCATCATTTCGACAAAAGCTGGATTGGACATGGCATTCTTGAAAGCATTGCCCAGCTTATCCAAACGATCCTTGGGAGTTCCAGCCGGGGCGCCAATCGCTAAGTAATTGACCATGTAGATATTGTACCCCATGTCCATCAAGGTAGGCACATTGGGGAAGTCCGATAGCCTCTTAGTTCCAAAAACAGCCAAGAGTTTTGCCGCCCCCGCCTTCACCTGGGGAACAAATTCTGCAACCGTGGTCGCCGTGATATGCCCTCCAAGAAGAGCCGTGATGGCCGGAGTTCCGCCTTTAAAGGGGACATGAGACCACTTGATCCCAGCGGCAGTGGCAATTCTTTCCATCATAATGTGCTGAGTTCCCCCTACACCTGTGGTGCCATAGGTGACTTTGCCGGGGTTTTTTCGAGCAAACTCAACTAAGTCTTTAAACGTATTGAAAGGAGCATCCGCCTTAACCGCCAACCCTTGAGGATATTCTCCATATTGCATAATGGGGACAATGTCCTTGATTGGATCGTATGGAACTTTGATCAGGTGCGGCTGGATTTCCATGGCTCCTGAGGAAAGACTCCCAATCGTGTAGCCGTCTGGTCCCGCCTTGGCCAGAGCGCCAATGGCAATAGACCCACCCCCTCCGGGCTTGTTCAGCACCACGAAGGGTTGGCCAAGTTCCTTAGCCGCGATTTCGCAGATGGTTCTGACGGATATGTCCGTCGAACCTCCGGCAGCAAATAGAACTATGTATTCGATCGGCCTGTCCGGATAGGTTTGCGCTTGCGCAGGGTAGGAAACGAAGAATGTAAACAAAAGGAAAACAGCCAAAGAAATTTTGAGAATACATTTCTTTTTCGTCCTTTCCATAAGATACCT
>Ga0315289_10010282_pt1 | contig 13401 bp, 11 predicted proteins | sample YL17G11_40_MG_FD_203452 | JGI IMG/M metagenome (GOLD analysis project Ga0315289, IMG submission 203452) | Sediment microbial communities from Yellowstone Lake, YNP, Wyoming, USA - YL17G11_40 | ecosystem: Environmental > Aquatic > Freshwater > Lake > Sediment | place: USA: Wyoming | collected...
AAACTCAGATTAGATAAAATTATTAATCTACTTTCTTTATCTAAAGAAGTATATCCATGATAATGTCTAGATGGAACAATAAGAAGTTGGGGTTTCATATCACTTAACGTAAATACCCTTAATAATTTTTCATCAAAATTGACAACATTACTATTCATGCTATTTTTTTGGTTAATTGCATCAAAAGGAAAAACAACAATTTTTATCAAACCTTTTGAAACATACAACGCTTTCCATTCTTTTTGATGCCCGTGCATTCCTCTAATAACTGCTTTATTACTTATTGTTGTGTAAATTCTTTTAATTTGAAAAGGTAGATCAGAATTAAAAATTTGGTCTAATATGCCTCTGTCATCTATATGCCGGAATAGATCTACAATTTTTGGTTCTTCCTTTTCTAAAATTTCATCTTTCCCGTTGACCATAGCAAGCACTACATATAATATTACATATGGTTTTAAATAGTTTTTTGAAAATGTAGTTCAGATTTATCGTTTAAAATTTATTCAATAATTCTCTAGGTAAAATGAATGAGCAATTCTGACTTGATTAATGTTTTTCACTCTTCTTTTTCTCTTTCTTCTCATTTCGGTTCACCATACGCCTAATGCTTCTTAGAACCAGCCTCATACAATATTTTACCTCCTACATGCAATAACTATAGTTGGACACGGGTCATAAAATAGCAATGGTAATGTTATTTTCGATATAATTTTTCGCAAAAATTGTGCAAAAAGATTATTCCCTGTCACCCTGACTGCAAAAAACGGTCTATACCCAAGTATTGAAAGAATAGAGAGCAAACCAGTTGCTGGATAAAAATGCTCGTGAAAAATATCGGAACAATATAAAGTGTAAGTATTTGGCGTGCTTATTATAAGAACACCGTCTTTTTTTAACAGTTTCTTGATTTTCTTCAAGGTTTCTATTGTTTTTTCGATATGCATATGCTCTATAACTTCCAGCATAACAACACAGTCAAAAGTAGTTTTTATTTCATTCAAATTATAATAATCATGCTTTTGCGATTTATCAGTATCCATTGATTTGTAAGAACAGAAATCAGGGAGTATTGATTTCAAATCTCTATTGCCAGCGCCCACGTCTAAAATGCTCTTCAACCTTAACCTACCTATTAGCATAATTGCTATGTTTTTCTCCCTTCCTCTTATGATTGGAAGTTTGTAATCTGATCTCTGTATATTTTTTTTAACTAGGCCATAAGTTATTTTGGAGTTCATTCTTCACACTTTTTCATTTCTTAACTAGACTATTTATAAAACTAATTATCTTTTTTTCAAATATATTCAAACTCATATTTTTATTAACAAATTCTAAGGCGTTTTTACCAATTTTTTTTCTTAAATTTGTATTTTCTATCAAAAATATGATTTTTTCTGCCAAATCCTCCGAATCCTCGGCATTCGTAAAAACAATGTTTTCCATGTCTTTAAAGCTTCTCACCACATCCCTGTTTCTTGCAGTTATAACAGGTGTGCCCATGGCCATCATTTCAAACATTCCAGCACGAGAAACTCTCTGTGCTTTTTCAGCTGCTGAAAACAAACCCAACCAAACATCGGCTAATGACAAATATTTTTGAATTTGTTTAAAATCTACCTTGCCAGTGAATATTGTGTTTTTATCCACTCCAAATTTTTTGGCCAAATTAATACATTGTTCATAATGTGTTCCGTAGCCAATGAACAGGAACATTATATTCGGATATTTTTTTAACACATATGGTATGGCATTTATCATGTATTGGGTTCCATGCATCTTCAAAAATGACCCATGAAAGCAAACTACAAACTTGTCTTCTAAATTTAGGTCTCTAAGCAGCTTTTTATCCTTGCTCATCGGTTTGAATTTCGATTGATCAATAAAGCTATATAGTGGGATTATCCTTTCTTTTTTAATGTTGTAAAATTTTGAAAAATGCTCTGCTTCAGATTCGGAATGTGTAAAAACCATGTCAGCCATGTGGCAAGTGTTGGATTCTACAAACCTCCAAAACCTTTCTTTCAGACTGCCTCTCTTCCATTTGTCCTCATAAACCCGGGATTCTACTGTTGAATAAATCATGTCAAAAGTTCGTGGCTTTCCAAACATTTTTGACAAAAAAACTGGTATGAAGGCTTTCAAAGACGGCGGAAAAGTCAAAACTATGTCAGACTTCAAAATTAGTATCGGTAATTTCAAAGTATTCCAAAAGAGCTGCTGATATGATTTAACTTTAAGCTCATGGACCTCAATTTTATTTTTGCTCAATATCTCCTTCACATATTCAACTCTTGACAAATCTGATCCGTTCCAAATCAAAACTTTCATGTTCATCCTTTATTTGTGTTTTTCAAAGAAATCTTCAAAAATGTTGATAACATGTTTAACTCCTTTGCCGGAAATATGCGGATGACATCCGATGAAAAAGGTGTTGTTCAAAATGAAGTTTGTGTTTTTCAAACCTCCGAATATTTCAATGTTCTCGCCTCTATAGGCTGGCTGAAGGATAAGATTCCCTCCCATGAAGCCTCTGGTTTCAATGTTATTTTCCTCCAAAAATCTAACAAGGTCCAATCTGTTGAACTTAGCATTCTCCCTAACCACAATCACATATCCATAAAATGAGTGGAATGAATTGCTTGGTATCTTTGGCAATATCAAATAATCGCTAAATTTGCTTAGGCCTTCACTATATTTTTTGGCGATTTCAACCCTTCTATTGTTGAAGCTATCCAACTTTTTCAATTGCTCTATCCCCAAGGAAGCAGCTATGTCTGTCATTCTCACATTGTATCCTATAGTAGTGAAAATGTACCTCTCATCGTAATTTTTGAGTTTCTGATCAGTGTAGTAAAAACGTTTGTTTTCTTTGTATTCTTTCAATCTCCCAAATTCCCTTATTGACCTTAAAATGCTGTCTAAAGTTTCATTGTTGGTTAGAATAATGCCGCCTTCACCAGTCGTCATGTTGTGAGCGACGAAGAAACTATATGTTGATATGTCACCGAACGATCCAACTTTTTTCCCATTGATTTCTGCGCCATGTGCCTCGCAACAATCCTCCATCACAGGTAAATTGTGTTTTTTGGCGATTTCCATGATTCTTTCAATGTTTGCGGGGCAACCTAGCGAATGCACAACCAAAATTAAACCGGTTTTTTCATCTATTGCCTTCTCAATTTCATCCGGATCAATGTTGTACGTATCCATTTCAACATCTACAAACTTTGGTATAAGGCCGTACTGAATCAGCGGGGAAATTACCGTGGTGAAGGTTGCTGCAGGGGCTATCACTTCACTTCCTTTTTTTACCATGCCAGACTCTATCAAAGAACATATTGCTAATAGATTTGCTGAAGATCCAGAATTAACAGCAATTCCATACTTCGTTCCAACATAACTGCTAAAGTCTTTCTCAAATGTTTCTACTTTTTTTCCCTGTGATATTCTCAAGTTTAGTAGGGAATCTAAAGCAGAGATAACCTCCTTTTCGTCAAAAGCGGGGTATCCTACGCTTACCCTTAAGTCATTAGAAGTTGATTCCTTTTCTTTTTTCTCGTCAAAAAACTTTTTGATTAGGCTAAAAATTTCTTCCTTCAAGTTGCTCATTCCAATCATCTAATCAGATTTTTTAGGTTCCCAGGGGTATTCGCCAGGTTTCCCGTTTTTCATCCACCATTCTATTTCTTTTTTATACCAATCGAAAGTGATCTTCAATCCTTCCTTAATACTGACTTTTGGCTTGTAGCCAAGTAATTTACTCGCTTTTGATATATCGGGCACTCTTCTATCAGTTCCTCCAGCTGGCTGCGGAACATATATAGGATTAACTTTTTTACCAGAAATATCTTCCAAATATTTTATCAGTTGGTTGACAGATGTTTCAGCATACTGGTCTCCGATGTTAAAGACTTCATTTTTTCCTTCTTCTCTTGTCGCGGCAAGAATTATTCCCTCAACTTCGTCTTCAACAAAACAAAAGCTTCTCGTGCTTGTACCGTCTCCTTGAACTGTGAATTTCTCGTTCAAGACTATTCTTTTAATGAATTCCGATATCACATGGTCCCATCCCATCATCGGGCCATACGGGTTGTGGAGCCTGACTATGCTAGTGTCGAACCCATATTTTTTAGCATAATTCAAACACAAAACTTCTCCGACTATTTTCGTGGAAGAATAAGTGAATCTTGGATTTTTTGAGTCGGGGACTACCAAAGGATGTGTCTCAGGTGTTGGAAAGATTTGCGGCCTTGCATAGACCTCTGAAGATGATGTAAACAGCAGCCGTTTGACATCGGAGTTAACTATTGCTTTCAGCACATTCATTGCCCCAATCAAGCCGACATCCAGAACCAAGCATGGGTGGGTGTAAAAATATGATGTGCCAAGGATTGCAGTCAAATGATAGACAGTGTCTATGCCGTCAACTGCCTCTTTCACCTTCTCAAAATCTTTCACATCCGCCTCTATAAATTCAATCTTATCCAGAACACTCTCCAAATTTCTTTTACCAAATCTCCAAGAATTATCCAGAACCCTTACATTGTTTTTTTGCTGAACTAATTTTCTTACCAAATGGGAACCAATAAAGCCAGCGCCACCAGTAACTAATACGTTAGCCAATCCCCACACCTTTATATATCAATCCTAGGCTTTCAACCTCTTGTTTTTTAAATAAGCCCCACCCATCATAAATTATCCCGCCTTTTATCATTTTGGAAAAAATTTCTTTCACATCCAAGTTTGAGAAGTGGTCGTGATTTGTCATGAATATTGCCACATCAACATCTTTCACCCCATCTTCAACATTATTCACATACTCGACACCCAAACTTCTTATTTTCTCATCCTCTACACAAGGATCAAACCCTGTGATGAAAACATTTTCAGAAGATAAATGCTTAACTAAATCAAGAGTTGGGCTTTCCCTCATGTCATTCGTTTCTGGTTTTCCTTTGAATGCAAACCCAGCAATAAAAACTCTCTTGCCCTTTAATGGTCCATGTTTCTTAAGTTCTTCAACCATGTGTTCGGTCACCTGCTCATTTATTTCTCTTGCTTTAGAAATCAAGTTCAAAGTTTCACCAACTTTTCTAGCACAATCTACAAGAATGTAAGGATCTTTTGTTAAACATGCTCCACCAACTCCAGGACTTGGTACTGGTATATTGTTTCTCGGATACCCTTGGTTGGTAGCATTCACAACCTCAAAAGTATTTAACCCAATTTTCTCACAATACCTAGCTACCTCATTCGCATAAGCAAATCTCACATCTCTGTATGAGTTGTCAAGCAATTTTATTAATTCTGCGGCCTCTAAGGAGGAAACACAAACAATTGTCGGTGTGGTGTGCCTGAAAATTTTAGCAGCTTCATCAACACTTTTATCATTTATTCCACCTATTACTTGTGGTAATATTCTAAGTTCTTTTAATGCTGAGCCTTCGATGGTTCTCTCTGGTGTAAATGCTAAGTAAAAATCTTCACCAGCTTTTAATCCAGATTCCTCTAAAATTGGTTTGATTATACTTCTTGTTGTTCCGACTGGAACTGTTGAACGTAAGAACACACATTGGCCTGGCCTCAAATGATCTTTTATTTCATAAACTGCAGCTTTTACAATATCAACATTTGGTAGCTTAGTTTTTTTATCAACAGGAGAAGTAACAGCAATTATAAAAGCATCGACATCGTTTTTATACATCTCTTCTGGATTTCCAACGAACAAATTTTGGTTCAAATGCTTTTTCAAAAGCAAATTTATTCCTGGTTCTTTTATATGAGACTGGCATTTTCTAATAGCATCTAAAGTTTTTTCATCTTTCTCAGAACCATAAACCTCAAAACCAACATCAGCTAAAACAACTGCTAATGTTTGCCCCACATATCCTAGGCCAACAATGTTTATTTTCATTAGTTAAAACTATCAACTCACAGTTTTAAATATTGATGTACAGCTATAAAACATTAATATGAAGGATAGAGTTTCGTTAATTCTTTTAACCAGTAATGAGATTGATGGATGCAAAAAAATAATTCCCATGATACCAAAAAAAGGTATTGATGAATTCATATGTGTTGATTTTAATTCCACTGATGGAACTAGAGAATATTTGAAAAAAATGGGCTACAAAGTATTTGTTCAGAAAAGGAGAGGTCGTGGAATTGCTTTTAGAATTGGTATGAAGAAAGCCAAGGGTGATATGCTTATCTACTTTTCACCTGATGGAAATGAAGACCCGAAGGATATACCAAAACTTATAGAAAAAATAAAAGATGGCTATGATATGGTCATAGCTTCTAGATTCCATCCTAAGTCTGTATCAGAAGATGCAACATTTGTGAGAAGGTTTGGAAACTGGATGTTTACTAGCTTAATTAACTTGTTTTGGGGTGCTAATGTTACAGATGCAGTGAACGGATTTAGAGCAATAAAAAAAGAAGTGATGAAAAATCTTAAAACTAGTGCGAAATATTTTGAAATTGAAATTGAAATGACAATCAAATGTTCTAAAAAAGGTTACAAAATTACTGAGATACCAACAATAGAAGCAAGAAGAATCTCTGGTAAAGGAAAACTAAATACATTTAGAGATGGTTGGTTATATACAAAATTTATTTTTGAACAATTATTTAGAGATTGAAATCGTTTATAATTATATGAAATTTAAAGAAAAAATCAAACAAAATAAATTTTTTAGTATTTTTTTACTTATAGCAGTTGGTTATTTTATAGTTCAAATATTTTTAGCTCAAGATTTGGGGATTAATTCAGATGAAGGAACACATGCTATTACAGGTCTATTCTATAAAGATTTTATTTATAATTTGAAAAATTTCCATTCTCTAAACGACATAACAAGATTTATAATTGATTATATTGTTAAGTATTCGAAAGTTACACCTTACTATCCTCCATTATATCATCTTTTGCTAGCAATTGTTTTTACAATTCAAGAAAATATAATGATTGCAAGAATTTTAAACATAGTATTAACAATTTTGACTTCTTTTGTAATTTACAAATTGACTTATGAATGTTTTAGTAATAAAACAATAGCATTTTTTAGTTCGATATTTTTTCTAGATTTTATGATTATATTCTTTATGGCTAACAAAGTGATGATAGACATTTTACAAATTCTTACATTTTCAGTTGTTTTATGGTATTATTTTAAACTAAGAAAAACAGAGATAAGAAATTTGCATTTCAAAAATTTATTTATTCTTTCTATTTTGATATCACTAAGCTTATTGACAAAATTTTATTCTATTTTTATCCCAGTGATTATTATATTAGACTCTTTCATTCATGATAGAAAGTTTTTTAAAAAAATGTTTATTGCTATATTTTTATCGTTTCTTATCATCTCACCATATGCTTATCTTTACTACAAATTCCACATGTACAAGTTAGTGATTGGGAAGGCAGAAGCGCCTTGGGAAAGCTATTTCGTATATTTTGACATCTTCAGGAACTTCGGAGTATTTCTAGGTTTTTTTGTTGCCTTTTCTCTGGTCTATTTCTTCTACAAGAATAGAAAAAGTATTATATTTTTTATTTGGTATTTCATACCGCTAGCCGTTTTACTATATTTGAGAAACGCTGAATCAAGATATGCATTTATCCTGATGCCAATTTATGCAATGTCTTGTGGGTTTAGTTTTATAGAAATTACAAAAAAAATTAGAACCAGATTGAAGAAAAATATTTTTATTATTTTCATTTTTTCTTTAATCATACTGCAATTTATTTATGACATCTATCTAAGTTACCCTACAAACTATTCATATGTTTACTCTCAAGGTTCAAAATACCCTGTTGATGAAATAATGAAATCTGTTAAAAAAGATGGTAACATTTTAATATTGTCTGAACACCCTGTTTACTCATCTGTTTTTATGTTTTATGGTAGAGTAAACAAAGTTTCTGGTAATATGATTAGGCCGTGTATAATCACCTTAGCTAAAAACAATTTAACAAATGATTTTCTGAATGAATGGGGCATAAGATATATAATTGACCAGGAAAATGTTTTGAATGAAAGTTTTATCAAATCACTTAATCTTAATGTAAATTTAGAAAAAAGGATTGGTAAAACAACTTTGATACTTTTCGAAATTCAAAAAGAAGTAAACAAAGCGGACTGTAATTTTGTTTGTATTTTATTGGGTAAGGTTTGTAAAAATGAAAGTTTTTCGGAAATAATCCCGCTGATTAATAAAAACATATATACAACAATGAATGATTAAAAAACTCTATTGTTCCCACCATCTAGAATAGCTTGAAAAATTCAAATCATTTATACTGTATTTGTTAGTATTGGGGAGATTTTGTTTAAATCATAAATTATATTGGGATGCGTGGTCCTGCTAACATCCACACCGATTGCATTTTTTATTTTGTGAGGCCCAGAACCCAAATCTAATTCTTTCATAATCTATATCATTTGAAAAAGTTTTTAAATACTTATGAACTATAAAACAATATATTTTGAAGTTAATATAGTGAGTTTATGAAAATTTTAGTGACAGGAGGTGCAGGATTTATTGGAAGTCACACGGTCGATCTACTTGTTGAGAAAGGGCATGAAGTTACAATTTTAGATAATCTAGAACCACAAGTACATGTAAATAAAAAACCAGATTACATTAATCAGAAAGCGAAACTCATCATCGGAGATGTCACTAATAAAGATACTTGGTTAAATGTATTAAAAAATGTTGATGCAATCGTTCATCTTGCAGCAATGGTTGGTGTAGGTCAATCAATGTATCAGCCTGTCCGTTATTTGAATGCTAATACAATTGGGACAGCAAAGCTGTATGAAGCATTATTGGACAAACCAGAATTAAGGAAAAGAATCCAAAAGATAATAGTTGCGAGTTCGATGAGCATATACGGTGAAGGCGCTTATGAATGTAAAAATTGTGGAACAGTCTACCCGGGTTTAAGATTAAAAAAACAACTAGAAGAAAAGGGTTGGGAAATTCATTGCCCGAAATGCGGTGAATGCGTTAAGCCAATTCCTACGAACGAGGATAAACCAGCTTTAAATCTCTCCACCTATGCTCTTTCAAAATATGACCAAGAAAAAATTTCGTTGAACTATGGGTTTGCTTTGAATATTCCTACTGTAGCATTACGTTATTTCAATGTCTTTGGTCCAAGGCAAAGTTTAAATAATCCTTACACAGGAGTGTGCGCAATTTTTTCATCAAGAATAAAAAATAACAACTCACCAATAATTTATGAAGATGGAAAACAAATCAGAGATTTTATTTATGTAGAAGATGTTGCACGAGCGAACCTCTTATGTTTAGAGAAAATTAATGATATTGATTCTTTCAACGTGTGTTCCGGTAGTCCAACCAGTATCTTAAAGATCGCTGAAATTCTCATAGAACTTCATGATAGTAACGTGGAACCTAAAATAACTGAGGGATTTAGAGCTGGTGATGTAAGACATATTTTTGGGGACTTGTCGAAAATGAAGAAAAAATTGGGGTTTGTAGCTAAAACACCATTAAGAAAAGGGTTTGAGAAGTTAATTGAGTGGAGTGAATCGCAACAAGCAATAGACAGGTTTGAAGAAGCCGAAAAAGAGAGGATTAAACATCTAGGTGGTTAGATAGCACGAATATGCCAAAAGATAAAATTTTTTGGGGATTATTAGCAGTAATATTTGCACTTCATGTTTTCAACTATCCTTCTATTCATCACATAAGTGACGAAAAAATATATTTAGATATAGCCAAAAACATTTGCAACGGAAATTTTTCTGATTTTTTTGGATTTATACCAGGAAGAGATTACACTCATAATACACCGTTATATCAAACGGTCCTCTGTATTACATCATTTGTTCATGGTTTTAACGTAGAAAAAGCTGAAATCATCACATATCTTTTCTTCATTTTATTAACAATTGGTTGGTATTATTCGATTCCAAAAGAATGGAAAGTTGATAAAAATAAATTCGTTTTACTTTTGTTTGCCAATAGTTTATTATGGATATATTCTTTTCGAGTATTACTTGATATTCCACTTGGTTTTTTCCTTTCATTGGGTGTGTTTAATTTATATCTGTTTTTTGAATATAATCAAAGAAAGAATTACTACCTAGGTTTTATACTTACATCATTAGCATTATTTACAAAAGAAACCGCAGTCATTTTCCTTCCAATATTTTTTATTTACTTTTTATTCAAAAAAGAGAAAAACATAAGGAAATGGTGTTTATTGTTATTATCAATTGCCCCGTTTGTTATCTTTAGTGGGTTTCAGTATCTTAGTGGGTTTCCTATATTTAATGAATTTATTGGTGTGGCTTTCAAAGCCACAACTACTCACACAAGCTATTATCTAATACCTTACTCTAAACTACCGACAATAGCCTTTATGGTTGGTATATTTGGACCGGGTATAATTTCGTGTTTCTTTATGTTAAAAAATATTAATAAAAAAAGTGACAGTATAAAAAAGTTTCTTATATTCTTCCTAATATTTTATCTGTTTTGGGAAGTGGTTTTTGATTTTTTAATGTTTGCAAATTCACCAAGATACCATACTACCTTGATACCATTTATTACATTGATCATTGTAATGGCTGTCGATAAAAAGAGTTTAAAGTATATATTCTATTTGACCTTAGTTTATATGCTACTCACAGGTTTTCTAGCCGCATACTATTTCCATGTTCAGACATTAGAAATTTGGAAAGTGCCATTGAAAGAATTTTTCAAAAGTATAATCTAGCTCACAGATATTTTGTATCTCTACGTATATGTAGTCTATGAGCTACGTAATTGATAAGAATTTTTAAAATCCTAAACCCATACGTCAGTGGGTTTAAATAAGATGTCTCTTCGCCATAACGAGTTGGGGTTGGAACTTCTTTTATCCTTAAATTTTTCAATTTACACTGTATTAAAATTTCTGAATCAAACTCATATTTGTCAGAGTTTAAATCAAAACGTACACTCTCTAGAGCTTTTCTAGAGTATACACGATATCCGGTATGATATTCTGAAATATCCATATTTAGTACCAAGTTTTCTAAAAAAGTCAAAAATCTATTACCAATGTATCTAATTAGTGGCATACCACCCGCTAGCATTTTGCCGTGTAATACCCTAGAACCTAAAACCACATCCGCATTTCCATTTTCAATCGGTTTCTTTATTTTTGGCAGTTCTTCTGGAGCATATTGCCCATCGGCATGAACTAGTGCGATTATATCAGCACCATCTTTAAGAGCTTCTTTAAATCCTGTTTTCTGTGCACCTCCATATCCTCTGTTCTTTTTATGCTCAACCAATTTTACATTATATTTTTTTACAATTTCTGATGTCTTGTCCTTGCTTCCATCATTGACAACAATTATTTCGTCGTAAGAATTTTTTGGTATTCTTTTGAAAACACTTTCTATTGTTTTTTCAGCATTATAAGCCGGTATTACAATAATCGTTTTCATTAATAACATCTTTGTAAATATTATTTGTGTAACTTAAAGAGTTATTAACCTACCACCTTGTACTTATAAAAGTTTTAAAATCAGTAAGTATATTCCCTTTAGCAAGTCTATTTAAAATGTATCTCGGCCTTAAATAAAATTCACGATAAGCCCTGTCATAATATTCATCTATAGTTCTCCAGTCTAAATTTGGATGATCAAAAATTTTAGGCCCTTTTTTATGAAATATGAATTCATCCCAATTTGTTGCTTTTATCCTACATTCATTCATCCAATCATCATATAGAGGTGTTCCGGGGAGTGGAGTACAGATAGCAAATTTAGCTATATCCGGATCTAACTCTTTTGCAAAATCAATTGTTTTTTGCATAGTTTTTTTAGTGTCTCCGGGGAGAGCGAGCATGAAGAAAGCTTCAGTCTCAAAACCGATATCTTTGGCCATTTTAAATACAGTTCTTATACGATTCAATGTTATGCTCTTCCCAATCATATTAAGTATTTTTTGATCACCAGACTCTACACCAAATGCAAGCCAATAACACCCAGAAGAATACATCTTTTTTAATAGTTCTCTGTCAATTCTATCAATTCTAATCCCATTGGGTAATGCCCAAGGAAAATTTAATTTTTCCTTCTTTATCTCGTCGCATATTTTTTTAGCTCTTTCAATATCGTTAGAAAAAGTATCATCGATAAAATGAATCTCTCTAAACCCGCTATTTAACATGTGGTTTACTTCAGCAACAACTCTTTGTGGAGATTTAACTCTAAATGTTCTGCCGAAAATGTTTTTATTACAGTAAACACAACCATACGGGCATCCTCTACTGGTTTCCATTGGCCCAACTGGGTTTTTTCTGCAATAGCTAGTTGGCATATCATATTTTTCTTTTTCTATCAAATCCCAAGCTGGCAAGGGAAGCATGTCTAAATTTTGTATAAGCCCCCGTTTTTGTGTGCAAATTATCTTTTTATTCTTTTTGAAACAGATGCCTTTAACAGAGCCCAACGCGTTTTTATTCGATATAACATCCAAAATAGTAAAGTCACCTTCTCCAACAGCGATAACGTCTAAGAGTGAATCTTTAAGAGTGGAGATAGGTTCCGCTGAAGCGTGCGGGCCACCACCTAGAAGAAATATGTTTTTATCATATTTTTTTATAAAAGAGCATATACTTCGCATTGAAGAAGTTAGCGGGGTTGTAAAGGTTATTCCAACAATGTTTGGATTGAATTTTTTTATAGCTTTTTTTAATTCTTTTTTCTGATTCTTAACTGTCTGCAAATCAATAATTATGACGCTATTATTCGCGTTTCTGATAGAAGCAGCAAGTGTGACAAGATTTAGTGGTGGGTATTTTGGAGCCGCTGCTTTAACTTTAGCATTTTGATAAATGAAAAAAGATGCAGGGTTTATCAACAAAACTCTACTTTTATTTTCTGAATTCATGTCAATCACTTAATAATCATCTTAGACTTGTAAAAAGAAAATAATTAATAAATTTGAAGATTTTATACTCCACCCGAAGCAATCCACTCATACTGTTTTCTAATCCCAGCAATTTTAGAAACTTCTGGCTCCCAACCAAATTCTTTTTTGGCTTTTCTTATGTCACTGATGTAACATAACTGGTCGAAAGGCCGCCAATGACCAAAGGAATATTTAACATTTACTCCAAAATCATTTTTTAACAGATTCATGAGCTCTATAATAGAAATAGTATTTTTTGGACCCCCGCCTATGTTAAATGCTTGGCCTTTAATTTTAGCAACGTTCTTTACAGCTAATTCAAATGCCTTCACTAGATCTGCTATATGTAAAATATCTCTGACTTGCTTACCATCACCATAGACGGTTATGGGTTTCCTTCCCACTGCACATCTTAACATATAATCTAACCAACCTTGATCAGAGCAACCA
>Ga0315289_10010284_pt1 | contig 13400 bp, 11 predicted proteins | sample YL17G11_40_MG_FD_203452 | JGI IMG/M metagenome (GOLD analysis project Ga0315289, IMG submission 203452) | Sediment microbial communities from Yellowstone Lake, YNP, Wyoming, USA - YL17G11_40 | ecosystem: Environmental > Aquatic > Freshwater > Lake > Sediment | place: USA: Wyoming | collected...
CGGAGACGAAGGGGAGGACGCTGGCGGAGGTGGTGGAGGTCATGCAGAGGAGAGGAGGAGGCGAGGCGGGCCGGGGCGCGGGCCGCGGAGGAAGGGCAGGCGGCGACGGAGCGAGGGGAGCTGCTGCCGCCGCTGCTGCCGCTGCTGCTGCTGCTGCTGACGCTGGTCCCTCGGCTTCTCCTCCTCGCGAGAAGGGGTGGTGGCCTCCGCGGCTTCCCTTTTTGCGCCGGCAGAGATACTCGCGCTTCGGCGGAGGAGAGCTCTGAGAAGAGAGAGCCTGAGAGAAAGGAATTGTAAAGGCGAGAGAAAAACGAAACGAAACTAAAAAACTCTCATTTTTTTCTTTTGGAACTTTTTTTTTTTTGCGGTTAACAGAAGGGTGAGCGAAAAGGAACAAAGAAGAGAGAAGGGAACGCGTTGAATGCTGGATTAAGGTTCAGAGCTTTTTTCTTTATGTTTGCGGGGGGGTAGGGGGGGTAAAAATGACAGACTGCGGAAAGCGTTGGGGTGGGAAAAATTATGAAGGCTCTTGTTCGTTTTTTTTCCCTTTTTTTCTTCTGCTCGCGTTTTTTTCTGCTCCACCTCCTCGGGTTCCAAAACCTGCCTTGTCCCTTTTTCACCCGGCAAACGAGTTGGAGCGCAGAAGGTGCCCGCTAGCCGTCGCGTCGGCGTGCGCCGCCCTCGGGATCGGGACCGCGGAGGCGTCCGTCATCTTCGAGAGCGCGGCGGCATCTGCTGCCGCCGCCGCCGCCGCGGCGGCGGCCGCCGCGGCGGCCGCCGCGGCAGCGGCGGCGGGGTCGAGCGCGCGCTGCTGCTGCAGCAGCTGCTGCTGCAGCAGCTGCTGCTGCTGCCACCTGCTCGCCGCGGCGTTGGGCGGCGTCGTCGTCGCCCTCGCGGCCTCGGACTGGAACTCGCGCACGCGCTCGCGCGGCAGCGACGTCGCCTGCCCGAGCCCCCCCGGGCCGCCGCCGCCGCCCTGGCCGCCGCCGCCACCGCCGCCGCCCGCCCCCCCTCCGCCGCCGCCGCCGCCGCCTCCCATCCCCCCCCCCGTGCCCGGCACGCCGCCCCCGCCGACCACCTCCGCCGCGGCAAACTGCCGCTTGAAGTTGTCCACCGCCGAGGGGTACAAAAAGTTGGCCTGTCTGCCCTGGTTGCCGGCCAGGTGCTCCGCAAGCATCTGCGGGTGGTACTCGAGGATCTCGCGGTAGATGAGCTCGCGCACGTCGTCGGGCGCGAGCTTGCGGCGCTCGAACTCGAAGGCGAGCTTCGAGACGGGCGCCGCGGCGGGCTCGCGCGCGGGAGAGGCCAGGCCCGCGAAGTAGGGGTCGGCCAGGGCCTCCTCCGCGGTCGGCCGCGCGGCCGGGTCGAACGCGAGCAGGCGCGCCAGCAGCCTGAGCGCGGCCGGGTCGGCGCGCGGGAACTGGCGCTCAAGCGGCACCGCGGCCTTGGGCCGCATGTTGAGCAGGAACCGCCGCGCCTTCTCGTTGCGCACCTTGGCGGTCACCTCGGGCGGCGGGGTGCCCAGCAGGTCGGTGATGAGCTCAAGCTGGTGCACGACGTTGCGCCCGGGGAACAGGGGCTTGCCCTGCAGCACCTCGGCGAAGATGCAGCCGATCGACCAGACGTCGATCGCGGGCGAGTAGCGCGCGAAGAACGAGCCGCAGAGCTCCGGGGCGCGGTACCAGCGCGTGGCGACGTAGTCGGTCCTGCCGTTGAGGTGGATTGGGAGAGTGGAAGAATGGAGCGTGGAGATGAAGAAGGGGGGGAGAGGAAGAGGGGGGGGGGGTGAGGTTTGAAAGCCCTCAAACGGAAAAAGGAAAAACAAAACGGAAAACTTGCCCCAGAAAAAAAAAACGTTTCAAATGCTCCAAGGAGATTCTACCCACCAAAAGATCGTCGTCGGAGCGTCTGTGAAGCTCGGCCGCGCGAGCCCGAAGTCGCAGATCTTCAGCTTGCAGTCCGAGTTGGCGAGGATGTTCTTCGGCTTCAGGTCGCGGTGGAAGACCTTGGCCGAGTGCACATACTTGAGCCCGCGCAGCAGCTGGTAGAGGAAGAACTGGTGGTGCTCCGGCGTGAGGTCGTCGTTGGCCTTGATGACCTGGTGCAGATCCGTCTCCATCAGCTCGAAGACCACGTAGATGTCGCGGAACTCCCTCGCCGACGGCGGCAGCATGATGTGCTTGATGTCGACGATGTCGGGGTGGCGCAGCAGGCGCAGCAGCTTGATCTCGCGCAGGATGCGCGTCGCGTCCGAGACGTGGTCGAACACGTTGTTGATCTTCTTGATCGCGACCCTCTCGCCCGTCGCGTTGTCGACGGCCGAGCAGACGACGCCGTAGCTGCCCTTGCCGATGACCTCGCGGATGGTGTAGCGGTTGGCCTCGCCGTACTCGGAGAAGAAGTCGGCGGGCTGCATCTTGATGCTTTTTGACGAGGAGGTTTGGTGGTGGTGGTGGTGGTGGTGGTGCTGCTGCTGCTGCTGCTGGTGCTTGGGAGCTGGCGCTGATTGTTGCTGCTGCTGATGCTGCTGTTTGTTTGTTGTTGTTTTTAAACAGTGATGCGAACGAGAAGGGACAGGAGGAGGCGGGTGAGCGAAAAGAAGGGGAGACGAAGAAGAGGAAAAAAAGAAAGAAAGAGGTCGGGGTTGAAAAGATGACGCCCGCCGGCCGGCCTGCCGGCCGACGGGCGCTCTTCGTCCTTCGTGCCGTCGGGCGTTTTTTTTTCCTTCTCTCTCTCTCGGATGCGGCCCTCCCCCCTAGCTCCCTCTTTCGCTCAGGAATCTCCACTTTCGTTTCGACAAGACGGCGCTTCCTTGACGCACGACACCGCACGGCGCGAAGGCGAGCGCAAACAAGCAAGGAAAGAGGGCCAGCATGCGTGCCGAAAGATGGCCTTGCGTGCGAAAGCGGCGACGAACGAATGGGCGGCGACGGAAAGACTCGAGAGAGAGGAGAAGAGGCTTGCAATCGCTCTCTCTCTCTCTCTCTCTCTTCCTTCATCGCTTCTCGCTCGCACTCCTTTTGGTCGCTCGCTCGCTTCCAAGCACTTTTTTCTCTCCCTCCAGCTCAATGCCCCAGAGAGACGCCATGTCGGCGCGCATCCGCGAGGCGAGACGGGAGGCAGAATAGTAGAGCACGGGGGGGGAGCGAAGAGGGGGAAAGAGAGAGGCGGCGGCGGCGAAAACGACGCCCTTGGGGCTTGCTTTTTTTTCCTTCTCCCGTCGGCGTGGAGAGAGCCATTCGCCCCCAGCTCCCAGCCTCAGCACCACCATCTTTCCGCAAACGTTCGTACCTGTCCAGCGCCGACACTCGCGTCGGCCGCGACGGCGGTGAGGAAGACCGCTTGCGTGGAGGCAGCGGCGGCGGCCTTGGCGTGCTCGACTTGCTGCTGCTGCTGCTGCTGCTGCTGCTCGGCTTGCTGCTGCTGCTCGGCTTGCTGCTTGCCTCCGCGAGTGAGATTCGAGAGGATGCTCTTCAGGGTGCTGGCTCTGGGCATCTACTTTTCGGGTTATCTCTACGCGCTCATCTGCTTCTCGACGGAGAAGAGGCAGACGAGCGGCGGCGAGAACAGAGAGTGGTAAGCGAGCGCGCTTTTTTTTATTGGGAATGCCTTTTTTGCTTTTGCTTTTTCGGAAAGAGCAAACGAGCGAGGAGCGAAGAAAAGAGTGGGAGTGCAGAAAACTCGAACACGGCGGAAAAGTTGAAACAAGTTTTTTTTTCCTCTCTCTCTCTCTCTCTCGCTCACTTCTCTCTCTCTCCCCTCTCTCTCTTCGAGAGGGAAGAAAGAGACTCTGCGCGTCCCAAGGAACGGGGAAGGGCTTCCCACGGCTTTCTCCGACTTCTCGGAGCGATGGACCTCGAGGCCTCGTCGCTGACGCGGAGGGTCTCGGGTCTCGGCGGTGGAGGAGCAGGCGGCAGGAGGGCTGCGATGCTCTCAACGGGTACGGAAGAGAAAAGGAGAGGTGGGGGTCGAGTGATTGAAATAACGAGTCCATTTTTGTCCCTGTTGCGCTTCTTTTCTCGCCCCTTTGACCGCGCCAGCGCGTAGATCGCATCGATGAGACTACGTCGGGACCAAAGTGTGGGGGTCGAAGTTTGCGCTCCAAACACACACTCACGACCAATCTAAAAAAAAAAAACTCTCTCTCTCTCTCTCGGCAGCGTCGACGTCGCGACACCGCCGCCTCCTCTCGCTCCGTGGTCGCACTCGAGGCGCCTCTTCTTCTGCTTCTCCTCCGGCACCCTGGGGCGCGACCTTTGCGCTCGTCAACTGCATCCTAGGAGCAGGTGAGGGAAAAGATTCATCGGAAACGAGAGAAACGAGGAGAGGGAGAGAGAAACGGTTTTTCTTTTAATTGCGTCGAAATCGAAAATCCATCTTTTTCCCTTTTTTTTTCCCTTCTCGACCCTGAGGTCCCGACCCCGACCCCTCCTCAACTCACCTCCTCTCCTCCGCCTCCACCTCCTCCACTGCCCTCTCAGGCGTCCTCGGCTTCCCGTTCGTGTTCAAGTCGTGCGGGCTCGTCCTGGGCGCGCTGCTTCTGTGCACCGCGGCGCTGGCGACCAGGGCCAGCGTGCGGCTGCTGCTGCTGCTAGCGGCGCGGGCGGAGCGGAGAGGCGGGGCGGTCGGGAGCGGCGGCGGCGGCGGCGGCGCCAGGGCCGCGCATCCGTCGCTCGAGGGCATCGCCTCTGGCGCCCTGGGCGCCCCGGGCAGGGCCCTGGCCAACGCCGGGGTCGCCACGCTCAACCTGGGGGCCCTCGTCGCCTACTTTGGCGTCCTCGTCGACGTCTTCTCCGGCGTCGCCCAGCACGCGGCCGCAAAAGCGATTGCTTCCTCTTCTTCGCCTTCTTCGTCTTCGTCTTCTTCTTCTTTGGCGCCGATGCAACCTTCGCCGCCTCCGCGCCCGCTCGTCGCGGCGGCCGTGGCCCTCGCGGCCGCGGTCTTCGCGTTCGCGGCGAGATCCCCGCGGGCCCTCGTCGCGGCGAGCCGGGCGTCCGTCGCGCTCGTCGCCCTCTTCGCGGCGTCGCTGGTGGCGCTCTCCGCGGCATACGGAGGAGGAGGGGGCGGAGCGACGAGGAGCGGCGGCGGCGGGGATCAAGAGGGCAGCCGGCTGGCCCTGTGGCGCCCCGCGGGCCTGCCGCTCGCCGCCCCGCTGGTCGCGTTCGCGTTCACGTGCCACCAGTTCCTGTTCGGGATCGTCGCGAGCTTCTCGTCCGCTGCGGCGGCGCAGAGGGGCAGCGTCCCGGCCGGCGGGGCGCCGCCCGCGGCGGCGGCGGCGGGTGCGGCGAGCGAGCCCGCGGCCCCCTCGGCCTCGGCCTCGAGCTCGGCCTCGAGCTCAAGGGCTTCGGCCGCCCTCAGGACGGCGGCCTCGGTCGTCGACGCCTCGCTGGCCGCCTGCTCGCTCGTCTACGCCGCCGTGGGCGTCGGCGGCTACCTCCTTTTCGGCGCCGAGACGAAGGGAGACGTCCTCCGGAACCTCAACGACTCGGGAGGGGGGGCGGCGGCGGCGACGCTCGCTCGCTCCTCTCCTTCTTCGAGCGCCTCCCTCCCGCGCTGGAGGGCCAACCTCGAGGCCGCGCTCAAGGCCGCCTACGCCGTCTCCATCCTGGGGGCGATCCCGCTGGTGCTGGCCCCGCTCCGCGCGGCGCTCGCGGCGGTCCCGGCGGGGCTCGCCGGCGGCGACAGTGGAGGAGGAATCGGAGGAGGAGAAAAGGGCCGCGGCGGCGGAGGCATCGCCGTCTCCGCCTCCGGTCGGAGCGTTCCCGCCTGGCGCCCCTTTTCGGGCGACGGCGGCGAGCGCGGCGAGCGGCAGGCGGCGGCGGCGGGAGGCGCGCACCCCCCCTCCGCCTCCGCCGCCGCCGCCGTCGTCCCGGGCGACCCCGGCCGGCGCTGGTCGAGGTCCGAGGCCGCGGTCACGCTGGCGTCGCTGCTCGCGGCCGCCTGGGCCACCACGGCCCTGCCCAGCGTCGAGCTCGTGCTGGCGCTCACGGGCTCGACGGCCTGCGGGCTCGTGGGCTTCGCGCTGCCCGCCGCGTGCTTCCTGACCTCCGACGGCGCCGCCGCCGTTGGCGGCAGCGACGGGAGCGACGGCAGCGGCGACGGCGGAAGGGACGGCGACGAGGAGGACGAGGAGCAGTACCGGCGGCAGATGCTGCTCTCGTCCTCGCTCTTTGACCGAAGGGGGCTCGACGGCGCAGGCGGCGGCGGCGGCAGCAGCACCGCCCCACGCAAGCAGCAGAGCCGGCGCAGACGGCGGCGGCGGGGCCTCCGGCGGCTGCGGCGCAGGCTCGTTGCGTGGGCGCTGCTGCTCGCCGGGCTGGCGCTCGCCGTGCTGGGCACGAGGTCGGCGCTGCGCGAGGCCGCGGCGGCCGCGGCCGCGGCGAGGAGGGCGAGCGCTGCCGCTGTCGCTGCTGCTGCCGCTGGCGGAGCAGCGGCGGGAGGGGCGGCGAGGGGGGCGGCGCTGCCTCCTCCGAAGCTGGACGTCGTCGCTGCTTCTTCCGCTGCTCGCCCTCGTGTGCCTCCTGCCTCGTTGTCGCTCCGCTCTCCCGCTGCTGCTGCGAATCCTGCGAAGAGGCCCGGCTCCGCTGCAGCGAATATTATGACGATGAGGAGTAGCAGCAAGGCCGGCTTGGTGTCGTTCGCGGCGAAGAAGAAAAGCAAGAAGGAGGAGGAGAAGGGCGAGGCGGCTTCTTCTTCTATCGGCGGAGCAAAGGAGGAAGGGGCGGCGAAGAACGAAGCCGCGACAAGAACGACGGTGACGAGGACGACGACCGTTGCCGCCTCTTCCGACTCCGTTCTTCCTCCCGTTCTCCCCACGCTCGACGCCGCCATCGCGACTACCGCAGCATCTGCAGCTGAAGAAGAAGAGGAGAGGCTGAAGAAGAAAGAGAAGAAGGAAGAGGAAGCAAAGTCGGAAAGCGAGGCGACGCTGTGAGTTTGATAACTTTTCATTTTTTTCTGTTTCTCCCTCTCTCTCTCTCGTGTAATGATATGAAAGTCCAGGAAATCGCCAGCGATCCGAAAGGGAATCGCGCGAAATACATCCGTCGCGCGCGGATTCACATGAATCGCCACCTCGTTTTCTGTGGAGAAAACAGATCGGGTGGTCCCTCTATTTATTCTTGCGGCGCGATCATTTCTAAAAAATTAAACGGATCAAAAACAAAATCAAGTAGTACGTGGTGGTCGCCTAGGGTGCTATGTGTGTGCTCGTCAGCATCGTGCTGAAATAAGGGGAAACGAAACAAAATGCAGCTCGTCGTCGTCGAAGGTGAGGAGCGAGGGGCGCAGAGGAGATCGGTGCTGATAAAGTTTTCTTTTATATTTATTTCCTCTCTCTCCCTCTCTCTCTCTCGCTGCCCTCTCTCTCTTTCTAAAAAAAAAAACAAACGACGACGAGGTGACGACCTAGAAGAGAGAGCTCAAGCTCAGCTTGGGGACGCTCAGCTCGAGATCTCTCTTCTAGGTCGTCGTCGAGGTGTGGCGCCGTGGTCCAAAGGCGTGATGATTTTTTTGTTTATTCTAGCACCGCGAGCTCTTCGAGCAGAGAGAGAGAAAGGATGCTGGAAAGGGTTTTTTTTTACGGCTCTCTCTCTCCCTCTCCTTCTAGTCTAGGTGGTCGCGAAGGTGGCCCCGTAGTCCGTCGAGGTCCACAGGTTCCCGTTTTGCACCCCGGCGACGATCTTCTGTCCGGTGCTGGACACGGCCACGCTCTTGTAGTTAGCGACCGTCGGTGCGCTGGTCTGTGGAGCGAAGGAAGCTCCGCTGTCAGTGGAGATCCACACGTTCCCGCCGTTCACCGCGCCGACCACGACGCTCCCGTTGGACGACAGGGCCGCTGCCTGCATGTTGACGCTGCCCGTCAGGACGCCGGGCGCGAGCGACCAGCTCGCGCCGCCATTCGACGACAGGTAAAGGCCTCCGCCGGTGCCCCCCGTCGACGCCGCGGCCGCGGCGAGCCTCGTGCCGTCCGAGGACGACGCGACAGAGTACCTTTGGGGGAGGGAGAGGGGGTCGGGGGAGGGGGGGGGGGGGGTCGAGAGGGAGGAAGGGAGAGTGGAAGGATACGTTTTCTTGGATTCTGAGAAGAACACTCTGCTTTTTTTTGCTCGTCGCCTCTCGCGCGCGCTCCAACTCTCTCGCTCGCTCTTTCAAACTCTTGATTCTCCTCACCAGTTCTGGACCGGCGCGCTGGTTCGAGACCAAGACGAGCCAGAGTCCGTAGATTTCCAGATGTTTGAAGACTGCGCGGCTGCATAGATGATCGAGCCGTTGGAGGACATCGCGAGCGAGTACCACTTTCCCTGCGTGGCGTTGGTGGGAAGGCCGCTGGCGGCAGTCCAGTTCGCGGCGCCGCTCTTGAGCCAAAGGTTGCCGGGCTGAAGTCCGGTCGCTACTTTCGAGCCGTCGGAGCTCATCGCGAGACTACGGAGGGGGAGGGTTTTGTTTTCGGTGGTTTTTGGTTTTGAAAGGAGGAGGGAAAGCGGTGAGGTGAGGAAGCTTGAAGGGAGAAAAAAGACAGAGAGGGAAAAACTTCGCTTCTTCTCTCTTCCCTCTTCTCTCTCTTTGACGATCTCCTTACCTCCACCAAATAGACCCGGAGGCCAGGCCGCTGCTCACTTGCGAAGTAAACGTCGCGCCGGTATTGGTCGAAATGAACACGTTTTGAGCGGACACAGCGGCCGCGATGCTCGTTCCAGCGGAGCTGACGACGACTGATCTGTAGTTTGCCACTGTGGGCGCGCCGCCGGCCTGCGCCTGCCACGTGAGTCCCTGTTTTTTGTTTTTTGTTTCGTGTTTTTTAATTTGGGCAAGGCGCGCGGGGAGGTTTACGTGAGGGTTCGGTTCGCGTTTTCGTTCGCGAGGTTAAGAGGGAAAGAGAAAAGGCGAGGAGTGATAGAAGACGGCGGAAAAGAGCCGCGCCGTTGCCGTCGTCGTCCATTCGCCGAAAGGGAAAAAAAAAGCAAAGAAAAAGAAGACGGTTTTGTTTTTTAACCAAAAACAAAACCGTCCTCGTACCGAATTGACGCTAAACCAGAGGTTCCCTCCGACCACGCAGGCCGCCAACGTGTTCCCGTCGGCCGAGGACGCGACGGAGAACCTGGAATTGGTTTGAGAGTGAAGCAAGGAAGCGAGAGAGAGGAAAAGGGAGTAAAAAAAAACTGGCTCGCCCTCTTCTCGACCTCGACCTCGAACAAAATTCAAAAAAACAAATCAGAAAAGAAGACACACCAGTTATACGCCGGGGTCGACACGATGTTGGCCACCTGGACGGGAGAGCCGCTAGTTCCTCCGTTCGCGCTCACGACGGCCGTCAAAGCCCCCGCGCTAGTCGGCGGCGTCGTGATCGTCACGGTCAGGGAGGTGGCATTCGCGGCCGTCACCGTGCCGGCGGCGCCGCGGCTCAGGGCGACAATGTTGGCAGAGGGCGTGGCGGCGTCGAAGCCGGTGCCGGTCACCAGAATCTTGGCGGCATTTCTGCTGGTGGTCGTCGACGTGGGCGAGACCGTTGGGTCGGCGACGACCGTGGCGACCTGGGTCTGGCCGCTCGAGACGCCGAAGGACGAGACCACGGCCGTCAAGTTTCCGGTGCTCATCGGGAGCGTGGTATAAGTGAGGCTCAGAGAGGTCGACGTCGCCGACGAGACGGTGGCGACGGCGTCCCGGTCGAGGACGACGCTGTTCCCCGCGGCCGTGGGATCGAAGCTGGCCCCGTCAATTTCGAGCGTTCTCGCGCTGATGGCGCGGCTCGCGGAGCTTGCAGTGATGGACGGGGGCGAGATGACGGTGGCCACTGTTTTTCCATCGAAATTTCACTTTTTGCGACGTTTTCGTGAGGTCTCTCTTCTCCCTCTCTCTCTGTCTCTCTCTCTCTCTCTCTCTCTCTCTCCTCTCTCTCTCTTCTCTCCCCCTCTCCTCTCTCTCTCTCACACGCGCGCTCCCTCTTCCTCTCTCTCATTCTCTAAATAAAGAGAAGAAAAGCTCCAAACAAAACAGCTCACCCTGCACGGCAGCGCCGCTGCTTCCGTCAAAGGAAGTAACAGTCGCCGCGAGGACCCCCGGGCTCGGCGGCGACGAGAAAACGACCGTGAGCAACGTCGCCGAGGGCGCTGAAATGCTTCGCACGGTGCCGCTGCTCAGAACGACCGAGTTGCCCGCTGCCATCGGGTCGAAACCGCTCCCGGTAACGTCGAGCGTAGCGGCGTTCGTTCCGATATTCGTGGAGACCAGAGCGACAGAGGGGGCAGCGACGATGGAGGCGACCTGAGCCGCGGCGCCGCTGCTGCCCTGAAACGAAGTCACGACGGCCGAGAGCGAGCCCAGGCCGCTCGGTGGCGCCGTGAAGGTGACCGTCAGAGAAGTAGAGGTCGCTGCCGAGACCGTCCCCTGCGCTCCTCCGGGGGAGAAGGCGACGGAGTTCCCCGCGGCAGTCGGGTCGAAGCCCGATCCGGCTATGACGATCGAGGGCGCGTTCTGGGCGAGGCTCGAGGTGCTCGACGTCACTGCGGGCGCCGCGACGACCGAAGCGACCTGAACGGGGGACCCGCTCGACCCTCCGGACGTAGTCACGACGGCGGTCAGGCTCCCCAGGCTCGGCGGCGGCGAGAAGAGGACCGTGAGCGACGTCGCCGAGGCCGATGAGATGCCTCCCACGGCGCCACTCCTCAGGGTCACGACGTTGCCGGCAGCCGTGGGGTCGAAGTTTGTGCCGGAGATGACGAGCGACGGGGCGTTGACGGCGAGAGACACCGCGTTGGCAGCAACTGTCGGCGGCGGCGGCGGCGGCGGCGTCGGATCCGGCGACGGACTCACGCACACTCCGCTCCTGCACGCCCCCGAGGCTGCGCACGCGGCGCCGCAGCCCCCGCAGTTGGTCGGGTCGACCTGCAGCGCGCGGCACTCGTTGGCGCAGAGCGCTGTGCCCGACGGGCACGTGGCCGTCTGGTTGCTTGCCGAGGGCTCGCTCAGCTGGTTATCGACCACGGCTGGCGGTACGGACGTCTCCGGGACGGCGAAGGTCGAGCCCTGTGAGAAGTAAGAGAGAGCAGAGGGAGCAAAGAGGGAACGAGAGAGCAGAAGGAAGAAAGAGAGTGAGAAGGGAAAAAAGAGGGAAAAGAGAGAGTTTTTCGATTTTCGAAAAATGAGGAAGAGTGGGAAAGAGTTTTTTTCCGCCCTTTTCTTATCGCTCTCTCTCTCTCTCGTATCGAAGGGGCCGGGAACAGCGAGCTGGCCGCGGACGGAGATCGAGAGGACAACGGCGACGGCGGCGACGGGGCGCCTCCGCCTCCACTCCCTCTTTCTCTCTCACCTGGACGACGTTGGTAGGGACGACAGACGCGGACACGGGCCTGTCCGGGCTCTGCTCCGCGGCGACAGCCTCGCTGATCACGACGGCCTGGACGAGCTCCGGGTTTGCCGCCGTCCTGAAGCCCGAGGAAGAGCCGGAGGAGCTCTGAGACAGCCTCCTCCTCTTCCCGACGGCCGCTGGCGACAGCGGGATGCACCCGACGTCGATGCTCGCGGCCACGTAGCCGTCGGGGAACAGGCTGATCGCCTCGCCCCCGGCGAACCCGCAGGTGTGGACCGAGGGCTTCGAGTCGAGCGAGTCGCGCACATGGAAGACGAGCCTGCCGAGGAGCGGCAGGTCCTTGTCGACGGCCATCTCGAGACGAGTAACGTACCGCCCCGCGGTCGGCACGACGACGCGCGTGCCGCCGGCGGAGCATGCAAACTTGTTGGCCTGATTGACGTTCAAGACGACGCCCGTGGCGTCGTCAACGAGGCACGTGAGGTTGAAGAGCGTGGCGACGACGCCACCGGAGCCGAAGGAGGGCACGGCGGATGTGGTCGTGAAGGCGGAGCCTTTTGAGAAAAGAGTTGCGGAGAGAGAGGAGAGAGCATAGAGGCGACGAGGACGTGAGAAGGAGACGAAGAAGGATAGAAAAGGATCGCGACGAGGGGGGAAAGAGGGAAAGACAGTGGAGAGAAAACAGAAGATTTTTCAACAACAACAACAAAAAACTTCTCACCTTGCTTCAGGAGGCTCTCAAACTGCAGCCTCCCGACCGTGTACTGCGCGAGCGCCTTGACCTGCGTCGCGTTGGTCGGGCTGTAGGCAACAGACCGGCTCCCGCGGAGGTAGGCCATCGCGAGCGCCTTGGTCGCGTTCTTCGACGAGAGCCTCGAGCCGGCCGCGCCCGAGAGCGCCGCGAGCGCGCCGGGGATCGAGGGCTGCGTGTTGAGCGCCGCGGTCTTGGTCGCATTGAAGCGGTTGCCGAGCTGATTTCGATGAGAGATAGTTGGTCGTGGTGGTGGTTGGTTGAGTGTGAAAAGATGTGGAGCGAGGGAGAGAGAGAGACTTGGAAAAAAGAGGTTTTCGAAAAAGTAAGAAAAAAAGAAGGAAAAGAGAAGCAAAAAAAAAAGGGACACAGAAGAACAAAAGAGCAACAACAAAAACTCACCACCGTCTTGTTCATAGTAAGCACGTTGAGCGGCTGGAGCGCGAGCGCGGCCGAGGCCTTGGCGCGAGCGACGCGGCTCGCCACGGCGCTCTTGGTGGCGTTTTGCGACGCTTGCACGGAACTGGCAGCGGAGGAGACGGAACCGACAGCGCCGGCGACCGCGCCGTCGACCGACCGTCGAAGGCCGAGCGCAGCGCTCTTGCTGGCGTTGAGCGGTCTGGTGACGAGGGCGTCCTTCGTGCCGGCCGCGGCGGAGGACAGCGCGGTCGCCGAGGCGCTCTCGACCGAGCGCGCAGTGTCGAGCGGCCTCGTCACGAGCGCGTCCTTGAGGCTCGCGGCCGCCACCGCAGACGAGGGGATAGCGACCAGCGGGGCGCTGAGCTGCGGCGGGAAGGTCGTGTTCGCGGCGGTCACGGAGACGGCGAGCGCCTGGAAGGGGTTGTGGAGCGAGTCGAGGAAGCAGAGGAGTAAGGTGAGGAAGCGAGAGAGTCGAAGAGAAAGAGAGTCGAAGGACTGTAGACCGTGCTTTTCAGGTTTTTTCGCCGGTGCAGCTGTCGCAGACAGCCTTCGCTTCGTCGTCGCCAATTTCTAGGGATTATCTCCCTCTTCTTTCCATCGCGAGGCTGCCGAGATACTCTGGAGCCGCAGGAGCGGCGGAAACGCGCACTTTTGCCCCGGCGATCCGGAGAGGGCGTCCGCGAAATTCGCGGTGCGAAACCAATCACGGTGACAAACCGAATTCGACATTGTCGCGCTTTGCCCTCTCTTTTCATCTCCTCGAAAGCTCTCTCCTCTCGTTTCCGACTCACCTAGGCAGCGGCCAGCGCCACGAGCAGAGCGAAGAGCACGATCCGCAACATGGCGATGGAATTGCCCCGAGGCAACGTCGGCGTGCTCGTTTTGCACGCGTCGCGGTGAACCACGCGAGAGAGTTTGAGG
>Ga0315289_10010285_pt1 | contig 13400 bp, 14 predicted proteins | sample YL17G11_40_MG_FD_203452 | JGI IMG/M metagenome (GOLD analysis project Ga0315289, IMG submission 203452) | Sediment microbial communities from Yellowstone Lake, YNP, Wyoming, USA - YL17G11_40 | ecosystem: Environmental > Aquatic > Freshwater > Lake > Sediment | place: USA: Wyoming | collected...
TCTGATGACTTGTTTTTCATTTATTTTCCTTTCGCCGCATTTATGCTGATTCTCTTAGGCGCGGCTCTTGTATTTAAAATAGCTTTTAACTTTCCTTGTCTTTAATTTTCTTTGTCTTCGGCGCAAACTCTATCAATTTCATTCGGTTACTTTTATTGCTTACAACTAGACATTATACGTAACATTATAATGTATATATATACGCCACTTTGCATATACATATATAAACAAAGCATATATATACATATAAAAAAAGGTTTATATTAATATATTCCTAGCCATTCACAATTCTTCCTTTCAATCCCATTCTGTGTATCTGGGTCATATCAAGTTTCCACAGCTTTTTATCTTTATTCCATTTTCCGTGCGCTGCTTTGATTCTGGTCTGGAGGTCTTTTTCTTTCCAGTGTACCAGAACATATGCCTGGGTATCCGCTTTTTGGGGTAGCCAGGGTGCTTCGTCAACGACTATTTCCGCCGTTTTATAGCGGAGTCTCTTGTCCGCGTCATAGCGATAGCGGACGCAGACAAGGTGGTCGCCATATTTTTCGACGAGGCTCTTAGTGCCTTTTGCGCCGGGCATTAATTTGAGCCGGACGCTTGTTTTTCCGGTGTGCATGCTTTGCTTTTTGTATCGGTGCATGCGCCTTTGCGCGCAAGCCTGGGCAAAAGGCCGGCTTGCTCAATCGTCGCATATGGTGCAGGCCATGTCAGTCCGATATATTCATAGTCCTTCGGCGATTACTGTATGGATAATCCGGGCTGTTATGCTTTAATATGGCTTATATTTATCTCAAAAGCAAGCGAAATTATCAATTCCGGGGATGGTATGCATAGGGGTGTTTCGTGAGGTTCTTCTGCTTGGTTTTGCAAAGCTTTGTTCTTGTCTGCTCAGCGTTTGCCGATTTTTCTCTGACCTCTGGCTTCCGACTGCTGATCACCGACTTCGTGTTATTGGCAACAGCTTGCTTGCATTCCACCGTTCACCGTTTACTGTTCACGGCTTACTCGCATTCCTCCGACCACCGACTACCGACCTCCGACTTCTGGTCTCTGGCCTCTGGTCTCTGGCTTCTGGCTTCTCCGGCAAAGCCGGCTTAGAAACCGCCAGATCGCTATCACTCCGCAGAAATATACATGCAAGGAAAAAACGGACGGTGGTGCCGGGCCTTTTGCAGGGCGCGTTATTGACAAAAAGGTTGATGCAACCCCGTTTTCCATACGATATACTCAGTCATATTGCATTTCCAGAAGCGCACGCCACCACGGAGGCCGTCATGAATGTCAGCTATGTCAATCCGTTTATCACATCGACCATCGATACGTTTAAAACCATGTTGAATATCGACGTGAAACCCGACGCTCCGGTGATGAAAAAGGAACCCCTGCCCACGTACGACATCTCCGGGATTATCGGCCTGTCGGGCGATGCCCAGGGGTCGATCGCCATAAGCTTCCCAAAATTAATGGCGCTCAAGGTGATTTCGGCGCTTTTAGGGAGCGAATTGAAGGTGGTGGGGCCCGAATTGACCGACGGCATCGGCGAAATCGCCAATATCATCGCCGGAAGCGCCAAGCAGCACCTGAAGGATTTCAATCTGTCTATTTCGCTGCCCAATGTTGTCGTGGGAAAAAGCCATATGCTGGCCTGTCAAAAAGGGGTGCCCACGCTCGTGGTGCCTTTTACCTGTTCGATGGGAAATTTTTCAATGGAAGTTTCGCTGAAGACAAAATAGACGTTCCGGGGACCGCCAATCCGGCGGCATACCCGGAAGGAGGTTGATCGTATGCGAATTCTGCTGGTAGACGATTCGGCAACCATGCGCAGGATCCAGAAGACGCAGCTTGCCGGCCTGGGCATCAAGGATATTGTCGAGGCGGACAACGGCGAAATGGCGCTCATCGAGTTGTCCAAGAATATGCCGGTCGACGTGATATTGCTCGACTGGAACATGCCGGTCATGGACGGGCTTGTTTTTTTAAAGAAGATCCGGGAGAACGCGGCATATTCGGGTGTCAAGGTCATTATGTGCACCTCCGAATCGGAAAAAGCCAAGGTCATCGAAGCGCTCAAGGCGGGCGCCAACAATTATATCGTCAAGCCGTTCACGCCCGAAGCGCTCAAGGAAAAGCTCGGCATATAGCGGGGCCCCCTTCTCCAGCAACCATGATCGAAGAAATCGCGCGCCGCGCTTATTTCTTTCATGACGGCATACGGTTCGAATGCCGCCGGTGCGGAGCCTGCTGCGGCGGGGATCCGGGGACTGTCTATGTTTCGCATGCGGAAACTGAACGGATCGCCGGATTCCTCAATATCTCCATTCAATCGCTCATCGAAGACTACCTTTATCCTTTTCGCGGCAGCTATGGTATCCAAGAACACGGTGATGGCCGATGCCTGTTTTTCAAGGACGGCTGCGTGATTTATCCGGTGCGGCCTCAACAGTGCGCAACCTTCCCATTCTGGTTTTCCAACCTTCGCTCGCAGGAACAATGGCTCCGCATATGCGCCGCATGCCCGGGAATAGGATCGGGCCGGCTTTATACACAGGATGAAATCCTGTCAGTGCTTGCCTCAATGCCGGCGCCTAAAGCCTGAATTCGTGCGCATACCTCTTTCAGAACCCATACCGCGTTACGTATTTTCAAGGTAGGAAGAAATTCAACGGAGGTCCGCATTATGGTCCGTCAGATTTGCTGGTGTGCATGCATGCTATCGCTGTGTTCCATGGCTTTCGGGCAGCAGCCTTCCGATACCGCCGGAAAATCAGCGCCGGCAGCCGCGGAACAGGCACCGGCCCCGGTTGGCGGCAAGGTCTCCATCACCACGGATCCCGTCGGCGCAACCGTGGTCCTTGACGGCGCCGAACGCGGCGTGACACCGCTTTCCCTCGACAGCATCCAGGCGGGCAAACATGCGGTCAGCCTGAAACTGGAAGGGTATTATATCAAGAAGGGCGATATTACGATCGTCGCGGACACGATGAACGCGTTTGAATTTACACTTGTCAAGCCGGCGTCCCTGGTCATCACCAGCACGCCCGCCGGCGCATCTCTCGTGATAAACGGCAAAGGGGCGGGCGTAACGCCGTACGAGAACCGCAAGATCAAACCCGGCGAATTGGCGATCGTCCTTTTTGCGGCGGGATATGATACGCTCAAGCAGACCATTGCCGTGGCCGGCGGGGAATCGGACACACTCATGCTAACGATGAAAAAAAACGCGACGCCGGCCGTCCCTGCAGCCGCGCCGGGGCCAAGAAAAGCGTCGCGCACCGGCAAAATCATCATACTATCGGCGTTCCTGCTTTTCGGCCTGGGGATCATACTTGCCGAATTCATGGCGCCCTGAGTCCGGATGGCGCGTGTTTTGTCAAGAATGCCGCGGATCGCCGCGTTGGCGGGCACTGCTGTTTTGCTGATCGCCGCGACGGCGGCAGGGCAGTGGATGGCGCGCGTTCCGGGGGGGGCTTTCATTTTCGGCGTTGATTCCGGAGAGGCGGACGAACGGCCGGCAAGGACCGTGACGCTATCAGCCTTTGCAATCGATTCAACCGAGGTCACGGTCGCCCGGTATGATTCATGCGTGCGCGCGGGAGCCTGCTCGCCTGCGCATATGAGCGATGGAAAGTGCATGATCTGGACCGGCGGCCGATTTTCATCCGTCATGGTCCCGGCCGGATTCAGGAGCGCGAACCATCCCGTGATCTGCGTGACCTGGTATCAGGCGCGCGATTATTGCAGGTTCACAGGCAGGAGATTGCCGACCGAACCTGAATGGGAATACGCGGCCCTGGCAGGCCGGTCCGGCGCCTCCTATGCATGGGGGAGCGCCTTGCCTGATGCTTCCCGCTGCGCGCAGCCGTCCGAACGCGGGCCGCGGCCGGCAGGATCATGCGGCGCAAATACGTGGGGTCTTTACGATATGACCGGTAATGTCTGGGAATGGACCGCCGACCGGTATCGGCGCGACCAGTATGCCGCGGCGGGCCCGGTCGATCCCGCCGGTCCGGATGCGGGATTGTACCGCGTCATCCGCGGCGGCGGGTGGTACAGCGATGCGCGGCAGTTGCGTATCAAGAACCGCCACTGGTTCGAACCCTCGTTCGCGGAAGCGAGCATAGGATTCCGATGCGCGCAATGATCCGTGGTTCCCCCTCCTTCAACGGCCGCGCGGCCGCCTTGCTTCTGGCCGTGGTGTTTTCGGCCGGTACGGCGATTTGCGCACCGGTCAATTACGATGTCACGCTGTCGGGCAGAAAAATCCAGCTCGACGGGTATCTTCTGGAATGGACGTCCGCCCATGCCGGGCAACTTGACGGAATGAAGAACGTCCGCTGGGACGCGATGACCACGCCCGAAGGCCTTGCCGGCTATTTTGCCGTCGATTCGGTTGACTCATGCGCCTCCTGGAAATTCAGGCTGTTTCCGGACCTGCGCGCGCTGCACCGGTATCTGGATATCGATGTCCGGCCCGGCGCCGATGCGGCGCGGTATGCGGTTGCGCGGGCCGATTCGCACGTCGTAATTGCCGAGTGGCTGGTGCCGGCGGGCGACATCAAGGCCGATTCGGCAGGGCGGTTTCGCATCGGGCTGTCCGGCGTCGGTGCGTGCGGCGACACCTTCCCCGCGATCACCATCTCCGGCGTCAAGAACGCCGGAAAGGTCCGTCTGATCTTTACGCCTATGATGAAAGCGCAGATACTGCTGATTCTCATGCTACTCACCTCGTACTTCTGGATACGGTCCAGAGTGACGAAACCATCAAGGCGAAGGGAATAGCCATGGCTGGAGATAGCGGGAGCATCCTCACGCCGCATGCGGCGCTCGCATACCTTTTAGAGGGCAATCGCCGGTTTGCGGACGGCCGGCCCCAGCGCCCGCGCGCGGACCGCATCCGCCGCGGGGAACTGACAAAAGGGCAACAACCCTTTGCCGCGGTGATCGGCTGCTCGGATTCGCGCGTGCCGCCGGAGATTGTCTTCGATCAGGGCATGGGCGATCTGTTCGTTGTCCGTACGGCGGGGAACGTCCTGGACGATATCGTTATGGCAAGCGTCGAATACGCCGTCGATCACCTCCGCGTGAAGCTGGTCCTGGTCCTGGGGCACACCAAATGCGGGGCCGTGACCGCGGCGTGCGGCACGGGCGCGCATGCCGGCCATTTGCCGGCGCTGCTTGCTGCGCTCAAACCGGCGGTTGACGCGGCGCGTATACGCGGCGGCGATCCGGTTGCGCAGGCCGTCGTGGAGAATGCCCGCCGCGGGGCGGAAACGCTGGCGCAGAAGTCCGAAATCGTGCGGGCGGCGGCCAACGCGGGCACGCTGCGGATGGCGGCCGCAAAATACGATCTGGAAAGCGGGCTGGTGGAAATCCTGTAATCCCAAACGCGCATCATGGAGAACAACGCCGCATGCCGGAAAAACATCTGTACCTGATTGACGGCCACGCGCTGGCGTACCGGTCCTACTACGCCACGATCCGCAATCCGCTGATCAATTCAAAAGGAATACCCACGGGCGCGGTTTTCGGCGCGGCCATGGTCCTGCTCCGATTGATCGAAAAATACCAATGCCCGTATCTGGCAATGGTGTTCGATTCGCCCAAACCCACCTTCCGCCATGAAATGTACGCCCAGTACAAGGCGAACCGCGAAGAAATGCCGGATGATCTGAAAACGCAGATGCCGCTGATTTTCAAGGTGGTGGATGCGCTTAACATCCCGTTAATAAAACGCGACGGGTATGAGGCGGACGACATCCTTGCGCACCTTACGCGCAAGGCGGTTGAAGACGGTTTCGACGTTTCCATAGTGACAAAAGATAAAGACCTGATGCAGCTTGTGGGCGGCCGGGTGCGCATGCTTTCGCCCGAAGGCGACGGCGTCCTGAACGCGATAGGGCCTGATGAAGTGGCGCGGAAAATGGGCGTGCCGCCGGAAAAGATCCGCGACCTGCTTGCCTTGACGGGTGACGCATCAGACAACATACCCGGCGTTATGGGCGTAGGGCCCAAAACGGCCATTAAGATCCTCGAACAGGCCGGCTCGGTGCAGCGGCTGCTCGATGATCCCTCCTGCATCGATAATCCCAGGCTGCGCGCAAAGATCGAGGAAAATCGTGAGAGTCTGATGCTGAGCCGCGACCTGGTCACGCTCAAGTTCGACGTGCCCGTGGATGTGCCGCTCGATTCGCTGGCAATCCGGGAACCGCATCGGGACGAATGCATCGCCCTGTTCCGCGAACTTGAATTCAAATCCCTGCTCAAGGAGCCGCTGTTTGAGACGGCGGAAGCGCCCGATTTTTCGGCGGCCATCGCGGCGTCGCTTGACGATGTGCGCGATATGGCGCAACGCATCGAAGCGGCGGGTTTCGTGTCCATCGACACCGAGACCACCGGCATCGTGCCGCGCACGGCGCGGCTGGTGGGCATTTCGCTTGCCGTCGATCCCGGTCGTGCGCTGTATGTGCCGGTGGGGCACGCCGACGCTTCGCGCAACCTTCCCGTGGAGGGAGTACTTGACATATTGCGCCCAATCATCGAATCGGCATCCATTGCCAAGATCGGGCAGAACCTCAAGTACGATTACCAGATTTTCCGCGGCAACGATTGCGCCATGCGCGGCATCGGCTTTGATACCATGGTGGCGGGCTATCTGATTGATCCGGGAAAGCGGCAGTACAGTCTGGACGCCATGGCCGCCGACCTCCTTGGCGCGAAAACCACGCCTATCGAATCGCTCATCGGCAAGGGCAGGGAACAGAAGCCGTTTTCCGAGGTCCCGGTTGATGTTGCGGCACGGTATTCGGGCGAGGACGTGGTGCTGCCGCTGCGGCTGCGCGAAAAACAGACCGCCATGCTCAAGGAGCGGGGGCTTATCGCGCTGTTTAACAATGTGGAGATCCCACTCGTCACCGTTCTCGCGGAAATGGAGTGGCAGGGGATTCTCGTCGACAGCGGGTTGTTGACGCGATTGTCAAAGGAATTCCATGAACGGCTGGGCGCCATCTCGCGGGAAATTTACGCGCTTGCCGGCATTGAATTCAATCTGAATTCCACGCAGCAGGTGGCGGACGTGCTCTTCAACCGGATGGCGATGCCCCGGTCGCGGCGCACCAAAACAGGATTGTCCACCGACATCGACGCATTGGAAAAACTGGCGCCCGATTTCCCCATTGCGGCAAAGCTCATCAATTACCGTGAAGTCCAGAAGCTGCTTTCCACCTACATTGATGCGTTGCCGGAACAGGTGTGCGTCAAAACCGGGCGTGTGCATACTTCCTTCAATCAGACCATCACGGCAACAGGCCGGCTTTCGAGCACCAATCCCAATCTCCAGAACATTCCCGTGCGCACCGACGAAGGCCGGCGGATCCGCGAGGCCTTTATCGCGTCGCCCGGACATACCATCATCTCGGCCGATTATTCCCAGATCGAACTGCGCATCCTTGCGCACGTATCGCAGGACGCGACACTGCTCCAGGCGTTCCGCGACGATCAGGACATTCATACGCGGACCGCGGCCGCCATATACGGCATCTTTCCGGAAATGGTGACGCCGGAGATGCGGCGCGCGGCCAAGACCATCAATTTCGGGTTGATGTACGGCATGGGGCCCGTCAATCTGTCGCGGCAGCTTACGATTTCATTCAAGGAAGCGCAGGATTTCATTGATGCATATTTCAACCAGTTCCCGTCCATAAAAACCTATATGAGCGGCGCCATCGATACGGCGCGCGCCCGCGGATACGCCGAAACGCTTCTGGGCCGCCGCCGCTATCTCCCGGAAATCAATGCGGAAAGCCGGCAGGTGCGTGAAGCGGCCGAGAGGACGGCCATCAACACGCCCATCCAGGGCACCGCGGCGGACATCATCAAGATCGCGATGAAGAACATCGAGCGGGACCGGCCGCCGGAATTCCGTGACGTCAAGATGCTGCTGCAGGTGCACGATGAACTGGTATTCGAGGCGCCGGCGTTGTACGCCAAGGCCTTTGCGGCGTGGGTGACGGAGGCGATGGGCAGGGCGTTTCCTCTGGATGTTCCGGTGCGCGTGGATGCCGGCATGGGCGCGAATTGGAGCGCAGCGCATTAGAGAAGAGCCGCAGAGGTCGGAGGTCGGAAGATAGAATGCCATTATGAGCGATCAATTCCCTTTCCACGAACTGGCGGGCGCCATACACCTGCACACGTCGTTTTCCGACGGCGGGATCAGCTTCCCCGAGCTGATTGTTACGGCGCAGGAGGTGGGGCTTGACTATATCGTGGTAACCGACCATATGAATCTGGGCGGAAAAAAGGCCGGCTACGAAGGCTTTTTCGGCGGGCTTTTCGTGGCCGTGGGCTACGAACACCAGGATTTCCGGAACCGCAACCATTATCTGTCAATAGGCGTCGAGAAGGTCGCGGAGGACCGCAAGGACCCGCAAACCTATATCCGGCAGATCGCACGGCAGGGCGGGGCGGGCTTCATCGCGCATCCCATGGAACAGCGGCATTATTTCAAAAAACTGCCGCCGTATCCCTGGACCGCCTGGGACGCCCGGGACTTTGACGGCATCGAGCTGTGGAACCAGATGTCGGACTGGATGGAAAACCTCAAGAACTGGCGCAGTGTGATACGCATATTCTTTCCGCGCCGGTTTATGAATGACGCGCCCGCGGGGCTCATCAAGCGCTGGGATGAAATGAACCGCGCGCGGTTTGTGGCCGCCATCGGCGGCGTGGACGCGCACACGCGGCGCGTGGACCTGGGACTGATCCATTTTACGATTTTTCCGGTGAAAGTGGAGCTCAAGGGGATCCGTACGCATCTGTATCTGCCCGCGCCTTTGCCGAGAAACGACCCGGTGCGCGCATTGAGCATGCTGGTGCATGCGTTGCGCTCCGGACATGGTTTCATCAGCAATCTGCGCAGGGGCGATGCGCGTGGGACGCGGCTGTTCCTGCGCGACGCCAACGGCGCGATCATGGGTCCCGGCATTCCTCCTTCGCCGCCGGCGCTTCCGGCAACCATCTTCGTGCACCTGCCGGCGCGCGCCCGGATCCGTCTTGTGCGCAACAGCGAGCCGGTGGCTGCGATCGTCGGCCAGACGGCTGAATTTCCCATCAGTCAAAATGGGGTCTATCGAATCGAGGCGGTCGCCGACCACGCCTGGATTTATGCGAACCCGTTTCCGGTGGGCGGGTATCCGATATAGTATCGGGCAAAAAAGCTGCGGAAGCTATTTTGAGCATGCATGGTTATGAATAAAGCAATCCGGAATTTTTTCGACGGCCTGTTTCTCCTTCGCATCCCGCTGCTCGCGCCGGTGTGGACGATCCTCCTTCTGGGCTGGATCGCCTGCGATCCCATGGCGCGACCGGGCGGAAATCCGGCCGGCGGCATTATCGCGGCGCTCTCTCATGAGCCGGTAAGATTATGGGCGGCCATGGCGGCGTTCTCGCTGATCGTCGCGTCGATATATGTGATGAATCAGATCGCCGATGTCGAGAGCGATCGCATTAATCGCAAGCTCTTTATTCTCCCCGACGGACACATCTCGATGCGCAGTGCGTGGATCATCGCCGTCTGCTGCGCCGTTCTGGGTCTCGCGGGATCGCTCTTTTTTGACGGCATCATGTGCCTTTTGTTCATTGGCAGCCTGGCGCTGGGCGTATTGTATGATCTTCCTCCGGCCAATCTTAAAGACCGCGCCATCGGCGGAATGACGGCCAATTTTATCGGCCACGGCGTTTTGACCTTTCTGGTGGGCTGGTATGCGCTGCGCTCCGGGTTCGGCATGCCGTGGGGATTTTTGCAGCGTTCATCCGGCGATGTTTCGCATCTGGTAAATGGCCTGCTGCCGTCCTTGAGCGCCGGATTCGCGAATGCCGCGGTGTATATCACCACCACGATCCCGGACGCCGCGGGAGACCGCGCAACGGGGAAGCGCACCTTCTGCGTTGCGTTCGGGGAAAAGGCGACGTCGCTGTGGTCGGCCATCCTGTGCGGCGTGGCGCTGCTTTTCGCGCTGGGTTTTCCGCATAATGCCTGGGTCATGGTCCTGCAGGCCGCGGTCAGCCTGCTTTTTTTCATCTATCTGACAATCGCGTTCCGCAAAGATCTCGCTTTTCGCGCTTTCAAATGGCCGGTATTTCTGCTGACCGCCCTCATCGCGTTGTTCGTACCGTTGTACGGCGCGCTGATTCTGGTGATTTTTTTCGGCAGCAAGCTCTATTACCGGCTGCGGTTTAACGTGGAATATCCCACATTCAAGGCACAGTAAGTATGCGTTCTTTGGCGGTCCTGATGGATATCGCGTTTCTCACGCGCCCGATGCTCTGGATACCGGTATGGGGTTTTTCGGTGTTCGGCTATCGATGCGGAAGCTGCGCCGGCGGGGATATCGTGAAAATTCCGCTCTGGTCGATCGGACATACGGCCGCGCTGGCATGGATGATCGTTTTTTCGTTTTCCGTGGGTGCGGTGTATGTCATGAACCAGATTGCGGATTATGAGGTTGACCGCGTGAATGACGGCTTTCCGCTGCTGGTGAAGGTACGGTATCCCCGGGGGACGCTGTTTGCCGCGATCGTCGCGTGCGCGATGATCGGTTGCATCGCGCCTTTGGCGCATCATGCCGGTGTGTCGGCACTGTCGCTTGCGGCGCTTGCCCTTGGAGGTGCTTATTCCGTAAAGCCGGCATATCTGAGCGGTCGGCCGGTGGCGGACTTTCTGGCCAATGCGGCCGGCTACGGCTGGATCGCCTTTGGCGCGGGGTGGGCGCTGTCGGGCACGCAGGTCCCGCTGTTTTCCGCGGAATATTTGCGTGCGTCAATGCCCTATTTCCTGCTTATGTGCGCAGGCTCCCTCAGCTCGACAATCCCTGACATGGCGGGCGATGCCCGCGGCGGCAAACGGACCACGGCCGTTGCGCTGGGCGCATCCCGCGCGCATGCGCTTGCCTGCGCGTTTCTCGCGGTCGCGGCAGCCGCCGCGGTGTTTGCGCACGACACTGTCGCGGGTGCCTGCGCAGGGATAGCCATGCCGATATACGCGGTGTTTCTCTTCCGGCGCACCCGCATATGGATGGAGGCAACCTATAAAATCGGCGGCGGGGCCATGATGATCGCGGCCGGCGTGATTATGCCGGCGTTTGCAGCCGCCGCAGCGGTGACGTTCGGCGCGACCTGGCTCTATTTCCGCATGCGGCATCGCATTTCATACCCGTCCCTGGTTCCCGTGCAATCATAATGGTACGCCTGTTTTGTATTGTCGCCTGCGCTGCGCTCCCGCTCATGGGAGCGGCCGGCATTTCATCCCAAAGCCTTGCGGCGGTGCGCCGCAGCGTGGGACAGATTGTCAATTGCGATTTCACGGAGGCCTGCCGTATCGCCGATTCGGCGGCAACGCTGGACCCGCGCGAGCCGCTGCTGCCGTATTGCATGCTGGCTGCCATCGGCATGCGCGATCTTGATTATGATGCGGTCACCGATACCGCGCGATTCAACGCGCTGTATCTGCGCGCCGTGGAATCAACCGAAAAGAACGATGTGCGGCTGGACAGTTCATCGCACCTGCTGACCGTTCGCGGATTGGCCCTTGCCACGTACAGCGCCGGCTGCCTGCGGCAGAAACATTATGGGAAAGCAGTGGACGTCGGACTGGACGCGCTGCGGAGCTTTGAGCGCGCGCGGCGGCGCTACCCCGGCAACGGCGATGCATTGTTCATTCCGGGCTTGTACGATTGCGCGCGCGGCGATCTCAAGCAGCGGTTGTGGTGGGTGCTTTTCTGGTATCCCGGCAGCACCCGGCAGGGGATGGAGAAGCTGGAACAATGCGCCGCCACCGCGCTGTATGCCGGTCCCGGCGCCCGCATCGCCCTGATCGATATCTATACAAAAGAAAAACAGTCCGATAAGGCCGGAAACCTTCTTGATGCACTGGACAAGGAGTATCCTGCGAGCCGTTTTATCGGCTGGGCGCGCGCCCGATGGTGCGAAGCCCGGGGCGATAACATCGGCGCTGCCGCGGCGTATGGACATCTTGCGGATGCGTATGATACAATTCCTGAAGCGTGGCGAAGCGCTGTCACGACGCGCAATAAGCAGGCGCACCGGTTGCTGGACGCGGGAAAGCCGGAAGAATGCGCAGCCGCCTGCCGGTCGTGTCTTTCGCGATGCGTGCGGCATCCCGAGGCTTTTACGCGCGAAATAGAATCGGATACGCGGCGTCTTTTGGAGAAAGCCGGGAACCATGGTATGCGTTGACCTCCAGATCTGCGATGCCTGCGGCGCCTGCATTGCCGTGTGTCCGGCGAATGCGTTGTGCCTTGCCGACCGCTTGACGGCGGACGCTAAGCGATGCACCGATTGCGGGATCTGTGTGCGCGTTTGCCCCTTTGGCGCGCTGTCCCCAGACATTGACAAGGCGGCGGAGCGGCGGCCATGACCGGTGCGCGCGAATATGAAATTCTTGTAGTGGGCGCCGGGCCTGCCGGCTCCATGGCCGCCAAGGCGGCGGCCGAACAGGGGCGCCGCGTGTGCCTGGCCGAACGTCTGGCCCGGCCGGGCACGCCGGTGCGTTGCGGCGAAGGAGTCGGCTGCAAAGGCGCTTCCATCAGCTTGACATTGCGCAAAGAGTGGATACGCGCGACCATCCGCGCCGCGCGCTTTTATTCCCCGGCCGGGACCCCGGTCGAGCTGCGGTCCATCGCCGAAAGCTATATCCTGGACCGCGCAACAATGGACGCGGACCTTGCGGAAGACGCGCGGGCCGCCGGTGCCGACCTCCGCACGCGTACGCCGATTGTTTCCGTGTCGTTCAATGATGGCTGGTACGAGGCGTCCGGCTTGGACGCTCAAATACGGGCGCGATGCATCATCTGCGCCGATGGCGTGGAGTCCCGCATTGCGCGGGACCTGGGATGGAGCACGGCGCTGCAGCTGAATGACCTGGAGTCCTGCGCTTTTGCGCGCGTGACCCATGAGAGCATCGACCAGTCCCTGGTCGAATTTCATGTGGGAACGAATATCGCTCCGGGCGGCTATGCATGGGTCTTTCCGCGCGGTAATTGCGAGGCCAATGTCGGGCTCGGGGTCATGGGCCTGCGCCATGATGCCGGCAGAGCGCGGGAGCATCTGCGCGCGTTCATCGCGCGGCGTTTTCCCGGCGCATCGGCCGGCGGATTTCATTGCGGCGGCGTGCCTGTGGGCCGCTGGATGCGGCCGCTGGTGCGCGAGGGCGCGATGCTGGCGGGCGATGCTGCCCGCCAGGTAGGCGCCATCAATGGTGCTGGCATAGCCTATTCGCTGTTTGCCGGCAAAACCGCCGGGACCGTGGCTGCGCAGGCGTTTTCCGGCGGGACTTTCGACAGCCGCCGGCTGAAAGAATATGAAAGAATATGGGCGCGGCGTTT
>Ga0315289_10010286_pt1 | contig 13399 bp, 8 predicted proteins | sample YL17G11_40_MG_FD_203452 | JGI IMG/M metagenome (GOLD analysis project Ga0315289, IMG submission 203452) | Sediment microbial communities from Yellowstone Lake, YNP, Wyoming, USA - YL17G11_40 | ecosystem: Environmental > Aquatic > Freshwater > Lake > Sediment | place: USA: Wyoming | collected...
TAAGGCGACTTTTCGCCTCTTCTTTTCTGCTGCTCCGCTGCCTGGTCGAGGATTTCTCTGAGCCGGGCAATTCTTTCAGGGGACAGACTCTCTTCCTGAACAAAGTGGGTGAGCATCGGTTCGATTGATCCGCCATGGAATCGCTTGAGAAAGGTCTTGGTCTCCTCCCGAACGCATTCCGCCTCCTTCACCAGCGCGAAGTACTCGTAGCACCTACCCTTTTTCTGGTAGCCCAGAGCCTTCTTCTGTACGAGCCGGTTGATAAGGGTCCTTATGGTTTCTCGCTTCCAGCGGGTTTTGCCGGATAAGGTTTTAACTGTGTCATTGGCGGTTCGCGGAGACTTCTTCCAAAAGACCTTCATAACTTCCCATTCAGCTTCCGAAATCCTGGGTGGCTTTCTCATGTTGACCTCCTTGGTGTTACAACCGTAACAATTACAATTGTTACATTTGTAACATAAATGTCAAGAAAAATTTCAAAAAAATTTTCTTTTTTTGCTGCTCAAGAGAAACATTGCCCGCCGCTCACGAGTATGACCTGAAAGCGCCAGATTCACAGGCAAGTTGCGTGCCAGAAATCTAAGGTCCGGATAAAAGTCAAGTACCGTTTTTTATGATTGTCAAAAAACGCGCATTTTCTGTTAGTTTATGTTCAAAACGCGCGCATTTCTGTCAATTTCTGCGCATTTCTGCTCATTTTTGGACTTTTCCTGTTTTGCGCGTATTCTCTTGTGTCTTAAGCACGTATAGAAATCTTGCAGAAAAGTCTTAAAAACCAAGTGTCCAATTTGATGTCACTCGGTGCGCCTTTTGTGAAGATGGGCAAGGGCTGCCTGAGCTAAGTTTTTTGCCTTTCTTCTCGCGGGCGGTGCTTCCATCGGCGGTGCAGCCACCAGTATTGCGTGGGGTCTTCTCGCACGAAATCTTCAATTGCCTTAGTATATTCGGCTGTAACCCAGGTCAAAGGATCGTCTTTTTCAGCCCATTCCTGCGGGAAAATGATGCGCTCAATACCCATTTCAAAGACAAACCGGCTGTCAATTCTTCGGCTGTAGCCCACCACGATGGGGATGTTATTAGTGATAGCCAGGAGCCCTATGCTCTTATAGGTGCTGGCCTTACGGGCAAAAAAGTCAACGAAAATGCCCTTTCTGCCGGCATCCTGGTCGGCGATAAAGCCCAGAGTCGCGCCGCTTGAAATTAGTTGGGGCATAAGCTCCGCCGCGCCTTTTTTATCTATGATTCTCTGCCCGACCCGCCTGCGGACCAGGTATAAGTGCTTGTTAATAAAGCGGTTATCTAAAGGCCGGGCGATGCTGTAGATATTGAAGCCGAACAATCCCATCATGTAGCCCATGATTTCAAAGTTGCCGTAGTGGCCGGTGACCATAATCAGGCCTTTGCCCTCCTTCATCAGCCATTTTGCCCGTTCGGTGTTTTTGAAGCGGGAGTAGCTCCGCCAGTTGGATTTTCTCACCAGGCGCGGCGTGAAAAGTACATCGATCGCCAGCATAGCGATATGCTCAAAGCTTCGCCGCCCCGTGTTCCGGATCCATTGCTCGTCTTTTTCGGGAAAACTTGCGCGGAGGTTATCCAGGGCGCGTTTGCGGCCTCGGTGATAGTATTTCCACAGCAGTCTGCCGAGAAAACAGGCTGTATTCAAGTTAGTCTGGACATCGAATATGTAGAGAAAAACCACGATAACCCGCAGGGCAAGGTACGTGAGCCAATCTTTGAAGAGGTGGTGCTTTTTCTTCTTTTTGTGTGGGGCTGAATCGGCCATAGGCGGCGATTTTAGACTCAAAATAGCCCGTGTCAAGCTTGGGCAGGCGCTATTTGCCCGAGCCGGCAGGGCCCCGGCGGCACTATGGGAATTTGGTTGCAAATAGGCTTCCGGCAAAGATAATGTTAGCGTCGAACCAGCAGCGATGCCGGAAAAATGCCCGTGTGGCAGCCAAATACCCAAAGAAAGGGCTTAAGAATGGCGAAATTGCTGGGCACAACGCTTGTCGCGGTAGTAGCTTGTGTCTCTTTTTGGCCAGCAGGCTGTGCGAAAAATCAAGATCTGAAGCTGGAAGTCCAAAATCGGCGGCCTGTGGCTTGGGTCAATGACTCCGCCCGGAATATCCCTGTTGCTTACGATGTCGATGTGGTGGTTGTCGGCGGGACATCGGGGGGCGTAGCGGCGGCTGTGGCAGCAGCACAACAGGGTGCGAAAGTCTTTCTGGCGGCGGAGCGGCCGTATCTCGGCGACGATTTGTGCGGCACATATCGGCTCTGGCTTGAGCCAGGCGAAGAGCCTGATCTGCCGCTGGCTGAGAAGCTTTTTGCCGAACCCGCAGCGGCACACAAAATGAGAAATGCCATACCTTACGCGTATGTCGCCGACAAGCCCTCAGCGGGTGTTCATAAGGATACTCAGCCGCCATCGCTGCTTGCCGACGGCAAGTGGCACAGCGCCGCTTCGCAGAGCGTTCAGTATGATGGTAACGTGACTATTACCGCTGACCTCGGCGGGCATCGCCAGGTTGAAAGAGCTTGCGTCATGGCGTATCAGCGTGACAATGACTTTGAGGCTGAAAGCGCGACCATCTACATTAGCCAGGATAGCCGGCAGTGGAAGCAGATAGCGGTCGTTAAGAATGAAAAGCTCGGCCAGGGATCGTTTGAAGAATCGGCTGTCGAGCTTTCGGCACCAGTGGCTGAGCAGGTACGATATGTGAAATTCGTGGTCGAAAAAAGCCCGGATGTCCACCGAATCCTTCTGGGCGAAATCTTGATAGAAGCTAAGCAGGGGCCTGATAAATCAGCGGAAAGCCGTTGTCTGCCGCCCACGCCGATGCACATTAAGCGCACGCTGGATGAGGCGCTGCTGCAGGCGGGCGTTGAATTTTTGTTCGGATGCTATGCGACAGATCTACTTTACGACAGCGAAAGAAAACCCGCGGGCATCGTTATGGCTAACCGAACCGGCCGGCAGGCGGTCAAGGCCAAAGTCATTATTGACGCAACGCTGCGAGCAAGCGTGGCGAGAATGGCAGGCGCGGTGTTTCGCCCGTATCCAATGGGGCCGCAGACTTTTAAGCGAGTGGTTGTCGGGGACGAGGCTGTAAAAACTGAAGAAGTGTCGGCACGCAAAATGCCGACGCCGCTGTTGACCGGCCAGGGCGCTGGCTACCAAGCCATAGAATATACTCTGAAGATTGCGATGGCGGATGGTTCTTTCGCGTCCTTTGCCGAGGCTGAACAGATTGCCCGTAACAAGACCTGGCATCCGAAGCAGGGTGACGACTCAGAGACGCTCTTTCAGGTGCCGCCCGATCCGATGAAGGGCAGAAAGAGCTTGCCCGGCGTTTGGCCCGGTGCGGAAAAAGTGAGCCTGGATGTGTTCCGACCCGCCGGCGTCAGCCGGATGTTTGTGCTCGGCGGCTGCGCGGATGTGTCACGCGATGCGGCGGAAAAGTTGCTTCGGCCTTTGGCGCTTATGAAAGTCGGCAGCCGCATTGGTGCTGCCGCTGCTTCCGAGGCTGGCTCTATCGGCAAGCTAAGTGACGTGAAACTGCCCGGCAATTCGATAAGGCTGGCCGTATCCGGCGAGATTTTGGAAAATCTTGCCTGGCGGCGTCCTACGCAAACCGAGCGTGGCAGCATCGTTGCTGAGGCGCGGGCAGTGCCAGTCGTGGCGCAGTATGATGTTGTCGTGGTTGGCGGCGGCACGGGCGGTGCGCCCGCCGGCATTGGTGCAGCCCGGCAGGGGGCCAGAACGCTTGTCGTTGAATACCTGCACGGCCTCGGCGGGGTGGGGACACTCGGCCTTATTGGAAAATATTACTACGGTTACCGTGAAGGCTTTACTAAGGAAATCGACTTAGCATTGGTAGAGTTCGGAGGCGGCGGCGAAGGCGACAGCGGCAAGGGCCAGGCCTGGAACAGCGAATTGAAGATGGAGTTGTACCGCCGGATGCTGCGCAAAGCGGGGGCGGATATATGGTTCGGCGTGCTGGGCTGCGGAGCATTAGTTGAAGATGGCCAGGTCAAGGGCGTGGTTGTAGCCACGCCGGATGGACGCGGAGTGGTGCTCGCCAAGGTAATCATTGACGCTACCGGCAATGCCGACATTGCTGCCGCCGCCGGCGCCGATTGCATTTATACCAACGGCCACGGCCTCGCGGTCCAGGGCGCGGGACTTCCGCCCCAAGAGATAGGCGCCAGATACACAAATACCGACTGGACTTTTATCGACGACACCGATGTTGTCGATGTCTGGCACGCCTTTGTCGTTGCCAAGAAAAAGTACCAGGGTGCCTACGACCTTGGCCAATTGATAGATACGCGTGAGAGACGGCGGATAGTTGGTGACTTTGTTTTATCCCCGCTGGATGTGTATCTGGGCCGCACCTTTGCCGACACTATAGTTTTGGCCAGGAGTAATTTCGATTCGCACGGTTTTACGATACACCCGATGTTTATGCTCAGACCGCCCGATAGAGAAGTCATTACCGCCTATGTGCCGTATCGCTGTCTGCTGCCCAAAGGGCTGGACGGGATTTTGGTCACTGGGTTAGGCGTCAGCGCTCATCGCGATGTTATGCCGGTTATCCGTATGCAGGCTGATATTCAGAACCAGGGCTATGCAGCCGGCGTCGCGGCGGCGATGGCTGTCAAAAGCGGAAAAAGCTTGCGTGACATCGACATCAAGTCGCTGCAAAAACATCTCGTTGAAAAAGGCAGCCTGCCCAAAGAGGTGCTCAATCATCAGGACTCATTTCCGCTGCCTAAGGAGCAGGTTGAAAAAGCAGTAGAAACAGTGACCAAAAATTTCGACGGGCTTGAGGTAATTTTTGCCCAGCCGGAGCAAGCCTTGCCGCTTCTCAGGAAGGCTTACCAAAGCACCGACAGCGAGGATGCTAAGCTAATTTACGCCCATATCCTGGCGACATTTGGTGACGCCGCCGGTGCGGATACCTTGCTCGCGGCGGTCAAGGCCAGAGACTGGGACAAAGGCTGGAATTTTACCGGTATGGGCCAGTTCGGGGCGAGCATGAGTCCGCTGGATAGTCTAATAGTTGCTCTTGGTCTCACCGGTGACAAGCGAGCGGTTGATGTCATTGTGGAGAAACTGGGGCAACTGGATGCCAAAAGTGAGTTTTCACACTTCCGGGCGGTTGCGATGGCGCTGGAGACGCTCGCCGTTCCGGCGGCGGCTAAACCACTGGCTGAACTTCTGAAAAGGCCGGGCATGACCGGTTATGCCTTTACCGATATTGAACAGGCTAAGCGTGGGACGCCAGATAGTCCTGCCGACACCAGCGCCAGAAATCAGTCGCTGCGTGAACTCTTCTTGGCGCAGGCTTTGTATCGCTGCGGCGATTATGAAGGCCTGGGCAAAAAGATTCTGCAGGAGTATGCGCGCGACCTTCGCGGGCATTATGCGCGCCACGCATTGGCGGTATTGAAGAATGACCCCGCATTAAAAAGCGGGGCTAAATATCAAAAAAATATCGTGATGTAAGGAGAGATAAAAATGGCTGGGAAATATCGGTTTTCATTTGGGCCCTGGAATATTCATGAAGGCGCGGATCCATTTGGGCCGCCGGTCAGACGACCGATTACATTTGCCAAGAAGCTCAAGATGTACAAAAAGCTCGGCTTTGACGGCGTACAATTCCACGATGATGACGCCGTGCCGAACATGAATGAGCTCAGTGCCAACCAGATTATCAGAAAGGCAAAACAGGTCCGCAAGCTGCTTGAGAGTGAGGGGATAGCGGCGGAATTCGTGGCGCCGCGACTGTGGGAAGACCCGCGTACTATTGATGGCGCCTATACGTCCAACGACCCAGCCAGCCGCAAGTATGCAAAGGAGCGAAGCCGGCGGATGATCGATATCGCTGATGCACTCGGCACAAAACTCATTGTTCTCTGGCTGGCCCGCGAAGGGACATATCTCCGCGAGGCTAAGGACAGTAAAGTCGCGGTGGAGCAAATTGTAGAGGCTATAAACGATATGCTGGCTTACAACTCGCAAATAAAGATTGCGATTGAGCCAAAGCCCAACGAGCCGATGGATCAGGCGTATATTCCAACCACCGGGCACGCCGTCGCCATCAGCTATCTTACCGATGACCCCGGGCGAGTCGGCGTCAATATAGAAACCGCCCACGTTATTTTGGCGGGTCTTGACCCTTCGGATGAAATGGGCTTTGCCCTTGCCTATGATAAGCTGTTTACGGTGCACCTAAACGACCAGAACGGGCTGAAGTTCGATGAGGATAGAACCTTCGGTGCAGTCAACTTGCGCAGGGCGTTCAATCAGGTGCGCGTGCTCGACCGGTACGACTACGGCAAAAAGGGCGAATTCGTGGGGCTGGATGTTAAAGCTATCCGGACTCAAAAACAGCAAGTCGCCGCCAAGCACTTAGCCAACAGCCGGGCGATTTTCTTGCGCCTGGTCGAGATCGCTCGAAGTATCGACCAAAGCAAGGTGGAGAAATTGATAACCCAGCGCGATTACGAAGAGCTGGATATGGTGATAATCAACCACCTGATGGGCAAATAGAATTGATTAGGATTTCGCGCGTATGGCTGCGGACAGAAACAAAACGGTTTTGAGTTTGGGTGCTCACCCCGATGACGCGGAGTTTTTCTGTGCGGGGACGCTGGCGTTATTGCACAAAAAAGGCTGGCAGATTCATATTGCCACAATGACGCCCGGCGATTGCGGCACGGTTGAGTACAGCCGGCAAGAAATTAGCACCATTCGCAAGGCTGAAGCTGCTAAAGCGGTCAGCCTTTTGGGCGGCAGCTATTACTGTCTGGAATGCGACGATATTTTTATTATGTATGACAGGCCCACGCTGCTCAAGGCCATTGAACTTGTGCGAAAGGTCAGGCCGCGCGTCGTGTTTACCTGCAGTCCCGCGGATTATATGGTTGACCACGAAATGGCCAGCAAAGTCGCGCAGACAGCTTGCTTTGCCTGCGGTGTTGTAAACATCGAAATTGCCGGTGTTGAGACGTTTGAGCCGATACCGTATGTATATTATTTTGACCCGGCGGACGGCAAAGACAAACTCGGAACCGAGATAAAGCCGAGCACAATTGTCGATATAACCAGTGTGATGCAGACCAAAGAAAAGATGCTTTGCTGCCACCAGAGCCAGCGCAATTGGCTGCTTAAACATCATGGGATGGATAACTATGTTATCTCGATGAAGAAATTGGGTGAGAAAAGGGGGCAACAGATAAGCTCGCGTTTTGCCGAGGGCTTCAGGCAGCATTTAGGTCACGCTTATCCGCAGGATAATATCCTCAAGGCCGAGCTTGGCGACTTAGTGCACGTAGTGTAAGGAGAGCGAGGATGGCAAGAAAAATCAGCATCTTGGCGCCGGACTGGTGGGACTATACGACTCTTGACGACCAGGTTCTAAACGATGCAGCCAAGCTTACACAGAAAGACATGGCAGGTTTATCCAGAGAGGGCTTCAAGGTTGTGTTTTACGACACTCTGGAGGAGTTTTATCTTGCCGAGGCGCTGGAATACATCACGGCGTGGAAGCAAGCTACGGCGGATGATCCGGCGGGTATCTGCGGTCCGATTGGGCCGACCGAACAGCTTCCGCTTGTCGCGCGCATCGTAAATGAGCTTGGGCTGAATCTTAAAAACGCTCATTTCTGGGGAATGGACGAATGGTATATGGCCGGCAAAGAAGTGCCGCAGACACATCCACTTTCTTTTGCCAAGGCGGATATGGAGCTGTGCTTCGACCGGATTGATAATAAGCTGAAAATGCCTGTATCCAATATCCATTTTCCCAAAGCCGATGTCACCGAGTATGTCAAGAGCTGGCAAGGCGTTCGCTGCGCGATTATGCAGGGCGGCCAGGGCGACATAAAGCACTGGGCGTTCAACGACCCGGTTAGGCGCGAAGGAAAATACAAGAACGAACCGCCTAAGCCGGAGGAATATCGCCGGCTTGGAACCAGAGTTGTGGACTTGCATCCGGTTACTGTTATGCAAAATGCCCGGACCAGCGGAGGCGGCGTTGTAACCAATGTGCCGACCAAGGCGATTACCGTAGGGCCGGTCGAGACCTGGAAGGCGGAGAAAGTCTCCATCTGGCAGGCAGGGATGCACGATAATCCCTTCGGGATGAGATTGACTACCCTTATGATAAGTAAGAAAATCGCCGACAGTTCCGTGCCGATGTCACTTCTGGCTGGGCACCCGAATGTTCAATTCAATTTCTACAGGCCCGCCATCGGGACGTGCGATGCGGAAATGCACTAAGTCTGATCTTGAGAAAGCGAAATATGGCGGTAGATGTACTGATTCTAAATACAGCGGTAACCGATTTGCGAAGGCCGGATTTTGAATTCGTTGATGAGCTGGTGGGCAAGGGCGGACTGGCCAAATGCAAGACCGAGGACGTCCCTAACTACTCCCAGCGGCAGGTGCGAGAATGGATAGAGCAAGGCTTCGCCACGGCAGGCGGGCCCGGAAACACAGCTCCTCTGATTGCCAGGAGCGGCTTGAAAGTAGCTGTCGGGGTGAACCTCGGCAAGGGACCTTACGATGGCTTGGACGCGCAAGGCAGGTTTTTTCATGATGTAATGACGGTAAACGGCATCGATATGTCGGCGACTTTCATACATCCAGATTTACCCACAGGGACAACATTTATTCATAGCACCACCGGAGAAGACAGAGGCGGGATCGCTTATTTTCCCAGCGCCAATGACGATTTTGATTTTGAGCTGTTCAAGCCCGCGGTTGAGCGATTAAAGCCGAGGATCGTCTACTATATGTACTCCGGCCTATCCGACAGGGGCGATGCAAACGGCGGGCAAGATTTAGCTGAATTTGTCAAATGGTGCCGAAGTAGGGGCGCTGTCACCATTGTTGACAGTCACACCTTAACGAGCAATCCCCAGGAGCTGATAGCAGCGGGTAAGTCGGTGGAGCAATACCGACTTTTAGAGCCGCTTCTGCCCGAGCTCGATTTGTTCTTTACTTCCTGCGACGAGGCCAAGCTGATCGAGAATACTCTGGCGGGCAAACGTCTCTGGAGCAAATTTACTGAGCATGAAAACAACGTGCACTTTTTGGATTTTCTGACCGAACGATTCTGGCGAAAAGACAAGAGGACAAAGCTGTTTGGCGTCACTGTCAGCGACGGCGCTTACGAAAAGCATATCGACCGAAGCGGGCGTGTCGGCGGGCCCAGCAGAATTGAATCCCGGTTTATGGCAGGGGAGGTAGTAGACCTGGTTGGGGCGGGCGACTCCTTCCGTGCAGGACTTATCACGTATATTGCCCGCAATCTGGCTGAGTTTAAGAATGGCACTATAGACTTTGCCGAAGCGGTGCAGATGGGCAACTTGTTTGCGTCACTATACATAAAGGCGCCGCTCAACGATAGATACGGCAATATCAAAAGATACGACAAGATGCTAAAAGCAGTCCGCAGCGGCGTAAACTACTCAAGTTTTGATGCGCTGCAAGACGCTTTGAGTTGAAAGGTCAAGGGGAAGTAGATGGCTACCAAAAAGGCAAGATTTGACTGGCAAAACAAAGTTGGCAACCTTTCGCAGGTCGCGGGCATTGAGACTTCTATTTTAGATAATGGTCCCGGCAAAGGTACGCGAATTGCCTGGATAAATACCGGCTCCGGCTTGCGATACAAAGTCGTTATCGACAGGGCTCTGGATATTGTTGATGCCTTTTATAATCAATACAGCCTTGCTTGGCTCAGCCATGCCGGGGTGACTGCGCCGAGGCCAGGTTCCGATCGTGGCGTGGAGTGGCTCTGGTCTTTTGCCGGCGGCCTGCTGACGACCTGCGGCTTGAGTCACGTCGGTCCGCCCGAAGTCGACGAGTTTGGCGAGCGAGGCCTGCACGGGCGAATAAGCAACATCCCGGGCGAGGTGGAGGCGATTGTGCAGCCCGATCCAACCGCCGGGAAGCTGGAGATGAGCATATCGGCGGTGGTCAACGAATCGCGTGTCTTTGGGCCGAATCTACAACTCAGACGAACCATATCAAGCACACCCGGCGAGCCGACCATCAGAATTCACGATGTGGTCACCAACCTCGGTAATACTGCGGCGCCTCACATGATATTGTACCATTGCAACTTTGGCTGGCCGCTGGTCGATGAAGGGACACAGATTATCTACAAGGGCAAATGCGTGTCTCGCGGCCTGGATATGGATAATGCCATATTCAACCCTCGGCACAATTTCCGAAAAGTCTGCATGCCCATCGAGGCCCACAGAGGCACCGGCGAGGCGTGCGGCTTTATTGATGTGAGCCCCGACGCCGGAGGCCTTTGCACCGTCGGGCTCTGCAATCGACGAATTGGCCTTGCGCTGGTTATGAAATACAAAAAGCAGCAACTGCCGTGTCTAGCCAATTGGCAGCACTTTGGGCCAGGCGAATATGTCACCGCACTGGAGCCGGGAACCAATCCGCCGATCGGCCAAGGTAAAACAAGAAAGCAGAAGCAGCTAATTCACATCGCACCGGGCAAAAGCAGAATTTACGACCTGGAAATGACAGTTTTAACTGACGCAAAGCAAATTGAGCGGTTTGTCGAGACCGCAGGCTAATATCTATGGCATCGCACATTTTCACCGGTTTTGGATTTGGGCCCATCCAGGCCGGGCTATTCGTCAAAGAGGCATTTGGCAGCGGAAATTTCTTGCGGATAATTGTCGCCGAAATCGACCGGCAGCTCGTTGATGCGGTCAGAGCCAATGGCGGAAGTTATTATGTCAACGTAGCAAAAGCCGATGGCATCGAAGCACTGCGAATTGACAATATTGAGCTGCTTAATCCCAATGTCACCGGGGACAACAAGATTCTTCTTGAAGCTCTTACTCAATCAACGGAAATAGCGACCTGCCTGCCTTCGGTAGATTTCTACGATTCAGGGGGCACCGGCAGTGTCGCGTCGCTGATAGCCGGGGGTTTGCAGAATAGCCGGGCTGCGGCGGCGATAATTTACGCGGCCGAAAATAATAACCGCGCAGCAGAAATTTTGGAGGAGGCCGTTATCAAAAAAGTCGGTGTTTTGCCGGTTAAAAAAGTGCAGTTTCTCAATACAGTAATCGGCAAAATGAGCAGGGTTGTCACTGAGCGTGCCGAAATCGAACAGCGGAAGCTGACGCCCATAGCGCCCGGTATCCAGCGGGCTTTTCTTGTGGAAGCGTTCAATCGGATTCTTGTGAGCCGAACGAGAATTCCCGGTTTTAAGCCGGGCATCGAAGTGTTTATCGAAAAAGACGACCTTTTGCCCTTCGAGGAAGCAAAGTTGTACGGTCACAACGCCATACATGCACTGCTCGGCTTTTTGGGCGCCCTGAAAGGCTATGCCACGATGACCGAGGTTAAGCAGGATTCGGCAATTATGAAAATCGGTCGAGATGCCTTTTTGCAGGAATCCGGTGCGGCTCTAATAAAAAAATATGCCCATTTGAGAGATCAGCTTTTTACCGAGGCTGGTTACAAGGAGTATGCCGACGACTTGCTTACGCGAATGACCAACCCGTACCTGGCAGATACGGTCGCGCGGGTGTGTCGCGACATCGTGCGTAAGCTCGGCTTAAACGAGCGGATATTTGGAACTATGCAGCTGGCTTTGGAATATGGCATCGAGCCAACGAATATGGCCTTGGGAGCTATGGCTGGTATTGCCTTACTGCTGCAAAAATCGCATGAGTACAAAGTCCCCCAGCAACTGCGATTTGATAACTGGCGCCGGCTTGAGGAAAAGCAGATCCGGCAGGAGTTGAATTGGGTTTGGGCGCGGCAAGAGGGTGCAGATACGGATCGGCTCATTCGATACACGCACCAGGCAATGGAGCACTTAGCCGCTCTTGTGGGTTGATGGCGCGTTCGTCACAGTTAATATGCCGGCTTGGTTGCAGTTGCCGGCTTTATGATGGTTCTGATATATTGTCTTTGTTGATAGGGTAAGGAGTATTTGTATGAAGGTAATATTGCAGCACCGCATTTTTGCATTGTGTATTTTGCTTACAGCAGTAATACCTGGCGATGCCGGTGCGGATTTCCTGGCGGATTTGGCCCGGCCACAAAGTGGCCGCAGTATGCGGGTGACATCGACGGGCAAGCTGCCCAATAGCGATGAGCCGGACCCCAACAGCAATCGCGATAACAGCAATGTCGCACCGGGCCAAACAAAGGTGCTCCTGGATGTAAAAGGGCCCGGCGTAATCACGCATATCTGGATGACGTTCCTGGGTCCTGAGCCGCATCCATGGGCGAAAAACGGCTCAGCGGACCATCAGCAGATGCTTTTGCGGATGTATTGGGACGGCGCGGAGCGGCCGGCTGTGGAAGCACCCGTGGGAGATTTCTTTGCCAACTGTTTCGGCAAACGCAGCCAGGTGATTAGTCTGCCTGTCATCGTCGAAGACGCAGATTCATACAATTGCTTCTGGCACATGCCGTTTCGCAAATCCGCGAAGATCGAGATCGTCAACCAGGCCCAAAAGCCGATCAGCCTGCTCTACTATAATATCGACTGGATAAAGAAGGAAAGCTTGCCAGAGGATACGCCCTATTTCTATGCGCAGTACCGGCAGGAATATCCCGTACAAAAGGGCAGAGACTATGTAGTCCTGGACACAAAAGGCAAAGGCCATTACGTCGGCACGGTCCTGGCGGTGCGGACGCGCAGCCCCGCGTGGTTCGGTGAAGGCGACGAAAAGATATATGTTGACGGCGAAGAAAAACCTTCAATCTGGGGCACCGGCACTGAAGACTATTTCTTAAGCGCGTGGGGCCTGAAGACGACCGGCACACCCTATTTCGGCGTGCCCTATTTCGATCAGTGGGGAATCGTTGGCGGTCATACCAGCGCATATCGCTGGCACATAAATGATCCGATCGTGTTCAACACCGCCCTCAAGGTGACATTCGAGCACTACGGCTGGATCTCACCTGACGAGAATCCGGACTATAAGAGTCATAGCTGGAATGAGCGCCAAGACGATTACGCAAGCGTCGCGTTCTGGTATCAGACCGGCGAGCCGACCTTCGAGGCTCGTGCCCCCCACGCCACAGAACGCAGATTGCCGAATCTGGATATGATTTTCCCAGCCAAGCAATTCGTTGGCGAATCGTTCCACGGCCAGGGACAAGCCGTCGCACAAGAGCTGGACATCTACCCTGATGGCCAACTGCTTTACACGCCTGCGACTCAGCAGGGTGCGTGGGTTGAAATCCCGTTTGAGGTCAAGCTCAGGGAGCCCAGGCGGCTGCTGCTCAACACGACCACCTCGTATGATTACGGCAAATACCAGGCGTATCTTGACGGCGTGAAAATTGGAGCCGTGATGGACTTTTATAGCGAGCAGGTTACAAACAGAGAAT
>Ga0315289_10010287_pt1 | contig 13399 bp, 8 predicted proteins | sample YL17G11_40_MG_FD_203452 | JGI IMG/M metagenome (GOLD analysis project Ga0315289, IMG submission 203452) | Sediment microbial communities from Yellowstone Lake, YNP, Wyoming, USA - YL17G11_40 | ecosystem: Environmental > Aquatic > Freshwater > Lake > Sediment | place: USA: Wyoming | collected...
TGGTTACGCAGCTCATACTTGTCCTCTTCTCGGACATTAGTCTGAATTGCGACCCACTTCGCTTCTTTCGGAATGATGAGGGTGTCATTCGCCGCTTGCGTAATAGTCTCACGCTGCGTGTTGTCATCGATGATGTACTTCGTTCCGTCCGAGTACCCACCCATGATTTTCTTGATACCCTTGGTCTCCACAATGGAATGAACCCAGAAAGGCTTGGTAGCCTGGGGCTGTTTTCCGGGACCAGCACAAAGGAAGAAGCCGTAGTCGTGAACAGACGGAGCCGAGCCGCGAGCGTTGCCATGGATAATCGTCTTAATCCATTTGTAGCTATTCAGCGACGAGTCATCGTCAGGAATGTGCTCACCCATAACATGGGTGTTGCACCACACCTTCTTACCATCCTTGTTGATGATAAGGTACTCGGTGGCGTTACGGCGTGGGCTAGTTCCGTAAGAGCTGTAGTAGTCGTCACAAGAAATGGCACTACAATCAGAACCCTTAGGCTTCGGGATGATGTAGTAGATGTCCGGAGGAGCATCCATGAAGTAGAGCCTGTAGAAGCCAGCCGTGTGACCGGGCTCCGTAAGCTTGAGCTCGTGCTCAATCTTGAGAGCTACCTTCTCAATACTTCTTCGGGTATCCTGAGTAGCAACACCGCTACGTAGAATCCCCTGATACGCTTGCGCGGCTTTCTCTCCAAAAGCTTCTTTCAGCTCGGTAGCGGTAGCTGTCTTCGTAAACACACGTACAGTCCCTGGAGCGTTTAACGAAGCAGTCTTGGTCCTGACCGTAGCTTGAGCCTCGGTACGGGCGTTACCGCGACGGAAAGCATTGATCACCGCCGAAGACCCATGGAAGTGCGCCAGCTTCTTAAGAAGAACAGGGTGCTTCTCGAATGCCAGCTTTACGCCGTCAATAACAGACTTGGGAGCCGCATCACCGATGAACTCCAAGAAGCGAGGATGGACTTCGTAATTGTTGTCTTCCGCTTCCTTGAACATCGCTTTGGCGTGGAAGTCAAAGCCCATGTCCGAAGCTAAACCCACACGTCCTGAAGACGTAAACGGGGGCATGACAACGTTACGGATGTCCACGTCGCGAGGAACACCCTGCGGGATGTCCGAAGGCTGTCCCATTTCTTCGAGAGACATCTTCGACACTTCCTCCAACCATTCTTTGTTCATGGGGAGGAAGATGTTGAGGTCTTTGAAGTAGAACACGTCCAGCGGTTTGAGCTGGCTGTCGCTCATAATAACTGGAATGTAGATGGGCTTGTTATCTTGCATAAAGATAAAAGCACCAACGCCGCGTCCCTTTGTCGAGTCGGTCTCGAGCAGCTTAAAGGTCACAACCTGTTGCGCCATGTCCGGGAACTTGGCGAACATAACGTTGTAAGCCATGCTCGAGAACTTCTGCTTAAAGAGCTCTTCAGCTTGTTCAGCGGAAGGAAGCTGACCATACGCTTGAACATCCGGAGACATAGGTGTCGGCATTGTTTTGAACCTATCCTGTTAACGATGACCAAGTTCTCAGAACACGAAAAGCGTGTCCTATTGGTTTCGTCTTGAATTATATGGCAAGAATGGTTTGAAGGAAGGCAGAATGTCAGCGAACTGACTTGAGAGCGTTCATGAGGATGCTAGTCGCCACGTCGATGACTTCCTCTTGACTCGCTTGCTTCTGCTGCTGAGCGTGGAGGTTGATCAGAATCTGACGACCTTCCTCAGTCGAGAGAAGCTGCTCGGCGGTCTTCTTCACATCCGACTGCAGCTCGTTATGAACCGCAGGCTGCGGGGCAGCCGGGTGCTTCTTCAGCGGGACAGGCTGCGTGGTGGTCTGGGTCGAACTGCCCTGGGAAACCACGGTGCCCGCGAGATTGGCGTTCGTCAAGAGGTCCTTGCGGCCACCGCCCTGTGGCAGAGTGCCATCCTTCGACAGCTTCTGCAGGAAGGAAGAAATCTTCACGTCCGCCAGAGTAGTCGGAGCAGGGGACTCTTGCGTACCGGGTTGGTCAGGACGCACAGTCTGGGCACCGATTTCACCCGCACTGGTATCCATCGACGAAGAGCCCTTGGGACCCGTTACGGCGGAAGACGGATTCTTCTCGGCGTCGGTCTCGCCCTCGACGAAGACTTGCTCATGTGTCGCGGGACCAGAACCGGGGTTCGTGGTGCCTGCTTCGAGAGCAGCCTTGTAGATCAAGCGCTCGGCGGTCGCATACGCCAGCTTCGTGATATTAAGGTTCTGGTCTGCAGCCACCTTGTTGAGGTTCGTGTCCATCGCACTGCCGGTCTTGGCCGCAATCGCCTGAGCGACTTCGACAAGCTTCTGGAGGATAGGAGCAACCTCGTTGGCCGACATCCCGGTCTCGTCAGTCATCTCGGGAGCTTCCTCTTCCGGAATCTCATCAGCCACAGCGTCAGCGGTTTCATTGGCCCACTTGATCGAAGGGTAAGAGATGAGGCCGTTCCGGATCAGGCCAAAATTCAGACCGCGAACATGTGCTCTCTTCAAAAGTCCCATTGTCTTGACTCCTTTTAGTTCGTTACTCGCTAAGCGCGCCGTAGATGTCGTCGCTTGGAGCACCTTCGTACGCCTCAGGCGATGCTTCTTGTTCGTTCATTACAGGGGCTTGGGGGACAGTCATCTCGTCGCCCTCAACCAAACTATTTTCGTCAGGCTGAAGGGGTTCTCCGGGATTGGGACCCATCAGCTGAACGCCTGTAGGATTCATCTCTGCCTCGTCCGCCAACTTAATGCCTACCTCTTGAGCTATATGCTCTGCGTATCCAGCTGTTTTCAGAGCAGTCATAGCGCCGTAAGCATAAGCTTGTTTTAGCTGAGAGACTGTGAGCATAAAAACATTTCCTCCTGGCGTACCCTTCAAGTGTACGACTAAATCTCAGAACTGTCTTCCTTGATATGGTGGCTGTTGTTCCAACTGTGGATGTTTTTGCTGGAACCGATGATATGGATTTTGGGTGTCATTTTGGCCAAAAGTACCTGTAGCTTTTTGAGCTACGTTTACTGCTCCTCGGCCAATACGATCTAGGACAGGATACGCAGCCATACTACCAATCATTCCTAGAGGACGGAACAGCGCGTTCGTTCCGAGAGTACCCGCAGCTAACCCACCGAGCTGCTGTGCTTTATCTGGGGCATCGCTCTTCATGGTCTGGTAGCCCATATAAGCAGGTAAACCGTAGAGCAAAGCTTTATCCATAAGCTTCGGAGCTTTCAAGCCCTCGTGCATCAGACTACCAGAAGAAAATGCTTTCCCCGACATGATCTCTTTTCCGAAATTGACAGGCTCTCCAATAATCGCTTTTCGTAACGTTGTGTGCCACGGTTGCTTCGCTACTGCTCCAGAGACTGCTTTTCCCACTTGAGCGACAGTACCAGGTGGAACACTTAACGCTACTTTAGTTAGCCCTAACGACGTGTAAACTTCGTTCCAGCCTGCGTCAAACGGCGTCATGTCAGTACTTGCCTTTTTCACCTTTGCCAAACTCAGTACCTAAAACATACGCTGGAACAGGGCTAGTGCCGTGGATGTTCGAAATCTCGCCAAAATGAGCCGCTTGCTGCAGCGTCAACTTCAAGTTTCGGTGGGCTAACCGAGCCATCCAGTCAGGGTTGTACATAGGTGCCCGTGTCGCGGGCTTCATAACGAACTCAACCTGAGGTGCTCTAGGTGCGATAAAAACTTCGGTCACTCCGTGTGACTTCATAAAAGCTTGCATTGAAGCAGTCACGCGCATACCCACCGAGAAATGAAAATATTCTTTCCCTAAAGTTTCACCTAAAGAATTAGCAAGGCTGACTTGCTTTATTCCTTGGGACAAGACGGACTTCAGGTTGTTATAGTTAACAACATCTCCTTTGAAGAAATTGTTACCTGGGTCATCTAGGATGCGTACATGGTTTAGTTCGCCTAAGGCCAACAACTCAAAGTGACGCTGGTCTAGGTTAATCCCTTGGTTTTTGTAAATATCCCTGAGCGTATTTACCATGTAAACTCGGCCAGCTCCCAGACCCTTGTACTTCACGACTTCATCGGGCTTCGGGATACCTTCGCCAAGGGCATCGCCTTTTTCTACAGAATCTCCAGCACGAACTTTGACTCCTAAGTTTGGAGATACGTAGTGCGATGTGTCTCCCACGTGAACGAAATGTCCTCCTTGTGGCGCTTTATCCACTTTCGAGACAACTCCGTTAACAGAAGACAACGTGGCCTTATTCAAAAATAAATTCGGTGATTCGATAGCCTGACGAAAACCTTCTAGTCCTTGAAGCTGCAGCCTGCCTGAAGCCACTGTTCCAGATCCATGCTTCGAAGACAGCGCCAGCTGGGTTAGAGGCTCAGCCATCGCTTGAGCAGACCGGACACCCACATTTGTTCCGATGTCGTGCATCCTGCCTTTTTCGTTAAGCCCCTGGCAATGCTGGCAGACTCCGTCACCAGCTTCGCACGTCATGGGGGACCTAACTAAAATATTTCCATTAGCCGCTCTTGCTAACGACGGCTGGACTGCAGGTGTAATGAGAGTGTTACGCCGGAAAGGACCAACATCCCGAGCTAAGTATCTGTCTACAACATCCGAGTCCTTGGCACTCATCAGGATGCCATTGCGCGTTCCGCAATCTTGCTCCGTGATGAGAATGTTGTTCATATTACTAACAAGTATTTTTGATAGTTCACCAGGTTCAGACACCGACGTACTTGACTTGATAGTATCAAGAATAGCTTCGCTGCTGACGACCCAATTATCTGCGGGAGTCATGCCTTCAGAGTAAGACCGCCTGATAAGCCATGGCTCGACCGCGTCCGTCACGACCGTACACAGGCGATGCCACAATCTTCGAATACTGGTTCGGATTACCACGAGCTCCAGATGAGACTTGTGAAGTCATAGACCCTGGGTGTCTCATGGCCAAAGCCTTTATCTCAGGATGAACATCCTCGAGGATTTTACGTCGCTCGTCATCCGTCTTTGCCTTGTGCATCTTGGCGGCAACAGGGTTTAACAAGAGGTCTCGAGCCTTGTATTCGGGTTCCAGGTCATCAAGACCCACAGATAAACCCTCAGTCGTGGCTAGGTGGTCTCCTAGTCTCTTAACATTCCCAACTATTTTGGCGTATGTCTGGGGGTCAGTCCTTGAAAGTCGTGTCAGCGTGCTCTTTAGGTCTTTTCCAGAAATAGCACCATCAAACTTATATCCATCTGGCATAAGGTTGTTTATGAGGTGCTGACCAAAAGGCTGACCCGCGTTAGCCATTACCCATTACCGCCAGGAATGATGGGTGTAGAACCGCTTACGGCTCCAACGGAGAATGGGTTACCCCAGTCAGACGGTCTTTCCAGATGTTTATCAACTGGATTTCCGGTTACTGTGGTTTCAGGGCTCATGAAAGAACCGTCATCTTCCATTTGGTTAAACGCTTTGGCTAGTTGCCCCGCTCCCGTGTTTTCATCCGATGCAGGGATGGGACGACCCGATTCAGAAGTAGAAGCTTCGCCACTCTGACCTTGGTCAGAAGCCTCAGCTGCGCCTTCCGCACCAAGTTTCCTCAAGGTGTCATGGTACCCCATCCAGAAGTAATCGGAGGACGCCACCTTTTCAGAAATATTACGCATTAGCCACTTATCCTTGTTTGTACGAACCAGAGCATACCGCTCTTTTTTGTCGTCGCCTATAGCTCGTTCGAATTTTAGACTATCTGGCTTCGATGACAAAATAGTAACAGGCTCTTTGTGTTTTATCTCAACGGAACCACGCCCGTAGCCTGAATGAATCTGCTGTGGTCCGTCAGAACCAAAATTCAAAGCGTAGTCAGACGTGTGTGTTTGGGTCTGGACTGCCAATAACGGTTTACCGTCTACTCCGGGAAACTTTGCTTTTGGTATTGCCCAGGAATGAGCATGACCTGTGCCAGGGTCTACCAGACGAAGATCCCAGTGTGGTCCCGCTTTGACTGCGTCATGTTGCTGGACCGACATCGTCCAGTTAGCTCCCTCTAATTCAGGGATGGCATGCGTAGACTTATCTCGTGGAATTCCGGGAGCAAATTCAGTCGACATCAGCTTCTTTGGATTGGCGTCTAGCGACGGAATAAAATCGTGAAGTTCGTGCCGTTTAAGCGGCACTGACGCTAACCCTGTGTCGAAATTGAGCGAGTACAGCCCACGAATGGAACCCTTGTTATGAAGCGTCGATGTATCGAGACGGACCTGAAGGGATTTCGGGGGAGCCATGACCAGCTTAGGGTTGCTTACCGTGAGCGGCTTAAGCTTTTCATCGAGCAGCTTTCGCGCAGCGTCCGTAGGCATACTGTCGTTAAGATGCCCCCGGACATAGAACCCCCGACCCCCTGAGAACGCCAGAGAGGTTCGTGCCACCTCAGGCATCCCTTTTAGGAGTGTGTCGATTTGTTTTACGATAGGTTTAAGATCATGGGTGGTTACCTCTCGACCTGGATCGATATCTACCCAGATGACGTTTGTGTCTTTACCTACCGAAGGATGAAACTCAACCGTCTTCTGATCCAGTAGGCGGTTAAGCTGCGAAGGATTGTTTAGCTTTATAGGATTGCCGTCTAGATTTCTACGATAGAAAGGATTTCCGCCTTCGTGCTGCACGAGTGTCAGGGCTTCGTCTCCATAAAAATTACGGAGTAATGCATCCTGTATGTGCGGAGTAGTGTAGTAGTCTACGACGTCTTTTTTGTTCACTTGTGCTCACCAATCGTTACGCGAGTACCTAGAGTAATATTACCGTCATGGTACGCTTTCATCGCGTCAGATTGAGTCACGAAGTGAACGGGGGCATTTTTCTCGTCTTGTTTGCTCGCGTGAGTCAAACCCATCGTCGCTTCTTGCCGTGGAAAAACAAAAAGATCCTCATGTGACTTATCTCCGTACAGCGTATTCGACAGCGTCATCTTTTTGACGTCTTCAATCGCAGCGTTTGAAACAGGGGTATGAACCATCATCGTGTCATAAACAACGATTTGCTCGCTAGTCATAAATGTGCAGCCGTCAGGAACTGTGAGATCCCAAGCCGTATGCCGACCTGGAATCGGGGTAACCGTCTCGATAAAATCCCAAACGAGGTCTTCATTCGATGCGTTATTAAACCAGGCTTCTCCACCGATGGACTTAAGAAGATCATCACCAAACTTTACACGCAGGTAGTTGAATGACGACCGGCTTATCCTTTGAGTCGTGACAGCCTTCAAGAGAACTGCGTAAGTAGACACAGCTTTACGTACAGCCATGTTCTCAGGGCTGTCGTCTCCCTTCTTCGCTCTGGGGGACCCATTCAAACGTGAAAGCTCTTTTGCGGTTGCTGACGCTATAGGAATAACGTCCCAACGAGCATTCTCAGGAGCGTCCATATCGTAAGGTGTCCTAGAGAGTTCCAACAGTACTTGAGCTTTTTCTGGTGTTACGCAGCAAAGTTCGCCTGCTACCTTTTGGAGGTCTGGGACCGAGATGACTACGTTGTAGTACTCTTGCTCCGGATTATCTTTCTTGGTGTACGGGTGAATCCGAGACTTGATCCTCAACAACCCCAGCAGTGTAGACACGTCCACGGCTAGGTCTCGGGACACTGAATGGTACGTGGCCATAATCTGCGGCTTGTTCTTGGCTTTTGCGTTTACGGAACAAACTGTACCGTCTGAATCCAAAAGACCACTGAGACATCCTAACAAGAATTCTCTATTACCTTGCATAAACCAACTAGGGAGTTTCTTGTTGTGAGAGCCTCGCACACCCTCAGTGACGTCAGCAAACCAACGAGCGAGTTCCGCGTTGTTGATGTGCACCTTGGCCGATATGTAAGAACCGCCACCGTACTCATGCCGAGCGTAGTACTCCTTCTCGCTAAACTCGTTTTTATATACACGAGCACGGCGTACGAACTCTTCACGGACACGGCTATCTACCTTAGCAAAACCTACGTAATGGTTGGTGCCATCCGCCTGGTAACCCACCCATCCGTCACCAGCCCAAGCTCCAAGTAGCCAACCCAAGTTTTCGTCCACAGGAACCACAGGCAGATCAGGAGCATCTTGCCACGCTCTGAGCTGCGTCTTCTTCTCTTCCACGTAGAGTTGCCGAGGTCGTGGGGTTCCCCAACCGATGCTTTCTTCTGCTTTGAACCGCTTGAGCTCACCGTCAGTCAAGTCCATGCCAAACATGCTGGCGTCACGAGACACCTTGACGCTGCGTCCGCTCTCGAGGGTTACGTTCAGCATCTCCAGGTTCTTGTGAACTGAGAAGTGCGAGACTTCGCAGAGCTGTACGCGGCGCTTCTCTGCGCTATAACCGAACGCGAATGTATTTTTCGGGACAGTGTAAACCTCTTTAGTCTCGGTCATCTCAACAGCCTCCGGGTTGTGGGGGAAATCCCCAATGTGGAGGTGTTGTATCACGAGGCTATTGCCTACACAAGTGGCAATATCGAGGTTACAATCAGCACAGTCCCCGTCGTAGTCCGCGTTGTGGGCCACTTCGATGAAAGGATTCACACGGATAGTTTGTCCAGCTACCGGCACAGGAAAAGCCCCCGTGATGTTGAAACGGTGGAGAGTCGGTGCACGATTAAGCATGACCGGCCGTTCTTTAATCTCGCGTTGGAACGCTTCTTTGGCTGCAGGGTGACGCGCTTTAATCATTTCCTGAGCGGTCAACGGAGCATAACCCTGAAGCACCAAGCGCCGGATCAAGAACTTCTCATACATCGTCCAAATCATATCCTCAGGAAGACCGACCTCATCCAAACCAAGATTGCTGTCAGGGACAATGGTCCCGCGTCCAGCTACGTCCTGGGTCTTCTTCATCAGCTTTGACTGGAAGTATCCGAACTTGGGGCTGCCAGCACCGGCTATGTACGTCAAGAAGCCCTTGTGTCCTCGGGCTTGTGACTTCGTAGTAACTGGGTCATTTACGCCATATACCGCTCCGACAGCCTGGTGCAGCATCGGGCGCAACTTGGCTTCTTCAAAGGGCATCGTCCCTGCGTTCTTAACTTCCTTGAACTGGTTGTTCACGAAAAGAAGGTCACGATAGAGCGGATTGATATCCCCGTAAATGAGCTCCTGACCACCCTTGCCTGGAATAACAGGACGTACAGATGGAGGCACAACAGGTATTTTTGAAATGATGTAGGCATCGCCGGGTAGCAACTTCTGTTCTTGCAGCGAACGCACATACTTGAGCTGTTTGACGATACCGTCTAAGTCAGCTCCCTTAGCTTTCTTACTCCGCTCTTCTAGTTCTTTCTTTTTCTTGTCTAGGTCAATCTTGTTCAACTCCGAACGTAGGAAGCCCGCACCCTTATCGTTGATGGCTTCCGTGAGTTTGGTGCCTGTCATTCCCAAGAAGCGACGCACGGGTTCTTCGAAGATGGGATTCACAATGGGTTCAGCCAGGTCGATGTGCGCCCACCTATCTCCTTTGAGACCCCCTGTGATGCCAGGGTCAAAGAGACCGCCCTTTTCAGGCTTCAGGTCCTTGGCGCGTACGAGCTTGGGTTCAAGAATTTCACCCGAAGACATCTTCATAGTGTCGCGGTCAGTTAAGGGGCCTAACGCGATGTTAGAACCCGTCCGCGTTACTTTAACTCCAGCACCGACAAGCATGTTCAGGAACTTATCCGAAGCAAAAGATGTTTTCGGGGGTGGGGTCGGATACCCCATCTGTAGTGCCTTCCAGAATTCATCGTTCTTTTGGCTCTTGAGGGTAGACGCTTCGAGCAAAACGTTACGTGCGTTGTGACCCACAAGAGCACCAAACTCCATCATACCCAGCGCTTTGGAGCTCGCGTCACCACCTTTGGTAGGCTGAAGGTTGGCGTCGTAACTCCCGATGTTTCGAGCACTGTAGTTAACGTCGGTGCTTTTGAAGGCTTTAAATAAATAACTCCGTCCAACGAATACTCCCGGAATACTTTTCCCAGTTGTCGGGTCATACACCGTCTCCTTGTCTTTAACCCCGTGCTTCTTTAATAGATCCTTTACAAACTGAACGTTGTTGCGCCCTGTAAAGTTTTCGATCTGAATTGGCTTACCGAGTTTCTCGGCTACTTTACCCACCGCTGCTTCTAGGATTTGCGCCGGGTTAATACGCGAAACCACGCCTGCAGATGTGACAAGCACATCGATGGGCTTTCCGGATTCGTCCTTAATCATATGCTCGTCTGGTATGATTTCGGATACGACACCCTTATTTCCAAAGCTACCCATCATCTTGTCACCCACCACTACAGGCTCTTTGACCTTAATCGTGATGGCAATTCTCTTAGGTGTCTTTACGACGTCAATAACTTCACCAGTGTGGTTGTGGTCCCACACTTCTGACGCGTTCCTGAAAGGCTTTACGAGCGCCTTATGGAGTCTTCCAAGCATGATGTCATCGGGAGTCATCGTGGACTTCCTAAGACCAAAAACAACGGGGTCACCCGCGTTTAACTTCGTTCCCTTTTTGACAACACCTTCAGAGTCAACCAGGCCATACTGGTCTCGCTTGTACTCATGCCCGTAGTAGACTTGGTGCTTGTCTTTATCAAACGTCATGTCTACATCGCGCGAAACGATAACCTTGTACATCTTCTCTGAAGTCAGCTTCTTAGCCGCGCCAGCACTAATCACGATTGCGTCGTTTGAGTTCGCGCCTTTGTACGGCATGTAAGCTACCGAAAGATTCTTACTTAAAGCTAGCTGACCATCCTTCGTGAAGTTAGATTCCGCAAGCATTTGACCGGCAAACACGTGGTCCCCCACTTTTATTTTGGGGGTATGGTTCAAGAAGGATTTAGCTGCCAACGGGAAGTCTGTTTCGTAGTGTACCTTGACTTCCACTTTTCCGTTATCGGGTTTGATGTAGATGTAGTCCTTGTCGATCCTGCTAACCAATCCCGAAACCGGAGATTTTGGATTAATGGTTTCAGCCATTACCGTGACCATGGGCTTTCCCACTTGCGACATGGCTTGGACATGCGGCACTTCACGGTCAACCAGTCCTAAAGCCTGTGTTTGGTACTTAGACCCCATGATTACGCGGTTACCCTGATTCGATTCTAGGAATGGAATTAGGTTAGTGGCTGGGCTGTACAAAACAGACGAATGAGGAACCTGATACTGGACAGTGGACGCAGCTACTTTCCGGACTACTCCGTTCACTAGCGCATCTACCTGACCCTCTAATTTCTGCTGTGGAAAAGCCACAACCGTATTTTGAATTTGACCGGCTCGGATGTACGTCAACTTCTTTCCGTTCTTGACGTCATACATCGGAACGTAGATGTTTCCCTTAGAGTCCTTATGAAGCATCATCGCAGCTCGAACATCTACGCCTGCCCTGAAGGACTCAGGAGTTCTCATAGGGTCAATCGCCCCAATCTGAGTGGGGTGAACCATCCGAGCTTCCATCGGGATAGCTCGCTCAGAACTGATGCCACCTTCACCAAGAGAGGTGATACGCATCGAGGAGTCGATAAGCTCCATCGGGTTAGTCTGCGTAGGGACGGATACAAGCTGTGATGTGTTTATGAACTTCAGAAGACCAGGTGTAAAAGGCGCTGACTGGATTGCGTTACGCAGGTCCTTTTTGGCCTCGATCTTTATGGAAGCTTTCCGCGCTATATCTCTAGCATCGAGCTTAATTCTCTCTTTAAAGAAGTCGTCTATTCCATAGAGAGATTTGAAGTCCAAGTTATCACGGTCGTCGACCTCGTCGTTGTTCTTAAAGATCTTCAGAACTTTCTTCGACGCGTCAAGAATGGCATGGGGAGTCACGTTCTCGTAAGGTTTACCTAGCGTGACCGTGTTCACCTCAGGACTCATAGTCGCTTTGGCGTATCGGTTGAAGACTTCTTTGACTTTGTCCTCGGGCGTTGTGAGCTTCAACGCATCTCGGCCATAAGTAGGAACGACCTTGTTGTACAACCGGTCGACTACGCCGCTTGAGTTCTTGGGGGCCATCTGCCGGTTCTTATCCGCTAGGTCTTTACCCCAAGCAGCAGACAGGTCTTCGTGGGTCAATCCAGCCCGTGTCAATATTGGGTATAGCGGAATCTTTGAGGCCCCATACTCGAGCTGCATCTCGCCCTGCTCGGGGTCCATGGTCACGTTGAAGTTCGCGCCTCCCTGCATGTTAAAATTCGCTTCAAGAATTCCGTTGGCGCGCTTACGGGCATAGACACCTGGTTTCGGACGAACCATGCTAGAAACAGAGTATTCGTTGCCTCCAACGATCAAGGTATGACGCGGGGTAAACCACGGGACTTTCGCCAGAGTGAAATTCTTTATCTTATCTGTGATCTCTCCCGTAGCATTGTCTCGAACGGTAATCGTTCCTTTGACATGCTCGAATAGAGAGTTCCCCTCAAGGATGGCTGCCTTCTGTTCGGACGGGGCATAATCTTTACCGTGTACAGTGATGTCGCTTACGCTGATGGTCTTGCTACGAGACTTGATTGGAAACGACTCCTGAATTCCTTCCACTACTTTGTTTCGGATGTGCTCTCTCTTGGTTTCAGCTCCGACAAGAAATGGTTGGATATCCGAAGTCATGTGGTTTCCTTTTCAGAAAGTTGTTTCTTCTACCGGTATAAGATTACGAGATGCGGATAGTATCTCACTGTAAGGAGGGCTGTGTGGACATTAGAACCTTTCTGGAACTGTTGTTTGCGGTGATTCTGGATTAGTAACAGAAGAGAGCATTGCGGAGTCGCCCTCGGGCTCCGCGTTCTTTTTAGCGTACTCCTCCGCGAACACCTTTTGGGGATTTGGGGGGTACACGACACTTTTTTCTTTTTCTTTTCGCTTCTTCTCGAGCTCTTCTACGTGCGCCGGGTCCGCAATCATCCACATGATATGCACACACCTAGCGTCATTCTCACGCCGGTTAAAGAACTCTTGCTTCTGAAGGAGACCTTTGCCGCTAAGGCAAAGATTTACGACCTTCTCGTACTCTGCGTTGTCGTTGTGGGGACAGTTATAATCTCCCTCTAAGGGAATCTGTACCTCTCCAGCGTTTAGCTCGTTGCTGCAACGTGGGCACATTTCGTATGGCCGCCAAAGAACAAAGACACGCGAGAAGTAAACTACGCGTATCTGGTCAGCAACTTGATTCGCGTCGGTCTTTGGCTGAACGAGATTTCCACCCTTGTTCCCGCCAAAGACGTTAGTGAACTCATGCCTCTGCGCCGTTTCGACCTGTGATCTAAAGTCATCCATTCATGGTTCCTTGCGCAGGGTTCTGTTGGAGCATCTGGGTGTTCTGCAGTTTCAAACGCTGTATGACCACAGAGTACAGCACGAAGTCTTCCATCTGCAACTGGTGCAACCGACTCTTCTTTGCGCCGTATTCCATATTCGAAAGCTCGGCAA
>Ga0315289_10010289_pt1 | contig 13398 bp, 12 predicted proteins | sample YL17G11_40_MG_FD_203452 | JGI IMG/M metagenome (GOLD analysis project Ga0315289, IMG submission 203452) | Sediment microbial communities from Yellowstone Lake, YNP, Wyoming, USA - YL17G11_40 | ecosystem: Environmental > Aquatic > Freshwater > Lake > Sediment | place: USA: Wyoming | collected...
CATCGTTAATACCGATGGCCACTCCATCCGCAGCTTCAGCCGGATGCATATGCCAAAGAGCTATCTCTCCAAGGAGAAGATATACGATAAGAGCATCAGGACCTTTTGGACACAAGACCAGGAGACCAAAAACCCCATATTCTTGAAGGCATCCTATAGCGGGACTACGGTGAGCATGGCTGTCCCTGATCTTATGGACAAAACCCTGGAGATCCTCCAAAACCCTTTCCTTTCAGTAATGGATAAAGAACATTTCGTGGGCACTCTACTCAGCCAATTAGATGAGAAGGGAATTAGAGTGATCCTGCCCATGCGCAATTCTGATAAGAGGCTTAAGGAGATGGAGGCCATAGATGTCTCACAATTTACCCGAAGATTTGAGGGTCGAAGACTGGCCGATATATTCACCTATCTCAAGGATTACCCCGATCCATTACGGTTCCTCGTTCTAAAAGTGAGAGAGGGTGGTGAGACCAAATATGTGGGGTTCATCACCAACGATGTAAATATGACCCCCAGAGCCCTTCTCAAGGTATACCGAAAAAGGTGGAGGATAGAGAATCTCTTCTCGGAATGTGATTTTCTTGGTTTCAATCTCTTGGTAAGCACGAACCTCAATGCCATCACAGCTAACCTGGCCTTGAAACTCATGGCCTTCAATTTAATGAGTGCCTTCCGCAACGATCTGGGCGGCGAATTCCTCTCAATGACCCCTGATCTGGTCCATCGGCACTTTCTAAGAAGTGTGCAGGGTAAGGTAAAGCTGCATGGCGATTATATTAGAGTCGATGTTTTTGGGTTTGAACATCAGGATGCAGTTAGGCCACTCTTAAATAACCTTCAGGCAAAACTTTTGAAAAAGGGGCTTGATCCAAGGATACCTTGGCTGAATAACCATAGGATTTGCTTTAGATTCATGTAAATTTAAGAGGAAAGAGTCCATCTAATTAGGACTGAAATATTGCTGAATGCTGAAACCCTTTCACGATATGAAACAGGAAAAAAAACAAACCAAAATATTCTATGGTTGGTACATTCTCGCCATCGGTATGGCTGGGTCCATCTTGGGTGCAGGCACGTCTAACCTGTTTATGAGCATTATGCTTAAACCTTTAACCGAAGAATTCGGTTGGAGTCGAACAGCCGTGACGGGCGCGATCACGACCGGTACGATCTTGGCGGGCCTGGTTTCGCTTCCCTTCGGCAAACTGGTTGATCGGTACGGCACCCGATGGTTAACTTCACTGGGTGCCGTTGTGGCAGCGGGCATGTATGTTTTGATGACTAAGTTTGTGGAGTTGTGGCAGTTTTACGTTGTTTTCGTAATGGCCCGCGTCATTTCGATGGGTGCTGTTACAAACATCGCTCCGAGAACCGCTGCTGTTAATTGGTTTCGCCGTTATCGCGGACGTGCACTGGGACTGCTTTCAATGGCAACGCCCCTTGGGGCTTCCATGCTGGCGATGATCGCCCAGTTCATTATGCAAGACCATGGCTGGCGGACCGTTTTCCTGGTGTTTGCTCTGGCAATGTTATTCCTGCAGGCACTTCCGGCAGCCCTGATATTGCGCCGGCGACCTGAGGATTTAGGTTTAGTTCCGGACGGCGGTCCGAGTGTAGATGTCACCCCAGCTTCATCCCTTAAAAGGGCCGATGAAGAAGAGTCCGACTGGACTTTAAGTGAGGCGATCCGGACACCGACCATGTGGCTTCTCATTGCAGCTATTATTGTAGGATTGATAGTCAACACTGGGATTGGTTTCCATTTGGTAGCTTATTATACAGATATCGGAATCGCCCCTTCGATCGCAGTTGGAGCTTTGAGCCTCTATGCCTTTACCGGAGCTCTGGGCAATATTATTTGGGGTTTTTTGTCAGAAAGATTTTCGGAACGATTTTTGGCATCGGTTGTGATGGTGCTAACCGCGGCCACAATCCTGTATCTACAATCGGTAAGGACGATCACGGGGGCATTCATTTTTGCGGCTCTATTTGGATTGACTTCTCGAGGGGAAGGAACGCTGGTGAATATTATCTTGGCGCAATACTATGGCCGAAGTTCCTATGGTGCTATCAATGGGTTTGTTATGCCTTTCCATAATCTCGGATTAGGCTTTGGTCCCCTGATAAGTTCTGTTTCATTCGATCTTACCGGTTCCTATCAAACGCTTTTTAGCGTCTTTATAGGGGCTTCTATGATAGCCGCCGTATTATTTTGGCTTTCAAAAAAACCGACCCTGCCTGTCAGAAACACTTCCTCTCCATTACTGCAAAGATAGAAGAGGCAAATTCTGGTGTCAGGCTTGAATAGATGCATTGACATGATCTTCTTTTAAATGCCCTGATCGGTTAGTGAGCTCTTTTGCCAATCTTTTCCCTGTTACTGTTTGGAATATCTTTCCAATGATTTCTTCTGCTTTTTTCTTATCTTGGAAGAAGCCCTTCTCTTCTATATTAGCCAACCAATCAGCCTCGTAGAGGATTTGAAAATGGAGCGTCTCTTTTTCTTTAGGGTGATGATGGTGTGTAATAATATCACAGACCTCATCATAGATTTCCTTCTGAACATTCAATTTCTTTAAAATATCTCTCGCAATGTCTGCACTTTCTCTCTCGTAATCTTCTATGGAGGGACTTTCATATTTTTCTTCTGCCTTTTTAATCCCAATATCATGAAGATAGGCAGCTCCGATCACGATGAGAGGATGACCCCCTTCTATCTTTAGAATCTCCTCCGCATATTTGGTAACCCTGAGGCTATGGTTCAAACTTTCCACATAATTGGAAAAGTATTTTTTTACCTCCTGGAAAATTCTCTCCTTCAATCGCTTATTCTGTTCTTCCTTTTGCATCACCCTTATCTCTTCAGGTAATGATTCAATGCATTTATCCCCGTAGGAACACCATAGAGCACATCCAAAATCGATCTTTGGGTTAACCATTTCGTGACCACACCTGCATTTCCTCTTTACATCAAATTTAAAAAACTCTACATGATAACCACATTTGGGGCACTCGATTTCAAAAACATCGTCCGGCTTCCAAAACATTGTATCTTGACCCGGGCATTGCATCTTCTCCATATCTCCTCTGAATTAAAGTTAATAAAATTTTAACAACTCATTGAAGAATTGGCTTTGACTTAAGTCAACCCTTCGACTTTATTTTTCTTATGCCCCACGTTTAGGGTTGAACGTTAGAGTGAAGCCCTCCTCTTCCCAAAAATCTAAAAAAGGTGTATATTACAAATCATAGGTGATGGATGGCAATCCTGCCCATAATGGTCGGATAACTTTCTTCATTTGGAAAAGGGACGGTTGTATTCTTAATTGAGTCAAATCCTTTGGCCCTGTATTCAAAAACATTTTAGGATCTGCTTGACAATAATATACAAATTGTTTATTATTGTTCCATGATTAAATCATTTCGCTGTCGGGAAACCGAGAAGATATTTCGTCGTCAATTTTCCAAAAAGTTTCCCTATAATATTCAACAGCGGGTTTTCATGAAACTTAATGCCATTGATGCGGCTGTCCAGCTTGGAGATCTGCGTCTGCCACCATCCAACCGACTCGAAGCTTTAAAGGGGGATCGAAAGGGACGGTGGAGCATCCGCATCAATGACCAGTGGCGTATTTGTTTTGAATGGCACGATGGAAATGCGGAACAGGTCGAAATCGTCAATTATCACTGAGGAGGTTATGATGACTAAACATCGCATTACACCAGTACACCCTGGTGTATATTTAAAGGAGTTACTGGGCGAGCTAAAAATATCACAATACCGGCTTGCAAAGGAGTTAGGTGTCCCTGCCATGAGGATCAATTTTGTTGTAAATTGTAAACGTCCAGTAACAGCAGAGCTGGCTTTACGCCTCGGGCGCTACTTTGGACAAAATCCGCGTTATTGGATGAACCTGCAAAGTCGGTATGATATAGATGTTGCAGAAGATGTTTTATCCAAGCGAGTGATGTACGAGGTGCGTCCATTAATCAAATCAGGGTCGAATTCACATCCTTATATCTAAATTTGAACCTAAAATTTGAACCTATCCCCAATAAATCACAACTTGAGACCCTTAAGTGAAGAAACTGTTGACACACTAGGAAGACTTCCGTATGATTTCCCTAACATAGAAGTGAGTTCTTATTAACAATTCCGATGATTTGCGGGGGACAGTATGGAAAATGAAATCTTGCAATTTTCGGATAAGGAGGAAGAACCACAAAATGAGATAAAAACTAAAGAGCGAAGAGTTTATTCAGATAAGTCTGATCGGAATATTTACGAATTATCCCGACAACATGAGAGAGGAAATTTAGAACTTCAACCAGAATTCCAGAGACTCCAAGTTTGGGATAATGCAAAATCGAGCCGATTAATAGAGTCTGTGTTTTTAGAAGTTCCAATACCAATCATCTATCTGAGTGAAGAATCGGATGGTAAATATTCAGTTATCGATGGGCAACAAAGGCTTAATGCATTTTTTAATTTTCTTAAAAATGAGCTAAAACTCAACAACTTAATTATTTTCACTGAGTTAAATAATAAAAAGTTCCGAGATATTCCAAAAGTACTTCAGGATAAATTTGAAAGTTCCACACTTAGGATTATTGAAATAAGGAAAGAATCAGATCCAGATGTCAAGTTTGAAATTTTCGAACGATTAAATACGGGAGCAGTTCCACTAAATTCTCAAGAACTCAGGAACTGCATCTATAAAGGAATCTATAATGAATTATTAAAAGATTTATCAGAAGATAAAGATTTTCAATTTCTCTTGGGTCTCGATGGGCCACATTATCGAATGCGACGTATCCTTAAAGATACGCTACCTTGTATAGCTTGCGAAGACCCCGATACGCACACAACTGACCCAGGCTTTCGATTCTGGTTCCAGAGATTCGATGAGATTCCTAAGCGCTTTTCTGGCTTGCCGCAAGACGTGCTCCAGATCGGAACCGCTCTATCTCATCACCTCTGTGTACAATCTCGAAATTTGATCGCGGAGGAACAGAATCCTCGTCTCATAATGCGCAACATCACCAATGTGATCATGGAGATGATCTCAGAGTTTGTCGGGGACATAAGTCCCGATAGGGATAATAGTGCATCCACGACTAAATAACTATTCAGCCTAGGAGATGCCTCTGAAACCGGCACCGCTGAGCTTATACCGCTATACACTCTATTAATCAGAATGAAACCTATCACTGTTGTTATTCCTTACAGCTCAGAAACTTTCTTTGAGAAGATCCTGCTTTTCCTGACGAAGTCAGCTTTGGTTGAACATGTTGTGATCGTAAGTCAGGAGCCGGTTTATTTAAAAATTCCAGGGGGTCGTGTTCTTGTCGCAGACCCCCTTCCTTCACATGAAACACTCCGTTTGATTCTGGAGGGGGTCCGAACCAAGTATCTTCTTCTCCTACCGAATCCCCAACAAATTTCAATCGAGTCCAAAGCTTTGGAAAGAATCCTGGGAGTAGCTGATTCCAAGAAAGTAGGACTGCTTTACACGGACTTCTATGACGAAAGCGAACACGGGAACACCCTTCATCCATTGAATGATTATCAACTGGGGAGTGTACGCGATGATTTTGACTTCGGTGCCATGATCCTCTTTTCGGTCCCCGCTGTCCGAAAAGTCCTGAAAAAATACGGGCTAATACCGGGGGTGAAATTTGCCGGCCTCTATGATCTTCGTCTGAAGGTCTCCATTGACTATTCTGTATGTCATCTGCAGGAGCCACTCTATACCGTCATAGGGATGCAGGGGCCTTCCCACAACGTAGGGGCAATTCATGCCATGCCTGCCGGCAGGCAGGAATTGCCCCTACAGGACAAGATCTTTACCTACGTCGATCCACAAAATCGAGCCATCCAGAAGGAAATGGAGACTGTCTTCACGGATTACTTGAAGAGGATCGGAGCTTATTTGCCACCTCCCTCTAAGGAGATCGAGCAAATACTGAAACCCTTTCCGGTGGAAGCCTCTATCGTCATTCCCGTGAGAAATCGAAGAGAAACCATTGCTGAGGCCCTGAAAAGTGCCCTCTCGCAAGAAACAGATTTTCCATTCAACGTCATCGTCGTGGACAACCACTCGAACGATGGAACAACAGCCATTCTCTCCGATCTCACCAGGCAGTCTTCTTGTCTAAAGCATATCGTTCCGAAGAGAACGGATCTTGGCGACCTTGGCATCGGGGGGTGTTGGAACGAGGCCCTCCGGCATGAAGCTTGCGGTCGCTATGTCGTTCAGCTGGATTCGGACGATCTTTACAGCAGCAACCAAACTCTGCAGAAGATGGTCGACATGCTACGTCAGGGCAACTTCGGTATGGTGATCGGCTCCTATACTTTAGTCAACTCTGAGCTGAAGGAGATTCCACCGGGCCTCATCGACCACCGTGAATGGACGGAGGAGAATGGTCACAACAATGCGTTGCGCATCAATGGTCTGGGGGCTCCGCGGGCTTTCAATACCGATCTGATGCGGAAAATCGGATTTCTCAATGTGAGTTACGGTGAGGATTACGCGGCGGCACTACGAATCTGTCGGGCATACCGGATCGGAAGGATCTATGAAAATCTCTACTTCTGCAGGCGCTGGGCAGGCAACAGTGATGCAGGGATCAGCATCCAAGAGGCAAACAAAAACGATGCATTCAAGGACAAGATCCGCACCATTGAAATTCTCGCCCGTCAGAAAATGAATCACCCTGCCAGTTTCAAAAAAAACAAGTGATGAACTGGTCAGGAGTGCTGAAAAAGCCTTACAGCGGCACCTTTGATGGGCGAGCTACCGGTGTTCAAAAACTGAATCAGAGGTCACCTAAAGTAAAAAGGCCTATGACCCATAAATTTCTAAGATGACCCGCAATTGTAAGGCTTTGGAAGTACCCCTGACCGGTGACAGTACACAATGTTTAGGTCAAGGAGGAGGATTAACCACGGCGAACTATCTCATGAACACACTACTTAACAAGAAGACTTATGCTATCTTTGGCGGAGGGAGAAATCACCCCAAGTCCCACGCCGAACGGGCGAAGAGCCTCCCCACGCTTTGTTTCGAGCTTGTGTCGAAGCAGAAAAAGGCCTGGCAGGTTCTTCGGGAAGGCTTCGAATATCTGAAAGAGGTTAGGGAACGGAATTTATCTTGCAGGGGATTTTCCGTCCGCCTCCAGTACAATCCCAAAAGGATCACAAGTAGTATGGCTATTGGGGTCGAAAGAAATAGAAAGGAGCGACAGTGTTTCCTCTGTTTGAATCATCTCCCTGAAGGTCAGAAAGGGATCCTCTACCGAAACAATTACCTGATTCTCTGCAATCCCATGCCTGTTCTCTCTTTTCAATTCACTGTTTCCCATTTGGATCATCGCGACCAGGCGATCGCTGAAAATATCGACACCTTTTTCCAGCTTATGGATGATTTTGGTTCCGGCTGGACGGTCCTCTACAATGGACCCAAGTGTGGCGCCTCCGCACCTGATCATCATCATTTTCATGTTGCACCCTCAGGACAGATGCCCATCGAGAACGAAATCCGGGAGGAGAAGAAACTTACTTTGATGAAACAGGTTCAAGATGTCTTCCTCTATCGTGTGAAGGATGTGGGACGGGAGATTATTATCCTGGAAGGAGATGACCGGATGGCCATGGAGGGTGCTTTAAAAAACTATCTGAAGGCTCTGAAAAAAGTTCTCCTTATAGACGAAGAGCCCATGATCAATATCGCGGGCTTCTATAAAGAAAGCCAATGGGAAGAAAGGAAATGGCGTCTCGTGATCTTTCCGCGCCGGAAACATCGCCCCGATGCATTTTTCAAAGAAGGGGATGACCGGATTGTTGTTAGCCCGGGGGTGATCGAAATGGGGGGTGTCCTCGTTACTCCTTTGGAAAAAGATTTCGAACGGCTGGATGGGGTTACTGTGGAATCCATCTACGAGGAAGTATCCCTGGGAGGAAAGATCGCGGAAAAGGCTATCACACTATTCTGCAAAGAGCAAAGTGCATAGCGCATAGCGCCAAAAAAAATCTCTGAAGCAGCGAAACCTAACCCCTCTTCTTATAAATGCCCCTACCAAAAAGGGAACTTTCTGTTGGTTTCAACTTAGTTACACTATGCCCTCTGCTCTATGCGCTTTGCGTCATAGTAACTCTCGCCACCATCACACCGGTGCGAGCCCTACTCTGCATCAAATACCGATAGAGTGTCTTTTGTGAAAGAATAACCTTGCCCTCAAAGCTCGAGGCATGAAGCAGGTGAATTCGATTGCTTACTCTTGCCGCAAACCCCACATGTTGAATATCAAGCCCCTTTATATCCGTCGTGATGGCGATGAGATCGCCGTCACGAATTCGATCCTCTAAACGCCTCAGGCCCTTCTTGGGAATGAAAAACAGGGATCTTCTGCTGATTGCCGTTTCAACAGACTTCATTCTCCGAAGGTTCACCACATTTTTTAGTGGAGGATAGAGGTCCAAATTTGTTGTCATGAAATTCAAGGCTTTCCTCAAAGGCCCCCCCCCGATTTCTGCTGTGACATCTCTGATGATGCCCTTATTCTGGTTATCATAAATCCAGTCCGAAAAATAATGAAGCCGTGAGGAATAGCCCTGCAATCGCCCTTGCCTATAACGTATCTTCCGGAGTGAGTTCCGAAAAGCCTTAAAAGATTTTTCCCCGGATTTTATGAGCCATACCAAAGCGATTGCGGTTTCAAGGAAAGTAACACAGTCGTACTCTCTCAGATTGACAACCAGGTGCTCGGCACTCTCCGTTTCGAGTGTGCCAACCACATATGGGGCTCCCAGAAAAAATTTGCCGATCTCGAGAATAAGCTGATTAGGGGATTTTGCTAAGGGTTTCTTCTTCTCCAAAAACCTGATCAGTTCTTCAAAAATCCTTTGGTCCCGACTCTGGCGATTCAAAGCCCCTCCTTCCTAACTAAATTCTAACGTAGTAAAGTTAGAGAAATTTCTTTTAATAGTTGGTGGACAAATTCTAAAAAAGACACGTTCATGATAAAATAATTTTAAGAGTATTTAAAGGAGTGAGACTTAATTACGTTGCACATACACGGGTGCTTTTAAGTTGACAAAATTTTTTAAAATTGATATAGGAAAAATTGACATACCTGATCGAAACTTTTTCAATGATCCAATTTACTTCTTAAATGACCATCGCTTTATCATCCACAGCAATCTCCAACACCCCTTGGGAAAGGGATCAGGAGGGATTTTAACAAGTCACTGTTCAAAACCATGAGAGGAATCAAATCAATAAAGAGGGGGTAAATACTATGAAAAGAAAGACTCTATGTTTATTTCTCACTTTCTTCGTTCTCTCTATTTTCATCTCTCTTAAAGAGCTCAAGGCTGCACCCTATTACGAGGGAAAAATGATTAAGATTGTTGTGTCTTTTCCGCCTGGCGGGGGATATGATCGCATTGCCCGGATTCTCACCAAACACCTTCCCAAACATATTCCAGGGAAACCGGCCATCATTATTGAGAACATGCCAGGGGCCAGCAGCATGGTGGGTGCCAATTATCTCTATAACATTGCCAAACCAGATGGCCTCACCATTGGGACCTTTAACCGAGCCGTTCCGACTGCCCAATTGTTGAAAGTAGAAGGGGTCAAATTTGACATGTTGAAGTACTCCTGGATTGGCTCAGCAGCTGTCGAAAGTACTGTCCTTGCCCTTCGGACCGATCTCCCTTACAAGACTTTCGCGGATATGAAAAAAGCGAAAGACCCGATCGTCGTCGGAACCGTTGGACCGGGGGACCTCACCTACAATTTCACAATCCTTCTTAAAAATTTTCTTCAACTGAATCTGAAACTTGTGACCGGCTATATTGCAACCTCTGATATCCTGTTGGCCACGGAAAGGAAAGAGGTGGATGGTTATGCGAGCGCATATAGTTCCATAGCACCCCACGTAGTGAGAGGTCTGCTTCGTCCTCTCGTCCGCACCAAGATCCTTAAGCCGGGGATTGAAAACTTGCCAGCCGTAGAAGACCTCGCGACAGATAAGATGGGGAAGACTATCATGGAGATGTTCTCTGTTGCAGATCGGGTTGGCCGTCCTTTTGTGGCTCCTCCTGGAACACCTGCTGACATCATGAATATTCTAAGGGATGCCTTCGCCAAGGTCGCTAAGGACCCAGAGCTTAAACAAGAGGCGGAGAAGCTGATGATGGAGGTTGATTATGTTCCTGCGAGCGACTGCTTAAAGGAAATCCAGTTCCTCTTCACTCAACCACCAGAGATTGTCAAGGAATTTGGAAGATACATAAAATTTTAGGAAGGTAAACTTTCTATTTTTGTAACACTGGAGGAAAAGGTGTTTGATGCTTTCATAGGGGGTCTCCTGTTAGTCTTGCAATGGAAACCATTTCTCTACATGCTCATTGGTTCTGCGATCGGTTTCTGGGTAGGGATCCTGCCAGGGATCGGAGGGAGCGCCACTCTCGCCTTAATGATTCCGTTTATCTATAAGATGACCCCTCAGGAAGCCTTTCCTTTCCTTCTGGGGATGCACTCTGTGGTTTCAACGACCGGAGACATTACCTCGGTTCTCTTTGGTATCCCAGGAGAGGCAACAACAGTGGCCACAGTGGTGGATGGTTACCCCATGGCAAAAAAAGGAGAGGCGGGACGGGCCCTGGGTGCGGTCCTGATGAGCTCCCTTGTGGGGGCCTTGTTTGGAGCAGGATTCATGGCCTTTTCCATCCCGATAGTTCGTCCCCTCGTTCTGGCCTTCGGTTCTCCGGAGATGTTTATGGTGATCCTCTTGGGTCTGACATGTATTGCGACCTTGAGTGGCCACGGAAAACGCGGCTTTTTATGCGGATTGTTAAGCGGAGGGTTTGGGTTCCTATGCTCTCTCGTAGGCCAGGAACGTCAGGCGGGAATCATCCGTTTCACCTTTGGACAGCTCTATCTGTGGAACGAGCTTCCGCTCATTCCCGTGGTGGTAGGATTATTTGCCATCCCGGAGATCATTGATCTTTTAGTTCGCGGAACCGCAATCGCAGGCAATGTTTCTTATGGCAATCTGAGCAAAGGGGTCAGGGATGGGATTAAGGATACCTTTCGCCATTTCTGGCTTACGATACGTTGTAGTCTCATTGGTTCTTTCATTGGGATATTGCCTGGCCTGGGTGGAGCAGTAGCTCAATGGGTCTCCTATGCCCATGCAGTGCAGAGCGCTAAGACATTGGAGGAAAGGGCTGGGTTTGGTAAGGGAGATGTCCGGGGAGTTTTGGGGCCGGGAGCTGCCAATAATTCCAAAGAGGGTGCGGGTTTGATTCCTACCGTCGCATTTGGAATTCCTGGGAATAGCGGAATGGCCATCCTTCTTGGGGGTTTCTTTCTTATGGGGCTCATCCCTGGGCCAGACATGCTGACCAAACACCTCACCCTAACTTATTCGATGGTCTGGACGATCGCTTTATCTAACATTATTGTTGTGGCAGTATGCCTGCTCTTTATCAATCATATCGCCAACCTGACAACGATCCGGGGAAACCTTCTCATCCCTTTTATCCTCCTCCTCTGTTTTATTGGAGCCTATACCTCCAATAATCACATTGGCGATCTTATCGTATTAATGCTATTTGGAGGAATAGGGTATTTCATGGTGCGATATCATTGGCCTCGCCCACCCTTTATCTTGGCCTTTATCTTGGGCCGTCTCGCTGAAAACTACCTTTATGTATCTACCTCCCGGTATGGGGCTTCCTGGCTATATCGGCCAAAGGTTATCACTATTTTCCTCATTACCGTGGCGTTTGTTCTCTATCACTTCTTCCGGAAGAAAATCTCGATAAGAAAGGAAGAGCCGCATGAGGTATAGTGGTGAACATTTTGTGAGCCCCTGTTTGATGGCCATGGCCGTTGGAGTGATGATCACAGCAATGAAATGGCCATTTAAAACGGCTCTCTTCCCAATGATTGTAAGTGTTTTTATCTTTTTCGGAGCTATGGCCGAGTTCCTGCTAACCTTCTTTGAAAGTAAGCATATTGTCACGAAACAGGGTGCGGTCGACTTTCAGCTATCGGAAGACATCGATCAGGCATTGGCCAACCGCAGGACTCTGTTAGGCTTTGCATGGATCATCGGCTTCTTCCTGCTCATTCTCCTCTTCGGCTTTCTCATTGCGGTCCCCCTTATGGTTTTTCTCTTCTTGAAAGTCCAGGCAAAGGAGAGATGGGGAATTTCCCTCCTGCTCACGGGTTTGGCTCTGGTCTTCTTTTATGGTCTCTTTATCTGGCTGTTAAGTATTCCATTTCCAGTGGGATGGATATTGGAAGGACTAAAGATGCCGGGATTGGGTTAGCTTTTCATCTGTTTAAGCAGGAGAGGAACTTCTCAGCGGGGCGGCGGAGAATGAACAAGATTATTTCAGATATCTAAGAATCATGCCTTTCTACCCTCTCCCTACTTTTGACCTACCTGTACTATCCGCTCATATACTATTTCAGAAGTCTTCATCCCAAGGCAAAAAGCACCGAATTGAATTATTCTGTATTCAAACAAAAGTAGAAAAATATCAAATATCACAGCTAATATCATTATGCTTTTTAATATCTTTCTTATCTTTTTTGCCATGCCTATTTCTCTTCTCCTTCCCAAATTCTCCTTTTATAATGAAAAACCGGATCACCTATTTGATTAAAACCACAGTAACCCGGTCCTCTTTATCAACTTGGAAACTCGGCAATCCCCGGTCCTGGGATCATTTTCTTCCCGACTCACAATTGCTCGTGGTTTGAGTTTTTAGTTTCTTTTTATGACTAAAAATGCAAAAAATAGGCCACTTCAGTTTAAAATTTATAACATATCGACATTCAAAATATTTTAAACTTTGCATCCTATTTAGAAACATTCTTTTTTACAAAAAACGTTACCGAATCTGCATTTATTATCCAATAAGCTTAAACCACTTCATTTGCCTCAGTGGACCATTCCTTGCCGAAGATTTTTATCTTCTTCTCAACCTTCATTTTCTAAAGATTCAAATTATTCCTATTCTAAGGGTAAACCCCGTTAGAAAGTCTTCTACTTTCTAACGGGGTAAATGTTCAAGCTTAGAAAGGTGACTGAATTTTTAGAAAGGAATCCATTGTATGATGATAGAGATTGATCAGTTAATTTCTAAAAGCCCCAGCGATCAAAGATCTTAATCTTTTATTAAATTTTTTTTAAATTTTTTTCTTGACCTTTATATCGCTTTTCTTTTATACTCCCACTACCCTAATGGAGATTCTTAAAATTCATTTTTAAAAGGAGGAAAAAATATGGCTGCAAAGAAAACCCTTACCAAGTCCCAGATTGTGAGTCACTTTGCTGAGAAATTTGATTTTTCCAAGAAGACGGCTG
>Ga0315289_10010292_pt1 | contig 13396 bp, 17 predicted proteins | sample YL17G11_40_MG_FD_203452 | JGI IMG/M metagenome (GOLD analysis project Ga0315289, IMG submission 203452) | Sediment microbial communities from Yellowstone Lake, YNP, Wyoming, USA - YL17G11_40 | ecosystem: Environmental > Aquatic > Freshwater > Lake > Sediment | place: USA: Wyoming | collected...
TTTGTCGTCGATTGAAGAAATCATGCTCTTTGGATCGATCGCTCAAGGTACCGAGCAGTTCAATAGTGACATCGATCTCTTTATTCAAATCAAGAATAAGAACGATAAGCGGCAGGTTGAACCGGCCACAGAAAAACTCGCAGCACTATGTCTAGAAAGATATGGAAATGTACTGGCTCCCTATATCCTTGCCAGAGAAGAACTCAAGGCGAGATCCTGTCTGCCGCTCATCACCAATATCAAAAAAGGGATTATCCTTTATCCGCCTGAAAATGCTTGTGAATCCTAAAATCAGAACTCAAGACGTCACTCGAACTTTGCATGCCAACTACCTGAGAAAGTCTAGCGAATGCTTCCGCGCGGCCAAAGAGAGTTTCTCAAGGGGCGATTGGAATGCGGCAGCCATATGCGCAATCCATTCGTGCATCGCGGCTTCTGACGCCGTCTGTATCTACTTTTTAGGCAAGCGTCACTCGAGCCAAAACCATGGCGATGCCGTAGTGCTATTGGGCACAATCCAGAGCGCAGCTGAAGGAGCGAAGAATAACGCCAATCGATTGAGAAAGATCCTGGCCATAAAGAACATGGCCGAGTACGAAGAAAGGCTGATGCGCCGATCAGAAGCAGAAATACTGATGAAGGACACGGAACGCTTTTTAGCCTTCGCCAGATCACAGCTGCCGGAAAATTGACCCGGCGTTTCTTTTAGCGTATAAGACAGGAAAGGAATTGCCGAGATGCCTCCCCCTCCTTCCCAGCCTTCATCCTCCCGCCTGATCCCCGTGGATGCCCTGCGGGGCCTGATCATGATCTTCATGGCCCTGGACCACGCCAGTTATTTCATCGCCAGAGTGCACCTGTCCGACTGGTGGGGAATTCCCCTTCCCCAATATTCGAGTTCCCTGGCCTTCCTCACGAGATTCGTCACGCATCCCTGCGCTCCCGGGTTCTTTTTGCTGCTCGGCCTGAGCATGGTCTTTTTTGCCGAATCGAGGCGCCGGCTGGGGTGGCCGGAAGGACGGATCAGGCGATATTTTCTGCGGCGGGGCCTCATCCTTATCGGATTGCAGTTCTTCGCGGAGAATATCGCCTGGGCGCTCATCGCAAACAGGGAGACCCCACCGGGAGATACGGGTCCCTTCTTTTTATATCTGGGGGTTCTCTTTGCCCTCGGGACTTCCATGATCATCTGCGGCCGGCTCCTGCGCCTGCGCACTTCGATCCTGGTGGCCGCCGGAGCCGCGGCCGTGCTCTTGACGCAGTTTTTGACCCCGGGTTCAGAAGACGTCTCCCGTCTTTACCATCCCTTCCTCCGGGCCATCCTCATTCCGGGCCAGACAGGCGTTGGCATGGTCAAGTATCCCATTATTCCCTGGCTGGGTGTCGCGCTTCTCGGAATGGCCCTGGGCAGAAAGATGGTCCGCGACCCCAAGGGGGCGTTCCGTCTGGCCTTCCTCTTTGGAGCCGGCGCGCTCGTGCTTTTCCCGGTCGTCCGCTTGATCGGTTGGCCGGTGGGTGATTTTCACCCTCCTGCCGGTCCCGGCTGGGTCGCCTTTCTCAACCTGACGAAGTATCCGCCGAGCCTGGCCTTCCTGCTGGTGACTCTGGGGATCGATCTTGTTCTCCTGGCGTTCCTGTCGCGGAGGGAGGAGACCCTCAGGCGATGGGGAAAGCCCCTTCTGGTGTTCGGCCGCACGGCCCTTTTTTTCTACATCGTTCATTTGTACGTTTTCGCCCTGACGGGCCTGGCCCTGTCAAAGGCGGTCCCGCTCGGCTGGATGTATCTCTTCTGGATGGGCGGCCTTGTTCTCCTCTATTTTCTTTGCTCCCGGTATGCCCGGTTTAAAGCGCAGAAAGCGCCGGATTCCCTCTGGCGGATGTTTTAGGCCTCACGGACGAAGTTCCGGACCGATGATACGTCTTTGAGAAGGACCCAAAAGATGAGAAGGCTGAGGGAACCGAGGAATTGGGTTATCGTAGTCGAGCTCGATGACGTCGTCCCGCGCCGCGACCCCGATAAGCCCAATCTCTACGTGGGCCTCACCATCGAAGAGCCGGCGACGAGGTATGAAAGGCTCAAAAGGGGCTATGGCCCGGCCTGGCTGCAGGGGCATCTGGTCAGGCTGCGAGGCGATCTCGTCTCCGGTCCCATTCTTTCCCGGGACGACGCCAGGCGGGAATGCCGGATGGCCATCCGGTGTCTCAAAAGCGAAGGATACACGGTCAACCGCGATACGAGGGTCTGGACGGTCTATGTGATCGAGCTGGATCCGAAGGGCTGCAAGGATCCCGGGAATGGGTTTGTCTATGTCGGCGAAACCTCCAAGACACCCGAAGCGCGATACAAGGAACACCTTAAGGGCAAGAGGAACAGGCGCGGCCGGCTCTACTCACGATCGGTCCGCAAGCACGGCCGACGCCTGCGCCTGGACCTGGCGCCTGAAATCAGGTATTTCGATGGAGCCTCCTCAAAGGCCGCCGAGAAAAGGTGGGCCCGGAAGCTGAAGGACGAGGGCTACAAGGTTGTCGGGGGGCACTGAACGGGCCACTTGTATATGCCGCCTCTCGGGCCGAAAGAAAACAGGATTATCGTATCTTTCTCCCATCTGTAAACAAGCCGCCGGGCCTGCCCCTTTACCGTGTAAGGATATGACCTGAGAAGAGAGAATTCTCCCTTCAGTTTTTTCCCGGCCTCAGGATTTTTTCCCACTTCCATAAGCGCTTCCTTCAGGGAATTTCTCTCGGCCTCCTCCCTAATTTTTTTCCGCAGACTCTCGAACTTCGCGGTTTCGAGGACTTTCATTCAAATGTCTTTCGGATTAAGCTCAGTGACCTTGCCCATTTCATAGTCCACCTGGGCCTCGATGATGTCCTTGATCTCCTCTATGGTCAGTTCCGGATTCTCAAGCGCTAAAAGGCCGATCCTAAGGGCGTACCGGAGAGCGCTCGAAAAATCCCTCTCTTCACTTTTGGCAAAATGATCGACCTCGTTGATAAGATCCTCATCCATGGCAACTGTCTTTCTTACCATTTCATACCTCTGCATCATATATATGCTCCTTTCTTATTAATGTCAAGCCGTCTTTATTTTCATAAGGTTTTTCTCTGGTTGGCCTGATCCGATTAGAAAGACGAACGGCTCAGGATAAGGCTCTCAGCCTGAGATCCTGCGACAGAGATTCGGGGACGCGACTGAATTCTCCGGAATTCGGAACGTGTCCCCCGAACTTCCCGAGAATAGACCAGCCTCCCAACCGTCATATCTCAAGACAATAAACGGCGAAGGTCTTGACAATAGTATCAATAATGATATCATGAATAACGATGCGATCGATGTTATCCTAAGGAAAATAAGGCGCAATCCCAAGAACGTGCGCTTCAATGACTTGCTTAGGGTCTGTGATCATTACTTTGGACCGCCAAGACAGTGCGGAGGCAGTCACAGGGTTTACAGGACACCCTGGCCGGGAGATCCGAGAATCAACATTCAGAGTGACAAGGGAATGGCCAAGGCTTACCAAGTGAAGCAAGTGCTCGGGGCAATCGATAAATTGGAGGCTAAAAATGAGTCTGAGGAGTGACCGGTATACATATCGAATCACCTGGTCTGAAGACGATCAGGAATTTGTTGGATTGTGCATAGAATTTCCGAGCCTTAGCTGGCTGGCCAAGACTCCGGAGGACGCTCTGAATGGAATCCGCAGAGTAGTTAGAAAAGCCATCCTAGATATGGAGACCAATGGCGAGTCGCCTCCCGCACCCTTCTCAGGAAAACAGTACAGCGGAAAATTCGTCGTCAGAATTCCCCCGGAAGTCCACCGGGCACTGGCCATCAAAGCCGCAGAGGAGGGAATCAGCCTCAACCGCCTCGTCAGCGCCAAATTGACGAGCTTATAACAGCATCACTCAGGCAACAAGGCCGCCAAGGAACTCTATTCAATGAGAAAGCGATCAAAAAAGAAAAAGAGATCGTGCGCGCTCTGCAAGCCTCACAAAATGGGCAAGGCATTGCGCTGGAAGGCCTCGGATTTCGACAGGCTCTCAAACGACGAAAAGGAAATCCGGAAAGCCTTGCGCCAAGCAGGCTGAGCCTTAAGCAACGCCGCGAAGTTCTTTGTAAGCAAAATCGTCCGCCTCTTTTTCCTGTCGCGCCCATTCCACCGGAACCTTGCGCTCATCGATGAACATCCCTTTTCCATGGAGAAGGATGTGCCCGATCCCATGGAAGAGGCTGAGCCAAAATCTATCAGCCCAACATACTTGGAGGCTCAACAGAAGAACCGCTTTGTCGGGGTTTATCCAGAACGTCGCCCTAGGCGCGTCCGTTTTCGGGAAATTGGGGAGCAGCACCAGGACGATGCCATGCCGTGCCAGAAGTTCTTTGAGTTCGGGCACGCCCACGTCGGGATCCTTCGTGCTCAGGGCTCGAATAGCGTTCAGCGACTTCCGTAACTTCTTTTTATCAAATGTCTCCACCGGCGTTTTCCAGGCATGCAGCTCTGCGCATCTTATCCACGCAGCCAGGGCATAGCCCGAATCCTGCTGAGACCGCGCCCCGCCATGGCGAAAAGCCGCCGCATAGGCCTTGATCCAACGCAGGTTCGCCAGAGACGACACTCCGTAAAAGCGATGGAGTTCCCTGATCTTGAGATCATCATCCCGGGTTTTTACGACGCAATTCAGGCCGGCCAGCTCCTTATAGGGTGTATTCTTAAGATAACGCGACTCTTCCTGGATTTGCTTCCTCTCCTCCTGCCGGGCCTTGATAAGCTGGAAGCGCGATTCGAGTCCGGTCCAAATGTGCGCGGGCACATCGAGGGCCCGTTCGAGTTGAAGAGCGGTCGCCGGCGTAATAGCCTTCTCGCCTTTGATGATTTCGTTGACCGCCTGGACGGGCCGCCCCAGGCGCCTGGCCAAGTCAGCCTGGGAGATACCCCTGGCGGCAATAACTTCCGCCAGATACTCGCCGGGCGGAATGGGCAGATCGGAGTAGATGCGCTTTTCAATCGCCATAATGTTTGCTCACTTCCTTGACACGGATAACTTCGTTCATCTTCCCCTCCAATGCAATGATGAGGCGCCAGCGACCATGAAGCGTAATTCCATACTGCCCCTCTCTGCGCCCCTTTAGAGGATGACAATCCAATCCAGGCAGGCTTCGAATTTCGTCCATGTTGGAGGCCTCTTGGAGGAGGTCAATTCGCTGGATATACTTCTTTGTGACTTCCAGTCCCCATTCCCGACATCCTGCCTGGTAATTCTCATAGCACTTTCTTAATTTATTAGTGCGGAATCTAACTTCCACCTATTCTCCGCCTGAAACCGGAACATTTCTTCATCCCAGGGGTGAACGTTGATAAGATAATACCAACCTGGCCTATTGTCAATCTATATATTCACCCTAAGGGTGAATGCTATTTGTTTTCAGAGTCTCAACAGAACATCAAATGCCTGGCCCATTTTCCTGCGCTCATCCATGCTCTCCCTGGCATTAGGATGAATCAGAACGGCCACCACAAGGAGAGACGCTCATGCCTGGTCGTTTCGCTCAATTGCCGGGTTAAGCAGCGGCTTGCCCGCAAATCCCCGCCCCATCTTGAACTCCATGCCCGAATCGGGGTAATGTCGTTTATCATGGCGAAAAAACCGGGCCGGAATGATCCCTGTCCTTGCGGCAGCGGGAAAAAGTACAAGAAATGCTGCGGCCTCAGAGACCCTGACTCGCTTTTCATCCCCGAAGAGGACCGCACGGGGACGCCCTTTGACGACTACATGGATGTCTTCCCGTTTATCGGCCTCATCGGCCAAAGGATCCGCCACTTCGAGGAGGACGGCCCGGAGCTCAATAAACTCCTCGCTCAGTTCAAGAAACGGTGCCGCCCCGGGAAAGAGGACGGAATCACGGACAGCTTCTTCATGAGCTGGATGCATCTCGATCTGAGGTTCGGGAGGACCCTCGAAACGATCGCCGAACGGGTCCTCAATGACCCGATGACGGCGCGTCTCTTAGAGCCGGGACCGACCCTGATCCGCCGGCTGGCCGAAAGCTATCTGACCTTCTACCAAATCATCGAACCAGGGCCCGAAACCGCGGTTTTAGAGGAACTGGGAACAGGAAAGCGATTCCGAGTTTTCTATATCCGCGAGCTTTACGAAACCGACCCCATCCCCGGGGAGATCTGGTTCGGCCGCCTGGTCGGACCACCCGAGGAGGCGCTCTTATATTCAACACCTTATATCTATGATCCGGAAACCCGGGCCCAGTTCAAACGCGCGGTGAGGCTCCAAGAAAACGATTTCCGCAGGCGCAGCCCTCTCGCCTCCTCGTTCCCTCGAGAACGCCATTTCGCGGAATCGCAGAAGGAAGCCGCCCCTTTTTGGGCGGAATTCATCGTCCACGGGATTGAGGTGGGCAGTCAGAGGCTCGACGAGGAGACCATACGAGGCCTCAGCCCCGGCGCCCTGCCCTTCATTGTCAATACGGATAGGGAGGAAGTTGTCTTCGCCGAGCTTTCATTCCGGGTCAAGGATGAGCCGGCCCTGAGAAAGAGACTGGCCACCCTCAAAAGCTTCGAATACGACAAGAAAAACGATTCCTGGGTCTGGTTGAAACCCCAGAACAAAAAAGATCTTGCCGGCTCCCGCTCCGTGCTCGGGAATTTCCGGATCAAGGAGGGGTGCCTTGTCGCCGAGACGAATTCCCGGAAACGGGCGGCCCGGTTCCGAATCCGGCTCAAGAGCCGCCTCGGCGGCCTCATCTCCTATGAAAAAACGCTCTACCGCGACCAGGATGACTTTCCCGAGCGCACGCCGGAGGAGATAGAAGCCCAGAGGAAGGAAACCGAGGAATTCAACGCCAGGCCCGAAGTCCAGGAATTGCTCCGGAAGGAGAAGGAGCATTACTATTTCAAGAAGTGGCCCGAACAGCCGGTGCCGGCCCTGGGAGGGCTCACCCCGGTTGAAGCAGCCAAAACGGAGGAGGGCCGCCGGAAGCTCAAGGAATTGCTCGACAATTACGACCGCTGGCAGGATGCGGATCCCTCACTGCGCCCGCGGATGGACTTTGATGCGCTCCGCCGGATGCTCGGCCTGCCGCCAAGGGTGCACTAGCAAATCGTCGCCTAAAAGAAATCCATGCCTGTCACCTGAATTTCACTGATAAGCTTCTTTTCTATGTTTCACATGAAGGACGATGATCTTCTTATCGGCCATGTCTATTGCGTAAATGACGCGATAATTTCCATATCTATACCTGAACAAGCCCTTAAAAGTCCCCCTGAGAGGCGTTCCCAAGCCGGCCGGATTCTGAACAAGGTAGGTCTTCACTCTTTCTACAATCCTGGCCGCATCCTTCTTATCGATCAGCTCGAGATCCTTCAGCACCTTTTCTTGCCAGATGATTTCATAACCCAAGCTTTCTCTCCAGCTCCTCAGTAGTCAGATATCCGGCGTTCTTATCGTTCAGCCTCTCGAGAGCGGTGTAGGCTTCTTCGTAGTCGGCGAGTTTTTCCTCAACCATCTCTCTAATAAACGATGTTTTTGTCCTTCTCGTCTTTTTGGCCAGCGCGTTCAAACGTCGGGAGATATCATCGGGAAGCCTGATTGATAGGACGGGCATGGATTTATCACCTCTGTAATACATATAATACATGTAATTCAAATAGTCAAACCTTGCTTCGCTCGGCGCTTCTTTAGAGTTGACGCCTGGGCATAGAAAATCGTCTCATCGGCCAATCATCCAAATTCGGTGCCTGTCACCAATTTCGAAATTCGGGGGGACATGACCCAATTCTCTGGAATTGGGATCGCGTCGCCTGAAAATCACGCCGCTTCCTCGAACTGAGAATGTCTTCCCTCTTCTTGCGTCCTTAATATGTTGATATTGACAATCCGAATCCATGGAGGTATCGTAAGGATGTAAGAAAGTAAGGAGCACCTATGGAACTCATCGAAATCGCCAAAATGACATCGAAGGGACAAGTGACCGTGCCGGCTCCGATACGGAACATCTTCAACCTAAAGAAAGGCTCCTCGGTTATTTTTAAAGTTACTGATAGGGGCATTCTATTTCTGCCCTGCGAAATCACGGAGAGAGAAGCATACACGCAGGAAGAGTGGGGCAAAATCAGGCGCATGGTCGCCGAACGCGGAAAAAGCTACAAAACCTCTAGAGGGGCCCGTGCCCATCTAAAATCCCTATGAGATATGAGTTCAAGCCCTCATTTGATAGATCCACGAAGATATTATCCAAAGGAGAAAGGACAGAAATCAGGTAGGCTTGCTTATCTTTCCTCGACCTTCTGGAACTGCGAGCCAGGCTACCGGTTGGTATAGGGCTTAAGCACCTCAATGATGATTTCTGGGAAATCCGGAAAGGCCTGAGGTACAGGATACTGTTTCGTTGGCAGAAAGATTCCATTGAATTCATACTCGCTGGAGACCATGACTCGATAAAGGACTATCTGAAAAATTCATAATTTCCTGATACGAAAAAATGGGTGCCTGTCACCGAATTGCCTTCACCGAATTGCCTCTTGCGGGCTTCTATCTGCCGCTGGTCAAAAGATCCCGCCTCGTAGTTACTGCCCAGGTAGCAAAACCCGCCCCCGTTTATGGGGACGGGATAGTCCGGAATAGCGGACTATTTCTTTTCGACCGGCATCAGGACCTCGGTGCGCAGCTCCTCGGGCTTGACCGCCGTCGGGTTCGCGTCCAGGTACCTCTCGATGCTCGGCCCAGCCGCCTTGTAGCCTTTCTGATCCATGAATGAGGCGATCTTGCCATAGGCGTATTCCACCTTATCGTAGGGGCCGACATACAGATAATAAACGACCTGGGTGAAGTTGTATTCCCCCTTCTCGAGCGGCGCGGCCACCGGGGCGTCGGCGGCCACCGGGAAGCCCAGCCGCCATTGCAGATCCTCCTCCTTGACCATGGCGGGGGCGTTCAGGTACATGGCGAAGAACATCCCGTTGGGCGTCAGCTTCTGCTTGAAGAACTCGGTCATGAACTCCTGGACCTTCGCCGGGATCTGCGCATAGGAGCCCCTGTACTCAAGGTAGGCATAGGCGAAGGGAGCGACGGCCCTGATCTCCGGCAGGCGCTGGCGTTCGCTTAAGGGCATCTGAGGAAGCTGGCCGGCTTTTGTCTCTTGGCCCGGCAGCAACGCCACCAGCATGGAGATCGTGAGCACGACAATGATCGTCCTTTTCATTTCTCCTCCTGATCCTGCCGAAATATCGATAATCAATCGTTTCCGGGAAATGTCAACTCCCCTGAAGGTCGGGGAACTCCCTGATCGAAGGAATGACATAAACCGGCGCGAAGCCCTCTGGGACGGGAATTATAATAATTTGGTTTTTTAGCCCCTCCAACCATCATCGGAAGTATAGAACGTAGCTCAAAGAGATGTCAAACCGCCCAGGACCTCAATCAAAGGAGCTTGCCTGGCTTTCTTAGGCTGGCTATTCTAAGCGACGGCTCACCGCTTCACGACCGACACCCTGATCTGGGACGGGTGGACTTTTGAATGGTGCACTTTGTTGTGGGCAGCGACACCCACCGCCTCATCATAGTTGTTGCCGCCGGTGTTTATTTATAGGCTGAGGTCTGGCAGCCTCAGAATATATTTCCGGGTCTTTTTTTCATGCCGGTGCCTTGAGATCCTATTACTCGATCATATCTCTGAGCTTGCGGAAACCACAGACTCACTGAATTCTTGAAGCCCGGTCAGCGTCCCCGGTTTTTCCAGGCCTCCAAAGCGGCACCCACGGCTTGCGCATCACAGTTTATCGTCCGGTCCCTTTTGCGCCCGTCGCTTGCAGATCCAGAGGCTCTGCCTGGGGAGGAAGTCGAGGGTTTTCACCACCTCGAAATCGGCATCCTGGAGTCGTTGGAGTGTCTGGCGGATCTCCGAATCAAATTCCCGCTTGGTGGTCTGATGCAACTTCACAGGGTCCCAGTCAATGATCACGAGCCGGCCTTCCGGTTTCAGGCATTTGGCCAGATTGCCCAGGAAGCTCTTGGCGTTCACGTTCCCAAGGGCGGAAAAGACGTTCACCATCAGGGCCAGATCCACGGCTCCTGCCGGAAGTTTCGGGTCCTCCGGTTCTCCCACCAGGATGGAGACATTGGACACCTTCAGCTCCGCACATCTCCGGCGCACTGTCTCAAGGGTCCGGACATCGATGTCCTCGGCAATCACCCGACCCGAGGGACCCACGCGATCCGCCAAGTGAAAGGTGAACCATCCATCCCCAGCCCCCACATCCACCACGGTCATGCCGGGCCTGATGCCTATTTCGTCCATGACCCGGGCGGGCATCTGCCACTCTTCTCGAGAGATGTCCCGGTTGAAGGAACCATTCTTACGCACTCCAGGCGAGGCCTGCTCCTGCGCCCCGAGGTGTCCAAGCGCCCACCAGAATCCCAGGCACCCCAGGATTCCGAGGCCCGACAATGCCCGTCTCACCCCCGTCTTCCTCGCTTGACCCATATCCGCCTCCTTGGCTCTTCCGCAAGGTCTTAACCCGCATTTCTCACCAATAAAGTAGAAAAGGCTGTCTCCGTATGGCATAAAAAGTTTGTCTATAACCACTTATGTCACTTAGCGGAGACAGCCTTTTGGACACAGAGCGTAACACAACCCAGCTTGAATTTCACTGTTTAGGAAACCGAGAAGTTGTTGGCAAGTTTGACGGCGGCAACATCACGTCGTATGCCGGAGGTTTGCTGCTGCGCGAAACCGAAAAGCGAACCGGCATCTTGCCGGGATTTGCCGCTTGTTTTGAAGACCTGCGGGATCGCGATTTGATCGAGCAAACGGTGGCAGAATTGGTGGCCCAGCGAGTGTATGCCTTGGCGCTGGGGTATGAGGATCTGAATGACCATGATGACTTGCGGCGGGATCCTTTGCTAGCGGTGCTTGTGGGGAAAGAGGATGCCGAAGGCGCTGGGCGGATTCGAAAGCAGGACCAGGATAAGGCGCCGGCGGGCAAGAGCACATTGAACCGCCTGACGACGAACACTAGGAAACGGTCGAAATAATGAAATAATCGGCGGTCAACTTCCAGGGGTCAGGTCTTAACAATCAACAAATGAAGAATTTTAAAGGCACAAACGCAAGCCTTCGTTCAACTGAATTCAGAAATGAATTCTGCCGGCGAAAGCACTTTCATTCGGTGGCCCTTCGGGGGGAAATGGCGCTTGTTTCCCGTCACGAGTGCATAGGCCTGGGCCGCAACCGCGACTTATGAAAGGTCAGGTTCCGTTTGGGACTGCTCAGGGCCTACCGGAAAGGCGCAGGGATGCTCACAACCGCCGGAAATCGTCCAGAACTCTGGTTGCGGTGGCTGGAGGAGGGGATGGAAATCCTGAATTTCCAGAGAATTGAGCGCTGTGTCTCCCGAATTTCCCTGGATATGCTCAGCGCTTCACGGCCGACACCCTGATCTGGGACGGGTAGGCGGCCGAATGGTGTACTTTGTTGTGGGCCACGACACCCTTCGCCTCATCGAAGTTATTGCCGCCCGTGTTCAGGTTGCGCTCGAACCTGGGGAAATTGCTGCTTGAGACCTCTATGCGGAGGCGATGCCCCGGCGCGAAATAGTTGCTCGTCGACATCGGGCTCACCGGGAGCTTGTAGACCTTCCCTCTTTCCATAAAGACCTCTTTATCATAGCCTTCCCGGTAGCGGACCCGCTGGATGGTTTCATCCAGATTATAGGCCCTTCCGTCAGGATAGACGTCCACCAGCTTGACGGTGAAGTCCGTGTCCTTGGCATCCGAGGAGACATAAAGCGTTATCTCGACGGGCCCGCTGATTTCAACGCCTTCCTTCAAAGGATCGGTCGAATAAACGAGGATGTCGTTCCGGGCTTCCATCTGCCGCTGATCAAAAGACCCCGGCTTGTACGCGCTGCCCATGCAGCAAAACCCGCCCCCGTTCACAGGGACAGGATTGTCCGGATCATAGGTAAACGCATCCGGCTTGTCCTCCGAACCCGGCCGATTTGGGGTGAGCTTTCCGTCCCCGAAGACGCTGTTGGCGTTTCCCTTGCTGGTTAGATAAAAAGCCGTCATCTTCGAACCGGCCGGCGGCCAGGTCCCGGCGGTTTGCCATTTGTTGAGACCCATGGTGTAATACTGGAATTTGGGTATTTCCTTGACGACTCCGTTTTGCTCTCCCTTCAGCCAATAGTCGAACCACTTGTATATGAGCCCCTCGTAATCGAACGTCGCATCTCCGACATTGAGCTCGCCGACGATCGTTTCTTTGCTTTCCCTGAAGTAGCCGCAATGGGTCACCGGCGCTATGACCGCGAACTGATTCGCAGCCACTTCCGGATCCTTGGCGCTCGAGCGGATATAGTTGACCAAGGCCAGATTGGGGCTGACCGAGACGTCAAACCAGGAGATGAACCATAGAGCGGGCGCGCCGAAGGGCATGTCGTCATGGTAGAGGCCGCCCCTGTACCAGGCGGGGTCATTCGGCTTCCGCCGGATCATGTCTTCATAGACGCTCGGCGGCCCGCCCAGGCTTTTCATGATATCCATCAGGGGCAAATGCCAGAACGCCTTGGACCAGTCCACTTCCGGAGTTTCTGGGTCCAGGTCAAAATACCGGGAGACTCGCTCCAGTTCCTCGCGCGACATACCCGGAGGAAAGGTCGGCCGATGCTTGAAGGTCTGGACAAAGCCGGCATCGTAAAGCCAGGCGGTCATCAACATCTGGTGCGAGCCGCCGCGGTAGAAGTTTCCCTGTTCGTAGAATTCCCCCACGCGTCCGATACCCGCGCCGAATCCCATGGGCACCACGGCGGCCAGCCCCGGCGGGTCCAGAGCCGCCACGGCCATCTGCCACTCGGCTGTAGAGGAACACCCGATAAGCCCCACCTTGCCGTTCGACCAGGGCTCCGCGGCCAGCCATTGAATGGCATCGTACCCGTCGGTTGTCGGCGGTCCCAGGATATCCCACTGTCCTTCCGAGTAGTACCTCCCGCGTTCGTTCTGGGCCGCGTAGGCGTAACCGCGCTTGACGGCTTGGTAAGCTTGCTGGAAGCCCCACTTATTGAGTTTTCCGTCCTGCCAGGGATTAAAGTTATAAGGACTCTTGGATAGGATGACCGGAACAGGCTTGTCTGTTTTGGGACGGTAGATATCCGTGGCCAGCCTGACCCCGTCGCGCATGGGCACCATGACTTTCTGCTCGATGACGGCGATTGATTTCAGAGATTCGTAGGTATCTTCCTGGGGAGCAGGCAAGGTCCCCAGGCAGATAAGCAGGCCGACCGTCAAAATAATGGCCATTTTGGGAGATTTCATTTCAGATCCCTCCTTGAAAATTATGCTCTTTCCATTCCGACATCGTAAATACTATAAAAAGAAAAGCCGCCCG
>Ga0315289_10010293_pt1 | contig 13393 bp, 12 predicted proteins | sample YL17G11_40_MG_FD_203452 | JGI IMG/M metagenome (GOLD analysis project Ga0315289, IMG submission 203452) | Sediment microbial communities from Yellowstone Lake, YNP, Wyoming, USA - YL17G11_40 | ecosystem: Environmental > Aquatic > Freshwater > Lake > Sediment | place: USA: Wyoming | collected...
ACCCTAACCCTAACCCTAACCCTAACCCTAACCCTAACCCTAACCCTAACCCTAACCCTAACCCTAACCCTAACCCTAACCCTAACCCTAACCCTAACCCTAACCCTAACCCTCAGCGGTTCCGCCCGCCTTCCGCTTGTTCCCGGAGGGGTCGCGCCTATGCTTGAGGGCCCCGAGAGAAAGCCTCCTTTCTTTTTTGCTGACCAGGAAAAGGCAGCGATAGACGTAGTTACCGTGTGAGCTTCAGGAGCAGCAGCAGTATCACAATCACCAGCGGAAGCAGCAGCAGCAAAATGATCAGCAGCTCCGCCAATCTCAACGACGACGCGACCACTGCGAGTACCACTGCGTGATGGAGACCGCATGTCATGGTTTATCTGCCGCGATGTCCGTTCCATTAGGCTCGCGGTCTTTTTCTTCGAATAAATGCATTGGTGTGTCAACGATGCGAATTGGTGCATCTGTACAGGCTTAGCCAGGCGCAAGCTTGAAATGCCTGCTGATGGCATAATTTTCTTTCACGCACGAATTCTGGGCAAAAAGTCGAGTGCAAAACAGAAAATATATTTCTGTCTTCACAAAATCTACAGCACGACTCATTATTTCCGCGCCTCGACGACAAGTTACTCTTGCATCTTCAAGAGAACGTGTTTCCGGTCCACAGTGTCCTCGTTTTGCCGAGGGTCTTGCGTTTCCAAAGGTATCGCTGCCACCTCCAACACTGCGAGAAAGAAAGAATGACTTGCGCCGCTTCACGTCTGCACGTCGCTTCGCGCGACGGAGGTGCACACGAGCAGCATGGCCCTCTCGCGTTCACGAAAGGGAGCACAGAGACCTTTGCCGCGTTTTTAGACGAGTTTTCAGACGGTTCTTGGCCCCTGTCAGAAACAGGAGAGATGCGATATTTATCATCTTACAGTGATGAAGATCATGAATCTTCACTGTTAAAAAATTCGGAAAAGCGTTCCGAATGTCCAGAAAGCTACTACAAAGTCATTGATGCAGCAGCAGCGACCTCGCCGAGCGTTGATGCGACCTCGTCGAGCGTAGATGCGACCTCGTCGAGCGTAGATGCGACCTCGCCGAGCGTCAATGCAGCAGCAGCGCCCTCGCCGAGCGTTGTTACCACGGCAGATGCCTCGCCTTCTCCACCGACGGCGAATGGCTGTGACATCGCGAAAACACATCCCAGCGGAAGCTGCACCGAAACGCGCGTCGACTCTAGCTCATTCGCGGAGAAACCAGCTAACAATGCCTCTCGCGCTCTGAAAGAGCTTTTTCTTAGCGCAAAGTATCTCCACTCATCCGTTCGCAAGATCACAAACCCGACCTACCTAAGACGGATGAACCTGAGCAGAGACGATGCGGCAAGATTATTCCCGGAATTCGAAAGTATCTTGACTTCCGTATTTATGAAAAACATGTCGCGGCGTGAATATTCGCCACCCATGAAGAAAGGCGCATGCGTGTATATTCATGATGGGGAGGGAAGGCGATGGCCCGTCGTGCTCGAGTGCTTGCGCACGGCCGGCCAGCGGCATGTCAGGTTCAACAAGGGGTGGGCCGAAATGTGCAGCGCCAACGGGGTTTCTCTCGGCAAGTGCTTTCGGCTCGCTCGGTGGAAACAGGAGTCATCGTCGTCGCACTGCGCGATTGTCACTTTGTCGATCGAAAGATCCGTGCACAACAAATGATAAAGACAGTCCGTCAGATGACAAAAGACAGTCTGTCAGAACTCGCGAGCGTCCTATGTTTTTTTCTCAGCAAGCGCTTTCTTTAACGAGTGCAACGAAAGAAATCGGAAGCTCTGACCTTCTAGGATACAATGACACAAGTCGATAAACACGACTGGCTTTCTTCATAAACACGTAGACTCTTCCTTCTGGTCCTCTTTTTTTGTCTTCTTTTTTTCGGTCCTCTTTTGCAAGCGATCGCGGCAATATTTCCGCGCTGAAGACCCTGGAAACCGCATTCCTTGCCGTACTGCCCTCTTCTTGTTCATGCGCTTCCACCTTTGTAAATGCGACTGAGAAAATGACGTCTGATTTTGGACGAAATAGGTAAGGAAACTCTCATGCCAGGCAGATGTCTGGTCTCAGGCCGAAATCAAAGAGCCTTTGTCGATACTCCCAAAGAGGCAAAAGGCGGCCAAGCCGATGGCCTCCCAGTGCCGGTAGCAGTCAGGGCGGTCTCCATGCGGAGATATTAGAAATCTACTGGCTGCCACCTTTTCATAAAACTCTTGCACTTAAAATAATCCTCCGCCTGTCTCGGCCCGTTTGTTAATGTTTCAGTCGCGAAGGGTGTGATGAGCTCACATGCAGATGTTAAATCGTGATGTTTTTCTGCTTGGAACCCTGGTGATACGTCAAAAGGGCGTCATCAAAGGCTCGTAATTTGCCTGCCTCGATGCCATATGGAAACGCGCTGTACTTGCCACCTTCGATGTAGAAAGGGTTCTGCGCGAACCAGTGCAACGCATATACTTTCACAGGCTTTCACGTTGCCGATATTGGTCATGTTCAGTGGATATGTGACGATTTCATGCAAACATGGTCCCCTCCAAATGTGTCCGGACTGTCATTGTTGTAGTGCCAGTCGCACAGAAGCAGCAGCGAAAAAGGGTTGACGATGAATGGGAACATGCTTTACGGCTACGTCAGGCGTTGCCTCTACTTCAGCATATGCAGCATGTCATCGAGGTCCCGAGAGTACAGCGCGTCGGCGCCGCAAAAGAGAGCGCCAAGAACGATGGAAATGAATGTCAGGATCATCTTTTTTTTGTTACGAGGTCTGCTCCGGGAGCGCTCAGGAGTGGACTTGCGAAATGGCTTTAAAATAGTTTCCTCATGCAGAGATAAAATGCAGACTTATCATAAATTTTGCTTCGGCGATTCACCCAATTTAGCTTCTTAAATCTCACATGCTATTGTATTCGTGCGTTCTTGCGAAATGCAGAGGCCCTGGCACAAATCGCTGAGTAGAATACGTTTTGTTTGTAAAAGATTTCACCCGAAATTTTCGATAATTTCACGGCTCCATATCATGCGGCATAATGCTCAAGTATCGTGCCAGGCATTACGAGCGATACAATCAAAAGTATACACTCAAAAGTGTATCGCTCGTATTGACAGGCAATACGAGAAATACAACAGGGAGCAACTGATGTAGATTGAAATCATTTTCGGTTTAAGATTTAGAATGTACAGTCGATAAGAGAGAATTCTGAGTGACGAGAGACTTTAGGAAATCAGGATCAACGGTATCAATTTGGAACCAAAATCTGCTGCACATTATCCTTGCCTCGCAACTCCTTGCAATAACGCCGGGATACAAGTCGTGCTGCTATTGTGAATGTGGCCTTTCCGTTTTTCTGCGAGCTTTCTCGCGTCTTGCCTCGTGATCTTTTTACACCTCGTACTGACATGGACGTGTGAAGCAGCGTCCGCGCAGCCAAAATACAATCGCGAGCGTGCTGCTGCTGCTGATGCAGGTGCAAGTGCGTTGAGCTTGAAAGCCGAACTATCAAAGCAGCACTTAATTTCAGCATCGGCATCAATGCGCGGCAGCGGCATCAGACGCAGTAACCTGGCTCTCGACAAGCTCCGCGCGAGTTAGCTCGCGTCGCCTCTCTCCTACAACGCCACTTTGCTGAAAACCTGGGGCTTTAAGCAAGCCGGGTGCGGTAAGGGCGATTTTTTGGTCGCAGACACGGGCATGGTTGACCGTTGGATCTGTGCCACGGAAGGAGAACAGCTCGTCACTGCCGCCATGGGCAGGATTCTCAGCGCAGGATGTCAAAGACGGGACGGTCGCCCATCTGATGCTCTGTTCCTCGACGTTGGTAGCAACTCGAGATTCTATGGTCTCAACGCCATTGCGCACGGATGCGTTGCGGCGTTCTTCGACGTGCAGCCCGGCTACAACAAGGTCGTCAACGCCGCGCTTCTCGTCAACGGTTTCACTGATCGCGGCGTCGTCATGGCCGCTGGGCTGTCGTACAAGGACGATATCGTGCCAGCCAGCTCCGAAAGAACCTGTGCGCTCGAGTCCGGGAGGTTTCCGATCTCGGCGATAGAGACGAACACTCTCAATGATGGCGACGTGGATGTGCCTGTGCTGCCGCTGAGCCGCTTCTTGCCGCCTTCTCCTTCCTCGAGCATCATCATACTGAAAATTGACACTGAGGGACTCGAGCAGCGCATTCTCGCTGGGGCGATGCCCTTTTTCGAGAAGAAAGTCATCCAGCACGTCATCGTCGAGGTGACTCCCGGTCACGGCTTCTGGGAAAAAAGAGGTGTGGACGCAGCCGACGTGGCAAACACGATGCACGACATCGCGACGTGCGGATATTCCTTTACCAGGCTGGGCTCGAGGACAAACACGTCGATCAGTGACGCCGGGCAAGTGCACGCGCTCTTTTCAACGCGTGACTTTTCTCAGGAAGATTTTTTGATTTCGAAGAAGTGATGATTTAAGGCTTTTGTTGATTCGGTGCTGGAAATAAACAATGGCCAGCACTTGCCGAGTAATTCCCTCTCTCTCATCGACGCAGCGGGGCTCAATGAGACCGTGCTCGTGAAGGCGAGCAACATGGTTCGCGAGTCCAGCTCATACTTGCATCATATTTTGTGAAACTACCACAACCTGCCTCGGCACGTCGTGTTTTGCAGGCACATGTCGAAGATATTGACGTGTATGATCCTGATGCACGGAGAGTTCGATCCCTGCACACTCTTTTTACATGAGAGTTGACGTCGACTCGTTTCTCTTCCATGGCAGCCTAATAGATCGACTTGCGTATAATGATACTCGCGGTTCGGAATTAGTCATACATGGCAATACACTGTCGCGCGACGCAAACTTTGTGAGTGGTAGTGCTGGATATATCGTGATTTTTATGTCGCTGGATATATCATGAAGAATGCCAGCATGCAGGGCTTTGCCGCGGAAGAATCCGAATGCCTAGAAGAAATGGGTGACTTCGGCACAGGAGAGGACGTTTTGGTTTCAGCCTGTCTCCAGAAACTTGGAGCACGCTTTGTTCACGTGCCAGGAATGCAGATGAGTTCCGCTTGTCTGTGTCTAGCCCTTGGAAGCTCCATCACTAGATAGGGCCCATGCGCTTTCATGTGACGGATCATTGGCTCACAGCGCACGAGAAGAGATGCTTTTGATGTGCACCTGTATCGATGAGCGAAGTCTCTCAAAAGCTTGATCCTGAATTAGCATGAAATTCTGCGATCGCGCTGCACTGAAGCATTCCGTCGCCAATATTTTTGTGTAAAAACGCGCATGTAAACATGCGCGCTTGCTAACTTATTATTTTATTGACAACTGTTTTCTACAGAACCTCTGCCTTGCAGGAAGAGCAGGAGGAAGGAAGAAGAAAGCGGAACGTTGCCAAACATCTCGCCTCGAAAAGAACCTCCCGGGTCATTATTCTCTCTCGGGGCTCAGAACCGCTTCATCAGTGGACAAAAACGTCAAAGGCTTCAAGTCTTGCAGCAGCATGGTTTCTGGCGCCATCGCCTGAAGCTGCTAAAGACCTGGATGCCGTGCTCGATGGAGCCGCCGCGCTTGGGCCACCACACCGGGACGACCTCGGCCACCACGTTGCGCACCTGCCCTCGCTCGATGTATCTCAGGAAGCGCTTGAGGATCGAAGAGAGCATCATTAATGCTGCTTCGTATTTCTCACTATCTCAACAGATTGTATCCGTTCGTTCTGCTCTGCGAAAGGCAGAGCAATCAGAAACAACGAAACCTGTCTCAATCACATATAGGGAAACAAACCCTTTCTGTGGAAAAATGCGCCCACTTTTAACAAAGCAAAAAGTTGCTTGCCTCGCACATGTCCCATCTCTTTCTGGGAGAAATGAGAGATATCCCACATAAACACGATCACGCGAGATTCTTAAACTGCTGAAAGAGTAGCTTCACGGCTTCAGCACCACCGGGGCTTGAGCTTTTACTAGCCTCATCATGCTTGAGAATCTCAAGGGAAGGTGGCAGTGGTCTCAGTTTGCTCGCGTCAAGGAAGATCACGCCCGTGTACCCGTCACGGCAGGCGCAGGTGGATCTCCTCAGGTAGAAGCTTCTCTCTTCCGTGAAATTGTGATAGGACATATTGTCTGGCACTATCCTCTTTTGGATAGTAATGATATAGGAATCCCGCATCATTACAAAACATCATTGCAAATCGTCTTTATGAAAAAGCGCGACGCTGACCGACCGAGAAAAAAGGTATTGGAGTGATTCAGTATTACATTTTCATGATACTGCTGACACAGTGACAAGCGCTTCCTTTGACGGGGAAGCCTGATCCCACCGAGCGAGCCGTATGCACTTACCGACGGCAAATCCGTTGGCAATGCTCATCTGGGCCCACCCCTTGTTAAATCGCACGTGCCGCTGGCCAGCCGTGTGCAAAACCTCGAGCGCGACGGGCCAGCGCCGTCCCTGTTCATCTTGAAGAGAGATATCGATGCCTATTTTGAAGCGTCCCGGTGAGGCATGCCGCTTAAGCCCCGCCTTAAACGCATATTCTATCGTCTTCCTTATTTCAGGAAACAAGGCGATCGCGTCCTCCCTGCTCAGGTGCATCCGTCGAAGATAGGTTGTATTCGAGAGCGCGCGGACCGATGAATGAGCAAGGATAACATCGAAAATAGAAACGTCAGCAGTGATGGGGGCAGCGGCACCGTTTTTCTCTCCGTTGGAGTCAGGACGAGAGTCGCCGCACTCTTCAAGACTTGCCTTGAGAGACTTTCGAGGGACTTTGCTGTCGGCCGTGGGTATCTGAGGAGGCGAATCAACCCCGGTCATGACGCTGCTCGTCGAGTCATCTGACGCAAAGAAACTGGAGTGACCTCTCTCGCAGCCATGAAAATCTTCATCAGCGTAGGGCAATGCCGTTTGTAGTTCTCCAATATTTGGAAATGCCCAGTCTCCACCTGCGAACTCGTTCAAAAACGCGTCAAAGATTTCGGCATCCTTTCTCCCGACCAGGAGGGGGCAATCAGGATCTCGCGAATGCTCTTCACTGTGTCCGGTGCCGCTGTAAGCGGATTCGACAGAGTCCATTTCCTTTCGCGTGATAGAAAGTGCGCTGCTGGCGAGCACCTTGAGTATTGAAATAGAGGAAAGGAACGTCTCTTTGTTTATAACAAAGCTCTGTGACTCCTTGAATGTATCGCTTCGTGAACAGAAAAAGTGATCAGGCGGAACATATGAGACAGGAAAAAAAAACGTTTTGACGATTCGCCGAACCTTTTGCCGCACAATATTTTATTTCTGCCATCGAATGGGCAGCAGCACTTGGGTAAGAGAAGAACAAACGTACGCGAGCGGTATCATGCCAAATGCCCTAGCAAGAGATACTTGCTTTGCCAATCGTGGTCGGAACCCCGTCTCTGACTTTGAAAAATGACGCCTTGCACATCCTCTTTAGATATACCTGTTGTCCGAATTACAAGATTGTCGCATGCCAAAAAAAGCACATCCAGATTCCGATGCTATTACCTCGTTGGTGTCGGTGTTTTTGACCGGATCACCGTCAAAGCCGACGGGACTCGCAACAACGGACGTTGGAGCACCCTTGACGACGATGACGCTTCTTGTTGTTCCTGGAAATCAAAAGCTGATCATCCTTTCTCTCTTTCCCCTCTCGTGACTTGGTCAGACTCATGAGCGATTTTCGTTCCGGATCGACTCGTCAACCGTGACCCCCCGTGGCGTTGATCTGAGGCTTTGTATCGCGTGCCTCTTGTCGTCGTATTTGCTCTCCAGGCATCGAGTGCCGACTACCGCCAACCCCTCCGATTTCCAGGGCAACCCGATTTCGTCGATCGTCCTCTCCGTTTTCTGATTCTGGGCGAGACAGCTCCTACAGAGCCAAGACCGCCCCGACGCGGTCTTGGGTTTATACTCTTGGCCCTGGCCCTCCCGGCCGCGTCGAGCCCGGCCGCTTCCTCCTCCTCAGCGGTTCCGCCCGCCTTCCGCTTGTTCCCGGAGGGGTCGCGCCTATGCTTGAGGGCCCCGAGAGAAAGCCTCCTTTCTTCTTTGCTGACCAGGAAAAGGCAGCAATAGACATAGTAGCCGTGTGAGCTTCAGGAGCAGCAGCAGTATCACCACCAACAGCAGAAGCAGCAGCAAAACCAGCAGCAGCTCCGCCAATCTCAACGACGACGCAACCACTGCGACAACCACTGCATGATGGAGACCGCATGTCATGGTTTTGCTGCCGCGATGTCCGTTCCATTGGGCTCTCGCGGACTTTTTTTTTTCAAATAAATGCATTGGTGTGTCTATGATGCAGGCCTTGGTGCATCTGTACAGGCTTAGCCAGGCGCAAGCTTGAAATGCCTGCTGATGGCATAATTTTCTTTCACGCACGAATTCTGGGCAAAAAGTCGAGTGCAAAACAGAAAATATATTTCTGTCTCACAAAATCTACAGCACGACTCATTATTTCCGCGCCTCGACGACAAGTTACTCTTGCATCTTCAAGAGAACGTGTTTCCGGTCCATAGTGTCCTCGTTTTGCGGAGGGTCTTGCATTTCTCTGCAACCTCCAACACTGCGAGAAAGAAAGAATGACTTGCGCCGCTTTCGGGCTCCACGTCGCTTCGCGCGACGGAGGCGCGAACGAGCAGCATAGCCCTCTCGCGTTCACAAAAGGGAGCACAGAGACCTTTGCCGCGTTTTTAGACTAGTTCTCAAACGGTTCTTGGCCCCTGCCAGAAACAGGAGAGATGCGATCTGTATCATCTTACAGTGATGAAGATCCATGATCTTCATCACTGTCAAAAAATTCGGAAAAGCGTTCTGAATGTCCAGAAAGCTACTTCGAAGTCGTTGATGCAGCAGCAGCGACCTCGCCGAGTGTTGTTACCACGGCAGATACCTCGCCTTCCTCACCGACGGCGAATGGTGACATCGCGAAAACAAGCACCAGTGGAAGCTGCACCGACACGTGCCTCGACTCTAGCGCATTCGCGGAGAAACCAGAGACCGCTGCCGATGCCTCTCGCGCTCTGAAAGAGCCCCTTTTTAGTGCAGAGATTCTGCACTCATCCGTTCGCAAGGTCATAAACCCGACCTACCTAAGACGGATGAACCTGAGCAGAGACGATGCGGCAGGATTATTCCCGGAATTCGAAAGTATCTTGAATTCCGTTTTTATGAAAAGCATGTCGCGGCGTGAATATTCGCCACCCATGAAGAGAGGCGCTAGCGTGTATATTCATGATGCGGAGGGAGGGCGATGGCCCGTCGTGCTCGAGTGCTTGCGCACGGCCGGCTAGCGGCATGTCAGGTTCAACAAGGGGTGGGCCGAAATGTGCAGCGCCAACGGGGTTTCTCTCGGCAAGTGCTTTCGGCTCGCTCGGTGGAGACAGGGGGCATCGTCGTCGCACAGCGCAATTGTCACTTTGTCGATAGAAAAATCCGTATACAAAAAATGATAAAGACAGTCTGTCAGATGGCAAAGAAAGTCTGTCAGCACTCGCGAGTGTCATTCGCTTTTTCTCAGCAAGCAGTTCCTTTAACGAGTGCGGCGAAAGTATTTGTGGAAGCTCTGAACTTTTAGGATGCAATGAAACAAGTAGATAAACACGATTGACTTTCTTCATAAACACGTTGACTCTTTCTTCTGGTCCTTTTTTTTTGTCCTCTTTTGCTAGCGATCGCGGCAATCTTTTCGCGTAGACGATCCTGGAAACCGCATTTCTTGCCGTACTCCGCTCCTTCTTGTTCACGCGCTTCCACCTTTGTAAATGCAACCGAGAAAATTGCGTCTGTTTTTTTCTACGTCTGTTTGTATGCTTAGCGTCCGTAGAAAGCGAAGCGCGACCGTCCTATGATTCCTTTGAATGCCTTGCTTGAAAAGGTGATCCGACGGATCACGTGAGGCAGAGAGAATTTCGGATGATTTCTGAGTGGGCGGCAGGAGCAGAGGCCGCCGCGGACTTCAATCTGCCGGAATTTTATGTTTCCCGCTCTTTTATAACCTTTTCTTACACGCAGCTACTCTGGCAACGGCCTCTTTGCCATGCTCCAATCCGTATAAGCTCAGCTCGTGAGATTCCAACCGCGTGAACTCGACCGAGTCCCCGACCCTTAGCCTGTTGGCTCTACAGAACTTCTCCCACCCGTCGGCCAACCTTCCCGAGCGGAGATTGTCTCGCCTGGTCGTCACGTACTTGACGCTCCAGCGCTGGCCAGCGCTGTCTATCAGAGTCACGGGGAAGATTCTCGTGAACGGTAAGGTGTCATATCGCAAGCCGGGAGTGTTTAGAGGTTTTTCGTTTTCATTTCTTTCATTGTTGAAGTTGTCATCATCGTCGTTGTTGTCGATACCCGCCGCGGCGAAGTTGACTTTCTCGGCATCGTCATTGGTGGTGATACCCGCTGCGGCGACGTTGCCTCTCTCGACGTCGCCGTCCTCTTGTCCTCCGCATCGATCTGCTTTTTCGTGCCCGTTCCACCCTCTTTCGCGACCAAATGCTCCTCTAAAGGACACGCGAGCAGAAGCCTCGCGTTTAGCATGCATGGTGCGAGGAAGGCACGAATCGAGAGAGAGCACATGCGCTAAGGCGGAAGTCACGAAGAGGCGACGCAGGTATGTCTCCGAAGAGAGGAGGCGTGTCGCCGAGCTCGCCAGGGCCGCCGCCGGCGGAGAATTGATGGCAGTCTGTCGCGTGTAAAAAGTCCCGACGCCGGAAGCAGCTGCAACTGAAGAAAGAGCGGCAGCAGCAGCAGCAGCAGCAGCAGCAGCTGCATCCAGTTGCAGCATATTTACCCGGCCTGACGGATTCACATGCCTGCCGTCTGAAGAGTGAACAACGTATCTCCCTCGCTTTCTGAACGGTCGGACCGGCCTGCGCGAGGGTTGGAACTGGGGCAATAGCGATGCTCGCTGTGGGTCCACTGTCCCTTGAGGAGCTCCTCGTCGCCGTAGCCCCTCCTTCTCTTCCTCGACCCCGTGACCCCCGTCGGCGTCGTCTCTGTAATCGATCCCTTGTTCGCTATGCAAATGGTGCTCTCTCTCGGCATCTGCGGCTTCCAAGATGCCCTTTACAATTGTTGCAGCTGCGAGAAGCGGGCTTGACGACAAGGGAGGCGAGTAGCTGAATGAAGCCTCCAGCATTTCTGGTCTTTTCTTCAGTCCACAGGGGCCAAAAGGGGCGGACATGGCAGAGGAAGGAATGATGCACACTCAACTTTTTCCTGGCACAGAAAAAAGTTTGTTTTGATTTTTCTATGCTCTCTGCACGCAAAATGCGAGAGGAGGATATTTGGTGAAAAACATTGTGGCGTATGAAAGAAACAATAGCAGAGCCTCGGCAAAAAGAGCAAAAAAGCAACGTTGTCGCACGGTCTGTATTCATGAAGGGGTAACGAAGCGACATTCTCTGTACCATTTGTTAATTAAATGTTATTTCGTTGTCATCGAGAGAAATGGTTGCATCGGCGGTGCGTTGCTCGGGCCTTACCCTCGAGCTTTACGAACAATGCTCGGGAGTGCGATATTTGAAATTTACTTCTTGCCTTTCTTGTCCGAAAAGCCTTGAAAAAGGCCGCATATGGTCGGAGACACAACCTGGTGGCTGTCTCTCCGATACAGCCACCGGGTGCATCGGACCAAAAGTGTAATCCGACCAAAAGGGAATAAAAGGGGGAAAAAAGTCGGCTTTTATTTCTAGGGACAGTGAAGAGGTTGCATTTTTTTCCTTCCACCCTGATTCATTACCCTTTTAGCTCCATGCGTTCCTGACTTTAACCCTGCCGCACTCGCGGTGTTAGTCTTAAAGCAGTAGCGATAAAAGAAAAAGGCCAAAGATACGCGATCGAAATAGCACAAATGCCACAGCTGATCGATCAACTCGGAATATTTTTTGTTTTCGGTGTCTTTTGAAGCCCATACAAGGCACGATTTTGGTTTGATGAACGTAAAATGGAGATGAGGAAGTTAAAAAAGTAGAAGAGGAAGAAAAGGATCATATATATAGTTGAAAGGGTCGTCTTGATCTCAAAACGAGTTTTCTTTTCCTTTTCGGAAGAGGGGGGGACGGGGACGAAAACATTTTTCCTTTGCGACGACGCGGGATCCCGCCACACCTCTTGCAAGAAAAGGTCGATTGGGCGGAGGGATCGTGAATATGAGCCGACGAGGTCGTACGAACTTGAGGCTTCGAATCAAAGGGGGGGGTACAATGAAAGGCCTCGAGCCAAAAAGCAGAGGCCGGATGAACGAGTGAGTTTACCAGAGGCTCTGTTTCTACCTTTTTGCTCTGCATCTCTCCTGTGTACGCCTCCCGTTCCAAGCCCCAGCGTCCCTCAAAACCCGCATCAATAAAATCTCCTCTGTCCTACGGGACGCGGCTTTCCAAGGCCTGGAGGCGAAGAGTGAGCGCGTCCAGCTCCTGGGCTTGCGCATCCACCTTAGCCTTGAGCTCGCGGGTTGCCTGGACCAGCAGCGGCCCCACACGGTCATAGTGCACGCCCTCGATGACCTCCTCTCCCGAGGCCTCGTCGTGGCGAGTGTAGACCAGCATCGGGTCGACCTTGACCACCTCCTCGGCAATGAAGCCGTAGTAGCGCGGGCCGTTCGGGGGGTCGAAGATCGACTGGAAGGACACGGCTTGCAGGTCGAGCACTCCGGCAGTCGCCGCGGCACTCACGTTCTGGATGTCGTACTTGTATCGGCGACTCGAAGTCTGATAGGATATTTCGCCTGATGTTATGTCATATTTCATGGTCGAACTGCCCGACATGAGGTTCCTCACCGGCTTGACGACGAAGCTCCCTGCGGCAACCGACTGGACGGGAGCCGCGCTGGTCCCAGTGCTGGCGATGACAACCGCATTGGCGTGGATGGACTGGGCGTAGGGACCCAGGGCGATCGCGCCGGCGCCCTGTGCAGCACTGGATCGCCCCATGGCGATCGAGCCGATGTCGCTAGCCTGGGCCTGGCTGCCGATGGCAATGTCAAAGTTGGTCGACGTGCTCGGGACGGTCGCGTTGTGTCCCAGGCGCACCGTTGTGCTGCCCACGGTCCAGCCGTTGGTGGTGTTCCAGTACAAGTAGTCACCGAGGCTCGAGCCCGGGATCGACATCTGGGCCGGGGGGCCAGTCGGTCCTTCCTTCCCGGAGACTCCAGCGAGTCCCTGCGGGCCCGTAGGACCCATGGCTCCAACAACTCCCGGAGCACCAGGCGAGCCGTCACTGCCCTTGAGGCCAGCGGCACCCGTGGGACCCATGGCTCCAGCGACTCCCGGAGCACCAGGCGAGCCGTCACTGCCCTTGAGGCCAGCGGCACCCGTGGGACCCATGGCTCCAGCGACTCCCGGAGAACCAGGCGAGCCGTCGTTCCCGCGGTCGCCCGTAG
>Ga0315289_10010294_pt1 | contig 13393 bp, 16 predicted proteins | sample YL17G11_40_MG_FD_203452 | JGI IMG/M metagenome (GOLD analysis project Ga0315289, IMG submission 203452) | Sediment microbial communities from Yellowstone Lake, YNP, Wyoming, USA - YL17G11_40 | ecosystem: Environmental > Aquatic > Freshwater > Lake > Sediment | place: USA: Wyoming | collected...
CTAGTATTCCAACATCGAGAGCGTCGAGCAATGGACCACCGCTTACTCTGGGTCTTTTGCGACCTCTTCGAGAACCTGCTCCATGTGCTCGGTATCGCACAGATGGAACTTGCCCCCTTTGTCCTTGAGGACGCATTGCGGAAAATCTTCAAAAGAAATATCGCCTTGACGCTTGATTTCCTTTATTATCTCCTTGGCCCTGTCGAGTTCCTCGTCGAGATTGATGATGTCAACATCGGGACGCCCCGATAGGCGCGCCTTCATCTCGTCGCAGGTCTCGCAGTTGTTCATCGTGAAAAGCATTACTCGCGGCATCGCATGATAATCTGCTTCCTGTTTTATAAAGTTTTCCAAGATTAGAAGGTATAGCAAATCTTTATATTTTACTGCGGTAATACGGTTATATAATGTCCGGACGGCCGCTCCATGCCTGAAAAACCTCAGAAAAGCCTTCTTTCTAAGATGCCGAAGCGCGGAATCAGCATGACATCCGAGGATGATTCCTTCGAGGAGAACTTGCTTCCCATCAAGAGCCGCATCGTCAGAGTCGGGAGCAGTGGCAGCGTCCTAATACAGAAGAGCCTTTTAGACCACTATGGTTTCAAGGTCGGCGACTTCGTCAGCGTCATCCTCCAGCATCGAGAACCAACCGATGAGGAAGTCGAAAGAATCGAGAAGCGCAAGGAGCTGAGGGGGCGGAAGTAGTTGGCTTCGATGCTCAGCAAGGCCATTCAAGTCGTAATGTTCCTCTCGCTTAAGGGCGGCGTCGGGAAGAGCACCCTTTCTTCGTCCTTCGCCAACTACATATCGGAGGTCCTTGGATTCCCAACGGCCCTTTGGGACCTCGATATCACATCGCCCTCGTGCCCGAAGATATTCGGCATTGCCGGTCATGACATCGAGGTCCGCGATAAAATCATACCGGTCCAGTTCTCCAAGAACCTCAAGATTCTCTCGATTGATTTCTTCCTGCCGTCCAGCGACCAGCCCATTATATTCAAGGGCGTCAGGAAGGCCAGCGTCATCGAGCAGTTCCTCAAGACTGTGGACTTCGGGGACGTGAAGTATTTAGTGCTCGATACGCCGCCGACTACATCGGAGGAACTCCTGACCATACTAGAACTCTTCGAGCGTGACCGCATAGAGATGGTCTTCGTGACGCAACCGTCCGACATCTCCAACAACAGCGTCCAGAAGAGCGTTCGCTATCTCAAGGAGAAGGGCTACAAAATCAAGGGCATCCTGTCGAACATGAGCACCGCCGAGTGCCCGCAATGCCATCACAAGTTCTCCCTATTTGATAATAGAGGCGAGACCGTAGAGCAGATTGCGACACGCTACGGCATACCTTACCTTGGAGATATTCCAGCGGGAGAGAAGAAGTCCGACAAGGGAGCGTTCCTGGTTGGCGATAATTTCAAGGCCGTGGCGGACAAAATCCTATCGACTGAGAGCATCCAGTTCAAGCCCACGTTTGGTAAGATTGGCGCTCTCGACAAGCTCATGCTTGCCATGAGCTTGAAAAGAGGACTCAAGAAGATGGAGGGAGAGAAATGACTAAGGGGAACAAGAAGCGAGCCTACGAGAAACCGGCAGTGCCTACCGTGATACCACCCGCCTTCGATTCGTTCGATGTCCGTCCCTTCATGCCTCTTCCGGACAATAAGGTTGCGTGCCCGAAGTGCGGCAAGATAGGCGAGCCGTCAGGGAAGCGGAATGTCGAGGGCAGCATGATTCTCCGCTGCAAGCCCTGCGGCATTGAATACTCAGAGCACAAGAAGAAGGGGTTCTGCTCATGGGTGCAGAACCCGAAGTTCGGCTCGTGGCTCAAGAGGTTGGATACCAAGGAGAAGGTATTCGTGCGCCCCATAGTGCCGTCCGAGTGCCGCGCTTGCAGGAACAACAAAGGACCTGCCATCAAGTGCCCGTACTTCCAGGGCGTTCTAGGGAAGCAGCTTGAATATCCGGAGCAGTGGGAGAAGGTCTGATGCTCGAACCCCCTATAGTCATCGTTGGCGGAGGGCCTGCGGGCGCTACGGCAGCCGAGAATCTTGCTAAGAAAGGCAAGAACGTCCTGCTCATAGAGCGCTCCAAGAGCTATCCCTACAGGGAGAAGCCCTGCGGAGGGGGGCTGGGGCCGGCGACCATCAAGCTCTTTCCGTACACCAAGGCCATGGGCATCCATACGACCAAGAAGATATTGATGTCCTTCGGAGATGACAGTATAGAGCTAGATATCCCTATAGTTATGGTCAACCGCAACGAGTTCGACCTCATCCTCATGAAACGAGCCTCGGTCGCTGGCGCAGTATTGCGCTTCGAGAGTACCGTCGTTACTGTAGATTATGACAACAAGAAGGTCCTTCTAGGTAACGGTGAGATTGTACCGTTCTCGTTCCTCGTAGGAGCTGGTGGCGTTCGCTGCCCAGTAGCCAGGCATCAGAATAGTCCGAAGGCTACCGTGCCATTACTGGTCGGGAAGGCCGATGGCGGCGCTCTCAATTCATCCGAGACCGCCGAGATTGTCTTCTTCGAGGGCTTCAAAGGGTACGCCTGGGTGTTCCCGAAGGGGAAGTTCCTGGATGTCGGTGTCGGCGGTGATGCGACCGTCAAGGAGCTTCGCAAGAGGCTCGGTGCGTTCCTCAAGGAGCGGAAGCTCACCATGTACGACAAGACCGGATGGACCATACCGTTCGAGCCTCCGATGGACCCCGTCAGTTGCAAGATGCTCATAGATTCCACCTCTGCGGTATGCGGGGATGCCGCTGGATTTGCGAATCCCGCAACCGGCGAGGGCATAAGATATGCGATGCAGAGCGGAAAGGAAGTCGCCGAGGTCCTGCTTGGCACTAGAGACTACAAGACATATCCAACCTTCCTAGAAGACCTTGTAAGGCTACGTGATTATCGCGAGCGTTTCTTCGCCAAAGGCCTCAAGGAATACTTCATGGAGCTGAAGAAGACACCCGACCTGGCCAGAGAGCTTGCGGGCTTCTTCTTCGGAGACCGGCCGGCTCCTCCAAGTGCTCCCATGACAGATGATGAACGACTCAAGGCCTTGAAAGCAATCGATGAGAAGATGGGGGTCTGAAAATGGAATTGAACCCAGTGACAATCGAGAAGCGCCGGCTCATAAGGAAAATCTTCGAGAAGATGGTAGTCCTGATAAACCGTGAAATGAACATCGAGGAGTTCAAGGACACCTATTTCCCGAACGAGGACCGCACGCTGGAACTCAATATCAAAGGCATAGAGGACCTAGATACGGGCTTCGTATTCCGTGACGGTCGCGTCCGCACCATAAAGAAGCTGACCGACAAGCCGACTGTCATTGTCAGCATGAATGAAGATACCTTCATACGCCTAGCCACCAAGCAGGAGACCCTGGGCGAGGCCTTCTTCTACAGCCACATGGAGATGGAGGGCAAGGACTACTTCCGCGACTTCAAGCTCTTCGATAGGATGTTCACCAAGTACGGGCATGTGCTCGACAAGCTCAAGAATGGAGGATGAGACGATGACGGATGAGGAGAAGGTATTCGAAAAGGTCTCAGACGAGGAAATCACGGACCTCATGGAGCACATTGCAGAAGATGTCGATATCACAATGAAGAAGCAGCTCGAAGACGACGAGCTTGCCGCTGTATGCGAGATACTTGATTACTCCCGCAAGTCAGGCGGGAAGCGTCTTCGTCCGACCTTGGCTGTTCTGACTTCACAAGCTCTCGGAGGCGACTATCAGGAGACCTTGGATATGGCGACGACCGCCGAGATGCTTCATGGCGCTTGCCTGACTGCCGACGCCAGGGTCCTAAAAAGTGATGGTATGGTAGTACCGATAACCGAGATTGTTCCTGGCGATGAGGTGCTCACGATAGACACGGAGACGGGGCTCCACAAAAAGTGTAAGGTGACTAACCTCTTCGATAATGGTATCAGACCCATTTACAAACTGAATCTGAAGAACCGCTCGATAAAATGCACCGCTAATCACCCATTCCTTGTTATCAGATATGATAAAGCGATATTCCATAAGGTCAAGCCTGAAATAAAGGACATTATAAAGAAGGACCGCAAAATGGTAAGGGATGTCTACACCAGATTGGAATGCCCTGAACATATGGTATACCATTGGATTGCCGGCATAGCTATCGAGGAGAAATATGTAATAAAACTTGAAGATATGTTTGGAGTTAAACTTGAAAGATTTCCCGCAAAATACTCAAGGCGTAGATACTACTTTGAGTGGGTCCCGCTGAGCGAACTCAAAAAAGGAGATTTGATAGTTATCCAGAAGGAGCTACCGGAAACCCCCGATTGTGCTCCCCCTATCGAGTTCGGTAGCATGGACCCCATCAAACTCTGTCAAATAATTGGGCTCTTCATAGGGGACGGGTGTTACCTCTATAAAGACCGCGGACTTTCATTCTCGCTGGACAAGATAACCGCAGATGCCTACCTCCCAATTATCTCAGAGGTCTTCGAAAAGAAACCGGTATTCAATAAGGCCAATGGTTTTCAATACAACATATGTTCTATCGGGATTGCGAAGTTCTTCAGGGAACTAGGGATTGTGGATGGTTCCCATAAAAAGAGGGTTCCTAAATGGATATTTAGTCTCCCAAAAGCCCTCAAATGCGCATTCATGAGAGGTATCATCGACAGTGATGGATGTGTGCAGAAAGTCGGTGACTGTGGCATCGCCTTTGTTAGTGAAAAGCTCACTGAGGATGTGAAATTCCTACTTGACACGATGGGCTTTACAGTGTCAAAGGTTTTTTCATGTACCCGCTCGAATGCGCACTTCAAGCGTGGCAGTAAGAAGGAGACGACCCTGTATCATATCATCGTATCGAATCCGGAACAGATAAAGATGAAAATTGGGAGTTATAAAAAACTCTCAATGGAACGAATGACCAGAAAGAATAGGCATCGATATATGTTTGAGAACAGATTCCTGGACTGTTCCACGATTCCCATAAAGGATACCCGTACATTTGGTCTGAACCGTGTTCACGATGTGGTCGCATTGGGGGAAGAGCACGTCTATGACCTAAGAGTCGAGGGGGCCCACAATTTCATCGCAAACAATATTGTTGTACACAATAGCCTCGGGTACGACGATGTCCTTGATGGCGACCTCCTCAGACGCGGCAAGCCCTCGGCTCATGCAATGTTCGGTGCTGGCGCTGCCATGATGGGGAGCAATCTCTTGGCGCTCTTGGCGCTCAAGATGGGGACTGTACGAGGTCTCCCACTAATCCGACTCCTAATCAGTGCCGCCTCGAACCTCGCCTTGGGGAGCACCGAGGAGCAGCTATTCCATGAATATTCCGAGGACCGTTACTACAGAATCATAGGCCTCAAGACGGCATCGCTCTTCCAGGCTCCTTGCGAGATTGGCGCTATAGTGGCTGGTGTCGTCCGGCCGCAGTTCGTGCTCGCCAGCAGGTATGGATGGAATGTCGGCATGCTCTACCAGATTACAGACGACCTTGTTGATATTCTCAAGACACACCTGACCGGAGAACCTCATGGACACATGAAGAATGGCTCTCCGACATTGGCGTTCATCCATGCCGCACGGACTACCAAGGACAGTCATATCGGGACGCTTCTTCAAAAGTTCATCAACGATGCGCCACTGCCCATGGAGGAATTTGAAGAGGTCTATAAGGCGCTTGTGGCGGCTGGCTCCATAGAGTACACCTTCAAGAAGATAGAGGAGCACAACAAGCTCTGCCACAAGCAATGCGCATTGATGCCGCAGAACAAGTTCTCCAATTATCTGGCTGCCATGCCTGGCTACATGCATCGTGCTCTGATGTCTGAGGTCAAGGGCTACGAGGGGCTCGAAGGGATGAAGGCCCCCGAGACCCCCGAGAGTAAGGAGCCCGAGAAGCCGGCTGGCGTATAACGCCCGCTTTATGGTCGTATAACTGGTTTATATACCCGCAGCCCAAAAGTTTTATACCTGTAAAGCCATGGGGTAGTTGGGATGCCCAATGGGAGATACCGAGAAAGCCGCTCCTGAAGAGGAAAAGAAACCGGAACCAGAGAAGAAGGAACCCGTTGAGCAACCGAGTCACGATGAAGCGACGGCTGCGGAAAAAACCGAACCCAAGGGGGTTACCGCAATTGTCGAGGCAATCAAGGGCGAGGCCGCCAAACCCGACCAAGCGGGCACGGGTGAGGTCAAGGCCGAGCCCCCCAAGCCAGGGCTCTTCTTCCCTGACATCAGGAAAGTTCAGGAGAAGAAGAGCGCTGGCATCGGGCCGAAGTCGGACCTACACCCCCCGGCTCGGCCCGAGATTGCCAGGCAAGACGCCCCTAGCGCGGAAACCCCTGCGGAAGAGGTCGAGGAGGAGCCTGAAATTAAGGACGTTCAACGGCCACCTCCAAAAGCGCCTGCGAACGCAAGGCGTCCTCCCACGCAGCCGTCCAGTAAGAAAAAGAAATCCAAGGCTGTTCTCATTGGCGGCGACTACTGGGTCGGCGGCGTCTACGATACCACCCCCGAGGGAGCTGCCCGCCCTTCATATGGTCTCGCTATTGACCGCTTCAAACAGACAGACTATAAGATAATCATGTTCATGGCGGAATACCTGAAGGGCGAGGGCTACATACAGGAAGCGCACCCGACCTTGGTGGTGAGGTTCGCTTTGAACTTCCTCTTCAACGGCATAAAGGAAGAGATGGTCGTCAAAGAGGGCAGGGCATAATACGGTCAAGTGCAGGTTCACATGCCCGCAGGATTCGATGCACTCAATCTCGCAGGGCTGCAAGCCGAATGTACGCAGAAGGGAAGGCTTGGGTGACGCAGGCCTCATGTCTCGTCCTGCTGCAAACAAGCGGAATATAGGGTGGTAATGGAATGCAAGACCAAGAACCGAAGAAGGCGGATGCTCCAGTAGCCTTAGCAGCAGGCAAAGCGGGGGGGATTGCGGCCCCTGCGGAGAACTTACCCGATTCGGCCGGTTTGGAACCGGATAATATCGAGGGGAGCAATGTTTCTCAGGCAGCCGAGGACAATGGCAGTGTCGGACATAACTGTCCCTTTCCAGGGTGCAACTTTCATACTGGGCGTATCCAAGCCCTCCACGGCCACATACAATTCAAACATGAAATGAAGGGGGAGCACATGCCGGTGGAGGCGCAGACCGAGGAGGAGGAGCAGCAGGAAGACGAGTTCGAGGAGGAAAATACCACCCCGCCTGCACCCGCTGCGACCCCCGTTGCCCAGCAGCTAGCGCCTCAGTCCCCGGCTCCACAAGTTTCCAGTCCACCAACACCTGCACCACCGCAGAAACAGCCGTATGTATCCCATAAGTTTCAAGACCGAGGGAGTAAGATGAATCAGCTAAGACCAGCGCCGAGAGCGACCGAGTCAGAGCAGACCGACATAGGCAAGAAGGCCGAGGTCCGTGGCCGCGTCAAGCAGGTCCTCAAGATTATTGCTAGCGCCGAGCCTGAAAAGTCAGAGCTGCTGGCTCCACAACGGGAAATGTGCATCGAGTACATCAAGGCCCTCAACAAGGCCGATGTCTCGGAAGAGACGCTTGGGGAAATCGAGTCCAACCTCGACAGTGTGATAAAACCAGAGGTCAAGAACGTTCTAGAAGGACCCACCCCGGCTAAGAGCCCGCAGCAGAAGCCGTCTCTCCAGGCAGGCATCATGAACATGACTAGGATTGCCAATATCAGGGGGAAGGTCAAGAGAGCCATAGCGGACTACTTCAAGCTCTCCACCCCCAGAAAAGATGAGCTGTCGAGCGAGAAAGAGGTACTAGTGTCCATGAGCCAGAAGCTATCCAGCAGCGAGCTTACCCAGAAGGAACTGGAGGAGTTCGAATCGTACTTCGAGAGCGAGATTGCCCCTGCCGTATCGCAGGCTTTGCTGGCCGATACGAAGAAGCCTCCGGTGGCGCAGACGAAGCCTGGTGAGGATATCGTGGAGAGCGAGATTGCGCAGCGCAAGCAGGAACTCGAACTTGAGCGCGCAGACCGCATGCTCGAAGAAGAGAAACTCAGACGGAGGCAGAACATGATGGCCATACAGAACGTCGGGAGCCAGGGCAATTCTTTAGTGCCCATCATATCTCCGAGGCTTAACGACCGGGGTGAGATAGTAAAGGACGACAAGGGCAACGTCATGATGGAGACAAAGTACGCACCGGTAGACCAGGCCAAGGGCTCAAATGAACTCATGATGATGATGCTGATGAGCGGGAAGCTCGGCGGTGGGAACGACTTCCAGAGCCAGATGATGACGACCATGATGAACAACAACACCGCCATCCTCACTGCACTCATAGAGAGCAACAAGAGCAAGAAAGAGGGGGCCAGCCCCGAGGAACTGGTTCTTCGGATGCAGAACGAGCAGATGAAGTTCATGATGACGCTTGAGGAGAAGCGTCAGGGAAAGGGCGAGGACCCCAACATCAAGGCCATGAGGGACGAGCTTCGTGCGAACCGTGAGGACGCCGCCAAGATGAGGGAGGCCATGTACAGTCAACAGTTGCAGTACATGGGCAAGGAGATGGAGGACCTCAAGCACTATGCGTACCGTGACCCTCTTGAGGATATCAAGAAGAAGCGCGAGCAGCTCGAAGAGCTTGGCATCATATCACCCAAGGACAAGGACGCCGAACAGGAGGCCCTCAAGGAAAGCTCCAAGCTCATGGAGAAGGGCATCCAGAAGATTGATACCGTCAGCAACGACGTGAAATATCTTCTTGCCCCGTTGGTGAAGGCACAAGCCGCAGCCTTGGAGCGTCAGAGCGGCGGCGGAGCGCCCCTCCAGAGAACGGTATCGGAACGTGATAAGGTCGCCGCCTACAGGAACATGCTGAACAATCTTGAAGAAGAAGAGGAGGAAGGAGAAGAGGAGGAAGCGTAGATGCCGAAGAAAAATAAACCCGTAGTCTGCAAGGTAGGGGCAAAGAAAGGGACCGTGACCCTTAATTTCTCAAGGCCCACAGAAATCCGGAAGATTATGGTCTGGGTGCCTGGAGAGAAGCCGAAGGCTGCGAGGGTCGCATCGATAACAGTGGTTTACTGAGGTGCCGTCATGCCCAAGATAGACCTAGAGTGCGCTTTCTGCGACAAGCCAGCCGTGTCGCTTATCAACACCACGTCGGTCTGCAAGGAACACAAGGACAAGGCGGTCGAGGCCTTTGCGACCCAGCTCATGGGTGTCCTGATGCCGCAATTGCAGGATATGCTATCCAAGACGCTCGACGATGCGATAGAACGGAAGGTAGCCGCCGGAGATATCGGCGGGCCTGCTCCGGACCACGACTAAGTGCTCCCTTTAGAAAAGAGCGAGCTTCATCGGGGCCCGTCTTCGGTTCTCGACCCTTTTTGTCATTTTATAATGAGCAGCGGACGCTTTCTGCTGGTAGTTCTGGCCGCCCTGCATCATTGGGGCCTGCTGCTGCGCAAGCGGCGTCGGGAACGGTAATGGGAATGGCAGTGGAAGAGCGAACGGCATCGGAAGCGGCGGTAACGGCGGAGGCGTAGGGAATATTGCCAACGGCCCCGCAACAAGCGCATGGCCGCCCTTTGTCATAGGCGTGATGACCTTGCTCATTTCCGGATAATTTCCCATACTACACCCCGAACTTGTATGTTCGAGCAAGATGATAAAGTTTATTATGCTCAAGGACGATACAGGTCTGCATGTGGAAGGCTCTCCCGAAGCACGGCTTCGGAAGGGAGGGGGCCGTCGCTCAACTCCTGGATGGCCCCCGATGACCTTCTGCATAAGGAATGGTGTCTACCATGACGCATCCTACAGAGAGTAGTTAAAGCGGTCTTCGCCCGCAATGACACGTGGGCATAGGCCAACCTGTAGAGTCTGCGAGGTAGCATCATGAAGGGTGAGATACGGAAACACCGATACTACAAGCGGCGCTCCTGGGGCCGAATACGCTCCAAGCTCCGCCAGAGGTTTGCCAAGGGGAACTACGAGGTCGAGCCGGAGTATCTGAAGCCGGAACGGACCTGCTGGTCCCACTGTGACAACGCCAGAATGCGCTGGAAATTCGAGCATCATCACGACAGGTACGCCAAGAACATCCCGTTCGTGAGTTCGTTCCTTTACAGCATGAAGGGCAGCAAGGACCTGCTGAAGCAGTACGGACTGGGCTTCTTGGAGTGCTTCAAGTGCGGAGAGCACGAGGTCCGACACATCGATGTCTCCGATAAGGAGACCTTCGGGCTCTGCCACTCGTGCGCAAGCCCCATCATACAGCGACGGCTCCACGAGGCGGAGGAGCAGCGCGCCCGTCGCGGCCGGCTTTTAGCACGGTCCATGCTTCCAAGGGAGGTCATCACAACCCTCGATACCATAGGGTACTTGGAGGTCCGGACACAGCTCTACACATACCTGCTGAGCTACCGCGGCACCCTCTTCAATGCCACCACAAGTCAGCACTACTGCGTGCACCCCAGCACAACGGTCTCGGACTGGGACCGCGTCATACAATTCTGGCTCCTTCTGAAGAGCAACCTCAAGCTCATCGAGGATAGGGCGAACAAACGGCTTGAACCAGTTGAAAATTGGAAGAAGCTGTACGGTAGAGGGAGAATAAAACTACAAAGGAGGTGAATACATGGTACGGATAAAACGGATGGACACGAACGGGCACTCCTGCTTAGCCGAGAAGAACGGCATGGCGGACTGGGTACCCGACGATGCGGATGTCTCGTTGGACTTCGCAGAGACCGTCGTGAGGCAGCACCTCAACAACGGCTTCATGCTGGTCAGCGAGGAGTCCAAGAGCATCGTGGGGCCCGGAAAGCTCAAGGAAGGCTCGTACATCCTCATGCCGCCTGTCATAGGCGGATGAGACTTTTAGGCCCTGGGGTTTTCCCTAGGGCCAATCTTTATATTAATAGATGTTGATGCTGTAAAAGGGAGCACATATGGCAGAACAAATAGTTATGAAGTCCCTTCTTAAGGCTATCAAGACCCCGAAGTATTTCCAGACCGTTCCGGTCATCGTGGAAGTCGCTGAGGGTGTTGAGGTCATTCCGGTGGCTTCTGAAATCACCAAGGTCCTCAATGTAGACCTCGGCCAGGTAATACCTTTCATCAACTCCTTTTCCATGGTCATACCGACGGATTTCATCGGCCCGCTGTCGAACATGCAGTATGTCAAGCGGGTGCACCTCGACAAGACCATGTATGCGCTCGAAGGACCTGGTGGGCTCCCTCCGCTGCCGGTAATTGGGGACCCCACGAGGCTCTTAGATGAGATGATGAAGGGGCCCCTAATGGTCGAGGCCAATCATGGCTGGATAGGGACCTTCGAGGTCAACAAGGCCTCTGGCCTCTATGAACTCCACAACAGAGGCTTCAAGGGCCAAGGCGTCAAGGTCTGGGTGCTCGATACCGGTGTTGACCAGACGAACCCGCAGCTCCAGGGCATCGTGGCGGGAGCGCACTCCACTACCCTTGGAACGCCTCATGATATGAACGGGCATGGTACCTGGTGTGCATCGAGAATCGTGGGCCAGCTCTACACGCACCCCGTTCTTGGTCTGACTTGCCTGGGAGGAGCCCCCGAATGTGAGCTGCATACCGTCAAGGTGCTCACTGACCTGGGCTTCGGGAATACCTCTGATATCCTCGCTGGGATGCAGATGGCGCTGGATGCCGGCGCTGACGTTATCTCCATGAGTCTGGGGGGTGACGGGGACGCCGAGGGTGAAGAGGAGGACTTGATGACGGTCTTCATCAACAAAGCCGCCGAGACCAATCCGCACACCATCTTCTGCATTGCCGCTGGGAATTCCGGCTCGGATGGCGAGAAAGCCGGCTCGACTGTCGGGATACCTGGCAACGCTGAGGAGGCCGTCACAGTTGGAGCCCTTTCACTGGTGGATATGGTGAGGGCATATTACTCCTCGACCGGCCCGACGCTCCAGGCCAAGCGTGTCAAGCCTGACATCATGGGCATCGGAGGCGGGCTCGCCAAGTCCGGTGGAAAGAAGGGCGTCGGCGACCTCTTCTCCGGTTCGGCGTTCGGCTCTCAGCTCGACCCAACGGACTACCTGATAGATGGGTGGGCTGTTCTGAAGGGAACGAGCATGGCGACCCCTGAAGTAGCTGCGGTCCTTGCCCTATGGCACCAGGTTACCGGCAAGATGCTCACTGCCAGGGATGCCAAGACCATCTTCGCCAAGTTCGGGCTGCCGAAGACCAACGAGTACGGATTTGGGATGCTCAATGCGACCTGGATTCTCCAGGCTCTCGGGCAGGCGTAAGGTACTTATTCCCGCCCGAGAATACCCATCTGCGCCGCAGCCCGGCGTGATGCGGTGTAGTGGTGAGTTCGCCATTCCCCTGTAATAGATTGCTTCGCCGGGCACCTTATACGCGTACTGATGGTAAGTTATAAATACTCTTAACGCCATTCAGTGTCGATAAGGTGATTTGGATGGCGATAAAAGGTGCTGGGAAGAAAGTTGTCGAGGGACCAAGGCCGCCGTATTTTAATATGGTCGAGAGGGACGGAAAACTAGAACTCTGCTGCATGGTCGAGTCGTGTACCTTCAAGACCATGGAGCCACACACATTAGAGAACCACTTGAAATTCGTCCACAGTCTGGTCGTTGATGTCAAGGCTATCGTCGAGCTGGTACGGCAAGGTGAGGGGGTAATTGCTACGCCTAACATGCGACATATGGGGTCCGATGACCCCGAGTTCTTGAAGCTCCAGATGGAGTTTAACCAGCGCCAGCTCGAAGCCTCCCAGAAGCAGACCGAGAAGTTGGCTGAATTTGTCATTATGCTTAAGAACACGGAGAATCGCTCCGCCGGTATAAGGTTCGACGCCATCTTGGGCGAGGACGGCCGGCTCACGATACCGGAGCCCACCAGAATCCTTCACAAGCTCAAGAAGGGATATGTACTGACACTTTCCATCGAGGGCATCATGGAGAGAAAGAAAGAGGACGCGTCCTGATTGCAAAGTTATTTAGCCCTTGCGAACAATACAGGTACGGAGTGGCGGATTCCCTCCAGGGCCAGTCGATTCGCTTTCCGTCTCCTATGGCTCTCCCAACCCCCCGTTTCACCTTCGCCACTCCCAAATAGCCTTTTGGAGGCGTGTGTATCTCGTGGTAGGCCGTATCACGGCGGATTATTTATACTAGTGTTCTGCCAGGGGCCAAAAGGTGTAGGGGGGGTTGGTACATTATATTTATATATATATTTAGGTTAGAGACTAATTTAGATTAGATTCTCATTTAGATTTGCTTCTACTTTATAATGCATTATAATCCGATGAGATGAAGTACTCATCAATCACTTTTTATTATTATTATAAAACACTCCTATGTTACTAGGCTCTATGATATCCTAAAGGGCCGACATTGTCTATCA
>Ga0315289_10010299_pt1 | contig 13389 bp, 7 predicted proteins | sample YL17G11_40_MG_FD_203452 | JGI IMG/M metagenome (GOLD analysis project Ga0315289, IMG submission 203452) | Sediment microbial communities from Yellowstone Lake, YNP, Wyoming, USA - YL17G11_40 | ecosystem: Environmental > Aquatic > Freshwater > Lake > Sediment | place: USA: Wyoming | collected...
GCTCAGGAACTTTCAGAGGAAGCACGATCTTCATGTGACCGGAAAGCCGGACAAGGCAACGGTCGATAAGCTTGTTTCCGAGCACGAATGTTAGGCTGGAACGATCGGGGCATTTGGCGACTGACACACCTGCAAGATCGAAAGATCTGCCCACGTCCTCGTAATCAAAGGCCTGCAGGGCCTACCGCCATAGACGGGAGCCTTTCGATCAGGTGATCGACGGTGGGTACATCCTGGCCGGAGGAACTTTTTCATTTGGTGCTGGCGAGTATGATGCCTAACTCATTAAGACCGATGTGGATGGGAATGCCCCGGCCAAAGCGACACCGGGATAGAAGAATCTATCAATCATACAAATAATACATAAAGACGGGGAGGCTCCAGGGTAACCTGGGGCCTTTTCTTTTATTCATCATTCCCGGGCATACCGGGAACAGGGTGGGGATAAAAATCAAAAATCACAAGTTAGGATCAAATCGGCTCTTAATGTCTCTTTCGGGGATGGTTGAAATCCCTCGCCTTCAGGCGAAGAGAAGATTATATATGTCGCTATGCGACGTTATAGGGTAGGCGTACATACGAAAACGGATTTAAAGGTGCACCTTGTGTGGATACCGAAGTACCGGAAGAAGGTGTTGATTGGGGAAGTAGCGATACGGGTAAGAGACGTGTTGCGACAGATAGCGATAGAGCATGTGTTAGAAGTGATATCTGGGAAGGTATCCAGCGACCATGTGCATATGTTTGTCGGGTACCATCTTACTCAGGAAGTCAGTAAGATCATGCAATGGATGAAGGGAATCAGTTCGCGCATGCTTCTCTCCGAGTTTGCCCATCTGAGAAAGCAGTTTTGGGGACGGCACTTATGAGCCAGAAGATATCTTGCCGTGAGTTCAGGAAACATAACCGACGAGATGATTCAGAAATACATTGAGGAGCAGGAAGGCGAACCAGTGGTAGATGATAGTCGATTTCAAATCGACCCTTCTTGAAACCCCTCGCCTTACAGTCGAGGGTCGTTTAGTTAAAAATGTGTACAGGATGAGGCAAAGGAACGATGACGTGAGACTCAGGAAAAATTGGAATGCTGATCAAGATGCAGATAGGCATCTATCTGCAGGGTAATATAGGAACGATCAAAAGCCTGGTTCAGCTATCGAGATCAATTTTTTCTGGTGCTACCCATGTGCTACCCAAGCAATTATCAATTTGGAATCGGCCCTCATAGATTAGCTTATTTCCTGGTGCCGAGGGAGGGAATTGAACCCCCGACACGAGGATTTTCAGTCCTCTGCTCTACCAACTGAGCTACCTCGGCATTGGTAGAGATGTCTATTGAATTCGAGGGGGGTTGTCAAGAAGTTTTATCTTTGTCCTCACCGAAGTCGAAACTCTCCAGCTTAGCGCCCTCTTCCTTCAGCACGTCATCCATGGACACATCGCGCGGCTTGGCGGTGGCACCGGTGAGCATCTCCTTCTTCTCCTCGGTCACCTTGCCCACCATAAATCCATCCGCGCTGACATCGATCTCCGGCGGTTTGCTATAGATGTTGAGTTTGATCTTCATGGGAACCAGGTCTTCCCCGCAGCTCTTGCACCGGTCCAGATAATCAAAACTTATGTAACTGCACTTCGGACACCTCATATATCTCAACCTCCTGTTTTATATCTCCCCATATCGGTAGAATAAAAACCATTCATTAGCAACTGTCCACTCCAAAATGCGCACCCTCTGGAACATGGCATCGAGCGCATTTTTATATTGAACAGGGTGACAACTGTATCATCTGGCATATTTGAGAAAATATTTTCAACAAAAGTGAAAAATAATGCCACTGGGCTTGCAAAGCAGATAGAGAATCAATAAATTCAATATGTTGACAAATATTATCTGGGCATGTTACTTGCAAAATGTTACAATATATTGCTGAGCACTACCCGCTACATTGAATACATAGCTAGGGGGGGGGGAGATATGAGAAGGGTTCTCTACGGGATCCTGGTCATGATCGTCATGGTCTTTGTGCTCTTCGGGTGCTCATCGAGCAGCTCAAACGGGAACTCGAACAACAGCACAGGCGGAGGCGAGGCGCAGAAGGGCATAGCGGATATCCTCGCATCCCAGGGGATCGAACTGGTCGACTCGGTCACCTGCCGTGACGCTACAACCGGCAGGGACTATACCGGCTACCTCGGCGTCTATAAAGGCAAGACGTCAAACGGATGTTACTGGGGGTATGCAAAACCGAAGTCCGACGATGCCGATCCGACCGACCCCCAGCAGTGGGAATGCAAGAAGAAGGTCCAGGATAAGGACGGGAACTGGGTGGAGGTCGACGCCTGGGTGAAGGATGTTCCCAAACACTGTCTCGTACTGACCGGCACACCCTACAGCACGGGGTTCCAGGAAGGCTATCTGCGGCCGGAAAGTACGAGGAACATGACGACCAAATTCCTCAAAGAGGCCCTCTTCGCGCAGTTCGGATTGCTCGGCATCAGCATCGACCCGTCGGGCCCACTGACGGACGGTCTCTTTTCATGGTTCTACGAGAACATCGAAAAGATGGTCAACAAGGAAAAGGAGCGGACGGAAAAGGCGGTAGAGGAAAACCGCATCGACACGTCCACGATACCGCCATACGTGCTTGATGAAATCGAGGGGGTAACGGACGGCGCCAATGCGGCCTTCCGGGAGATGGGCAAGACCGACCGGGTCAGCTATAATGACGTCTTCGCCGTGAGCGAGGGCATTGACGGACTCTTCTGTTTCGTGGCCAAATTCATCTTCAATTTCACCCTTGACCCCGAGACCCTGAGACAGATCGGGGATCTCTTGAGGATACTGATCGCCAATGGTGCGAAAACGTATAAGAATGGCAATTTCGGGACCGAGGAAATCCAGGTTACCCCTGATAACAGGGTCATATTCCCCAAGATGCAGGCCTTTCCGTTTCTGAAGTTAGGTTGCAATGGCTTCATGGTAACGGGTAACGCGACGGTGGGTGACAAGACCTTCCACGGCCGCGACTTCATGTTCTCAACGGGTGGTGTGTTCCAGGACGAATCCTGTGTTATGGTATTCCTCCCCGAAACCGCGTATGGGTACCCGTTCGCCACGGTGGCCGCTCCGGGCTTTGTCGGCCAGACCGTCGGCCTGAACAGCCAGGGACTCTCCGTAGGCGTGGATATATCCCTTTCGGGCGCCTTCGCCACCGAGCCTGGGGTGGGCTGCCTCATCATCATGCGGGAACTCCTCCAGCACTGTGCAAACATCGACCAGGCTGTGGAACGCGTACGGCAGTTCAAGCGCGGCATGCCATGGAACTATGTCGTGGCCGCGGAAGAGGGCAGCGCACAGTACGGCAACGCCGTGGTGCTCGAAGCCGGGATGAGCGAGCCGGCATTCAAAGGCTATGATCTGCTCCCCATCACCCAGCAGCTCGAGCTCCTGCCGCAGATCCTCAAGCTGAGTCCCTTCAGCGATACAGCCGAGGAGCAGAATGTCGACGATCTCTATGCGGATAATACGATCAAGAACGGGGTCATGGTACGGGGGGCCACATGGCAGTTTCCGGCGGAATTCAAGGTCGACATACCCGCCGACAAGCTCCCGGACGTGGCCGACAGGGAATCCTACATGAAATGGTACGGCGTGGGCGGCGGCAGCGACGGCAAGAGCTATACCTTCGCCGACCAGTATGAAGACGACCCCGATATCCTGGTGGTCACGAATCATTACAGCATTCCCCGGATGCGCATGACCCAGTTCGAGTCCATCGTCCAGTACGGGTATACCCGCGGGGCCATGCCCGACTCGGTCTGGCGCTATGAATACTGCCTGGAGCTCATCAAAGACAACTATGGCACAATCGATTTCTTCGGCGACGGCGATTTCCCGGTGGCAGGAAGCGCTGGCTGGATCATCGACTTCCTCAATCCCAATGCGATGCACGGATGCACCAAGGCACCCATCGGATTCAAGCATTATTACTACAAACCCCTGTTCCGCGACGTGGACGGGCTGCACGCCATCATGAACAATACGGACAAGGTACTCATGGGCCTGTTCGGCTACCTGCCCGATCCCTGGGTGGGCATGAAGCTCATGCCGTTGGTCGAGTGGTATTACGGAAAGAAGGCGTGAAGAGATTGATACCAAGCTGCATTCAAGTAAATATATAACACACAGAGGGTGTGGGTGAGGGGTGGGTATTATGAATGCAAATTGGTATTAAGAAGAAGCGCCGTGGACATTATATAATGCGATTCTCCGGCCACCTTGCTCGATAGCTTTGCTATCGAGAGAGGTGATATGCATTTGCGCTGAACGAACGCTGGCACTCGCAGAGTCGCCAGGCAATCAATGCTCCCCCATACGTGCGGGGGATGGGAAAGGAAGGAGGTTCAACATGCTGAAACGAACGAGGAGCCTTTTCTTCGCCGTCATAATCATGGCCCTGGCCATTGCCGGCTGTTCGTCTTCCGACGACGACTCCGCGGCCAGAAGCGGGACGCCAGGCGGACCTGCGACGCCCGAATCCGAGGTCGCATTTGAAAAGCTCCTGTCATCCCAGGGGCTCGCTCTGGTCAAGAAGGTCGAAGTCAGTGGAGACAAAGGCTACCTGGCGGCATTCAGCGGCAAATATTCACAGGGCTTCAACCAGGCCGGGGAAGCGGTCGGTCCCAAGCCGAAGCATTGCCTCATTCTCACGGGAAAGCCCTATAGCATGGGCTATCAGGCGGCAACCTTGCTGCCGGAAGAAGCCTACGGGATGCTCACTGATTTCATGCTGCGGGTGGGCTTAAGCCAGTTCGCACGTATGGGCATCAAGCTGCCGACCGAGGGAGCAAAGGCCCTCGAGATATATGCGCTCCTGTATGACATGATGGCGGACCTGGCCTGGATGGTCGAACCGCAGGTGCCCGCATACCTGAGGCAGGAGATGCAGGGCTTTGCCGACGGGATGCAGGCCGCCGGATACAAGGACATTGACTACGAACGGCTGTTGGTCATGAATCAGGCCATCGACGGCACCTTCTTCTTCCTCGGCGCCGTCATGGGCTATGTAGAGGAGACCGACGCAAACCGGGATGCAATCGCAAAGGCCAGGGAGACCTTTCGGATTATTCTAAAGTTGAGCGGGGAAAAGGGGGAGGATGCCAGGAAGTTCATCGAGCAACGGGATATCTTCCTCCTGCCCCAGTTCGGGTGCAACGAGTTTGTCGTCTCCGGCGCGGTGACGGTGGGCGGGGAGACATATCACGGCCGGGACTTCATGTTCGACTCTGCGGATGTCTATCAGGATGCAACCTGCCTCATGGTGTTTTTGCCGGAGGAGGGCTACCCTTTTGCGACGGTCGCCCCTCCCAGTTTCGTGGGCCAGAGCGTGGGGATCAACAGCGAAGGTCTTTCCATGGGACAGGATGTCTGCATGGTCGGGGTGATGGGCGAGACGCCGGGCCTGAGCAGCATGCTGGTTCTCAGGGATGTACTCCAGAACTGCAATGATCTGGATACTGCGGTTGAGCGAGTGAGAAACACGACGCGGGGCATACCCTGGATATTCTTCATCGCCGATGATGAGACCGATGAGCAGTACGGGAGTGGGGTGGAGCTCGAGACGGTGACCAACCAGCTAGAGATAATCGGTCCCGATGCCCTCCCGTTCTGGCAGCAGCTCCTGTACGCCGGGTATATCGTCAGACTGAGAGGTCTGGACACCGACGATCTCACCGCGGACGGTTTTATCGATCGCGGGGCCATGGTGCGGAGTGCGCATTGGATCTATCCGGACGCCTTCAAGGACGGACTACCCCAGCTCGAACCGCAAGACTTTATCGCGTACGAGGATCGCTACAACCGCACCACGAACTTCCCTGACCAGATCGAGACCGACGAAGATGTGCTGGCCGCCGCCAATCATTTCATCATCCCGCGCTTGCGGATGCTCCATTTCGAGCCCATCATCTACCTTGCCTACGGGCCGGGCGGAGCGCTTGCGGATTCTGTATGGCGTTATGAAAACATGCTAGCCTATATTGATGAGAAGCGGGGACAAATCGGGTACTTCGGCAGCGGCGATTACCCGGAAACCGGCTCGGCCGGATGGATCATCGATTTCCTGAACACGCAGCGGGATTATCCCTGGTTCTACCGTGATAAGGACAAGGACGGGACGCTCGAGAAACCCGTGAACTGCAATGTGGAGGGGCACCACGTGATCATGAACAATACGAAGCGTCAGCTCAAGGGCCTCTTTGGCTACATGCAGGATCCCTGGGTGGGCGTAGACCTCGGGAACTTCGCCGACTGGTACAACACCTATAAACCTTAAAAGTATCCGAGGAGGGGTCGGGGAAATACGTTTTACAAAAAAAGGGTTTCTGAGCACGCAAGGAGGGGATATGCGCAGGCTCAAAGATGTCATCATGGTTTTGGCGGGCATCTGGATCATGGCAATGGCTGGATGCTCCTCATCGTCGTCCGATAATCATGCCGAGCAGGGATCGTCCCCGGAGGAGTCTTCTGCATCAAGCGTAAAGGAAGTGCTCGCTGCCCAGGGTTTCAAGGTCATAAGCTCGGTCACGAGGGATGGGGACACGGGGTATCTTGCCATGAACAAGGACGAGAAGCAGTGCCTCGTGCTCCAGGGAAGCCCGTATAATATCGGCTTTGAGATGGGCATGCTCCTGCCGAAGGGGACCGCCCTGATGACGCAGAAGTATCCGAGCAGGCTCATAGGATCATTCCTGGGGATACCCCAGCAGCAAAATCAGGAACTCTTCGAGCTCATCCTGGATGTGGCACGGGATCTCTGCGAGGGGGCTATCACAAATGAACACGCCATCCCCGACTATCTCCTCGAGGAGATGAAAGGATTGGCGGCAGGGGCAACCAAGGCGGGCTCCAATGTCTCCTTCGAGGATGTCCTGCTCCTGAACGAGGGATTCGATGCTCTCTTTGCCATCTTGTTCACCGGCATCGTACCGAACCTCGACAAGATCATCGAACATCTTCCAGGCAATGAAAATCTCATCCAGGAGCGAGGAGGGAGAATCTTTTTCCCAAACGCAAGGCCGGAATCGATCGGCTGCAACGGGTTCGTGCTCTCAGGGGATGCGACGGTAGGCGGCAAGGTGTACCACGGCCGGGACTTCATGTTCGAAACCGGCGGCATCTACCACAATGAGGCCCTGACGGCCGTTTATCTGCCGGATGAAGGGCTGCCTTTCGTCACGGTTACGGCCCCTGGCTTTGTCGGCCAGACTACCGGCCTCAACAGCAGGGGGCTTTCCATGGGCATGGATGTGGTCTTCGGCGGCGCAACGCGCAGCACTCCGGGGACAGGATGCCTGCTCGTCTTACGGGATATCGTCCAGCACTGCGGCAATCTTCAGGATGCCGTCGAGCGGATGAAAGTCTTGAACCGGGGCGTTGCATGGCTTTATGTTGTAGCGGACGACGAGTGGAGCGATACATACACGAACGGTATCGTCGTGGAAGAGGGGATGAAGGCTGACGAGCAAGGCACGGTCTTCACCTCGGGCCTGGACCTGCTCAGTCCCTGGCAGCATATACAATACGCAGGACTGATCATGAAATACAATGCACTGGATCAATCGGACCGGGAGGCTGACCGGGGAGTTATGTACCGTAGTCAGTCCTGGGGATATCCCGCGGCATTTATGGGAGAGCAGGGATTCCCCGGCCAACGGGAGGTATGGGATGATGTCGTGCTCACGGCCAACCACTACATCATTCCCAACATGATCTTCACCAACATGACCCCCTGGATGTCGCTGATCGGCCCTTATTTCACGAGCAGCTCCTATAGCGAGGATCGGTACGAGGATCTCTATCGCCGCATCGACAAAGTGTATGGGAAGATAGATTTCGCCACCGCCCGCGACCTCATCGACTTCTTGAACCCGAATCGAAGGGAATGGAATTACTATTTTATCAATGGTCCAGTGGAGGGTCATCACGATATCTACGCCAATCAGGAGTTGATTGCCGAGTTTCTTTACGGCTATTACCATCCGGACGAGCCCTGGGTCAGGATCGATCTGAAGCCTTTCGTCGAGCTTGGTAGGTAATCGGGAGCGCTGCCGTATATATGCGCATTCACGCCCATTACCATGAGCAGGAGAGGATTGTTTCAAGAGCTGCATGTGGGGAGGATCGCATGACAAGGATCAAAGGTATCATCTATTGTTTGGGGTGCATCTGCATCATAGCCATAGCCGGTTGCTCATCATCCAGCAGCGATGGAGGACAAGATGCGTCTCAGGGGGAAACTGCCGCTTCCAGCACCATAGAAGAGGCATTGTCCGCCCAGGGTTTCGATGTCGTCAGGTCGATCACCAAGGATGGTGATGCGGGATATCTGGCGGTCAACAGGGACGGAAAGAAATGTCTCGTCCTCCAGGGAAGCAGCTACAACATGGGCTATGAGATGGGTCAGCTCCTGCCCGAGGGCACCTCCCGGATGACGAAGGACTATACGGCCGAGGTTATGCGAGAGTTCACCGGAATCGAGAAGGGCACCCCGCTCTACGATCTGCTCCTGGGTATGGTCCTGAACCTGTGCACGGGGTCGCTCGAAGAAAAGGATGCCATTCCTCAATATCTGCGGGACGAAATGCAGGGCATTGCCGATGGCGCCAGCCAGGCGGGCCGCAAGGTGGCCTTTGCCGATGTCCTGATCCTGAACGAGGGATTCGATGCCCTCTTCGCCATGCTTTTCTCCGGGCAGTTGCCCCATTCTGACAAGGCCAACCACGATCTGTTCGGCTGCAACGGTTTCGTCGTATCCGGAAAGGCCACGGCCGGAGGGAAGGTCTATCACGGCCGGGACTTCATGTTCGCCACCGGCGGGATATTCCAGGACGAGGCCCTGATGGCCGTATATCTGCCGGATGAAGGGTTCCCTTTCGTAACGGTGACCGCACCGGGATTCGTCGGGCAGACGACCGGACTCAACAGCCGGGGACTGTCCATGGGAGTCGATGTGGTTTACGGTGGAGCCACGCGTGGGACACCCGGTATGGGGTGTCTCCTCGTCTTGCGGGACATCGTCCAGCACTGCGGCAACCTCGAGGATGCTGTTGCGAGGATGAAGGCGCAAAACCGCGGGGTCTCTTGGCTCTATGTCCTGGCTGATGACGAATGGAGCGCGGCATACACGCACGGCATCGTGGTGGAAGAGGGCATGAGCTGTGACGAAAGCGGGAAGGAATTCACGGGCCCGGACATCCTGCCCATCTGGGAGCAGCTCGTATTGAAACCCGACATCGATAATTTGGATGATACCCTACCGGAAAGAGGCGTCATGATGCGTACCCAGGATTGGGTGTATCCCGAGGCGTTCAAGAACGACGCACGCTTCCCCGACCAGATCGAGGAGTGGGACGATGTGGTCGCGGCGACGAACAATTACATTATCCCGAGGATGGTGTTCACGACCTTTTCGCCGTGGATTTCGCGGCTGCAGGACGGTTATTGGAGCCATTCCCAGACGCTGGAGCGGTATGCGGATCTGCTCGATCACATCGCGCAAAAGTATGGGAGCATCGACTTCGCAAGCGCGCGCGACCTCATTGACTTCATGAATCCGAACAGAATGGACTGGCAGCGCTACCAGGTCAACGGTCCGGTGGAGGGCCATCACGATATCTTCGACAATCGGGAATTGGTCACGGAGGCCCTGTACGGGTATTATCACCCGGATGAACCCTGGGTCAGGATCGACCTGAAACCATTTGTCGCACTTCAGCGCTAGCGCCAGCCGCAATACTGCATATATAATGCGATTATGCCTTGGTCTTCAGGAGGGCTTGGATCATGGGCAGGGCCTCGAGCGCCTTGTTTCTCCCCTCCGCGATGGTCTCTTTGGCCCGCATGAAATCGAGCGATCCGATACCTGTGACATCCGGTTCTATGAGGACGTCAGGGTTTTCATGCGCCAGCATGAGCTTGTTCTTCTGGTACTGCTGGATATTGGTCGCGGTGGACATGATGTCGAAGATGTTCATGAACTGGGCGTTATCCTTCTTCGCGAAGCTGTTCTCGAACAGCACGGAGATCTTGTCCTTGCTGAGGTTCAACTGATCGTGGAGCATGGCAACGAGATCCATGTCCATGATGTTCTCCGTGCCGAATTTCTTGAGGATGCTTTGGGCAAACGGCCTCACCTCGTCAAGGATGCGCTGGGCGCGCATGATCTTTACCATGCGGTCGATGATCCAGGAGGTGAGGTCTTCATCCTTTCCGATCTGCTTCTTTTGCTCGCGGATGATGGCCTTTTTCTGGATGGGATCGAACCTGTCAGGCATCCTGGGATGGAGGTTGACGGCGATCGTGATGTCAGGGGAATACCGTTTCAGCACATCCAGGGGCAGCGGATCGGTCACGCCGCCGTCGGTGAGCAACCGCTGCATATGGACGACCGGTTTGAAGATCCCGGGCATAGAGATGCTTGCCATGATGGCATCCACCAGGGAACCCCGGTCGATGGCTATGGTTTCCCCGCTGAGGAGATCCGTGGCCACGGCAATGAATTTGATGGGCAGGTCCTCGATGAGGATATCCCCCATGATATCCTGAATGAACGACTTGGCGCGTTTGCCTGCCAGAAGACCGGATGTGGGGAAGACCGGATCCACATAGTAGCTCAAGGACTCCCGCCAGGTGATATCCTGGACGATGTCCTTGATCTTGTCGACCGTGCCCGTGGCAAACAATGCCCCTGCAAAGGCGCCGGCACTCGTCCCGACGATGATGTCGATGGGGATGCCATTCTCCTGGAGCACATCCATGACGCCGATATGCGCTCCCCCTTTAGCACCGCCGCTGTCCAGCGCAATCCCGATCCGTGGCCGCCTCTTCTTCATGCTCCGACTATAGAAGAAAAGCGCCGGCGATTCAAGTTACAAGGCACATGCGGGCAAACAAGGGGAGATTATTCGCATGTGCAACGGCGGACCCTCTTATCCCGGCGACCAGGTAATGCTTTTTACCCACTTCTGGAAATTCTGCGCGGGCGAAGCGTAAAATATTGCCCTGCCAGAGAAATTTATTATCCACAGTGTTCGCATAACGAAAGGCTCATAAGGCAGTTTTTTACGGGGTGATTCCGATCGATTGCAGCGGATGGCTGCAGCGGATGGCTTGAAAATTGAATGCTTGCCATTACTGTAGGGAATAGATCTAGCATGCTTTCTGTCTGGTATGGGGCTTGCTTCAAGGAAGGGAAGAATGCATATGAGGGGGTTTTTATGAGGAAATGGACTTTTCTTGCATGCAGCATCTTATTGCTCTGCGAGCAGGCGGCGGCGCATGATCCGAACAACTACGCGGGATATCTCCCCCATGACCCCAAGTTCATGCAAGCCGAACCGTATATCCCCTATACGGATGATAGAGAACAGAACGAACACTATGTGCCGGGGAGCTGGTTGTGGGAGGAGCAACTCGCCTATTTCGGTTTTGCCCCGTACCTGACGAAGAGTCGGGTGAGATACAGGGATATGGACCGTTATGGCCAGCCCCAGATCGCAGGGTCCTTTATCGACAAGGCCTGGAAGATCGAAAAAGGGGACCCCGCGGTGATTATCGCGATCATCGATACGGGCTATGCCTTCGATCCCCCCCTAAACGTCCTCGATTACCCGCGAGACAAAGATGTGGCAAACAGGATCTTCCTCAACAAGGACGAGCTTTCACCGCCGGATTGGGACCCTCTTGCCGGTCCGGTATGGGACAAGTACGGAAGCGCGCTCAACCCCAACGATCCCCATGACGGACCCGATGGCCGCTTCAGCGCCATCGACTATAAAGACTGGTTCAACGATGGCAGGATCGCAGATTTCAACCAGAACGGCTACCTGGACCCGCAGGACATCGTCAAGACCCTTTCGAACGGGGTCGATGATGACAGCAATGGTTTCGTAGATGACATCTGCGGTTGGGACTTCTTCGAGGACGATAATGACCCCTTCGATGCCTCCAGCTATGCGCTCGCCAACCACCATAGCCGGGGCCAGCTCGAGCTTGCCGGAGCACAGCGGGACAACAGCCTCGAAGGCAGCGGGGTGTGTCCCGATTGCACCCTGCTTCCCATAAAGAACTGGGATTCCTTCGCGGTAGACACCGCCTTTTACGGGGCGGGCGTGCTGTACGCCACCAGGATTGGCGCCAGCGTGATCGAGGGGGCCATCGGCGGCCTCAACAATACCGGTGTATGCCAGCAGGCCTTCAGAGAGGCCTATGAGGCAGGGCTGCCGATCTTCATCGCTTCTTCCGATCTCAACACCGCCAACCACAATGTTCCCACCTACCTCAATGAAGCGATCTACTGTGCCGGTATCATACCCGACACCTACCCGATTCCCAACCTGATGCCAACCACCTATTTCAGGAACTCCAACGTATCCCAGTTCGGAGCCAAGAATCAGATATCCTTCGAGGTCATGTCAGGATCCGAGTCGACGGCCATGTCCTCGGGGGCGGGGGGACTCCTGCAGTCCCTGGCAAGGAAGAAGGGGGTAAGGCTTCATCCCGATCAGGTGAAACAACTCCTCACCCAGACCGCAGAGGATGTGTTGCCTGAAAACCTTGGCATTCTCGGCACCCCAGACCCGGCCCAGGTCGGCTGGGATCAGCACTTCGGCTACGGCAGGGTGGACCTCTACAAAGCCCTGCAATGGCTGCAGGCGGGCAAAATACCGCCAGTGGCGAGAATCACGGCTCCGAACTGGTCCACTGTGCTCAACCCACGCACGGACACCCTTATCCTGTATGGCGAGATCAAACCTTCCGGGACGAGCGGCGTCTCATGGGTCATCGAGGCGGGATACGGGATAGAGCCCACTCAGTTCACCGAGGTTGCACATGGCACGGGCACAGGCAAGGATTTCCTCCTCGCAAAAATAGACCTCGACATGATCAAGGCGGTCTTCCCGAGGAATGTCGATCTTGCATGGATGCCCCAGGAACCCGATCCCAAGAACCCCTGGGAGGCCGATATCCAGCCCAATCGGCACCTGTTCACCATACGGATAACGGTCATGGATGAGGAGCTGAAGACTAAGGGCGATGACCGACGGACCTTTTTCCTGCACGAGGACAAGGCTCTGCATGCGGGCTGGCCCCAGTACATTGGTGCGGGTGGCGAGGGTGCGGTCCGTTTCGCCGACCTCGACGGCGACAACCTTAAGGAAGTCATCGTCCCGACCTCAGACGGCAGGATCCTTGTCTATACCCACAACGGACGATTGGTGCGTGAATTCTCTGCCAGGCCGTTCGAACTCGTTACAAAACATAACCTCGGCGGAGAGAACCTGCGACCCGGCTTCTTCTCTATCGCCGTTGGCGATATTGACGCTGAC
>Ga0315289_10010301_pt1 | contig 13387 bp, 32 predicted proteins | sample YL17G11_40_MG_FD_203452 | JGI IMG/M metagenome (GOLD analysis project Ga0315289, IMG submission 203452) | Sediment microbial communities from Yellowstone Lake, YNP, Wyoming, USA - YL17G11_40 | ecosystem: Environmental > Aquatic > Freshwater > Lake > Sediment | place: USA: Wyoming | collected...
CCACTGGCTATGGGAGGGAAATGAATGAAGAAGATTGGAATTACGTATTCGGACGGCGTTAAGCACATGAGTGCTGAACGGGTTCTTGGCAAGAAGGAGCTGAGGGAGATTTTCCCAGAGGCGGAGTGCATAACACAGAGCATACAGGTTCAAAGGAAGCGGATGCACAAGTCACATTCTGGGAAGGAGGGGCACGCTTGGCTGCGCAGGCAGAGCGTGCACGTCAGGAACAAGGTGGTTCTGCTTTGATTCCTGAAGAGGAGCCGCAGAAGGGAAGGCCGCTGAGGATTGAATGCGCGTGGGGCACGTCCCCACACAGGCCACACAACAGGAGAAAGAAATGCTGCTGCGGAAACCACAGCCTCAGGGTGCTGGAGAAACGGAACAAGCTGAGACGGCTGGCATACCAGACTGGGAACTTGTTCGTGTGGATATACAACGACATCCATTTTGGAAGGAAGCTCAACCGAAAGTTCCTGTGGATGGCAAGGATGAAGGGCGGATATAAACGGAACCTGACCAGAAGCGACTGAAGGCTATCGGGTGAATCGAACACCCATCTTCTGCTCTGCGGACAGACGACTTGCCATTCATCCAGAAAGCCATCGCAGACTGGGTGGATTTCTCAAGGAACAGCCGACGACCAAGGTTACTGACCCTGCATGCCGTTTCTGAACGGAAATCGTCGGCGGATTAGGCTCGGGTGCGCATCCCTACCCCCATCCTTCATGAGTCCACGCAGACTACTTCTATACATTAACGCCAGCGACAGGATTCGAACCTGCAAGCCCCTTTCGGGACGCTACATCTCCAGTCTGGTCTTCCAACCAATAGCAGTTTGGTCTCAAGTCTGACCCTGAAAAGCATTCCGCTTTCGAGTGTAGTCCATTAACCTTTCTGGCACGCTGGCATGATAATAAGCGGGGAAGCCGACTTCAGCAGGAAGCTGACTCCCCCACCAAACCTTTTCCGTTAACGCTTTTGGATAGTTACCCGATTGCGCAGTTAACTGAAAAGGGTTATTGGGCACTGCCTATTGCACGGCATATTCACGCCCCGACAACCAAGGTCGGGACGCACATCAGAACCTTTGAAGGAAGGCTCATGGAAAGCTGAATGAAAAGCAGACCGATGGCAACAGGATATCGAGCTTGTGCCAAAGGCCATTGAACGAAAACGAATGCAGTCGGGCTTAGTAGCCGCCTGAATGCGGTTGCCCGCACGTCGCGGTGGCGGACTGCCTGACGACATTGAACGCTCCATCTAAGAAACTCAGCCACGATGCTCTCAATGTCCGCTTGATTATTTTCACTTGAACCACCGATTGATTGGTATTATGGCAGGAAGGTTTAAAAATGTCACTGGTTCAACACTTAACGAGAAATGAGACATCATCCTTTAAGCAATGCTTTGGTATATTTTGCAGCCTTTCTCTTCGCATCGGCAGTATCAGCCACATCATATACACCATAGAAAGTGAAGTTTCTTGACAATATCTTGAATGCTTCATCGAAATCCTTCGTTTTCACAGCAACCACTGGTATGTTCCCCTCACCTTTTATAAACTCCTCAAAACGCAGAACATCGAAGCCGAGTGTCGACAAGGCATCACGGATATCATTGGCATCACTATGAGTATGAACGGCAAGCCCGACATATGGCTTATCCATCTTCAAATTAACAACGTGGAATTTCTCACCACTATCAAAAAATCCAGATACTTTTATCATCCTACCTGAATGCAGTTTTCCGCCTTTCAGGAGGCGAGACCTTCTTACCATATATGAATACATCTTATAAAGATTTAAATAAGTAGCAGTTTCTGCCATCCCAAATGAAGCTCAAAGGTTATGGGAAGGAGAGGAATTGAACCTCTATCTGTAGTCATGTCCTAAGATTCGACCACCGTCGTTCGCCGTTGAACCACCCTCCCACACTACTCGTCCGTGAAGGACATCTCCTCGATTTTGCACTGGCACTTCTCCAGAGGAAGGCCGCAAAGCGAGCAGAGGAGAACAAACTGGTTCTTCGGGGAGGTCGAACAGAGGCAGCCTTGCGCAGGAGCCCCGCAAACTGGGCAGCGCATGGGTTGGCCGTCCATGATTATATTATCGGTTCTCGGTATAAAAAAGAATATGATTCTGCCATGCGGCTCGCGGTCTACGGGATGAGCCCGTATGCCTTGAACTCAGACGGAGGGATGATGTGCGGGTTCGATGGGGTGCACTCGACTGGAACCTGAACCAATGCAATCGAATGCCTGTTGCCTGACGAGCAGTCGAATACCGAGCAGTCGACCCTGACGAGCTGCCTCCTCGCACGGTATCCCATGGCATCCCATTGGTCGATGCAGGCTTGGCTGAACTGGTCGCAGTCATAGACGTTCGCAACATACTCGTGACTGGCTGACACGTTTTCTGCTGTCGCAGCGAAGGGAACGGCTTCCTCAAGCAGGGAATGCCGCCACTCAGCATTGGAGTATTCGTCCATGAGCGAGACATACATGCCCTGCAATTCGGAAGACCAGTTCCGCGCATCCGACAGCATAGCGGCCATCTCATGCATGCTCATGTTCGTATCTTGGACATACACGTCGAAGGAATGCTGGAGGGCAGCGAGCTGGAAGTCGGCTTCGATGCGGGCGAGCCTTTCTGAAGCGAAGGCATCCCGCTGCTGGCCGAGCTTGACCTCGTATTCGAGGATTATGCTGGTGAAGACAGCCGAGACGATGATGCCGAAAAGAATGATGACTAAAATCCTCATGAGCTCCCCCCCGATTCGGCAGGATGTTCGGATTCTGATGGCTGGCTGGGTTGTCCGAACAGCTTCTTTATCGCATTGGTCACATCATCGATTTTCATATTCACGCTTATCCTGACCCGCGACTTCACCTGAAGCATCGGGTCGTAGATTATTATCTTGTAGGTTTTCATAATTCACCAGTCCAGCACGACTTCGATTTTCTTGGAGCCAGATTCCCCCACGAGCTGGAATTTCTTGTTCGGGAACTTCATCCGCAAACTGGAAAGCTCAGCCTTGATGCGTTCATCCTCACTGGTTTGCTCATTGAACATATTGAAACACCACTCACATGCGTGACTGAAGCTCAGCTGGAAAGGTGCAAGCTTAATGCGCCAAATCAGCCAAGCAAGCCCCGATTCATGGCGGCAGGCGGATTATCCCATGCCTGAGCATATAATCCTGAACGTTGGCTGACATGCCAGCCTGCCAGCCCTGCTGGAAGCCGATGAGATACAGGCAGATGCAGAGGACGGCGAGCCCTCCGAATATCATGATGGCAAGCATGGTCAGCCTCATCTTCACATCAAGCTCCGAATCCTTTATCCCCATCATAAACATCCTCGAATGCCTTGTCGAAAGCAGAAGGCTTTGGAAGCTTGCCATAGGATTTCTCGAGCAGCCTGTTGGCCGCTACTGGGCTCATGATAGCCAGCCCGAAGCGTTTCTTCAGTTTCTTCCTGTCGGCGATGACCAGCTCGTTGGTTGTCACGAAGACGGCCTTGCGGCTGTCATTCCTGAAATTGATGTAGCTGAGCAGGAGGTCAGCGAATGAGTCTAAACCATCGCGGACATAACGGGACTTGAAGTCGCGCTCATATTCAGCCTTGGTGAGCAGCTTCTCCCTGAATGCATATTTGAGGGCATCCCTGAGATTATGTTTGTTCATTTTCAGGAAATCCGCCCTGATGCCTGCGACTGCCTGCCTGCGTTCCTCCTCTGGCATCCTGCCGAGAGTCTTGGAGGTGAGCGCTACCATCCGCAGCAGCGATGAGCTGGGATTCACCATCTTCACGGAATCAGGCAGCGGCTTTTGCGGCATCCTTCTCCCCTTCCTTATCGTTTTTTCCGTTCCCATTCTTCTCATCTTTCCTGTCTTTCTCGTCTTGGAAGTCGTTCCGCATGCGGGCTTTCTCGCCGACGATTTTGGCACGGTCGATGTTCATGACGCTGCATATTATCCCATAGGTCTTCCGCAGGGTAGCGCTGCTGAGCTTGTAGTGATAGGAGAACACATCCTGAGTGACAGGCTTCTGCGAGTATAACCGCATCGTTATGTAGACGCAGGCAAGTGCCATGGAGATGTCACGGATTTTCGTCATGGCTATATAGGCCGTCTTCACGGACTTCTGGTATAAATCGATGGTTGGCGGGATGAGCTCGGGCTCGAGCTCGAGCCTCTTGATGACTTCCTTAATCTTCTGCTCGACTTCTGGCTTGTAGATTGTCATGGAAAACACATCTGTATATTTCAATATTTGGCCTCGGGATTAATAAAACTATCGATTGTTTGGGAGTGCTGGCGGGCTGGATGAACGCGTTCGCGGCAGAAGATGCACACATTATACTTGACCCTGAGCTCTGGAGCCTTGGAAACGATTACCAGATATTCGGCCTTGCAGCGGGGGCAGGCGACACGGAAGCGGATGTCAGGCATGCGAACCACCGATGATTTTGTCACAGGCTTGAAAGAATTCCTCAGGCTTCATCGCCTGATAGAGAGCGCCAAGGCGGATGCGCGGCTTCCCCGTCGAATCCAGCGAGTTCATCTGATGCTTCATGGCTTTCTGGGCTTCGAGGAACCGCACGCATATTATGTCGGTGTCAAGCATGAGGACGAGCGCATAATAGCCATGCTCCTCTTGCAGGAGGGTAGCATGCTTGTCCTTGTAGATAGTCCAGCCGTGGTTGACGCGTCGGACTTTGAAGCCAGTCCTCACGTTCCCGAGCTGGGCAGCCTTCACCTCGACTTTCACACACCCCATGAAAAGCATGTCGTAATGCCACTGCTTGCTGCGCTCGACCAAACCATGGCCGCTGAGCAGCTTCTCCACATAAGATTCAGCATCGTAGCCGAACTTGCTCCGATGCTTCTGCTTGTATCGCCTGAACCGCTTGACCATCAGGCCGCACCCTGCTTCTCTTTATATTCGCCATGCAGATAGCGCAGGAGGCCACGTTCCCTGAATTTCCTGTCCTCCCGATACATCCAGACGCTGTTGAGGATTGTCGCCGAGATGCCAAACAGGAAGATTATAATGAAGAACTGCGCAAAGATTCCAAGATATAGAGTGACCAAACATATCATGAGACACATCCGAATGTAGGCAGGAGGGCGCTTCAGCTTCATTTGAATCCCCTCAGCTGCCTGATGTTAAACGGAGAGCGCTGGGATATGGTCAACTGGTCGAACGGAATCCCGATTCCAGCCTTTTTGAATTCCTTCACCACGGACATGATGACATCGGATTTCACGCCAAGGACGGACTGCTCAGACACGTCCACCCAGAAACGCATGACCATATCGATTGATGATGGGCTGAAATCGGAGTATGCGACGATGGGAGCGGGGAGCCGCAGGATTCCCGAGTGGGCGGAGAGGAGTCGCCCGCAGATTCTGAGGGCTTTGCCGAGGTCGGCAGAATAGTCCACGCCAACTGAAAGCGAGACCCTGATGGTCTTGCCCGTCGCAGTCCTGTTGATTACAAGCTTGGAGCGCAGGAGGGTGTTAGGGATGGTTATCAGCTCACCCTCATGAGTAGCTATTCGCGTGACGCGCAGGCTGATGTCCTCGACAATGCCGAACCTGCCCTCGAACTCGATGGAATCCCCGACGTTGATTGACCGCTCCGAGAAGATGAGGAAGCCAGAGAACACGTCCCCGACTATGTCCTTGACTGCAAGGCCGATGATGATTCCCGCGACGCCGAGCGAGGTCATCATCGCATAGGCTGCTGAGTCGATGTTGAAGATGACGAGTATGGCTGCGAGGGTTATCAGGAAGAAGAACAGCGAGAATGCGGCAGAGAGGAGGCTGAATTTCTGGGGGGCGAGGCCGATGAAAGTCCGTTTGAGCATCGGCTTCATGAACTTCCTGTCAAGCAGGACGACCACGCTGACGAAAATCAGGATTTCCACGAATTTGATGAGAAGCTCGAAGTCAGCCATTTGAACCACCGTAGATGCACATGACCAGCCCGACGATATCATCCCCAAGAGAGACGCACCGAGGGCAATAACCGAACCTCAGCATAATCTTGTCGTCATTGAACGTGCGCTCGACGACGGGCTTCCCGCACTTCGGGCAGTTCGGAATCACAAGAAGGCACATATCAGCATCTCCATCTCCTTGTTGGGCTTCGGTCATTCTTATCTTTTCCAGCGTGCGATTCATTGGCAAGACGAAGACATATAGGCACAATGGCTACTTTCTCCTTGGTCGGGTCGCTGATGTTGCCGATGAACTGGTTCTCCTGAACTTCGAGCAATGTCTTGCAAACCTGAGCAAGGTCGAGTCCTTGAAGACTGCTCATAAGGCAATCAAATTGCTCATCACTTATCCAAAACATACTTGACATTTCTATTTCACCCCTGAACATTCTTATCTTTCCCAGACAGATGAACTCAGCACATTCATTTCTGATATCGGAGTCGCCGAGAAAGAGCGTTTTATAACCCATCTTCGAGAACCGTTCAGCTCTGGTCTTCTCATAATCGACTGGATGACACCACGAAGTATATGTTTCTATGATATATTTCGCATCATCAGTAGCGATAAAATCAGGATTAACATAATTTATAATGCAAGAACCATCACCGACATATCTGAATGGTAGAGAATACTTGTGAATTAAATCTATCACGAATCGCTCAAATGAAGTTGGTCGCATCATAAGTCCACGTAAACGTGCATCCAAATACGACATATGAATTTTTAATAAACGCTCACGGTCATCAAACCATCGTTTTTTATGTTTCGCACTCATGAGTTTCCTTGATTTCAAAGTATGATGTCTACCATAAAAGGGATTTTTCTCACCAGCCAAACCTTTTTTCTTATTTACCCAATCTGGAAACTTTCTTCCCATCTTTGCAATCGACATCTTTTTTTTTGTTGCTTCAGTAAGATGCTTGCCGAGATTCGCTTGTGAAATCTTCATGCGATGCTCCATATTGAACTTCCTACCACGGTTTCCAAAATGTAGGTTTGTAGCAGCATTTAAAGCAACCTTTATGCCGAGAGATTTAAGACGTTCATCAACACTCTTCGTAAGACCTTTATTCCAAGGACTATGAGACGACACAGACCTAAGCCGTTTGATATTCGCTTCCGAGAAAAGGAATGCTTTCTGTTTATCTGTAAAATATTTTTCAACCATGTCATTCGCCCCCGCTGGAAAGCGAGAAGTAGAACTTCCCGTTTATATAGACGACCTGCCTCGAGCGCGTGACCGTTGACCTGTTCTCGTCGAGGGCATAGCAATAGAGCCTGCCGCCCGAATCGAGCGCGCCATACAGGTCATAGCCTTTCGACTTGCAGAAGGCGTGCCCGTCCATGACCTGCTGGATGGCAGGGCTGGATACGCAGCCGCTGGCGGAGACTGACAGCAGGATGATAAGAATGAACATCGTAGCTAATCTGATGGACATGGTTCAACCCCCTTATCCTTGTATATGAGCCAGACACAGCTCAGCACGAAAAACACGAACCAGATAATCATGCACAAGACCGAATGGAACATTATTCCAGAGAATCCGAAAACGATAGAGGCGGTGAGCAGAACATAGAAGATTGCAACATAGCTATCCATGCTTGGCACGCTCCTTCTCCGTCTTGCAGCAGGCACGGCAGCACCATCCGTGGATGCCGCAAAAATAAATCGCCCGCGAGCCGCAGTGAGGGCACACCTCACCATCCCATAGCATCGTTTCAGTGGACACACTTGTCACGCTCCTTTGCTAACAGGGCTTCCAGCTTCATTGATTCGCCGCTATGCATACGGCGCAACACAACGGCATGGCAGCGCGCGCAGAGCGGATGGCCTGCTATCCTCAGGGGTTCGTCCAGCTCCCTGCCGCAGACCTCGCAGTCCTCGGTGACTGAGACGGATATGCCGAGTAGGAAGATTCCAAAGATGAAGGAAAATCCACCCGTCAGCATATAAATGAGACACCAAAAATGGACTTCTTCCGTGCAGCCGACGCATGTGTTGCCGCAGTCGCTGCACACCATGACGCTGGAACAGATAGCCCAGCCGCCGAGTAACAATACCGCTAAGCCGAGCAGCTTCAACAGGATTGAAAGCAAGTTCATTGGAACACCATCGGAAGGAATTTAATCAGGAAGAGGGTCAGCCACAGCGTGATGACTGCACCAGTGATGAAGCCAAACAGGAAAACGAGCCTGTTGCTCTGGATGGGACGCATAGCTGGCTGCGGGTGGACGGCTCCCACGCTGGCTGCAACTGAACCGAGCTTCTGCTGGATTTTCCGCCTGCGCTTGGCAATCTTCCAGTTCTTAATCCTTGGCATATCACTCGCTCATTGTCTGAGGTTTCGCAGCCGACTCTGCAATGATGGTGGTTATCAGGGCGAATATTCCGCTTTCTGCCTTCTTCTGCTTGCTGAGACGGTTGTAGGCATATATCGATTCCTGAATCTGCCCGACTGTAGCATCTTGCTGCCTGACGAATACATTCCGCAGGAACTTGGCTTCCTTTCTCGACTGTATGGCATCACGCTTTTCCTGCTTCAACCGCTCGACCAGCACCTTGCGCTGGGCATCGATTTCCGCGAGGCGCTCGGCTGCCGACTGCTCAGATGGCAACACATCCACAGATTCCTTCTTCTTCTGGCTTCCCATATTCTCATCCTCCATTATTAAAGACATGTGTATTACCCATCGAACATGAATCGCATATTTTCTGGGGATAGATTCCACGCTGGAATGGCTCATTGCATTCCACGCAGACAGCAAGGACGCCGAACATCATGACACATCCTTCTTATGCTTTTTCCGAAGAGCATAAATAAGTTTTCGGTTGTAGCAGTTGCGGCACATGCCACGAGCGTAGTGAGGAAGGGAGAAACCACAAGATGCGCAAACTACATGCCTGTTGACGCCAAGGCTGTGGTAGCAGTTGGAGCATAGGCCGCGCGCGTGCATCAGGCGGAACTTCCCGCAGTTGCTGCAATCACGCTTCAATGAAGATTTGTAGCATTGGCGGCACAACCCCTTTGCTACCAGAACCCGTATGTTGCCGCAGAAGGCGCAACGGTGCATTACGGATTTCACATTCAAATCAGCCATAGTCCACCCATCTCCTCCGACGCTGCTTGGTGCAGTCCTTCCCACACTCAAGCTCCTCCATCATCCCCTGCACTTCCTCGACGGGTATGAGTTCGCCGCTATAACTCAGTTCTATCTCCTTCATCTGTTGCAGGGTGGATTCCTTGACAATCCGCTGGTTGTTCTTCAGCCGAATTTTCAACAATGACCAGTTATGGCTCTGTTTACGGTTCTTGGCCTTGATTATCTTGCGCTCGTGCAGCAAGGCGTCGCGCAGGGCGTGCTCGCCAGCGAGAAGGCTGGTTAGCCGTTTGCATTGGGCGCATTCCTTGGTCTTCAGGGACGGGCAAACCTGCTCCCCCCTGCCGCAGCACCCGTCATGCAGGTTATAAAATTGGCAGGAAGGGCACTTGCCCGCCTCCCAGCATGACTGCTCGATTGATTGTTTCATAATAACCATATCAAATGAACTCCATCTTGTCCAGCCAGAACAATATCTTCTTGCTGAGCGGGGTGTTGAACTTGATTTCCTGATAGCACACATGCCAGCTTAATGGCTCGGATTTTCCCCTGAACTTGATGACGATGCATGGCATGTCACGTTCCATGAGAGGCAGGTTCGGATAGAGGCGGTAGAACCGCACACGCAGGTCGTCGAGTTTCTCCGCTTCGGCACGGCGGCTGATTCCGACAGACCGACCGTCACCGCTTAGCTGCTTCATTGCCATAATCAATCACCCAGAGGCCGCTCCTCCAGCATCTCCCACACCTTGTCGAAATGCTCCATCGCCCATTTCCTGATTTTATAGGGATAGGACTGGAGCCTGCGCTTCGCTCGAAGGGCTTCTTTTCTCGAATCGCACCAGTCCTTGTAAGCTCGGTTGAAATGGGATTTTGCCAATCGCATCTCGGATTCTTTTTGCCGAAGAATCTCCTTCATGGCGAGATATCTTGACCTGCTCCGAGTCACGTCCATTTCAACTGTCTCGAGATTATGCTTCAAATCTTCAAGCTGGGTCATTTTCCATCCCCTTCCACAACATCAGCATAAAACCCTATGAGCAGGAAGCCCATCTTCTTGCCTTTATCATTGAAGGCATCATGGCCTAATGGCATCACCTGCATTGCTGGACACCCATCTTGTCGAAGCCACCGAATAACAGGGTCTTGCATCCGTGGCATCTCCCCTCATACTGGTAAACGCCAAGCTCATCCGTCCAGCTCCTGTATTCGAGCGCTGCATCGGCGAGCCCGCAGCTCGGGCAGGCTTTTCTGACATGGTTCGTCATAAGAGCCCCTCACGTGACGCCTCACGGTAAGCCTTCTCCTTGTTCTGCCTCGCCGAGATGGTCTTGTTCGATGGAAGGTAGAGACCACACTCGTTGAATTTCCGCCTCGCACGCGTGATGGATTCATGGGAGAAGAGCCTGATACCAGTCGCACAGCAGAAGGAATCGACCTTCCTGATTAACAGCCTGTCGCTGCCACGGGTTCGCACATCCTCCTTGAGGAATTTCCCGACGATTGATTTGCAGGTCGAATATGTCGGAAGGAAACGCCTGAGACGCTTCTTCTCAGAGTAAGGTTTCCTGCCGCACACATTCAATGATTTTTCGGATACATCGACCATATCATTCATCCCCATCCTTGAAACGCCCAACAAACCATGAGCCGACCGCCGCGATGACAGGATTAACGAGCTTTATGTTGAGCAGGGAGCCAATGAAGCCGAGGAGCGCGCCGAGGTTCCTGAGAGGCATGTCAGCGCCGACCGCTATCAGCGCAGAATGAACCCACTGCCCCATCGGAGTGAGGGAAAGCAGGTAGCCGCAGAGCGCACCAAGCCAGACCCCGCCTGCGAAGAACAGGAAGATGATGAACGCAAGGCAGAAGGCGAGACCTATGAACAGCAGGCCGATTATCGCGAAGGAAAGCAGGTGCTCAAGCAAGTCGCCCATATCAACCAGCCTCGCAGCCTTCCTCCTTTTTATTGAACTGCACAACCACCATTTTATGAGTATCTTCGGTCTTCTCGTGCCAAAGCTTCAAGGCTTCGAGCAAATCGCCCTGAGTGGCATCGGTGGTCTTGCATACCTCATTGATTGATTTCCTGACGGAGAGCTGGATTTTCTCATCAAAGGGCGTCAGGTTGCCCATCACCGCTATGAGGGTATTCTCCTTCACTGCAAAAGCCTGCATGAAGGCGGTAAGCTTCGGGAAGAGGGCTGCTGGGCAGTCGACATATACGAACATGCGCTTGTCCATCTTCTTGTTATCAGGCATGCGCACCTCCTCCCAGCTTCTTCAACAGCTCTTCGGTTTCTTTCATCTCCACGGCGAGCTCGACATAGAAAAGGTCGGAAACGCTGATGCCGAACTTCTGGCAGAGCTCGAGCTCGGCCAAGAGCTTCTGCGAGTTCATCTCCTCGGCGAGCTTGCTGAGCCTCACCCACTCACGGCTGCATTTCCTGACAGTGGCAAGCAGGGCAACGGATTCTTTATGCTTCAAGAGCTCATGGATTATCGCCTCGCCCTTCTTCCAGCCACGTGGCGATTCGGATTTACGGCTCGGTGAGATTCTATAGGCGGGCTTGACACTGCCTGAGATTTTAATCGTCATGTTGCCCACCCTTCCTCGACTTCCTTTTCTGGACATCCCTCGACCACTCGAAAATATCGAACTCGGCAGCCGCATCCTCCTCGATGTTGAACGAAACGGGAATCAGACGGTGAATCATATCACTGCTGTGCTCGACGAAGATTTGGCGACCATTACATTCCTGAAGGGTTTCGACGCCAAACACCCGTATGAAGCGCTTCAGGAAGTCGGAACTCATCGTCAGGCCGATGCCCTGCGCGCCAGAGCCATAGCTGAACCCGCCGAACAGGACTAAGAAACCATGGTCTTCGAATCCTATGTCGAGATTCTCAGCTACGGCTAAATCCATCTCGGTTTTCACATATTTACATACTGGGAATTTCATGCGTATCCTTTCTAACCATTTAAAAGCATAATAGTAATGACTTCCGTGCCAATCCTAAGCTCGATGCACTGATTTTCTATATTCAGGACAGGCTTGCACCTGATTCCAGCCTTAATCATTTCATCGATTTCCACCAGCAGCGAAGGCATCAGGGTGCTGAGACAGAAACGCAGGATTTGCCTGCCATCGATAACGCCATCCATGCCGTCCAATATCCTGCGCATGAGCGCATCGGATTTTTTCACATCCATCTCGACGAGCATACCCTTTTGCTTCACATCATCATCCCATCCATAAAACTTCCCATTCAACCTAATCATGTTACGCATCGTGTCGTAGCGTATATCGACAAGTCGTTTTCCAGATGATTTATTTGAATTTGTCATATCAACCTTACCTCCAAATTTTTTAATTTCAAACATCGCGCTCGGGTATCGAAACCATCAGTTGGCCGTCCGTCACTGGAATCAGATTCGTCCCAAACCTGATTACAATCAGATTGTCAGTGCACATGAACATACGAGGGATTGCACCTGAAACCAATTCATTGACCATATCATCCAGAGCAACATGATTGTTTTCCGACAGGCATCGACGCAGAACCATTTCAACATCGAAAACTGGACGCATTTTTGAGATTATCATATCAATCATCTCATGGTATTTGACCCAATCCACTTCGACGAGCACAAAGTCCCCTTTAGCATCCTTATCGAAAGCATAACTCGTGCCATTTATGATGAACAGGTTGTAATAGACATCATTAACGACATCCTGATTGTCGCCAGTGATGACTGGGCACTGCCAGAACCTACGGCTATTTTCAGTGTATTCCAGACCATTCAGCATGTTATGACCATCCGTTATCTGTATCTCAAAATCACCGACATGCATCGCAACAAGTGTTCCCTCCGATGACAATTTCATGACAGGCTGAGCACCTGCTTCGAGCAATTTCGAAATCGACACCAAATCACTGAAGGTATTCTCAACAAGGCATCTGCGCAGCACCATATCGACATCGAAAGCAGAACGCAACTCCTGAATTATCATGCCAGTCAGCGAATCTTCCGACATCGAACGCTCGTTTCCCGCATGCAATGTTAACTGTCCAAAAGCTTCCACCGCATAGAAATACGTTTTTCCGTTTATTATGAAGCAATCATCTTCGTGATTAAACAGAACAGTCTGCTCAGACTTCGCCTTGTCGGTGCTGATTACGATTTTATCAGCCTTCGCATTGAATTCTAACTGCATATATATCCTACCTCCTCTTGAATGATATCTCCAGAGAGTTCATCGTGCCATGATGAGC